>Ga0335081_10000245_pt1 | contig 103142 bp, 97 predicted proteins | sample Lox_Sample_35_FD_206713 | JGI IMG/M metagenome (GOLD analysis project Ga0335081, IMG submission 206713) | Soil microbial communities from Loxahatchee National Wildlife Refuge, Florida, United States - Lox_Sample_3.5 | ecosystem: Environmental > Terrestrial > Soil > Wetlands | place: USA...
GCCGCCTCAAGGATTGGCGGCGCATCGCCACGCGCTACGATAAGCTCGCGAGAAACTTCCTCTCCGCTTTGTGCCTGGTCGCTATGCTGGCGTATTGGCTGTGATCTAATTGAGTCCGGACCCTAGGCAAGCGGCGCGCTCTTAAAAAGGAAATTCAGCGAAGCTTTGCGCGCCGCGCGCTTGTCGATTGGCATGCGCGGACCTTCAAACGCACGGAGGGCGTCGGCGAGATCTCAAGTCTCGCCGACGCCCTCTGTCGTCAATCGGGACCGGGGCGCCGCAGAGCGATCGCATCACGCTCATCGCCCCATGACGCGCACCGGTCCGTATGACGCAATCTTCGACACGTCTCGGGTCGAAGACCGGAAGTCGCGTCAGAAGGCCTAGAGCCTCTTTTTGCGCTTCGCCTTCTTCGCTTTCTTCACTGCCTTCGCCTTTCTACGTTTCGCCATTGCTGCCCTCCTAGCCATGTAACATGGCGGTGTAGCATCAGCACGGTCGCGAATCGACACGCACTGCACTCCGATTACTACAGCACAACGAAAAAAACAGCGACTCCGCTTAACGAAACGTGTAGGCGCTAGCGTCGCGCGCGTGTTTGCGCGCCGATTAAGCGTCAAGCGCAATACGATAACGGCGCGCACGCCAAGGCGATGTTGAATGCATGAGCATCAGCTGCAAAAATTAAAAAACGTGCGATGAAACAAGGGCTTTGCGCACGCACACGGTTTTTCTTTGCACATCTCGCGCAATCGACAGCAAGCAAAGCGAGCGAAGATGTTTTCTCGGCTATCTCTTGGCGATGAGTTGTTCACATAGGTGCAAAATTTTTTCCACAAAGCGCCGTTTTGACCGCGCGCAACGGCCGAATTCGATCAAAAACGAGCGAATCAGCGACAAGTGATTCGCGCGAACGAGACGGCGTTTGATGGAAATTTTGCCGACACGCGTTCAGTCATTGGGTCGACGCACGGACTTTTTGCGCGATCCGTTAGCGACGCGCGTACATTCCTAGCAACATCATTTGCGCAGCGAAGAGACGAAGGCAATCGCGCGTCAGAGGCCAAGCTTGCTCTTGAGCAGCGCATTGACGGCTTGCGGATTGGCCTTGCCGCCCGAGGATTTCATCACTTGGCCGACGAACCAGCCGATCGCTTTCGGGTTTGATTTCGCATCGGCGACCTTGTCCGGGTTCTTGGCGATGATCTCGTCGATCGCCTTCTCGATCGCAGCGACATCGGTGACCTGCTGCATGCCGCGCTGCTCGACGATCGCCCGCGGGTCGCCGCCCTCGCTCCAGACAATCTCGAACAGATCTTTGGCGATCTTGCCGGAAATGGTGCCGTCGGCGATCAGGTCGAGGATGGCGCCGAGCTGGGCGGCCGACACCGGCGAACCCGCGATATCTTTGCCCTCTTTGTTGAGGCGGCCGAACAATTCATTGATCACCCAGTTCGCCGCCATCTTGGCGTCGCGGCCCTTGGCGACCGTCTCAAAATACTCCGCCGTCTCGCGCTCGGCGACCAGCACGTTCGCGTCATAGGCCGACAGCCCGTACTCCCGCACGAAGCGCGCCTTCTTGGCGTCCGGCAGCTCCGGCAAGTGGCGTTTCAGTTCGTCAATTTCGGCCTGCTTGAGCTTGAGCGGCAACAGGTCAGGATCGGGAAAATAGCGGTAATCGTGTGCCTCTTCCTTGGTGCGCATGGAGCGCGTTTGGCCTTTGGCCGGATCGAATAGCCGCGTCTCCTGCTCGATCGTGCCTCCCTCTTCCAAGATGCCGATCTGCCGGCGCGCCTCGTGCTCGATCGCCTGGCCGATGAAGCGGATCGAATTGACATTCTTGATCTCGCAACGCGTGCCGTAAGGCTCGCCCGGCCGCCGCACCGAGACGTTGACGTCGGCGCGCAAGTTTCCCTTCTCCATGTCGCCGTCGCAGGTGCCGAGATAGCGAAGGATCGAGCGCAGCTTGGCAACGAAGGCTTTCGCTTGGTCGGCCGAGCGCAGGTCCGGCTTCGAGACGATCTCCATCAGCGCGACGCCGGAGCGGTTGAGATCGACATAAGAGAGCGCCGGATGGCGGTCGTGCAGGCTCTTGCCGGCATCCTGTTCGAGATGGAGCCGCTCGATGCCGACGGTGACCGCTTCACCGCTGTCGAGATCGACGACCACCTCGCCCTCGCCCACGATCGGCGACTTGTATTGGCTGATCTGATAGCCCTGCGGCAGGTCGGGATAGAAATAGTTCTTCCGGTCGAACACCGATTTGAGATTGATCTTGGCGTTGAGACCAAGCCCGGTGCGCACTGCCTGGCGCACGCATTCCTCGTTGATCACCGGCAGCATGCCCGGCATCGCGGCATCGACCAGCGAGACGCGGCTGTTGGGCTCGCCGCCGAACTCGGTCGAGGCGCCGGAGAAAAGCTTCGACTTGGAAGTGACCTGAGCGTGCACCTCCATGCCGATAACGACTTCCCAGTCGCCGGCTGCGCCCTTGATAAGCTTGTCGGGTCTTCGCTGAACGTCCATGGCTTTCGCCTGCTCCCACGCGGTGGCATCCCATCGCGCGGGGGCGACTTCACGTCAAGTATAGTGCGGAGCATGAACTTTCGATGGGGCGCGACGCCGCGCACGGCGCATTTCCATCAGTCAGTCGACTTTCGCCTGGCGCGGCGTCACTTGGGGAGCAGCCACCCGGCCCGCCTGCCGCGGCCTCACCTGCAGGCTGTCGACGAAGTCTCTGAATTCCTCGTTGCTGTGCAGTGCATCGCGGCCGGCTTCAATCAAGGTGTCGACCTGCTCCGGCGGCAGCACGAAGCGGGTCTCGATCGCATTAAGCTGGGCCGCGCGTGCCGGCCCCAATTGATCGAAGGCAATGCGGCCGATGAAGAACTTGACGTCGCGGCAACTCCAGCCGGGCGGCGCGCCATAGCGGCGGCGCTCCGCCGCTGACAAATGACAGCGCCATTTGATCAGGCTGTCGCGCCATTCATCCATGGTGTCGTTGAAGTTCGAGTAGCTTTGCACCGCGCCGGCGCCGGTGGCGGTGTCGGAGGCGGCCATGATGAGATTGACCCCACTCGGCCCGGCGACCGTCTTCGACCATTCGCCCGAGGGCGAAAGCCCGGCGTCAACCACCAGAAACAGGAGGCGGCGCAGCCTGACCGCTTCGGGCGGCGTCATCGGCCCATAAGGCGTCTTCGAGGCGAGACGCGCGATCGTGAAGGCGGCCAATCCGTAATTGTCGACCAAGCCGCCGTCGAGCAGCTTGACGTAACGGATCTGACCGCTGTGGTAACGGGCGAGCGCGTCGGCATAGGACTTGATCAGCGGGGGCGCGTTGACGTCCTGCTGCAGGCGATTGACAAACGGCGGCAAGGGTGCCGGGCACTCGCCGCGATAATTCTCAATCACCACGGGAGCGAAGATCACCGGCACCGCCGCCGAGGCGGCAACCGCCATCGACACCGGATAGCTCGAATAGTCGCTGCACAGCGCGGTGAAGGTGGCCGGGCCGAACACGAACGGCGTGCGGTCGTAAATGTCGGAGGCGTTGATCCAGACCTTGGGCCGCGACTTGCTCATGTCGCCGAAAGTGGCGCCGTGGAACAAGTTATCGTCGAGCCAGCGCGGGAACTGCGTCGTATCGTTGATGCCGCCCTGCAGCCCGCGCGCAATATTGGCGAGACCGAGATTGGTCTGCAGCGACTCCTCGGCATTGCGCAGCAGGAAACGCTGCTTGAAATCGTTGAGCGCCGCCTGCTTCTTGAGGCCGTAATAGGCGGCGAGCACCGAGCCGCCCGAAACGCCGGACACAAAATCGATGCGGTCCTTAAGCGAGAGCGGACCGTTGCGGGTGACTATCTGGGATTCGGTGAAGCCGGACAGCACGCCGAACGAAAACGCGGCGGCCCGCATGCCGCCGCCGGAAAACGCCAACGCCACCGCCGTCTCGTTGTAATGGGCTTTCGGATCGCCGCTGAGCTGAACGCTTTCCTTGGGCAGGGCGGCAAGCGGCTTATTGATCGGATCGTTATGGATGACCGAGGCGCAGCCGGCCATCAGTGCGGCGCATGCAAGAGCGCAAAGCACACGTGCTGGGCGCATAGCCGACGATTCCCCCGACGTTAATGTTAAAGTTATCGGCGTCCCCCTCCGTTCACGTCAAGTATTTGCCGGAGCAATCAAAAGTAAGACTTCCTTAAGGTTAACCATCGCTGGCGAGGCGGGGGTAGTCGGCGTCTTTCCCCGAAATGGCCCGAATTCTGCATGAATTTCCTTTAATTGCCCCGGCGAAATTGACGGCTGAGAACCGCTTGGCGCCGGGGTGTTGGATAAAGGGCGGCATCATGAAAAATGAGAACGGAACCTTCGGGATCATTGTCGGCGGCATTGTCGCTTTGGCGGCAATCGTCTTCATCTTCAGCGGCGGCGTGCTGGGCGGAAAGAAGACTGTGGAAGGCGATCAGGATCTGCCGCCGATCGCCAATGCCGATCAGAACTAGTGAGCAAGTCCGCGACGATGGCTGTCCACTCCGCATCATGCGCGCCGGTAGCCAAAGGCCTGTGCGCCTGCCGGTACCAATAGCCGGCATTGCCGAGATCGCCTTCGACGCGATGCAGATAGGCATGCACCCAGGCCGCTTCCCGGCTCGCCTCGTCCATCACCAGCCGATGCGCTTTATCCCAGTCCCCTTTCTTGGCCCACCATAGGGCCTTGAGCGGCGCAGAAAGCCCGGGCGGCGGGGCCGCATGCGATAGGCTGGCGCTAAATGACGCGGGCGTCACCACCATATCTCAGGCGTGAATTTCCCCGCCGCCTGCTCGATCACCTCGGCGGCAGAAAACAACGTTTCCTCATCGAACGGGCGGCCGATCAACTGCAGCCCGAGTGGCAGGCCTTGACGGTCGAGGCCCGCCGGCACCGCAATACCCGGAAGCCCAGCCATATTCACCGTCACCGTGAATACATCGTTGAGATACATCTCCACCGGATCGGCCTGCCCCTTCTCGCCCAAGCCGAAGGCTGCCGACGGCGTCGCCGGCGTCAGCATGGCGTGCAGACCTGCCGCAAACGCCTGCTCGAAATCGCGCTTGATCAGCGTGCGCACTTTTTGGGCGCGCAGATAATAAGCATCGTAGTATCCGGCCGAGAGGACGTAAGTGCCGATCATGACGCGTCGGCGCACCTCGGCTCCGAAGCCAGCGCTGCGCGTGGCCTCGTACATGTCAATCACGTCGCGCCCGGGCACGCGCAGGCCGTAGCGCACGCCGTCATAGCGCGCGAGATTGGATGAGGCCTCGGCCGGATTGACAATGTAATAAGCCGGCAGCGCGTATTTGGTGTGCGGCAGCGACACATCGACCAATTCGGCGCCCGCGCTCTTCAGCCACTCCCTCCCCTGCTCCCATAATTTCTCGATCTCCGCCGGCATGCCGTCGAGCCGGTACTCTTTGGGGATTCCGATGCGCAGCCCTTTTATTGACCTCCCGACCGCGGCTTCGTAATCCGGCACCGGTAAATCGGTGCAAGTGGTATCCTTGGCATCGGGCTCAGCCATGGAGCGCAACAGGATCGCGGCATCGCGCACGCTGCGTGCGAAGGGGCCGGCCTGATCGAGCGACGAGGCAAAGGCCACGATGCCCCAGCGCGAGCAGCGTCCGTAAGTCGGCTTCATGCCGACCGTGCCGGTGAAGGCCGCCGGCTGCCGGATCGAGCCGCCGGTGTCGGTGCCGGTGGCGCCAAGACAAAGGCGCGCCGCCACCGCCGCGGCCGAGCCGCCGGACGAGCCGCCCGGCGTGAGCGGTGCATTGGCGCCCTTCCTGCGCCACGGAGAGATCACCGGACCGAAATGCGAGGTCTCGTTCGACGAGCCCATGGCGAACTCGTCATTATTGGTCTTGCCGAGCAGCACGGCACCGTCGCGCCATAGATTGGCAGTGACGGTCGACTCGTAGGTCGGTACGAAATTGTCGAGGATGTGCGAGCAAGCGGTCGAGCGTACGCCCGCGGTGCAGAACATGTCCTTGACCGCGAGCGGAATGCCTTCCAGCGGCCGCGCTTCGCCCGCAGCGATGCGCGCGTCGGAAGCATTCGCCATTTCGGCCGAGCGCTCCGGTGTTTCCAGCACGAAAGCGTTGAGCGCGCGCGCCTTTTCGATGGCCGCAACATGCGCGGCCGCCAGTTCAACGGCGGAGAAGCTTTTGTTCGCCAGCCCGTCGCGCGCCTGCGCCAGCGTAAGCGCCGTCAGTTCACTCACGGCTTGGGCTCGTCCGCCTCAGATGGTGCGGCGGCCTTTGGCGTCTCGCCCTCGGGCATGTCGCAGGCAAGACGCGCGGCGTTTTCGTATTGCTGCATCAGCCGCGCGCGCGCTTCCGGCGACAGCGCGTCGACCATGCTCCAGAAGCCGAGTTCACAGGCGATGCACATGATTCAATTCGCCTTGGTCCGCAGACTTGCCGCAAACTCCGCCGGACTCCCTCTCCCCTCAGGCGAGAGGGTTGGGGTGAGGGGGCAAGTGACTCTCGATAGACCGTAACCCCTCACCCGGCGCGCTGATGCGCGCCGACCTCTCCCATAGGGAGAGGTGAAAGAGAGATCGCGGCACGTCCTCATTCCACCACTTTCGGCACCAGGAAGTAGTTATCCGCCGTAGCCGGCGCGTTCTTGACGATGTCGCCGGCGATGCCGCCGTCGGTGACGGCGTCGGCGCGCATCTTCATCTTCATCGGCGTTACCGAGGTCATCGGCTCGACGCCTTCGACGTCGACTTCCTGCAGCTGTTCGACGAAGGCGAGGATGACATTGAGCTCGCCGCGCAGATGCTCGATCTCCTCCTCCTTCACCGCGATGCGGGCGAGATGGGCGATGCGGCGGACAGTGTCGGCGTCGACTGACATGGAAGCCTCAGCGAATTTGCTTGCGGGCGTATAGCAGAGGGCAGTTTGCCATCGCAATGCAGCCTTAAGCCGCCTCGCGCTCGTGATCTGGGCAGCGGTGTACCTCGATAGTCACATGTGACAGCCCGGCAAGCCCATCGAGCCGGCGCTTATAAACCAAGGGTGGCTGCGGGTGGTCGGAGATCACCGCCGCGATGACGCCCGTGTGGCCAGGTCCGAGCCGCCAAAGGTGCAGATCGCTGAGCCGGTCACCGTCAACCTCGAGCCGGCTGCGGATGCCGCCGGCCAAGTGGCGTTCCGGCACCATGTCGAGCAGCACCGCGCCGGCCGAGCGGATCAGTCCGACAGACCAGCTCAGAATCACCACAACACCGACCAGCGCCATTAGCGGGTCCATCCATACCCAGCCGAAAGCCAGCGCGCACGACAAGGCCACGATTGCCAGAACGGAGGTCAGCGCGTCGGCGAGCACGTGAACGTAGGCGGCGCGCAGATTGCTGTCGTGGTGGTGCGCGCGATGATGGCCGTGCTCATCAGGATGGTCATGCCTGCGCGTGTGCTGGTGCTGCTCATCGTGATCGAACAGCAGCCAAGCACTGGCCAGATTGACGAACAGCCCGAGCGCCGCCAGCGGGATCGCCTCGCGAAAATGAATGACCACCGGCGCAGTGAGCCGCATTACCGCCTCATAGCCGATCAGTACGGCGATCAGCGCAAGGATGATCGCGCTGGCAAAGCCCGCCAGCTCGCCGAGCTTGCCCGTGCCGAAGCTGAAGCGCTGATCGCGTGCGTGGCGGCGCGCGAACCGGTAGGCGAAACCGGCTATCGCCAGCGCTCCGGCATGGGTCGACATGTGCCAGCCGTCAGCGACTATCGCCATGGAGCCGAACAGCCTGCCGCCGACGATCTCGGCCGCCATCATAACGGCGGTGAGTGCGACCACGCACCAGGTCCGGAACTCGTGGCGGACGTGGCGCGCTCCCAGGAAGACGTGGTCGTGCCGCCAAGGCTCGATAGAATGGCTATGCATAGTTGCATCCTGTTATCTGCGTTGCGCTTTGCCAGACGTCCTCGCATGCGACCGCACACAGGAAACATAGGCTGCGGCCGCCGGCGATCAACTATTGGGGCCTATAAGCCCGGGTTGCGGGGGACTACTATCGCGTCATGTCAGCCGCTCCAAGCCATGGCCGTTATCCGTATTCGCCCATCAACGCGCGCCCCCTTTATGACTGGCCGGGCGGCAGGCGCCTCGCCGTTTATATCGGTCTCAATCTCGAATGGTTCTCGTTCGGCGAGGGACTGGGCGCTGAATTGGCGCCGGGCGGTCCGCAGCCGGACGTGCTCAATTACAGCTGGCGCGACTACGGCAACCGGGTGGGCGTGTTTCGATTGGCCGAATTGTTCGCCGAGCTGAAGCTGCCGGTTTCGCTATTGGTCAACGCGCAAATGTACGAGCACGCGCCGCAGGCGGTCGCCGCTTTTCCAGGCGCGGAGATCGTCGGCCATGGCCGCAGTAATTCCGAACGCCAAAGCACGCTTAGCGAAGCCGAAGAGCGCGGGCTGATTGCCGAAACCACGGCGGCGATTGAGAGACATTCGGGCGCGCGTCCGCGCGGCTGGCTCGGGCCATGGATTTCGCAATCGCTGCTAACGCCCGATCTGCTGCAGGAAGAAGGCTACAGTTACTTGCTCGACTGGTGCCACGACGATCAGCCGGTGTGGATGAAGACCCGCGCGGGTCGTATCCTCTCGGTGCCCTATCCGCAGGAACTTAACGACATCCCGCAGATCGTCGCGCGCCAGCGCGAGGGCTCCGACTTCGCCGATATGATCATCGACGCTTTCGAAGTGATGCATGAGGAATGCGCCAAACGCCCCCTGGTGATGGGCCTCGCGCTGCATGCTTACATTGTCGGTTGGCCGCACCGCTTCAAGCATCTCGCGCGCGCGCTCCGGCACCTCGTGCGCCGCGCCGACGAACGCATCTGGTTTACCACCTCGGGCGCCATTGCCGCGCATGCCGCTGTACTGCCGGAAGGCACGGTGCCGTAGCCCATGGCTGTGATCTTGCCGCTCACGGATGCCGCGGCGCATCTTCCCAAGCGAGGCGCCCTGCTCGGCCTCGATCTCGGCAGCAAGACGATCGGTGTGGCTGTCAGCGATCCCGACCGCAAGCTTGCGACCGGCGTTACGACCATCGCACGAAAGAATTTCACTACCGACTCGGCCCGTTTGTTAGCGCTTGCCGGGGAACGCGCGGTTATTGGCTTTGTGCTCGGCCTGCCAGTCAACATGGACGGCAGCGAAGGCCCGCGCGCGCAATCGACACGCGCCTTCGCCCGCAATTTGGCGAAGTTGACCGAATTACCGATCGGTCTGTGGGACGAGCGGCTCTCCACCGCCGCGGTCGAGCGCGAACTGATCGCGGCCGATGTCAGCCGCAAGAGGCGCGCGGCGGTGATCGACCAACACGCCGCCGCCTACATTTTGCAGGGCGCGCTCGATCGCCTCGCGCGGCTGAACATCGATGACCGATAAAGAAAAAGGGCGGACCCTCGCGTCCGCCCTGTTCTCGCATCGCGGCCTTCGCTAGTGGCACGACGTGTAGCTGCGCGAGGCCGGTGATTCGACGCAGCTGCGCTCACCCGCCGAATAGCCGTAGCTGTAGCCCGGTGCGTAGTCGTAAGCGTAGCCCGGCGAATAGGCATAGCCCGGCGAATAATCGTAGGCGTAAGGCCCGCCAGAGTCGTATCCGTAGTAGCCCGGATAGGCCGCGTTCGCCGCGGCCGCGCCTAGCAACGCACCGGCGCCAAAGCCGATCGCTGCGGCGGCGCCATTATGCCAGCCGCCATGATGCCAACCGCCGTGCCAGCGCGCCTGGCTCGGTGTCGCCGCAACAAGCGCGAGCGTACCGGCAAGGGTCGCGGCAGCGGCATATTTCGAAAACTGTCTCATGGTTCATCTCCACTTTCTTCGCCCTGCTCGGCGGGCGTTGAGTTCGCCCGGCCTGCGGGCGGTTCCGCCGCAGCGGAACAATGTCCGGCGAAAGCGCCGCCGGTTGCTGGTGGGTCAACACCAACCGCCGTGCGTCGTTCCGCTCACGCCTGCTCACGCGGCGATAACGCTTGTGTGTGGACCGAGGCGCTTGCGGCCTTGCCGGGAACCTTGGTTCCGCCTATAGCAGTCGCTTTAATGAACATTGCGCCGAAATCGTCTTTCGTCCTCAACCGACCGCATCTGTTGGGGATCGAAGGGCTTTCCCGCTCCGAGATTTACGGACTGCTCGATCTCGCCGAGGAATTCGTCGAACTCAACCGCCAGATCGAGAAGAAGCGCGCCTCGCTGCGCGGGCGCACGCAGATTAACCTATTCTTCGAAGCTTCGACCCGCACGCAGGCCTCCTTCGAGCTCGCCGGCAAACGGCTCGGCGCCGACGTGATGAACATGTCGGTCAATTCCTCCTCGATGCGCAAGGGCGAGACGCTGATCGACACCGCGATCACGCTCAATGCCATGCATCCGGACATCATCGTGGTGCGCCATCATGCTTCCGGCGCGGTCGAATTGCTGGCGCGCAAAGTCGATTGCTCGGTGATCAACGCCGGCGACGGCGCGCACGAACATCCGACACAGGCATTGCTCGATGCGCTCACTATCCGCCGCAACAAGGGCCGGCTCGAGGGCCTCATGGTGGCCATCTGCGGCGACATCATGCATTCGCGCGTTGCCCGCTCCAACATCATGCTGCTCAACGCGGTGGGCGCGCGCGTGCGCGTGGTCGCGCCTTCGACCTTGCTGCCGCCGGGCGTCGAGCGCCTCGGCGTCGAAGTTTCCCGTGACATGCGCGAGGGGCTCGCCGGCGCCGACATCGTGATGACGCTGCGGCTGCAGCGCGAGCGCATGAACGGCTCCTACGTGCCGTCGCTCTCGGAATATTTCCAATACTGGGGGCTAGACGAGAAGAAGCTCGCCTATGCCAAGCCCGACGCGCTAGTCATGCATCCCGGCCCGATGAACCGCGGCGTCGAGATCGACTCGATCGTCGCCGACGGCGCGCAGTCGGTGATACGCGAGCAAGTGGAGATGGGCGTTGCGGTGCGCATGGCGGTGCTCGAAGCGCTGTCGAGGAATTTGCCGAATGCATAGCAACCCGCGAGTGCCTCTCCTCACCTCCCCCGCTTGCGGGGGAGGTCGACGCGCACAGCGCGTCGGCAGGGGGCGTCTTTGTAGCGCTGCAATAACGCGCCCTCCCCAACCCTTCCCCGCGCGCGGGGGAGGAAGCAGGCTGTGCCATGCTCTCTGACCGTCGCCCGATCCTGCTCGCCAACGCCCGCATCGTCGATCCCTCGCGTGACCTCGATTTCCCCGGCGACTTGCTAATTGCCGACGGCGCTATCCGCGAGGCCAAGAAAGGCATCAGCGCCGGCGGGGTGCCGGAAGGCACCGAGGTATTCGATTGCCGCGGCAAGCTGGTGGCTCCCGGCTTGATCGACATGCGCGCCTTCATCGGCGAGCCGGGCGCGGCCAACCGAGAGACGCTTGCCTCCGCGAGCCAGGCCGCGGCCGCCGGCGGCGTCACCACCATCATTTGCCAGCCGGACACCTCGCCGGCGATCGACGACCCGGCGACCGTCGATTTCGTGCTGCGGCGCGCGCGCGACACGGCGATCGTACACGTGCATCCGATGGCGGCGCTGACCAAAGGCCTTGCCGGCGAGGAGATGACCGAGATCGGCCTCTTGAAAGCGGCCGGCGCGGTCGCCTTCACCGACGGCGAGAAAAGCGTCACCAATGCGCAGGTGATGCGGCGCGCGCTCACCTACGCGCGCGATTTCGACGCGCTGATCGTGCATCACACCGAAGATCCCGATCTTGTCGGCGATGGGGTGATGAACGAAAGCGAATTCGCCGCACGTCTCGGCCTGCTCGGCATTCCCAAGGCGGCGGAGACCATCGTGCTGGAGCGCGATATCCGTCTCGTTGCGTTGTCGGGCGGACGCTATCACGCGGCCAGTGTGACCTGCGGGGAGTCCCTGGACGTGCTGAGCCGCGCCAAGGATGAAGGGCTTTCCGTCACCGCCTCGGCCTCGATCAATCACGTCACGCTCAATGAGAATGACATCGGGCCTTATCGCACATTCTTGAAAGTGGCCCCGCCCTTGCGCGGTGAGGATGACCGCAAGCAGCTGGTTGCGGCAATCGCCAGCGGTCTCATCGACGTGGTGATGTCGGACCACAATCCGCAGGACGTGGAAACCAAGCGGCTGCCCTTTGCGGAAGCAGCGCCCGGCGCCATTGGGCTCGAAACTATGCTCACGGCCGGCTTGCGCCTGGTGCATTCCGGCGAAATTGACCTGATGATGCTGTTACGCGCGATGTCGACGCGGCCGGCGGAATTGCTCGGGCTGCCCGGCGGCACGCTGCGCACCGGCGCGCCGGCCGATATCATCGTCGTCGACACCGATTTGCCTTGGGTGCTCGACCCGTCGGAGCTCAAATCCAAGTGCAAAAACACGCCATTCGATGAAGCGCGGCTGACCGGCCGTGTGGTGCGCACCATTGTCGCCGGCCGCACGGTGTATGAATACGTATGAGCTTTGCGCTCGCCTTTGTCTTCGGCTACCTGCTCGGCTCGATCCCGTTCGGCCTCATCCTGACGCGGGCCGCCGGCGGCCCGGATATTCGCGCCATCGGCTCCGGCAATATCGGCGCCACCAACGTGCTGCGCACCGGCCGCAAGGGACTCGCCGCGGTGACGCTCATCTGCGATGCGCTCAAGGGCACTCTGGCCGTGCTGTTGGCAGCGCATTATGCCGGCGGTGACGCAGCGCTCGCGGCGGCGCTTGGCGCCTTCCTCGGCCACCTGTTTCCCGTATGGCTCAAGTTCAAGGGCGGCAAAGGCGTCGCCACTTATATCGGGCTCCTCATCGGCCTCGCCTGGCCCGGGGCGCTGATCTTCTGCGCGATCTGGCTCGCGGTTGCTTGCCTCACGCGCTACTCCTCACTCGCCGCGTTGGTTGCGAGCGCGCTGACGCCGTTCGCGCTCTGGGCACTCGGTTCGCCGCGCCCTGCGGCGTTGTTTGGTCTGCTCAGCGTCCTACTGTGGATCATGCACCGCACCAATATTGCCCGCCTGCTTGCCGGCAGCGAGGGTAAGATCGGCGCCGAAGCGGCAACGCCCCCTTAACTTCAGGTTGTCCCGCACATTCTGCTGGGCGATGCTCCAGGCCGGACGGGGGGCGAGGTGAACCACGACAAACTGCGTCTAAGCGAGGAGCAGCGGCTCGACTGGCTGCGTTTGATCCGCAGCGACAATGTCGGGCCGCGCACTTTCCGTGACTTGATCAATTTCTATGGCGGCGCGCGGGCGGCGCTGGCCGCCTTGCCGGGGCTCGCCCGCCGCGGCGGCGCATCCGCGCCAGCGGGGATCTGCTCGCACGAGGACGCCGAGCGCGAATTGAAGGCTTCGCGCGCCAGCGGCATTGAGTTCATCGCGCTGGGCGAGCCGGACTACCCGCCGCGCCTGCAGATGATCGACGATCCGCCGCCGCTTATCGCCGTGCGCGGCAACCGCGCCGTCTTAGCGCGGCCGCTGGTCGCGATCGTCGGCTCGCGCAACGCCTCGGCCGCCGGCGTCAAGTTCGCCGAACGGTTGGCGCGCGATCTTGGTGCCGCCGGTTTCGCGATCGTGTCGGGTTTAGCGCGCGGCATCGATGCGGCCGCCCATCGTGCGAGCCTTGCGACCGGTACCATCGCCGTGCTCGCTGGCGGTCATGACCGCGTCTACCCACCCGAGCACGAGGGCCTGCTCGAATCAATGCTTGCGGAAGGAGCCGCGCTATCGGAAATGCCGCTCGCCTGGGAGCCGCGGGCGCGCGATTTCCCGCGACGCAACAGGTTGATCTCGGGGCTCTCGCTCGGCGTGGCGATCGTTGAAGCGGCGCGCCGGTCCGGCTCGCTCATCACGGCACGGCTGGCCGGCGAGCAGGGGCGTGAGGTGTTCGCCGTGCCCGGCTCGCCGCTCGACCCGCGCGCCGAAGGCACCAACGGCTTGCTCAAGCAAGGAGCGACGCTGGTGACCGAAGCCGCCGATGTCATCGCGGTGCTCGAACCGATCCTCGGGCGCGGTGTTGAATTGCCGGCGCAAGAGCCGGCACGCGAAGCGGCTCGCGGCCCTGGCGCCGAGCCGGGCGAGGACGAACGCAGCCGTATCATCTCCCTGCTCGGCCCGACGCCGGTCGCGATCGATGACCTGGTGCGGCTGTCCGGCACTTCGCCGGCGATTGTGCGCGCCGTGCTGCTGGAGCTCGAAATAGCCGGCCGGCTGGAACGTCACGGCGGCAGTCTGGTATCGCTGGTGTAAGATCGGGCGCGAATCGAAAGTCACGCATGTTGCTCCGGCCGCTCCTCGCTTTGGCGATCGTCATCGGCTGCCTCGGCGGACAGGCCGCCGCCGAGGAGTCCTTTGCCAAATTCCTCGCCGAGCTGTGGCCGGACGCGCAGGCCAAAGGCATCACCCGCGCGACTTTCGACCGCGCCTTCCATGGCGTTACTCCGAACCCACGGGTGATCGCGGCCACCAAGCGGCAGCCGGAATACGGCAAGCCGGTGGGCGCCTATGTCAACGACATCGTCTCGCGCAGCCGCATCGCCAACGGTCAGCGCAAAGCCAAGCAATGGGCAAAGACCCTCGATGCGGTTGAAAAGAAATTCGAGGTGGAGCGCTGGATTCTGGTCGCGCTGTGGGGGATGGAAACCGATTACGGCGCCGAGCGGGATCACTGGGACGTGTTCCGCTCGCTCGCGACGCTGGCCTATGTGCGTTTCCGCCACCCTTATTTTCGCAACGAGCTCTTGATCGCGCTCAGCATCATGCAAGACCGCCATATTGCGCGAGACAAAATGGTGAGCTCCTGGGCCGGCGCCATGGGGCAGACCCAGTTCATGCCCTCGAACTATGTCGATTACGCCATCGATTTTTCCGGCGACGGCAAGCCCGATATCTGGACCAATGTGCCGGACGTCATGGCATCGACCGCCAACTATCTGCGCAAATGGAATTGGCAGCATCGGGTGCCTTGGGGTTACGAAGTGAGCGTTCCCAAAGGCTTCGACTATCGGCGCAGCCGCGCGACATTTCCCGAATGGGAAAAGCTCGGCGTCCACCCGATCGACGGAAAAAGCTTCCCGAAGGAAGGAAATGGCATCCTTTTCTTTCCGAGCGGCGCCAAAGGCCCGGCCTTCGTCGTGACGAAGAACTTCGATGTACTCAAGGAGTACAATAACTCGGATGCCTACGCGATCGCGGTCGGCCATCTCGCCGACCGCATGCGCGGCGGCCCGCCGATCAAGACGGCATGGCCGGCCGATGATCATCAGCTCTCGCGCGATGCACGCATCGCTTTGCAGAAGAAACTGGCAGCGCTCGGTTACAAGGTGAACGATTTCGAGGGCCACATCGATTTCGATCTGCGCGACAACATCCGCGCCGAGCAAGTCAAGTTCGGGATGCTGTCGGACGGCAATCCCACCGCGGCATTGCTGGAGCGGCTGGGGATCGAGCTGCGTTGATCAGCGGCGGTCGACGGGACCGTTGGTGTGGCGGCCGATGTTTTCGGCTTCGAGCCGCGCCATTTCGAGGAGATAACTCAGGGTGTCGAGGCCATGCCGGCGCGCGAGCAAGGCAAGGTCGGCCGACATCGCCGCCACATAGTTGGCGGCGGCGCTGGCGTTTCCGGCGGCGGATTGGTCGGCCATGGTGGTCCGGTGGCGGGGCCGTATTTGTGGTTACGTCGTGCCAAAATACACGGTATTTTTCGGAAAGTAATCCTTTAAATAGCAATTGCATAATAATACTCGCAAAAGTTATACACTTTCCCTCCGTCTCTTTCATGCCCGATTTGACTGGTTTGACCGCCGCGTTGGTCGGCCTGATTTGACAGTCGCGACCGGCTTCCCCATGTTCCGGCCGGACCTGCTGGCCGACGCCGCTTCGATTCCTTCTGATCTTGGCGGCTAACCCACTGGATTTGCATGAATATTGTCGTAGTTGAATCGCCGGCCAAGGCCAAGACCATTAATAAGTATCTTGGCCCCGGTTACGAGGTCCTCGCCTCTTATGGGCACGTCCGCGACCTCCCGGCCAAGGATGGCTCGGTCGACCCGCAGGCGGATTTTCGCATGGTCTGGCAGGTCGACGCCAAGTCGAACCAGCGTATCAACGACATCGCCCGCGCGCTCAAAGGCGCCGACAAGCTCATTCTGGCGACCGACCCGGACCGCGAGGGCGAGGCAATCTCCTGGCACGTGTTGGAGGTACTCAAGCAAAAGAAGGCGTTAACCAAGCAGCCGGTCGAGCGCGTGGTCTTCAACGCCATTACCAAGCAGGCGGTCACCGATGCCATGCGGCATCCGCGTTCGATCGACGCGGCGCTGGTCGACGCCTATCTCGCCCGCCGCGCGCTCGACTACCTGGTCGGTTTCACGCTATCGCCGGTGCTGTGGCGCAAGCTGCCGGGCGCCCGCTCGGCCGGCCGCGTGCAGTCGGTGGCGCTGCGCCTCGTCTGCGACCGCGAGCTGGAGATCGAGAAGTTCGTCGCGCGGGAATATTGGTCGATCGCGGCTATTCTGGCGACGCCGCGCAGTGAGACCTTCGAGGCGCGCCTGGTCGGCGCCGACGGACAGAAAATTCAGCGCCTCGATATCGGCTCCGGCGCGGAAGCGGAAGCCTTCACCCGCGATCTGGAGAACGCCATCTTCACGGTCGCCGCGGTTGAAGCCAAGCCCGCGCGCCGCAATCCGCCGCCGCCCTTCACCACCTCGACCATGCAGCAGGAGGCCTCCCGCAAGCTCGGCTTCTCGCCGGCGCATACCATGCGCCTGGCGCAGCGGCTTTATGAGGGCATCGACATCGGCGGCGAGACGGTCGGCCTGATTACCTATATGCGCACCGACGGCGTCGACGTCGCGCCGGAGGCGATTGCCGCGCTGCGCCAGATGATCGGCAAGCAATACGGCGGCGAGTACCTGCCGGAGACGGCGCGCGGCTATCAGCAGAAGTCGAAGACCGCGCAGGAAGCGCACGAAGCCATTCGGCCGACCGATCCCAATCGTTCGCCGCGCGAGGTCGCCAAGCATGTCGACCGCGACCAGGCCCGGCTCTACGAGCTGATTTGGAATCGCGCGGTGGCCAGTCAGATGCAATCGGCCGAACTCGAGCGCACCACGGTCGACATCGCGGCCAAGGCCGGCGCCCGTAATCTCGAGCTGCGCGCGACCGGCCAGGTGATCAAGTTCGACGGCTTCCTCACCCTCTACCAGGAAGGCCTCGACGAGCCGAGCGAGGACGAAGAGAGCCGCCGCCTGCCGGCGATGAGCGCGGGCGAACCGCTGGAAAAGCAGGCGATCAATTCTTCGCAGCATTTCACCGAGCCGCCGCCGCGTTGTTCGGAAGCCTCGCTGGTCAAGCGCATGGAGGAGTTGGGTATCGGCCGGCCTTCGACCTACGCCGCCATCCTGCAGGTGCTGCAGGACCGCGGCTATGTGCGCATCGAAAAGAAACGGCTCATGCCGGAAGACAAGGGCCGGGTCGTGGTCGGCTTCCTGGAAAGCTTCTTCCAGCGCTATGTCGAATACGACTTCACCGCCAATCTGGAAGAGCAGCTCGACCGCATCGCCAATCACGAAATCGATTGGAAACAGGTGCTGCAGGATTTCTGGGTCGACTTCATCGGCGCGGTCAACGAGATCAAGGACCTGCGCGTCTCCGAAGTGCTCGACGCGCTCAACGATCTTTTGGCGCCGCACATCTTCCCGCCGCGCCCCGAAGGCGGCGATCCGCGCGCCTGCCCGCAATGCGGCGATGGCCGTCTCTCGCTCAAGCTCGGCCGTTTCGGCGCCTTCATCGGCTGCTCGAACTATCCCGACTGCAATTTCACCCGGCAGATGACGCCGGGCTCGGAAGGAGCGGTCAACGGGACCAAGGTGCTGGGCGAAGACCCCGAGACCGGCCTGGAAGTGTCATTGCGTTCCGGCCGCTTCGGACCTTACATCCAGCTTGGCGAGCAATCGAAGGAAAAGGGCGCGGAAAAACCCAAACGCGCCGGCATTCCGAAGGGGCTGCCACCCGACGACATCGACCTCGAGCGCGCGCTCGGCTTATTGGCCTTGCCGCGCGAAGTTGGCATGCATCCGGAAGACAACGAGCCGATCATCGCCGGCGTCGGCCGCTTCGGGCCTTACGTCAAGCACGGTCGAACCTATGCCAATCTCGAACAGGGCGACGATGTGCTTAACATCGGGCTCAACCGCGCGGTCACGCTGATTGCCGAGAAGAAGTTGAAGCCGGGCAAGAGCCGCCGCTTCGGCGGTGACGCCGGACGGACGTTGGGCGAGCATCCCGAGAAGGGCGGCGCGATCGTGGTGAAGAAGGGCCGCTACGGTCCCTATGTTTCGCACGACGGTATCAACGCCACGCTGCCCTCGGACACTACACCGGATACCGTAACGCTGGAACAAGCTGTCGGCCTGTTGGAAGCGCGCATCGCCAAAGGCGCCGGCAAGCGAAAATCCGGCAAAAAGGCGGCCGCCCCCGGCGAAGGCGCACCCAAGGCTCGGCACACAGCCGGCCGCAAGCAGGGCTCGGGCAAGAGCGCGACCGCGCCGAAGGCGCAGAAAGCAGCCGCCGTGAAATCAAAACCGGCCAAGCATACGACTGCTGCCGAATAGCTGGCGAAGATTACGCCCGATCATTACATTTCAAGGCGCCGTTTTGGTGCAGGACTATTCATTTTGAACAAACAAACCAAAAAACTAGCCTCTCTCCCCTCCAAAGCTGAACTCCTCGCCTTCATCGCCGAGCGCCCCGGCAAGGTCGCTACCCGCGAAATTGCCCGCGCCTTCGGGCTCAAGAACGCCATGCGGGTCGAGCTCAAGCGCCTGTTGCGCGAGCTTGCCGACGAGGGCGCCGTCGAGAAGCGCCACAAGAAGCTGCATCATGGCGGCACCCTGCCCTCCACCGTGCTTGCCGACGTAATCGCGCGCGATGCCGACGGCGATCTGATCGCCACGCCCGACGAATGGGACGAGGAAGCGCACGGCGCGGCGCCCAAGATCCGCATCCTGGTGCCGCGCAAGGCGCGGCCGGGCGAAGCCGCCGGCCCCGGCGACCGCGTGCTTCTGCGGGTCGAGGAGAACGAGGAAGATCACGGTATCCGCCATCGCGGCCGCGTCATCAAGATCATCGATCATCCCAAGCATCGCGCGCTCGGCATCTTCCGCAAGTTTGCGCGCGGCGGGCGGCTGGAGCCGGTCGACAAGAAGATGCTCGGCAAGGAGATCGTCATTCCACTCGACGCCACGGCCAATGCAGAGGATGGCGACCTGGTCGCGGTCGAGACTTCCCGCGCACCGCGATTGGGGTTGCCAACGGGCCGCGTGGTCGAGCGGCTCGGCTCGCTCAAGAGCGAGCGCTCGGTCAGTCTGATCGCCATCAACGCGCATGGCATTCCATCTGTGTTCAAGCGCGAGACGCTGACCGAAGCGGAAGCTGCACGTCCGGCAACGCTTGCCCATCGCGAAGACTGGCGGCGCGTGCCGTTCGTCACCATCGATCCGCCCGACGCCAAAGATCACGACGACGCCGTGCATGCCGAGGTCGACACTGCGCCCGACAACAAAGGCGGTTTCATCGTCAGCGTTGCCATCGCCGATGTCGCCCATTACGTGACGCCGGGCTCGGCGCTCGACCGCGAAGCGCTGGTGCGCGGCAATTCGGTCTATTTCCCCGATCGCGTGGTGCCGATGCTGCCCGAGCGCATATCGAACGACCTTTGCTCGCTGCGCCCGCGCGAGGATCGCGCCGCCCTCACCGTGCGCATGGTGATCGGCGCTGACGGGCGCAAGCGCGCGCACAGGTTTCACCGCGTGACGATGCGCTCGGCGGCGCGGCTCTCCTACCAGCAGGCGCAACTCGCTATCGGCGGGCGCACCGACGAGGACACCGAGGCGCTGGTTGGGCCGGTGCTTACGCCGCTCTATGCGGCATACGAAGCGATGGCGCGGGCGCGCAATGATCGCCGGCCGCTCGACCTCGACCTGCCGGAGCGCAAAATCTTGCTCAAGGGCGACGGCACCGTCGACCGCGTGATCATGCCGGAGCGGTTGGAAGCGCATCGGCTGATCGAGGAGTTCATGATTCTTGCCAATGTCGCGGCCGCCGAAACGTTGGAAAAAGCGCGCGTGCCGCTAATCTACCGCGTGCACGACGAACCGGCGATGGAGAAGGTCGACGCGCTGCGCGAATTTCTCGCCACGCTCGACATTCCCTTTGCCAAGGGCGGCGTGCTCAAGCCCGAAGCCTTCAACCGCATCCTCGCGCGCGTCAAAGGCCGCGACGCCGAGCAGCTGGTCAACGAAGTGGTGCTCCGCAGCCAGGCGCAGGCCGAGTATGTCGCCGAGAACTACGGCCATTTCGGCCTCAACCTGCGCCGCTACGCGCATTTCACCTCGCCGATCCGCCGCTATGCCGACCTGATCGTGCACCGCGGGCTGATCCGCGCGCTCAAGCTTGGGCCGGACGGTCTGCCCGAAGCCACAGACCGCAAGCAGCTCGGTGAGATCGCTGCGCAGATTTCCGCCACTGAGCGGCGCGCCATGCTGGCCGAGCGCGAGACCAACGACCGCCTGATCGCGCATTTCCTCGCCGATCGTGTCGGCGCCACCTTCGACGGCCGCATTTCCGGCGTCACGCGCGCCGGCCTGTTCGTCAAGCTCAACGAGACCGGCGCTGACGGCTTCGTGCCGGCGCGCACCATCGGCGCCGAATATTTCCGTTACGAGGAGAAGGCCCACGCCATGGTCGGCACCCGCTCGGGCGAGAGCTATCGGCTCGGCGATCCCGCCACGGTCAAGCTCGTCGAGGCGGCGCCGGTTGCCGGCGCGCTGCGGTTCGAGCTCATCTCGGAAGGCCGTTTCGACCGGCCGCAGCGCGGCTTGCGGCGTCAGGCGGGACGGCTAGAAAGTACCGGCCGGCGCCATCGGCAGCAACGGAAGGTTCAATGAAGATCGATCTGGGAAAGCTCTGGGCCGAGCGCATGACCAAGTCGGAGCGCGATCAATCGTTCCCCGACAGCGAGCCGCGCGATGCCGCAACGTTGATGCTGATCGACCGCTCCGGCCCCAAGCCCAAGGTGCTGCTCGGCCGCCGGCACGACAGCCACAAATTCATGCCGGGCAAGTTCGTCTTCCCCGGCGGGCGCATCGAGCCGCTCGATGCCGAGATGCCGGCGGTTAGCGAATTGCATCCCGACACCGAAAAGAAACTGCAGGAGCGCGTAAAAGAGCCCTGCCCGCTTGCGCGCGCCTTTGCGCTCGCCGCGGTGCGCGAGACCTGCGAGGAGACCGGCTTGCTGCTCGGCGTCGAACGCGACCAGCCGCCGGAGGTGCCGGGCGAGATCTGGACCGAATTCGCCAAGGCGCGCGTGCATCCCGACCTCGGAAATATCCATTTCATCGCGCGCGCTATCACGCCGCCGCGGCGGCCGCGCCGCTTCGATACCCGTTTCTTCACGGCCGATGCCTCCTCGATCGCGCACGAGATCGAGGGCGCGGTCGGTCCGGATTCCGAGCTGGTCGAGTTGACCTGGGTGCCGATCGAGCAGGCGACCCACCTTGAAATGCCGACCATCACCGGCGTCGTGCTGGAGGAACTGCTCGCCCGCGTGGAAGCCGGCATGGGCCGCGATCTGCCGGTGCCGTTTTATTTCATGGAGAACCAGCAGTTCTTCCGAGAATTGCTGTAGCTTTTATTCCGGGTTCGCCCCTTCGGCGGAATCCTGGAACGGGGCCGGAAAAATCTCGCAATTCTTGACATTCCCCGCTTCAACGCTACGTTCCGGCCGAACAGCGCCGCTCCACCTTTATCGAGGTTCCGCCATGGCCAAAGCCGTCACTTTGAAAATCAAGCTCGTCTCGAGCGCCGATACCGGCCACTATTATGTGACCAAAAAGAATTCGCGCACGCAGACCGAAAAGCTGGTGAAGAAGAAATACGACCCGATCGCCAAGAAGCACGTCGAGTATCGGGAATCCAAGATTAAGTGAGGCCGCTGCTTAGTGCATGATGACGGGCGCCCGCGTGGCGCCCTTCGCACTTTTGCGGCACCGATTGAGTCGCCGCCCGTGAGCGACAAAAAAAAATGACGAGCAAAAAAGTGGCCGGCTGGAAGCGGTGTTATGAGGAGGCCACTCTCACCGCTCCCAAGCCGGCCGAACCCCACGGACCCAGGAGATGCGGCGGACCTGAGCACTCCGCAGGGCAATTGTTCGAGGCGCGCCGAGCCGCGGCCCGCGCGGGCCGCCGGACTCAAAAGCCGCCACGGCAGGTTAGACCAAGCGCGCCATCCCCACCATACAGCAATTTAAACTATTGGATAAACTCGTTAATCCGGCTAATCCGGCAACCGGAGGCCGCTCACGCGGCGTCCGGCACGACACGGTTGCGGCCGTCGCGCTTGGCGCGGTAGAGCGCCTCGTCGGCGCGCTTGAGGAGCGCGGCGGCGTTATCGCTCGCATCCCCGAGCGCGGCAATGCCGATCGAAATCGTCACTTCCAGATTACGCGCGCCCTGCTGGATGGCGAACGGCTCGTTGGCAATGCGCCGGCGCAGCCGCTCGGCCACCATGGTTGCCACCGCCATGTCGGTCTCCGGCATGACGATGACGAATTCCTCGCCGCCATAGCGGCAGGCGAGGTCGATATTGCGGATCGACTTGCGGATGCGCAGGGCGAATTCGCGCAGCACGTCGTCGCCGGCGTCGTGGCCGTGGCTGTCGTTGACCGCCTTGAAATAATCGATGTCGACCACCAGTACGGCGATCGGCTTGCCGCGCGCGGCCGCCTGCTCGACCAGCGTCGCTAGATGCGTTTCCATGTAGCGGCGGTTGTGCAGGCCGGTGAGCGGATCGGTGATCGCCATTTCGATCGACATCTGCACGTTGTCGCGCAGCCGCTCTGTATAGCGCTTCTTCTTGATCTGGGTGCGTACGCGCGCCAGCATCTCGTTCTTGTCGATCGGGCGTATCAAATAATCGTTGATGCCGATCTCCAGTCCGCGCACCAGCCGCTGATTGTTGTCCGCTTCGGCGACCGCGAGGATCGGTACGTTGCGCGTGCGCTCGAGCGAGCGCACCTGGCTGCATAGGCGCAGGCCGTCGAAATTCTGCAAGCCGAGCGAGATCATCAGCAATTCATAATTGCCCTCGGCGGCGTGAAAAAGCGCTTCCGCTGGATTGGTTTCGACGTCGACCTGGTGCTCTGTTGCGAGGGTCGCCACGATGCGCTCGTAGGATGTCTTACGGTCATCGACCACGAGGATGCGCCCGTTGCGGCCGGTCTCCGCCACCGCCTCGCGCTCCGGCGATTGCATGCCGATTTCGCGCGAGGTGAGCGCGCGCAGGCGCAACTCATCGGTCATCATCTTCAGCCGCGCCAGTGAGCGCACGCGCGAGACCAAAGCCAAATCGTTCACCGGCTTGGTGAGGAAATCGTCGGCGCCGGCTTCGAGCCCGCGCACCCGGTCACTCGGCTGATCGAGCGCGGTGACCATGATCACCGGAATGTGGTGCGTTAGCGGATTCGACTTGAGCCTGCGGCAGACCTCAAAGCCGTCCATGTCCGGCATCATCACATCGAGCAGGACGATGTCGCATTCGGCGCGCTCGCAGATGGCCAGCGCCTCGGGTCCGCTATGCGCGGTGATGACGTCGAAATATTCCGCCGACAGCCGCGCTTCCAGGAGCTTCACATTGGCCGGCACATCGTCGACGACAAGAATGCGGGCGGTCATCGATGCACCATTGCACAATCCGTGGTCATTCCGGGACGGCGCGAAGCGCCGGACCCGGAATCCACACGCCTGCACCGAATCTCGGGCCGGATTCCGGGCTCACGCGCTTTGCGCGTGCGCCGAAATGACGGCTGTCGCTTCAACGTACCCATCACGCCGTCCCGAGAAAATGCCGGATGGTGTCGATGAATTTGCCGACGGAAATCGGCTTGGACAGATAGGCCTCGCAGCCGCCCTCGCGGATGCGCTCCTCGTCGCCCTTCATGGCGAAGGCGGTCACCGCGACCACCGGAATCGCCTTGAGCTCGGCGTCATCCTTGAGCCATTTGGTCACTTCCAGGCCGGAGACTTCCGGCAATTGGATGTCCATGAGGATGAGATCGGGATGGTGCTTGCGCGCAAGATCGAGCGCTTCGATGCCGTTGCGGGTGCCGACGGTCTGGTAGCCATGCGCCTCCAACAGGTCGTGGAAGAGCTTCATATTGAGCTCATTGTCCTCCACGATCAGGACGGTTTTCGGCATCGATTCCCTGCCCCTGTTGTCCCCAATGCTCCGCTGCGACACGTATTGCGCGCAATTCGCATCGCCAGACCGCCCAGCGTGGGGCATCATGGCCACGGTAATGCGGATATATTACGGAAAGGCAAATTTCATCGATGAAAAGGCCGCCTCCGATGCCCAAAGAAGTGGCGGAATCGCTGGCGATTCAGGTGCTTACCTTCCTCGCCGACGACCCGGAGCGGCTCGGCCGTTTCCTCGCTGAGTCGGGTATCGGGCCGGGCGAGATTCGGGCGGCGGCACGCGAGCCGGGCTTCCTGCGCGGGCTCATCGATCATCTTGCCGCCAACGAGCGGCTGCTCACCGCCTTTGCCGCCGAGGCCGGGGTCGATCCGGCCGATATCGGCAGGGCGCAGGCGGCGCTCGGCGGTGTGCAATGGGAGCGCGAGGTGCCGTGAGTGCCTTCTGCCGCGATTGCCTGATCGACACGACTGAGAAGGCGGTGCGTTGCGCGGGCTGCGGCTCGCCGCGGCTCCTGCGGCACCGCGAGCTCAATCGGCTCACCATTGCCCATGTCGATTGCGACGCCTTCTACGCCACCATCGAGAAGCGCGATGATCCCTCGCTCGTCGACAAGCCGGTGATCGTCGGCGGCGGCAAGCGCGGCGTGGTGGCTGCCGCCTGCTATGTGGCGCGCACCTACGGCATCCGCTCGGCGATGCCGATGTTCGAAGCGCTGCGTCGTTGCCCACATGCCACGGTGGTACGCCCAAATATGGCGAAATATGCCGCCGTTGGCCGCGAAGTGCGCCGCGCCATGCGCGCCCTCACGCCGCTGGTCGAGCCGCTATCGATCGACGAGGCGTTTCTCGATTTGCGCGGCACCGAGCGCCTGCATGGCATGACCACGGGCAAGGTGCTGGCGCGCTTTGCCCAGCAGGTGGAACGCGAGTTCGGCATCACCGTCTCGATCGGCCTTTCGGCTAACAAGTTTCTCGCCAAGATCGCCTCCGACCTGGATAAACCGCGCGGCTTTGCCGTGCTTGGCCAAGCAGAGGCAACGGCGTTTCTAGCGCCAAAACCGGTTGGCTTCATCTATGGCGTCGGCGCGGTAAGCGCGGCCAAGCTGGCGGGCGACGGCTACCGATTGATCGCCGATCTGCAGCAAGCCAAGGAAGCCGAGCTGATCCGCCGCTACGGCGAGGAAGGTGGCCGGCTGTGGCGGCTCGCGCGCGGCATCGATCATCGCACGGTCGATCCGATGCGCGAGACCAAAAGCGTTTCGGCGGAGACCACCTTCGAGCACGACATTGGCGACCTGCGGCCGCTGGAGCAACATTTGTGGGACTTGACCGAGCGGGTATCGGCGCGGCTCAAAGCCAGCGCACTGGCGGGATCGACCGTGACGGTCAAGCTCAAGAGCGCCGATTTCAAGATCCGCACGCGCGCACGGTCGCTTGCCGCGCCCACCCAGCTCGCCGCGCGTATTTTCGCCGCCGGCCGCGACCTGCTCGTGCATGAAGTGGGCGCAACGCGCTTCCGTCTGATCGGCATCGGCGTGAGCAGCCTGGAAGAAACCGTAGGCGATGACCTCGCCGATCTCATCGACCGCCGAACGGCCGAGGCCGAGCACGCCGTCGACCGCCTGCGCGAGAAGTTCGGACGGGATGCGGTCGTGCGAGGGCTGGCGCTGGACGAGGATTAACGGCGGAGCGACGTCACGGGCACGGCTTCTGCTTCTTCAACTCCAGCGAAGTTAATTCGCCGCTGATGCTGAAGTCGCTGTAGTCGAGGGTCAGCGCGCGCGAGATCCCATTTTCGTATAGCTCGAACGAAATGGCGTAAGCCGGGGTCTGCTCGCCGTCCTCCTGCTTCTTCGCGCTTTCCTGCTCGAAGTAGCTGATGGTCACCGGCCAGCGCGTGAGCTTGGCAAGCTGCGGAAATTTGGCGGCGGCATCGTGCGGGGCCTGTTCGCCCGGCGCGATTGCCTTACCGATCACCGTGAGCGTGTTATAGAGCTTCTCACCAGTCTCCGATCCGTCGTAGACAGGAAAGCTCAGGATGCGCTTGCCGGCGCGCGCGGCGAGAATGATGAGCCGCATATGCTCGGTCGGGAACACCGCGCCGCGCGGAATGCTGAAATTCTTGTCTTTCGGCTTGGTCAGGCTGACTTTGACCGCCTGCGCCCCCCGCTCGGCATGGCCATTGACGGCGTCGGTTTGCTTGTCGTTGAGCAGATTTTCTGAATTGAAGCGGAATTTCTTAGCTTCGCCGTCTTCCCAGGTGGTCGAGCGCAGGTCGCTGAGCGCGCGTTCGCCTTCGCCGGAATCAAGCTCCGAGACTTGGCGAAACTGCAATTCGTAGCCCTCGCAGGAACTGCCGCTGAAGTCGTAAAGAATGCGTCCACGCACCGCCTCGACGCCGCGCGTGCCGTTGGTCTTCAGGAGCTTGAGATCGTAGATCGCCCGGTGCGGGGCGAATACCACGTCGGGCGATGGCGTCGCCGCCGACGAATGACAGACCGCCGCAGCAAGGCCAATCGCGGTTGTCCATAGCGTCAAGCGTTTCAAGGGGCCGGGCTTTGGCATCCGCACTCCGAGGCCGAATAAGCTTGTCATCCTCAGAAGGATGCAAGAAGTAGGCAAGATAGAGGCCGGCCGCCTTCTCGGCAAATTACAATGCAGTGCTTGCACCCGGGCCCTTGATCGGCCAAGGATCGGCGATCGATTTCACGCCGCGGCGAGGAGGGTGTCATGGCCGGAGCGGTGGAAAAACATCTGGCCAGTATCGGGATTACCCTGCCGAGCCCGGCAAGCCCAGTGGCCAATTACGTGCCATTTGTGCGCAGCGGCAACTTGCTCTTTGTCTCCGGGCAATTGTGCTTTGGCGTCGACGGGAAGCTCGTGGCCAAAGGCCAGCTTGGCGCCGGCGTCTCGATCGAAGATGGCCAGAAAGCAGCGCGCGCCTGCGGCATCAACTTGTTGGCGCAATTGAAGGCTGCGGCCGACAATCTTGACCAAGTTGTTCGGGTGGTCCGGCTCGGCGGCTTCATCAATTCGGCGTCCGGCTTCACCGACGGGCCGAAGGTCATGAACGGGGCGTCCGACTTGATGGTGGAAGCGTTCGGCGACAAAGGCCGCCATGCCCGCACCACCGTCGGGGTCTCCGCGCTGCCGGCCGATGCCGCCATCGAAGTGGAAGGCCTTTTCGAGATCGCCTGAACCCGCATGCCCGGTCTTGATTGGCTTACCGCGCGACCGATCGCCCATCGCGGCCTGCACGATGCTGCCGCAGGCGTGATCGAGAATACCGCTTCCGCCTTTTCCGCCGCGATTGCCGGCGGCTATGCCATGGAGACCGACCTGCAAATCAGCGCAGACGGCGAAGCGGTCGTCTATCACGATGATGCGCTCGGCCGGCTCACCGAAGGCAGCACGCGGCTTGCCGCCATGACCACGGCCGAGATCAAAGCCGTGCGCTTCAGAGCGACCAGCGACCGCATCATGACGCTCGGCGAATTGTGCGATCTGGTGGCCGGCCGCGCCGCGCTGGTGATCGAGCTCAAAAGCCATTTCGACGGTGACCGCCGGCTGTGCGAGCGGGCCGCCCAGGTGCTTGCCGGTTATGCCGGTCCGGCGGCGCTGATGTCGTTCGATCCGGACCAAGTCTCTGCGATAAGAGAAATTGCGCCCGCCCGGGCGCGTGGCATCGTGGCCGAACGCCGCTATGACGCGTGGAAAAACCTCGCGCCGGCCCAGCAGCGGCGGCTGGCTTGTTTCCTGCATGTCAACCGCTCGCGACCGCACTTCGTCGCCTATCGGGTAAATAACCTGCCGGCGGCGCCGCCGCTGATCGCGCGCAAGCTGTTCGGCTTGCCGGTGCTCGCGTGGACCGTGCGCAGCGAGGCCGACCGCCGACGCGCGAGGCGCTGGGCCGACCAGATTATTTTCGAAGGTCTGCGGCCGTAAGGCGAGCGCCGCGACTAAGGGCAAGGTGAAATGCGACCGATTTCCGGCTTAAAGTCGGATTAGGACTGTTTCTACCCGATGACCGAATTGCGCATCCGCATAATCTCAGCGCTGACCGAGGTGGCCCCAGCCGCTTGGGACGCCTGTGCCGGCGGCGACCCCGGAGCCTGTGGCGCAGATCGGCCCAAAGTTAAAGCGACGCATGAAGATCTTTCCCCAGAATTATTGACGCGAGGATACATCAATAACCCTTTTATCTCACATGACTTTCTTTCCTCGCTTGAGGCCTCATTTTCGGTCGGGGGCCGCACTGGTTGGCAGCCGCGCCATCTCCTGGCCGAGGACGCTTCCGGCACGGTTGTTGGCGCCGCGCCCTGCTACGTGAAGAGCCATTCGCGCGGCGAATATGTTTTCGACCATGGCTGGGCCGAAGCTTTCGAGCGCGCCGGCGGCGCCTATTACCCCAAACTGCAAGTGGCGGTTCCATTCACGCCCGTGACCGGCCCTCGGCTGCTGGCACGCCCCTCGCCGCAGGCCCCGGCCGTGCGCGGTGCCCTCGCCGCCGCGCTCGCCGAAATCACCACCGCCAGCAAATTGTCCTCCACCCACGTCACCTTCCTCACCGAGCCTGAATGGCGTTTGCTCGGCGAGCGCGGCTTTCTGCAGCGCACCGACCAGCAGTTTCACTGGAGCAATGCCGGCTATGCTTGCTTTGACGACTTCCTCGCCCGCCTCGCCTCGCGCAAGCGCAAGGCGATCCGCCGCGAACGCAAGGAGGCGCTGCAGGACGGCATCGAGGTGCGCTGGGTCACCGGCTCCGACCTCACCGAGGACATTTGGGACGCGTTTTTTGCCTTCTACATGGAGACCGGCTCGCGCAAATGGGGACGGCCTTATCTGACCCGTCAGTTCTTCTCGATAGTCGGCGAGAAAATGCGCGACCGCATTCTCCTGGTCATGGCCCGCCGCGCCGGGCGCTGGATCGCCGGCGCCATCAATTTCATCGGGCACGAGGCGCTCTATGGTCGCAACTGGGGCGCCATCGAGCACCACCCGTTCCTGCATTTCGAACTCTGCTATTACCAGGCCATCGACTATGCGATCGCCCACAAGCTTTCGCGCGTCGAAGCCGGCGCGCAGGGCGAGCATAAGCTCGCGCGCGGCTATCTGCCGAGCACCACCTATTCCGCGCATTTCATTGCCATTCCGAGCCTGAGACACGCGATAGCCGATTACCTTGCGCGCGAGCGCGCCTATGTGGAGGCTGCCGGGGAGGAGCTTGCGGCGCTTGCGCCGTTCCGCAAGGACTTGGTCGAACAGGAGTGATATCATCGCGTCATTCCGGGGCACGCGCGCAAAGTGCGTGAACCCGGAATCCAGAAACAAGCGCACTTTCTGGATTCCGGGTCCGCGCCTTCGGCGCGTCCCGGAATGAGGCGGAATGGGGGATGCGATGCCGAGCTATGACCCGAATAATATTTTCGCCAAAATCCTGCGCGGCGAATTGCCCTGCTACAAGGTCTACGAAGACGACAAGGTCTTCGCCTTCCTCGACATCATGCCGCGCGCGCCGGGCCATACGCTGGTGCTGCCCAAGGCGCCGGCGCGCAACATTCTGGACGTGGCCGGCGACGATCTCGCGCACGTGGCCAAGGTTGTGCAAAAGATCGCCAAGGCGTCGATGAGCGCTTTCGGCGCCGATGGCGTCACCTTGCAGCAATTCAATGAGGGCGCCGGCGGGCAAGTGGTGTTTCACCTGCACTTCCACGTCATTCCGCGCAAGAGCGGGGTGCCGATGAAGCCGCCCGCGAGCGAGAAGGAAAAGCCCGAGGCGCTGGCCGAGCACGCCAAGAAGCTCGCCGCCGCGCTGGCCGCGGGTTAGCGGGCGAACAAGAAACCGCCCAGCAGCAGAACCGCCTCGCCGACCATGACCCCGGCGAATACGGACCGCTTGATGGCAAGGAAGGCCAGGAATCCGCAAGCGGCTGCCGTCACCCTGACGGACGGCGGTATGGAGGCCAGCGCGCCAGGCGAAAACAGAATGAGCTTGGCGATGACGCCGGCCAGGATCGCGGTCGCCACCGCGCGCGAGCACACCACGAGCTCGGATTCCTCGTTGAGACCGCGCGCCAGCAGCAGGCCGAGCAATCGCCAGATCTCGTTCGGCAGGAAACCGACCAAGACCAGCAGCAGGTAGGGCCACACTTCGGCCAGCGCGGCACTCATGCGGCGGCCTCGCGCAGCCGGTGAATGCCATAGGCGAGCGAGCCGCCGATGATGCCGGTCCACATCAGATCGAGGCTGACGTGCCAGTAGGTCAGCACCGGTCCGATCGCCAGCCCGAAAATCAGCGCCAGCCGGTCGATCATCGCCTTGGCGTTGCGCGCGGTCGAGATCAGGAACGACATCGGCGTGAGAAACAGCAGCGCCCCTGCGAGCAACGGCGGCAGCCCGGCGGCCAGATAGAAGCCGACAAAGCCGAAGCTCACCGCCGTTCCCTGATAGCCGACCGAGAGCCCGTTGCAGAACGCAATGCGCCGTCCGTGCGGCATCGTCGGCAACAGCCGCAGCGATTCGATCCACATGCTGACCGAAGTGAAATGCGTCGGCAGCAGCAAATCGCGCAGTCGCGTCTCCGGCCGGCGCAAAAGCGGCAGCAGCGCCACCACCATGGGAAACAGTCGGATCGCGCTCAGGGTCACCGCGATCGCGCCCTCGATCGGCGGCGCGCCCAACCCGAGTGAGGAGATCAAAATCACCTGCCCCGGCGACGCCCACACCAGGATCGACGAGAGCGCCAGCCATGCGGACGAGAAGCCGTAGTCATGGGCAAGCGCGCCGATGCCGATATAGGTGCCCATCAACACCAAGAAGAACACGGAGGTGAGTGCCGACTTGACGCCGGCGAAGAAGACGGCGGCGCTCGATGGCGGCATTTCGGGAGGAGCGGACATGGGGCCCGCCCACCTGTCTCATAGCCCTTTCCTGTGCGCAACCGAAGGCGCCCGCGACCGCCGCATGCGGGACCCGCAAAACGCGAAGGCCGGGATAGGCCTGGCCTTCCGTTAGTTGCCTTGCGAACCGTCAGGCCTTGATCAACGGCACCTTCGGCACGGTGCCCCGCCTCGCGTCGGCTTTCGGCCGCGGGCGCGGCGATGAGCGGCGCTTGGCTTTGGGCCGCACGTCGAGCGGCAGCTTCTCCGGCTTGGGCGTGATCGGCCCGTCGAGGAACTCGAAGCCGAGCTTGTCGCGGCCGTTCTCGTCCTTGGTCACCACGACGCGGACATGGCCGCCGCTCTTCAGGTGCCCGAACAGGACCTCGTCGGCGAGCGGCTTCTTGATGTGCTCTTGGATGACGCGCGCCATTGGCCGCGCGCCCATCAATTCGTCATAGCCGTTGGCGATCAGCCAGCGCGTCGCCTCCTCCGAGAGCTCGATGGTGACGTTGCGGTCGCCGAGTTGAGCCTCGAGTTGCAGCACGAACTTTTCGACCACCTTGGCGATCACCTCCTGCGACAGATGCGCGAAGGTGATGGTGGCATCGAGCCGGTTGCGGAACTCGGGCGCGAACAGCTTGTTGATCGCCTCGACGTCGTCGCCCTCGCGTTTGGTGCGGGTGAAGCCATAGGCCTGCTTGGCGAGATCGGCGGCGCCGGCATTGGTGGTCATGATCAGGATCACGTTGCGGAAGTCGATCTGCTTGCCGTTGTGGTCGGTGAGCTTGCCGTGATCCATGATCTGCAGCAGCACATTGAATAGATCGGGATGCGCCTTCTCGATTTCGTCGAGCAGCAGCACGCAATGCGGATGCTGGTCGACGCCATCGGTGAGCAGGCCGCCCTGGTCGAAGCCGACATAGCCGGGCGGCGCGCCGATCAGGCGCGACACCGTGTGCCGCTCCATGTATTCGGACATGTCGAAGCGGATGAGCTCGACGCCGAGCGAAGCGGCGAGCTGCTTGGCCACCTCCGTCTTGCCGACGCCGGTCGGTCCGGAGAACATGTAGCAGCCGATCGGCTTTTCCGGCTCGCGCAGGCCGGCGCGGGCGAGCTTGATCGAAGCCGAAAGCGATTCGATCGCCTTGTCCTGACCATAGACCACGGTCTTGAGCGTCTGCTCGAGGTGCCGCAGCACCTCGGCGTCATCCTTCGACACCGTCTTGGGCGGGATGCGCGCCATGGTGGCAATGGTGGTTTCGATTTCCTTAATACCGATGGTCTTCTTGCGCCGGCTCTCCGGCAGCAGCATCTGCGCCGCGCCCGATTCGTCGATGACATCGATCGCCTTGTCGGGCAGCTTGCGGTCGTGGATGTAGCGCGAGGAAAGTTCCACAGCCGCCTTGATGGCGTCGTTGGTGTATTTGAGCTTGTGGTATTCCTCGAAATAGGGTTTCAGCCCGCGCAGGATTTCGATCGCGTCAGGCACCGACGGCTCATTGACGTCGATTTTCTGGAAGCGGCGCACCAACGCGCGGTCCTTCTCGAAATACTGGCGATATTCCTTGTAAGTCGTTGATCCGATACAGCGCAGCGTACCGGAAGCGAGCGCGGGTTTGAGCAGGTTGGAGGCATCCATGGCGCCGCCCGAGGTGGCGCCGGCACCGATTACGGTGTGGATCTCGTCGATGAACAGCACCGCGCCGGGATAGGCTTCCAGCTCCTTGATGACTTGCTTGAGCCGTTCCTCGAAGTCGCCGCGATAGCGGGTGCCGGCGAGCAGTGTGCCCATATCGAGGGCGAACACGGTTGCGCCCTTGAGCACGTCCGGCACCTCGCCATGCACGATGCGACGCGCCAGGCCCTCGGCGATTGCGGTCTTGCCGACGCCGGCATCGCCGACGAACAGCGGATTGTTCTTCTGCCGGCGGCAGAGCACCTGAATGGTGCGGCTGATCTCGGCATCGCGACCGATCAGCGGATCGATCTTGCCGTCCCTCGCCTTCTTGTTGAGGTTAACGCAATAAGCCTCTAGTGCATCACCCTTTTTCTTCGGTTCATCGCCGCTCTTGGTATCCGCCTCCTCCTCGACGCCGCGTACGGGGCGCGATTCGGACAGGCCCGGCCGCTTGGCGATGCCATGGCTGATATAATTGACCGCGTCGTAGCGGGTCATGTCCTGCTCTTGCAGGAAATAGGCGGCGTGGCTCTCGCGCTCGGCAAAGATCGCGACCAGCACGTTGGCCCCGGTGACCTCCTCGCGGCCGGACGATTGCACATGGATGACCGCGCGCTGGATAACGCGCTGGAAGCCCGCCGTCGGCTTGGAATCCTCGGCGCCGTCGGTGATCAGGTTCTCCAACTCGGATTCGAGATAGGCGACCAGGCTGCGCCGCAACTTGTCGAGGTCGACATTGCAGGCGCGCATGACCGCGGACGCATCCTGGTCGTCGATGAGCGCCAGCAATAGATGCTCGAGGGTCGCGTATTCGTGATGCCGCTCATTGGCGAGGGCAAGCGCCCGGTGGAGCGATTGCTCGAGGCTGCGCGAGAAAGTTGGCATTTAGAGTTCCATTTCTTCCTTGTATTGGGCTACTTCTCCCCAGACTCACTTTTTTTCCATCACGCACTGCAAAGGATGCTGATGTTTACGAGCAAAGTCCATCACTTGTGTCACCTTGGTCTCCGCCACCTCGTATGTGTAGATGCCGCACTCGCCGATGCCGTGATGGTGCACATGTAACATAATGCGCGTGGCGGCTTCGTGATCCTTGCCAAAGAAGCGTTCCAGCACATGGACGACGAACTCCATGGGCGTGTAGTCGTCGTTGAGGATCAGCACGCGGTAGAGGTTTGGCCGCTTGGTCTGCGGCTTGGTCTTGGTGATGACGGCGGTCCCGGGCCCGCCCTCGCCGCCCTTTCGCCTGCGATCGTCGTCGGCCAGTCGCGGCTGCCGCCGGTCGGCGGCGCGGTCGGCTGGCCCAGTGGCTCTCTTGCTGGCAACGGTACTCATGGCCGATGGCATTTTCGCAGCTTAAACCCTCGCGGCCGCTCCAGCACGTCCGCACCCCATCATAAGGACCAGAGTGCCGCTATTCCAAGCCGACATTTTGGCCATTTTGCCGGACTTCACACTATTACGGCACAACCGTGGGCGGGGTTCCCCCTATTCCCTGACATAGCCACTTTACGCCGGATCGCCAGGGCTGGCTTTTGTTACACATCAAGCTGACCGCGGCCGGGGCTAAAATGCCGCGCCAGACCGGCCAAGCTCAAGCGTCGCACTTTTGGCCACCCCGAAGCGCGCGATGGCGCTGACCCGCGCGATTGGCGGGCGCAAAGGCCCGAACCCGACGAGGCCCTCATCCTCGCTAAGTGGCGTGCGCCTAAGCGACGACCCCTCAAGCCATTCACGCCAAAGCGATTCGGTCGCCTGCCGACAATTTACGGCTAATTCGGCTCAACGTCAGGGCTAAGTTCCAACGAATTTTCAATGTCGCTTCGGCATTTTCATACCGTACGACTTGTCGTTTTTCCACGAAGCGAGCGGATCCATGTTGCTCACCCGATTCCTGAAAGAATGCCGGGGCGGCGTCGCGCCCTTGCTGGCCCTGTCAATCATCCCCCTCATGGGCGCGGTCGGCGCGGCGGTGGACTTCACCCGCGCCAGTCATACGCGCACTGCATTCCAGGCCGCGCTCGATGCGACCGGGCTGATGCTATCGAAAACCGCTGCGGACGAGAGCGCCTCCGACTTGCAAACCGCGGCCGATGCCACCTTGCGCGCCATATTCACTCAGCCGGACGCCAAAAACGTCACTGTCACTGCGCAATATACGTCGGAGGGCGGATCGAAAGTGATCCTCAACGGCACCGCCGACGTGAAGGCGACCTTCCTGAACGTCCTCGGCTACAGCCAGATCCCAATCAAAGTGAAGTCCGTCACTACCTGGGGCAATACCCGGCTGCGGGTCGCGCTAGTGCTCGACAACACCGGCTCCATGGCGCAGGACGGCAAGCTAGACGCACTCAAGACCGCCTCGCAAAATCTGCTTACCCAATTGCAAAACGCCGCGGTGAACGACGGCGACGTCTATGTCTCGATTGTTCCTTTCGTCAAAGACGTCAATGTCGGCTCGTTCAACTACAATCAGCCTTGGGCCGACATGACGAGCTGGTCGGCGCCCCCGGCTAATTCGACTCCTTCCTCAAGCGTCGGCCCGGGCAGCTCCTGCCCCTGGAGCAGCCGTTCCGACGGCTTCACCTGCACCAAAGGTCCGGCGAACGGAAGTGCGACGACGAGTACGATCCCGAGCAGCGGGACCTACAGGGGCTACATCTGCCCGAGCGTCGACAGCAACAGCAGCAGCTACTACAACGGCTGCTACAACAGCACGACCTACAGCTGCACCGGCAGTTCCTGCAGCTGCAGCGGCCATTCGAGTTGTTCCTGCTCCGGCAGCGGCAGCTACAAGACTTGTGCGACCACCAGCGGCCACTATGAGCACGCCTGGATCGCCAACAATACCAGCACCTGGAACGGCTGCGTCACCGACCGCGACCAGAACTTCGATACCACCAACGACGAGCCGAGTGCTGGCGGCACGCTTTATCCGGCCGAGCAATATGTATACTGCCCGACTTCAGTCGTCGCGTTGACCAACGACTGGACCGCGCTGTCAAGCAAGATCAACGCGATGCAGGCGAACGGCAATACCAACCAGGCGATCGGGCTGCAGATGGGATGGCAATCATTGACGGCCGCGCCGTTCACCGTCCCCGAGATCGATCCAAACTATCAATATCAGCAGGTCATCATCCTGCTCAGCGACGGACTGAATACACAGGACCGCTGGTACACCAATGCAAGCTCAATCGACGCCCGCCAGCAGTTGACTTGCGACAACATCAAGGCGGCCGGCATCACGATCTATACGGTGCAGGTCAATACCGGCGGCGATCCGACCTCGACGCTGCTGCAAAACTGCGCCAGCGACGCGGCCAAGTTCTTCCTGCTCACCAAGGCCGACCAGATTGTCACAACCTTCGGCCAGATCGGCACGGCGTTGTCCAATCTGCGGCTGGCGATGTAACGAGAGCTGGCCGCCGTCGGCCGCATGCGCGGCAGCTTCGCACTATCCGCGCCTGTTCGCACGGGCGTTCAACCAAACGATCGAGCATTGGCGCTCGCCGACTCGGATAACGTGCTTACAGATAAACCTTAATCGTAAGAACTAATCGGAAATCGCAATAATTTGTGAACCTCTGCTTAACCATCCAAGTGCCTAACCGAACACCAAAAGTCGTCTGAGGGCACACAAAAACCTTACAAAATAGGGCCGTTTTTCTGCGTTCGAATATACGGCTCATTTAACACGCAGGTCTAACAGCGCGGGGGAGTTCAACCGCTTTCGGTGATCCCCATGTCGACCGTTTGGAAGGCCATCTGCCACCGCCTCGCTGCGTTTCGCAGCGCGCGCGCCGGCAATGTCGCTGTCATCTTTGCGATAACAACGGTGCCGCTCGTCGCTGCGGTCGGCTTCGCCGTCGACTACAGCCGCGCCAACTCGGTCAAGGCATCGATGCAGGATGCACTCGATGCGACGGCGTTGATGCTGTCGAAGAATGCGGCGACGCTTTCGAACGACGCGCTGCAGAGCCAGGCAGACGCTTATTTCAAGGCGCTGTTCAACCGGCCGGAAGCCGGCAATCTCACGATCAATGCATCTTATGCGTCGGATGGCGGCTCGACCTTGACGGTCAACGGCTCGGCCGAGGTCAAGACCACCTTCCTCGCCGTGCTGGGTTACCGAGAGCTCGGCGTAGACAGTTCCTCTACCGTCAAATGGGGAGCTTCGCGGCTCCGCGTGGCCCTGGTGCTCGATAACACCGGGTCGATGAATGAAGACGGCAAGATCGACGCGCTCAAAGTCGCGACCAAGAGCCTGCTGACGCAATTGAAAAACTCGGTCAACAAGGCCGGAGACGTCTACGTTTCCATCATTCCTTTCGTCAAAGACGTGAGCCTCAACCCCAACGCATACGATTCGTCTTGGGACAAATGGCTGCTTTGGGATAACGGGACCGATAATTCGTGGGACGGCGCGAACGGCACCTGCAGCGTCCCGGGGTCCTCGCGCCGAAGCACCTGCACTGCGCAGCATTCCTGCTCGATCGCGAAATTCAAGAGCGAAAGCTCCTGCCTGGCTGCGGGCGCGACCTGGGAACAGGCCACCTGGACGCCCAAGAGCCATAGCAGTTGGAACGGCTGCATCACCGACCGGGGCGGCAATTCGGGCCCAGTTTCCGACTACGACCGGCTGGTGACCCAACCAACGCCGAGCGTGCCGGAATCCATGTTCCTCGCCGAACAGTACAGCGCCTGCCCGCAAGCGATAATGGGCCTCAATGACGATTGGGCCGCCATGAACGCGATGGTGGAAAGCATGAACGCCAACGGCAATACCAACCAGCCGATCGGACTGGTCTGGGGCTGGCAGACACTGGTCGGCGGCGGCCCGTTCACTGCGCCGGCGAAAGATGCCAATTACCAATACCAGCAGATCATCATCCTGCTGTCGGACGGCTTGAATACCCAGGATCGCTGGTACACCAGACAGGGCCTGATCGATAACCGAATGCTCGACTCGACGACCGGTATGGGCACCTGCGCCAACATCAAAGCAGCCGGGATCACCATCTACACGATCCAGGTCGACACCGGCGGCGATCCGAAGTCGAGCCTATTGCAGAGCTGCGCCAGCAATTCCTCTGGTACCACCGACCATTTCTTCCTATTGACGTCGGCCGGCCAGATCGTGAGCACTTTCAATCAGATCGGCACGACTCTCACCAAGCTCCGGCTGGCTAAATAAGCCAGCCGACACGCGCTGCCAGCGCGCGGTCGGCGATCGCCAAAACCGCGCGTTAACGACGTCTGCTAAGAACTATTCGGCATTCGTGCCATCTCCAGCAGGCGCGCTTAACCATCCAAGTAATTGACGAACAAATACAATTTTCCCGGCCCCGGGGCCCAGACTTACCTTCCAGGGCGATCTTTCCGGGGGGCTATATACCGGCCCTTTAATTCGAAGGTTTATGACGGCACGCGAAATCAACCGTTTTCGGTGACCAGCCATGCCGACCTTTTGGAAGACCCTCAGCCGCCGCCTTGCCGATTTCCGCACTGCGCGTAGCGGCAACGTCGCTGTTATGTTTGCGATGACGACCCTACCGATCCTCGCCTGCGTCGGCTTTGCGGTCGACTACAGCCGCGCCAACTCGGTTAAGGCGTCGATGCAGGATGCGCTCGACGCGACGGCGCTGATGCTGTCGAAGACCGCGTCGACGATGTCGAGCGACGACCTGAACACCCAGGCCGGCACTTACTTCAACTCGCTGTTCAGCCGGCCTGAAGCCAACAATGTCAACGTCAGTGCCACTTACTCAACTGATGGCGGATCGAGCGTCACCGTCAGCGGCAAGGCCGATGTCTCGACCAGCTTTCTCACTGTGCTCGGCTACCACAGCATGGAAGTGGATACCTCGTCGACCGCCAAATGGGGCGCTTCGCCGCGGCTGCGCGTTGCGCTGGTGCTCGACAATACCGGATCGATGAACGACAACGGCAAGATTGACGCGCTCAAGACGGCAACCAAGAACCTGCTGACCATGCTCAAGAACGCGTCCTCGGGCGATGGCGACGTCCTTGTGTCGATCGTTCCGTTCGTCAAGGACGTGAGCGTCGATACCACGGACTATAGCTCGTCCTGGGACAATTGGATCCAGTGGGACGATGGCACCGATAATTCTTGGGATGGCTCTCACGGCAGCTGCAGTGTCGGCAGCTCGTCCACTCGCAGCAAATGCGTCGCGAAAGGCACCTGCTCACTATCAGGTTATAGCAGCCAGAGCAGCTGCACCTCCGCAGGCACGTGCTCCGTTTCCGGCTATTACAACCAAAGCAGCTGCACCAGCAGCGGTACCTGCTCGCTATCCGGCCATTCGACTCAGAACAGCTGCACGTCAGCAGGCGTTTGCTCGATATCCGGCTACAATTCGCAGAGCTCGTGCACGAGCGCGGGGGTGTGCTCTAAATCGACCTATACCACCGAAAGCAAGTGCACCTCGAAGGGCTATAAGTGGACCGATGGCGTCTGGACGGCCGGCGTATGGACATCAGGACTCTGGACCGCCGGCGTGTGGACTCCAGCAACCTGGACGCACAATAACCACAGCACCTGGAACGGCTGCTTCACCGATCGCGGCACCTCGTCGCCTCCCGGCACGAACGCCGGCTACGATCAGAACGTGACCGAGCCCACTACGAGCATTGCGGCAACGCTGTTCCCGGCCGAGCAATACAGCGCCTGCCCGAAGCCGATGATGGGACTCAATGACGACTGGACGACCATGAATTCGATGGTCGACGGCATGGTCGCGAACGGCAGCACCAATCAGCCGATCGGATTGGCGTGGGGCTGGCAGACGCTCGTGGGCGGTGGGCCGTTCACCGCGCCGGCGTTAAATCCCAACTATAACTATCAGCAGACCATCATCCTGTTGTCGGACGGCTTGAACACGCAGGATCGCTGGTATGGCAACGGGTCGGATACGTCTACTCAAGTCGACGAGCGGATGCTCGACCCGACGACTGGAAACGGCACCTGCGCCAACTTCAAGGCCGCCAGCACCAGCACCGTCAAGAACGTCATTTACACCATTCAGGTGGATACCGGCGGCGACCCGACCTCGACGCTGATGCAGAATTGCGCCAGCAACACGTCGGGAACCACCGACCACTTCTTCCTGCTGACCTCGGCGGACCAGATCACCGCCACATTCAAGTCGATCGGCACTACTCTCACCAAGCTGCGGTTGGCAAGATAAGCAAGTTCCGTGAGCGGAGATCAACTCCGCTCACGGCCATTTTTCCGCCCGCGGATTTGCGCGACGATGCCAACCGACCATTAACGGCAAGCGAAAAATAGCCGGCGATATTCGGTGGTATTCGACATAACGCGCCTTAACCAACCAAGTCACGTTCGCCGTTTGATTTCCTGCCAGCGGCAATCCCGAAGTCTAAAGAAAACGTCCGGATTTTAGCCGACCCGGTACTCTCATCTTCAACGGTTCGGCGTAGCAGCGGATGCAAATTCGCTGTTGGAAATCCGCAATGCGTCCCGCTCGAATCGCAATTCCCCGCCTCCGTCGTTGCTTTCATCGCTTCATCGCCGCGATGCGCGGCAATGTCGCCATCATCTTCGCGCTGGCGTTGATTCCACTGTTGGCCTTTGTCGGTCTCGCCATCGACTACAGCCGCGCCAATTCGCTCAAGGCCGCCATGCAGACGGCGCTCGATTCCACCGCGCTGATGATATCGAAGACCGCTGCCAACTTGAGCGCGACGCAGATCCAGGACACCGCTAAGAGCTATTTCCTTGCGGAATTCAACCACCCAGAAGCCAAGAACATCCAGTTCACCGCAAGCTATTCGACCTCGGGCGGCTCGCAGGTCGTGGTGACGGCTTCGGCCGACATGAATACGGATTTCCTAAGCGTCATCGGCGACAAACAGCTCACCATCACCGCCGCGTCGACCGCCAAATGGGGCTCCTCGCGGCTGCGGGTGGCATTGGTACTCGACACCACCGGTTCGATGGCGGACGACGGCAAGCTCACCGCGCTCCAGACCGCGACCAAGAACCTGCTGACGCAACTTCAGAATGCCGCTTCGGTCAACGGCGACGTCTACGTCTCAATCATCCCCTTCGCCAAGAATGTCAACGTCGGCGCCTCCAATTACAATGCGAACTGGATCGACTGGACCGACTGGGCCGCCGAGCCGGCCATCCTCGACCCGGCGCGCGGCGGCGCCAATCCTTCCAACTGGTCCCAGATCACCGGCGGCTCGACCTGCCCTTTCACCAATACCAGCCAAGGCTTCACCTGCACGAGCGGCCCGGCCAATGGCAGTTCGTCGGTCTCGACCATTCCGTCGAGCGGCAGCTATGCCGGTTACATTTGTCCAAGCAAGGACAGTGGCAACAAGATCGCCAACAAAGTCGGCATTTATTATAACGGCTGCTACAACAGCGTAGCGACCACCACCACCACCACGACAACGGTTTGTACCGGCAGAAACTGCACTTGCGGCACATTGAGCAATTGCACCTGCACCGGCAGCGGTTCCAGCAAGGTGTGCAAACAGACCACCACCACGACCGGGGCGCCTTACACCCATACCTGGATCGCAAATGCGCACTCGACTTGGAACGGCTGCGTCGTCGACCGCGGCAGTTATTCCGGCCCGATTTCCGACTACGACCGGCTGGTGACGGCGCCGACGACCAGCATCACGGCGACGCTCTTCCCGGCCGAGCAGAATTACTACTGCCCGCCCGCGATGATGGGGCTGAGCTACAACTGGACCAGCATGAGCAGCCAGGTCGCTACGCTGACCGCCCAGGGCGCGACCAACCAGCCGATCGGCCTGGTGTGGGGCTGGCAATCGCTGGTCGGCGGCGGGCCTCTCTCGGCACCGGCCAAGGATCCCAACTACACCTATACCGACGTCATCATTCTGCTGTCGGACGGCTTGAACACACTGGACCGCTGGTACGGCAATGGCTCGGCCACCAACACGTCGGTCGACACCCGGATGTACGATTCAACCGGCAAAGGCACATGCGCCAACATCAATGCGGCCGGCATCACCCTCTACACGATTCAAGTCGACACCGGCGGCGATCCGACCTCGACGCTGCTGAAAAACTGCGCCGGCAGTCCCGGCAAGTTTCCGGACTCAGACAAATTCTTTCTGCTGACGTCCGCCGATCAGATCATCACCACATTCAATGCCATTGGCACAAACCTGACCAAGCTGCGCATTGCGAAATAGCAAAGGCCCAAACAAAAAGCCCGGCCAGAGCCGGGCTTTCCCGTCATTGACGCCTACGCGTTACCCAGGCGACAGCCACGCGACGCAACCTCGTCAATGACTTACTTCGCCTTCGCCATGAAGGTTTCAAACGGCTTGTAGGTCTCTTTGGCGAGATCGGCATAGAGCTCGCCGATCTTGGTCGCCTCCGCCACGAAGCCTTCATAGGTGGTCTTGGCATATTCGGTCTGCAGTTCGATCGCCTTTTCCAGCGACTTGACGCCGAACAGCTTCTCCAGCATCGCCGTCCCGTCCTCGAAGGCCTTCTTCGAGTAATCGGCCATTTCGACTGCGATGGCCTGGGCGCCTTTGGAAACCGCGCCCATGGATTTCAGTGCAATTTCCACGTTCTCTTTGCCGACCTGTTGCAGGTCCTCGAAATTCTTGACCATGGTGATTCCCCTTCCCGGCCCGCTAAGCGGCGCCAATGTGCTGATCCAAGAAACCCGGGCTTGCACCCGAATGTTGGGCATATACTGCACTGCACAATAAATGTCAAGATTCTATTTTGCAGTGCGAAAAATGCTTTAAAATCCGATGGATGGCATTAAGGCTTTTTAAACCCTGCAGCCATAGGGTCGCCAATTGTCGCGCCGCAAGCGCGTGCTACAAAATGGCCATGATGGCCGCCTAGGACCAACCGGCCAACGGGGTTGGGGAGAGCGGATGTTAGTTGCGGGCGGGCGAGTACAGGGCGGTTTCCGCTATGGGAGCCTTGGCCTGGTGGCCCTGCTTGCAGCCCTCACGATCAGCGGCAGCGCCGATGCACGTTTCCGCCGCCATCATCGCCACCACCATCATCGCACTCACGTTTCCGCCGCCGAACGCTACCAGCCCTCCACCGCCTCGATCGTCGTTGACGCCAATTCCGGCGCGGTGATGGAAGAGTCGAACGCCGACAGCCTCCGCCATCCGGCGTCGCTTAGCAAGGTAATGACCCTCTACCTGCTGTTCGAGCGGATGGAGGCGGGCAAGATCAACCTGTCGAGCGAATTGCCCGTCTCCGCACATGCGGCGGTGCAGGCGCCCACAAAGCTCGGGCTGACGCCAGGCCAGAGCATTTCCGTCGGTACGGCAATCCGCTCCATTGTCACGAAGTCCGCCAATGACGCCGCCGTGGTCGTGGCTGAAGCCCTTGGCGGCAGCGAAGAGAATTTCGCCAAGCTGATGACCGCCAAGGCGCACGGGCTCGGCATGATGCACACGAACTATCACAACGCATCAGGACTGCCCGACGACAAGCAGATCACCACCGCCCGCGATCAGGCAATCCTGGCGCGCGGAATCCAGGACCGGTTCCCCGAATATTATCATTATTTTGCGACGCGCTCTTTCGAGTATCACGGCAGGGAGATGCGCAATCATAATCACCTGCTGGGGCGGATCGCCGGGGTGGACGGCATCAAGACCGGCTACATCCACGATTCCGGTTTCAACATCATGGTCTCGATGCGGCGCGGCAATCGCCACGTTGTCGCAGTGGTGTTCGGCGGACGCACAGCCCGCGCCCGCGACGCGCGCGTCGTCGGCCTGCTCGAAGACAAGATCAAGGTCGCGGCAGTCAAACGCACCGCCCCGCCGGTGGTCGAAGGCTGGGAACTTGCCGCCGCGCGCGCCAAGCACAACAAGCAAGACTCGATCGTAGAAAAAGAAGAAATTGCAGCGCACGTGCCGCTGCCTCGGGTTGCACGCCTGGCAAAGGGCTCGACGACCCCGATCAAGCCGCATCCGGTGAAGGCCTTCATCGTTCATGGCAGCGCGCACGCGGAATCAGAGTTGCCGGCGGCCGCAGAAATTCACACCCTGCGCCCGGTTCCAGCTGACGATCACAGCACGGTCACTCCCGTGGTGACCGTCAAGCGCGAGGCACCATTGCCGCAAGGCGATGCCGACCCCGGCGTGCTCGTCACCGCACCGGTGAAAGTCGCATCCGACAGCGACGAGGCGCCCACCCCGCAGCCCGCTGCCAAATCTCATACCGGCTGGATGATCCAGATCGGCGCATTCGACAACGAAAAGGAAGCCAAGCAGCGGCTCAACACGGCGCAGGACAAAGCCAAGAAACTGCTCCACAGCGCCAATCCGTTTACCGAGGCGGTGGAAAAAGGCGACAAGACGTATTATCGCGCGCGCTTTGCCGGCCTCGAGAAGGATCAGGCGGCAGCCGCCTGCCGGCACCTCCGGCGCCGCGACATTCCCTGCATCGTGCTAAAGGATTGAAATCGCATAACCGTCTGCAGGAAAATCATTCGCGACCAATAAAATATATCCGGGGATGCATCGAACCACAGGAGCCGCTGATGTTGTTGCGTCAGGAGTATGTCAGCGATGGCGGCGAAGAAGAACTTCCTTGGCTTCATTGATACGCGCAGCAAGATACGTCGACCCCCCTTGGTCGGGATGCAGTTTCTTCATCAACGTGCGGTGCGCCCGAGCGATGTCATCGGCGCTCGCGCCGGTCTGCAGGCCAAGGATCTGATAGGCCTCTTGCGCCGACATTTTTCCGCTCGACGCGGCCGCGCGCCCCGGTGTCGCGTCAGCTTGCGCGTCTTCACTCCAGCGGGGATTCCGGCGGTTAAGATAAGCCACCAATAGCGCGCGGCTCTCCTCGTCAATCTCGCCCAGCATTCCGACCAGCGTGTCGAGATCGAGACTGTCGAGCGCGGCGCCCTGATGGCGGCCGGCAATAATGCGGCCGCGCATGACGCCGCTGTCATGGTCGAGTTCCATCTCGACAAAGGGTGAACGCACGCGGGACGTCTGGCCGCCGCTTTTCTGCGTGCGCGAAGTGAAACCGGCCGGTCCGAACGGCAGCCAGCCTAGTAGCCCGAGGCCGAACGCGCCGAGCGGAATGGCAATGCCGATTTCGCCGCGCAGCCCGAGAAACACCGCAAAGCCAAGCGCGAGCAAGCCGCCGGCAGCCTTGACCACGCGCGCGGCCACTTTCGGATCGACTTTGGAAATGACATTGAGCGCCCATAGCGCGAGCACCAATACCAGCACGCCGAGGATGATGGCGGGCATGCTACTTCAGCTGCGCCAGCAGTTTCCGCGCGCCGGCATCACGCTTGGCCGAGAGATCGTTGAGCGCCTTCAGTCCACCGGCGGCGTAGGCGGCGACTGCGCGCAGCAATTCGCCAAGCTCGTGAGCGGCGCCGGTATCGAAGCGGCAATAGGCGCCGCGCGATAGCCGCGCAATCTCGCGGTAGGCATGCTCCGCTATTGGATCACTGCCTTCCTGAAACATGAACACAGGTAAGCCAAGCAGGCCGAGTTCGCCGGCGTCCTGACAGAGGTCGTCGATTTTCTCCTCCATGGCATCGCCGACAAAGACCAGCGCCTGCACGCGCTGCTTGGCGTTTTCCTGGCGGGCATGGCTCAGCACCTTGCCGATCTGGGTATGACCGCCGCGGCAGCCGATGCGCGACATCAATGCGGCAAGCCGTTCGCTGCTGGCCACCCAACCGGAGGCGCCGCACTCGCCCAGCCCGCGAAAATAGACAAGCTGGATATCGAGCCCGCCGACGGCAGCCGCGGTGCGGAACATCTCAGCCTGCAGCACGCAGGCCGTGTCCCAGGTCGGCTGCCGGCTCATAGTGGCATCGAGCGCGAAGATCAGCCGCCCGCGCTTGGCGCCGGCGGTGCCGGGCCCGAGTGCGCGCACCTGTTCCAGGAATGCGGCGATTTCCGGCCGCGATGAGGCCGGCGCCGGCGCCTGGTCTGAACGGTCCTTGGCCATGGCGGCAGTCTACACCAATTCAAATTGCCGGTGTTTACGTGGAGACAGGCGGTGGCCGATGCAACGTCGCCAAGCCCGAGACGCAGATGGCCGGGACAGGCCCGGCCACCATGATTTCACCGCCAGAGGTTGGGGTCAGCTGATCACATCGTGGACCTGCAGCGGCTGGTCCATGACCGAGTACCATTCGGCGCGCGCGGCGGCGCGACGCTTGCCGTTTTCCGACAGCGGCAGGTGCAGCGCGTTGAGCAGCGCAACCACTTCCTCGCGCGCCGTCACATGCGACAGGTTCGGCCGCGTGCCGAGCGTTGCCTCGTCGAGGTCGTCGAGCGCGGTGAGGCCGCGCGGGAAGAACTCGCGATAGACCACGCGTTCGGCGATGCCTTCGATACAGCGAAAGCCCATGCGCTTGCCCAATTCGGCGAGCCCCTCGCCGACCAGGCGCTTGTTTCGCGAGCCGAGCGTTGACATGCGGTTGCGCACCACGATCCAGTCGGTGAGCTGGCCGTCGACCAGACGGCGCTGACGCCGCGCCTCGCGCACCATCTCGCCGTAATGGCTTTCGCCCTTGACGGAAAAATTGGCCTGGTCGAGCGTGCCGAGCACGTCAAAATCGAGGAAGCTGTCGTTAAGCGGGGTGACCAGCGTGTCGGCCATCGAATGGGCAAGCCGCATCAGATAGGTGTCGGCGCCTGGCGTATCGATCACCACAACATCATGCTCGTGCTCGATGGCGCTGATGGCGGCCGAGAAACTGGCGAATTCCTTGGCCTCGTTTTCCGCCAGCGTCGCGCTCTCGCCGCGCTCGATGCAATAATGTGTCGGCAATTCGAGCTTTATGCCGGCACGCTCGGCCCAGAGCCGGCGGTTTTCGATGTAATGGGTGAAGCTCCTCTGCCGACCGTCGAGATCGATCGTGGCAACGCGCTGGCCTGCCTTAAGCAGCGCGACGGCGATGTGCAACGCCGTGGTGGATTTGCCGGAGCCGCCTTTTTCGTTACCAAGCACAACCACATGCGCCGAGCGGGGAGTTTCTTGGATCGATTGGACCAACATGACGCGCTCTATGACCTGTCGAAAAACATTAGCACACTTTCCTGAGCTTCGTCATGCCTTGATCAACTTGGCCTCACCGATTTGCCAGCTATATTTCCATCCTACGACAGTTCACCGATAAGGCTGCATTAAAAAATGCCGCAGCGTCCCCGGGTCGTGCGGACGGTCCCGGCCCTGCGCCGGGCGCTCGCTCGCTACCGCAAGGCCGGCGAGCGCGTCGCGCTTGTGCCGACCATGGGTGCGCTGCACCGCGGACACCTGGCGCTCGTTCAGCTTGCCCGGCGGCGGGCGCGGCGGGTGGTGGTGTCGATTTTCGTCAATCCGACCCAGTTTGCACCGCACGAGGACTTTGCCAGCTACCCGCGCCGCTTTGCCGACGATCTGGCCGCGCTCAGAGCGGAAAAGGTTGACCTGGTCTGGGCGCCGTCGGCTGCGGTCATGTATCCGCACGGCTTTGCCACCCGGATCGAACCCGCCGGAGCCGCCAAAGTCGGGCTCGAAGATAAGTTCCGCCCGCATTTCTTCGGCGGCGTCGCCACCGTCGTGGCCAAGCTGTTCACGCAAGTTGCGCCCGACGTCGCGCTGTTCGGCGAGAAAGACTACCAGCAGCTGCGCGTCGTCACCCAGATGGCGAAAGACCTCGACTTGGGCGTTAAGGTCATCGGCGTGCCGACCGTGCGCGAAGAGGACGGCCTCGCCCTCTCCTCGCGCAATGCCTACTTGTCGGCCGCCGAACGTGCTGCAACGCCGACGCTTTATCGCGTGCTCAAAAAAAGCGCGGTGCGCATTAACGACGGCGAACCGGTCGCGCACGTGCTTAAGGAGGGCCGCGCCGAGATCGCGCGCGCCGGTTTCGCGCTGGATTACCTGGAAGCGCGCCACACACTGACGTTGCAGCCGGTTACGTCGCCGAAACAGGGCCCGATGCGGCTACTGGTGGCTGCCCGCATCGGCAAGACGCGGTTGATCGACAATATTGCGGTGTAGCGGGCCAAGCCCGCCGCGCGCTTACGCCTGCTTCACCCAGCGCCCGTTTTCGTCAGGCTGCCAGTAAGTCGCCTCGAAGCCCTTGGCTTTGGCGCCGCTCCAATGGGCGCGCGCGGCCGCAACCGCCTCTTCGTCCTCGCCGTCGAACAGCAAAACGATCCGACGATAGGCCTCGGCGTCAGCCGGTAAAGATGCACCATCGATGAGAAACCGGACGTCTGCCGCATTGGGATTGCCTTCATTCACGGTGAGCAACACCGGCTGGGCTTGCGCTTCCGGCTCGCGCCAGGTTCCGTGCGGCAGAAAGCCGTCGTCGCGATAGGTCCATAAGTGCGCATCAAGCGCCTCGATGCGCTCCTCCGACGCGCCCTGCACGATCACCCGCCAGCCGCGCTCAAGCGATTTCTCCAGCAAGGCCGGCAGCACGCCCTCCAGCCGATGGCCTTGCAGGTGATAGAAAAGGATTTCGGCCATTTCCGCTACACTATGTCGAAGTCGTCCTGAGAGTCCACTTCTACAGGGTTGACGCCGCCGGTGCCTTCTGAACGTAATTAAATGTTGTGCGGCGGCGGTCGGGGGAGCGCCTGAAGATTCAGGCCTATGGTTATGCGTACTTCTCTGCGGCTGGCGGCGATTCTTCGGCTCGCCCTCGCATCGTTTTTTCTTGCATGCCTGCAATTGGCTGACTGGACGGCGCGTCCCGCGAAAGCTGCGCCGTTGATGTTGGGGACATACGCTTCCGACGCGCCGGAATTGCCGATGTACGATCCGCATGCCTTCGAATTGCGCGGAGGCTTTCAGGTCGAAGCGCGGCAGAGCAATGAGTACGGCACGGTGGATGTCGGCGGCGATCTCGTATTTCCGCGATTTTTCACGCTCTCGGCCCTGCCCGACGTTCTAACGCCTCGCTTCCAGATTGGAGGCATGTTCAACACCGCGGGGCGGACAGATTTCGTTCACGCGGACTTGTTGTGGACCGCCAATTACACAGATCGTATTTTTAGCGACTTGTTTTTCGGTGTGACCGTCCACGACGGGCATCTGGGCCACGATAGCCCCGAATTCAACGCGCTCGGCTGCCGTGCCCTTTTTCACGTCGGGGCGGATGTGGGTTACCGGTTCACCCCGCGCTGGAGCGCGATGGTGGTGCTCGACCATTCGTCCGCGGGCACTGGACTGACAAATTGCTCCGCCAACCAAAGCCTCAACCAGGTCGGCCTAAAGTTCGGCTATCGCTTCTAGTTTTCCAACTCAGGGAACGCGACCGCGGAAACAGCGTACTTTGCGCGCCGAGGTTGATCTCGGTCCGCGCTGGTTCGTGCGGGCGGCGCGCGCCGACGTGCACTAGGCCTCATAATAATCCTTCACCAGCCGATCCAACAGGCGCACGCCCCAGCCCGAGCCCCAGCTTTTGTTGGTATCGGTCTGGCGTGAATCGAAGCCGGTGCCGGCGATGTCGAGATGCGCCCAGGGCGTTTTGTCGGCGACGAAGCGCTGGATGAATTGCGCCGCGGTAATAGCGCCGCCCCAGCGCGTGCCGCCGGTGTTCTTCACATCGGCGAATTTGGAATCGATCTGCTTGTCGTATTCCGGCCCGAGCGGCATGCGCCAAACCGGTTCGCCGGTCGCCTGCCCGGCCTTGGTCAGCCGCTCGGCGAGCCTATCGTCGTTGGAAAACATGCCGGCGTATTCGTGCCCGAGCGCGACGATGATGGCGCCGGTCAGCGTCGCCAGATCGACCATGAATTTCGGCTTGAAGCGCTTGGCCGTGTACCAAATGACATCGGCGAGCACGAGACGGCCTTCGGCATCAGTGTTGATGATCTCGATCGTCTGCCCCGACATCGATGTCACGATATCGCCCGGTCGTTGCGCCTTGCCGTCCGGCATGTTCTCGACCAGCCCAATGACGCCGACGACATTGACGCGCGCCTTACGCGCCGCCAGCGCATGCATCAAGCCGGTGACGCAGGCCGCGCCCGCCATGTCGCCTTTCATGTCCTCCATGCCGGAGGCCGGCTTGATCGAAATACCGCCGGTATCGAAGCACACGCCTTTGCCGATGAAGGCAACCGGCGCATCTCCGCTCTTGCCGCCGTTCCAGCGCATCACCGCCACGCGGCTCTCGCGCGCGGAACCCTGGCCGACGCCGAGCAATGCATTCATGCCGAGCTTCTTCAGCGCGCGCAGATCGAGCACCTCGACCGCGACGCCGACTTTTTTCAGTGCGATGGTGCGACGGGCGAATTCTTCGGGATAAAGGACGTTGGCCGGCTCGTTCACCAGGTCGCGCGCCAAGACGACGCCTTCGGTGATCGCCTCGCGCGGCGCCAAGGCCTTGCGTGTACCCGCGACATCGCTGACCGCGATCGTCACCGTCCGGTGTTCGGCCTTTTCCTCGCCCTCCTTGCGCTTGGTCTTGTAGCGCTCGAAGGCGTAGGCGCGCAGGCGGACGCCCTGCGCGAGATCGGCCGCCTGCTCCGCGCGCATCGCCCGCTCGGGCAATTCGGCGATCACAGTTGCCTCCGCGGCGCGCGCCGGCACTTTGCCCATGGCCACCCCGCCGAGCTTGAGGAAATCCTTCTCGGTCAGATCGGCGCTCTTGCCGGCACCAACGACGACCAGCCGCGGCAATTTCAGGCCCTCAGGCATTGCCAGTTCGAGCGCGGTGCCGCTCTTGCCGGTAAAATGCTCGGCCTTGGCCGCGCGTTGCACAAGGTCGCCGGTTGGGGCGAGCGCCTTGCGGGTGGCCGGGCCGAATTTGAGCTGGTCATTGCAGAACACAATAAGAACGCCTTTGGGCGCGGTGCTGAACGGGCTAAATCCGAGCTTCAGGGCATCGGCCATTGGGGCGATCCTTTTGGCAATGACAGCTGACGGCCGCGCAAGACGGGCGGGAGGCTCCATATGCCGCACCCTGGCCCGCACTGCAAAGGGTCAATCATACCGATAAGTCCGGGCGGCCGGGCGCCCCCAGCGCGTGGTCCACGACCCCGGCTATTACCGTTTATTGTTCATGTTCAATGGGTTTGCCTTTGCGCGGCCACTTTGTGGATCGATCAAGGTCAGGCGATGGGGGTTGGGCCAGCTTGGCCGCGCTTTGCATCCGGCCGAGGGCGTCCGAGTTGCGAGGGCGGTGTGGGTTGGACGAAGTGGGACGACGCGGCGAATGGGCTCCGTCAGCCGATATATTTTTCGTACGACGTTCGGCGCTTTTCTGGTCGTGCTGGTCAGCCTGACTGCGGTGATCTGGGTTACGCAGGCGCTGCGCGATCTCGACCTGATGACCAACCAAGGCCAGACCATTGTGGTGTTTGTCGGCATCACCGGGCTAATCATACCGCTATTGATCATGGTGATCGCGCCGATCGCGCTTCTGATTGCAGTCGCCCACGCACTCAACAAGCTATCGAGCGATTCCGAGATCATCGTGATGAATGCCGCCGGCATGTCGCCGTGGGTATTATTCCGCGGTTTCTTGGCGGCGGCGATCGTGGTTGCGATCGGCGTCGCGGCCATCAGCGCCTATTTTGCCCCCAAGGGGCTGCGCATGCTGCGCGACTGGCTGACCGCCGTAAACGCCAGCGTGGTGAACACCATCGTGCAGCCGGGTCGATTTACCCAGATCGAGAATGGCGTCACCATTCACATCCGCGAGCGGCGCAGCAATGGTCAACTGCTCGGCATTTTCCTCGACGATCGGCGCGACCGCGCCGAGCACCTCACCGTGCTGGCGGAGAGCGGCGAACTGGTCGATAACGCCAATGGCACATTCCTGATCCTGCAAAAGGGAACTCTGCAGCGGCACGAGGCCAACCAGCGCGACCCGGCGATGGTCGCATTCGACCGCTATGCCTTCGACCTCTCGCAGTTCAGCGGCCAGTTGTCGGTCAAGTATTCGATCCGTGAACGGTACCTTTGGCAGCTGCTGTTTCCCGATCCGAACGACCAGCTCTATCTCGAACAGCCGGGCCAGTTTCGCGCCGAGCTGAACGATCGGCTGATGGCACCGCTCTACCCGCTCGCCTTCGTGGTGATCGCCTTCGCCTATCTCGGCGCGCCGCGCACCAACCGGCAAAGCCGCACCCTGTCGCTGGTTGGCGCCGTAGGGGGGGTGACGCTTCTGCGCCTGATAGGCTTTGCCTCGACCGCATTCGGGGCAAATTTTCCCTGGATGTTGTCGCTGCAATACCTGGCGATAGCGTTCGCATTCGCGTCCGGGCTGTACGTGATCGGGCGTGGCCTGATCCTTGAACCGCCCGCCTTTGTCACCGATTGGTTCAGTGCGCTGAGCGAACGCCTGACCCGCAGTTTCGCGCCGACATGACATGGTCCATCCCCATTTCGGGCGGAACATTGGCGCGCTATTTCGCTACGCGCTTCCTGATCGCTTTGGTGCTGGTTTTCGCCAGTATTTTCGCGCTGGTCGCCTTGATCGACTATATCGAATTGATGCGACGCGCCGGCGACATTCCGCATGTCTCGACGCTGCTGGTGGCGAAGACCTCGTTCTTTCGTGTGCCGCAGGTAACCGAGCGCCTCTTGCCTTTCAGCGTGCTGATCGCGGCCATGTCCTGCTACCTCAATCTGTCGCGACGACTGGAACTGGTGGTCGCGCGCTCCGCCGGCGTCTCGGCTTGGCAATTCATTGCGCCGGCACTGACCGTGGCATTTGCGACAGGAATTTTTGCGACCGCGGTCTACAACCCGATCTCCGCCCTCATGCAGGAGCGCTCCAAGCGCTACGAGGCGGAGTTGTTCGGCCAGCAAGCGGCCGGCTTGCTCGACAGCGGCGGCAATTTCTGGGCGAGTCAGCGCGACAGCGCCGGGCGGGCCATCATCAATGCCAAGTCGAGCCGCAATCAGGGCATCGATCTCAGCGGCGTGTCGGTGTTCACCTTCGACAATAGCGGCCAGTTCCGGCAGCGGATCGAGGCGCGCGCAGCGGTGCTGAGACCCGGCGTCTGGAAGTTGCTGAACGCGCGCGTTTTCGCCATTGGCGCGATGCCGGTCGAGCAGAAAGTATATGACCTAAAGACAAGCCTGACGCCCGAGCAAGTACGCGAAAGCTTTGCCACGCCGGAGTCGGTGCCGTTTTGGGACCTTCCACAGTATATCACGATCGCCGACCATGCAGGACTGGTCGCCGCAGGCTATAAGCTGCAGTTTCAAAAACTACTCGCCCGGCCATTTCTGCTGGTAGCCATGGTTTTTCTTGCCGCCGCCGTCAGCCTGCGATTCTTTCGATTCGGCGGCGTGCAAAAAATGGTTTTGAGTGGCATGGCGGCCGGCTTTCTGCTTTACGTCTTATCGAAAGTAACCGACGATTTGAGCAAGGCGCAGCTGATGCACCCGGTGGCTGCGGCGTGGTTGCCTGTGCTTGTCGGCGGCCTGACTGGATTTACTGCGTTACTGTACCAGGAGGACGGGTGATGGCGGGGCTGCCTGCTCCTCGTCCACCGGCACGCCGGCGGCTCCGCGCCGGCGTCGTCTGCTTCTTTGCCGTCCTCGCCGCGCTCGCCTGTGTCGGCTTGTTCGCGAGCGCGCCCGCGTTGACCCAAGAGCTGAAGTTTCCCGAACGCCCGCCGCGGCCAAAGCCACCTGCCCTCACCGAACAACAACAGGCCGGGCAGAAGCAGATGCTCGTGCAGGCGGACGAAATCGATTACGACTACACCAATCACCGCGTCGCCGCCGTCGGCAATGTGCAAATCTACTACGGCGGTTCCACGCTCGAAGCCGACAAGGTCATTTACAACGAGAACACCAAGCGCCTGCACGCGGAAGGCAATGTGCGGCTCACCGAGCCCGACGGCAAGATCACCTACGGCAACGTCATGGACTTGTCGGACGACTATCGCAATGGATTCGTCGACTCGCTGCGCTTGGAAACGCCCGAGCAGACACGTATGGCGGCCACGCGCGCCGAGCGCACCAAGGGCAACTTCACCGTCCTGCATAGCGGCGTTTACACCGCCTGCGCCCCTTGCAAGGACGATCCACGCAAACCGCCGCTGTGGCAGGTCAAGGCCGTGCGCATCATCCACGACCAGAAAGAGAAGATGGTCTATTTCGAGGACGCGAGCCTTGAATTCTTCGGCCGTCCGATTGCCTGGCTGCCCTACTTGTCGACGCCCGATCCGACGGTCAAGCGCAAGACCGGCGTGCTGTTTCCGATCTTCAGCTCAAGCTCGAATTACGGTGCGGCGGTCGAAGTGCCCTACTACTGGGCGCTGGCGCCGAATTACGACGCCACCTTCTCGCCCATGATCACCACCAAGCAGGGGCCGCTGCTGCAGGGCGAATTCCGCGAGCGCCTGATCAACGGCGCCTATTCGATCCGCGCCTCCGGCATTTATCAGCTGGACAAGAACCAGTTCGCGCCGGTCGACGGTCTCGACGCACCCGGCTATCGCAACTGGCGCGGCAGCCTCGAAAGTTCGGGCCAGTTCGCCCTCACCGACCGCTGGGTATGGGGGTGGGACGGGGTGTTGTTGTCCGACAAGACATATCTGCAGGACTACCATCCGCGTCTGTCGCGCTATTACAACAACGATCCATTTCTGACTAACAGTAGCGAAGGAATCTCCCAGCTTTATCTGACCGGCAGGGGCGATCGCAGCTATTTTGATGCGCGATCCATCTACTATCTTGGCTTCTCGACCGCGGATTCACAAAGCCAGATTCCGATTATTCACCCGGTCATAGACTACTCTTACATTTTTAACTACCCGGTGCTGGGCGGCGAACTCGGCTACAATGTCAATTTGACCAGCCTCTCTCGCACTTCCGCCGATTTCGACCCGATCACCCTGAGCGCGCTCATCAACGGCACGTGCACGCAAACGGCGGATCCTGCCATCAAGACGCAAACCAACTGCCTGTTGCGCGGCATCCCTGGCAGCTACACGCGCTTCTCCGCGGAGACGCATTGGCGCCGCAGCTTCATCGATCCGATCGGCCAGGTGTTCACCCCATTCGCATCGTTGCGCGCCGATGCCGGCTCCGTGCAGATCGAGAACGAGCCGGGGGTTTCCAACTTCATCAACACCGGCGACAGCAACCTGGTGCGCGCCATGCCGACCGTCGGGCTGGAATACCGGTTCCCGCTCATCAATGTACAGCCCTGGGGCACACAGACTCTCGAGCCCATCGCGCAAGTGATCGCGCGCCCGAACGAAACCGAGATCGGGAAATGGCCGAACGAGGATGCGCAGAGCTTCGTGTTCGACGACAGCAACCTGTTCAGGGTTGACAAGTTCTCCGGCTGGGATCGCGTCGAAGGCGGCGGACGCGCCAATTACGGCGTCCAATACACCGCGCAGTTCAACCAGGGCGGCTTCGTCAACGCGTTGTTCGGTCAGTCCTACAGCCTGTTCGGCAAGAACTCGTTCGCGGAAGGCGGCACCACCAATACCGGCATCGACACCGGTCTTGATAAGCCTCTTTCCGACTACGTCGCGCGGGTCTCCTATCAGCCCAACAGCACCTTTACCTTTACCACCCGCTTCCGCTTCGACAGCGACACCTTCGTCGTGCACCGTACCGAGATCGAGACCACCGCGCACTTCAGCCGCTGGAGCGTCAGCCTGCTCTACGGCGACTACGACGCCCAGCCCGAACTCGGCTTCCTCGAACGCCGCCAAGGGATTCTCGGTTCCGGCACGGTCAAACTCGACGCCAACTGGGTGCTGATCGGCGCCGCCCGCTACGACATCAATGCTGAAAAATTCGATCAGACCCGGCTCGGCTTCGGTTTTGTCAACGACTGCCTCATCTTGGCCCTGAATTACATTACTGATTACAGCTACGGCAGCGGTGTCCCGACCCTCAACCACACGATATTGCTGCAGCTCAATCTGCGCACGCTCGGCGGGACGTCGGTGCGCCAGAACGTCACCGGGCCGGGCGGGCTTTGAATGGAATGCGCGGATCGGACGCGGCACGCAGCCAATCGATCGGCCGAGCTTAATACTATGGACGTCGCGATGTCGAAGATGAATTTGACGTTATTTGCGGGCCGCCTGCTGCTGGCGGCAAGCCTGCTTGTCGCCGCGCTGATGATCGCGCCGGGTCCGGCCGAAGCCCAGGTGGTGGTCGTGGTCAACGGCATGCCTATCACCGAATACGACATCGACCAACGCAGCAAGCTGATCGCCACCTCGATCCACAAGACGCCAACGCGCGAGCAGGTCATCAACGATCTCATCGAAGACAAGCTGAAGATCTCCAGGGCCAAATTCTATGGATTTGAAGTCAGTGAAGACGAAGTCAACAACGCCTTCAACAACATGGCCAAGCGGCAACACGTCACTGTCGACCAATTCCGCCAAGTGCTGAGCCGGTACGGCCTGTCGCCCAACACGCTGAAGGATCGCATCCGCGCCGAGCTCACCTGGCAGCAACTCATTCGCGGTAAATTCGGCCCCTCATTGGAGATCGGCGAATCCGATATCGACAATGCGATGCGGGCGCGCAATGAAGACGTCAAGGATTCCGTTGGTTACATCTACACGCTCTATCCGGTCATAATCGTGGTGCCGCGCGGCTCAAGCGCCGCAACCGTAGAAGCCAAGCGGCGCGAGGCGGAAAATCTGCGCAGCCGGTTTTCAAACTGCAATGAGGGGCTGGCGCTGGCGCGCGCCCTGCCCGATGTCGCCGTGCGCGAGCCGATCTCGCGCAGCTCAGGCAGTCTGGCTTCGCAATTACGCGACCTGCTCGCCAGCATGGAGGTCGGCAAGCTGACCACGCCGGACGTGACCGCGCAGGGGCTGCAGATGTTTGCGCTTTGCAGCAAGAAGCAAACCACCCAAGAGTCTCCGCTCAAGAGCCAGGTGCGCGAGCAGATTTTCAACAAGCGATTCGAAGCCGAGTCCAAGAAGTATCTCGACGAAATTCGGCGACAGGCGCTGATCGAGTACAAGAAGTGAGCCTCGATCGACCTCTGGCCCTGACGCTGGGCGAGCCGGCCGGCATCGGTCCCGACCTGACGCTCGCCCTTTGGCGCCGACGGGTCGAACTCGATCTGCCACCGTTCTATCTGATCGGCGAGCCGGATTTCCTGACCGGACGCGCGCGTCTGCTCGGCCTCGATGTGCCGCTTGCGCTCGTCGAGCCGGAAGCGGCAAGCGCCGTCTTCGTGCGCGCGCTGCCGGTCATCCCGCTTGGGCTGACGATCACCGCCGCACCCGGCAAGCCCGACGCCAGCAGCGCGCCGGCCGCGATCGCCTCGATCCGGCGCGCGGTCGCCGACGTGCTGGCGGGACGCGCAGCCGCGGTCGCGACCAATCCCGTTGCCAAGAACGTGCTCTACCGCTCCGGCTTTGCCGAACCGGGCCACACAGAATTCCTGGCCCGGCTCGCCACCGACGCGACCGGCAAGGCGCTACATCCGGTGATGATGCTATGGTCGCCCGAACTCGCCGTCGTGCCGGTGACCATTCATTTGCCGCTGCGCGAGGTGTCAGGCCGCATTACCACCGATCTCGTCGTCGAGACCGGGCGCATCGTCGCGCGCGATCTTGCCGCACGCTTCCGCATCGCGCGGCCGCGGCTCGCCATCGCCGGCCTCAACCCGCATGCCGGCGAGGACGGTGCACTCGGCGAGGAGGACGCGGCGATCATTGCGCCGGCCGTCGCGCGTCTCAAGGCGGAGGGCATCGAGGCGCATGGCCCGCTGCCGGCCGATACTCTGTTTCACGCGCGGGCGCGCGCCGGTTACGACGTCGCGCTCTGCATGTATCACGACCAGGCGCTTATCCCGATCAAGACGCTCGCCTTCGACCATGCCGTCAACGTGACGCTCGGATTGCCGTTCGTGCGCACCTCGCCCGACCACGGCACGGCCTTCGATATCGCGGGCACCGGCCGCGCCGATCCTTCGAGCCTGATCGCGGCGCTTAAACTGGCGGCCCGACTGGCCGCCGCCGAGCCCGCTTTGGCCCCCGTCAAATAATGGCGCAGATCGACGATCTACCGCCGCTGCGCGAAGTGATGCGCCGGCACGGGCTCAAGCCCAAGAAATCGCTCGGCCAGAATTTCCTCCTTGATCTCAATCTGACCGCCCGTATCGCGCGCGCCGCCGAGCCCCTTGAGAACATCACCGTGGTCGAAGTCGGCCCCGGTCCCGGCGGCCTCACCCGCGCGCTGCTCGCGCTCGGCGCGCGGCGGGTGATCGCCATCGAGCGCGACGAACGCGCGATCGGCATCTTGCAGGAGATCGCCGCGCGCTATCCTGGGCGGCTCGACATCGTCGCCGGCGATGCGCTGCACATCGACGCGCGCGAAGCGCTCGGACCGGAACGCGCGCGCGTGGTCGCCAACCTGCCCTACAATATCGCGACCGCGCTGCTGATCGGCTGGCTCACGGTCGAGCCGTGGCCGCCCTGGTACGATTCGCTGCTGCTGATGTTTCAGCGCGAGGTGGCCGAGCGCATCGTGGCGACGCCGGGGCGGAAATCATACGGCCGCTTGTCGGTGCTGGCAGGCTGGCGCACCGAGGCGAAGATCCTGTTCGACGTCAGTTCATCGGCCTTCGTGCCGCCGCCCAAAGTAACGTCGTCGCTGGTGCGGCTGAGGCCGCGCGCCGTGCCGCTCGCCTGCGATGCGCGAGCCCTGCAGCGCGTGACGGAAGCCGCCTTCGGCCAGCGCCGCAAGATGCTGCGTCAGAGTTTGAAGACGCTCGGCGTCGACGCTGGCGCGCTGCTGGCGGCCGCCGGCATTGAGCCGACCGCGCGCGCCGAGGATATCCCTGTTGAGGGATTTGTCGCCTTGGCGCGGGCGCTTGCGGCTGAATGATGCTGTCATACCCCGCGAAAGCGGGGTATCCAGTAATCTTGGAGTTAGAAAAGGACCCGAACAACAGTGAATACTGGATCATCCGCTTTCGCGGATGATGACAGCCGCGAGTTCCCATGACCCTGATACACCGCCAGTCGCTGACCGCCTATGGCGCACCCTTGTGCGAAACCGTGGTCGAGGCGCCGCAGCCGCAGGGCAGCGAAATATTGGTGCGCATTAACCGGTGCGGGGTCTGCCATTCCGATCTGCATATGCAGGACGGCTATTTTTTGCTCGGCGACGGCAAGCAGCTCGACGTGCGCGGAGGCCGCACTTTGCCCTTTACCCTCGGTCACGAAATCGCGGGCGTGATCGAGAGCGCCGGACCGGATGCGGATGCCAAGATCGGCGCCGCGGTCGCGGTCTATCCTTGGATCGGCTGCGGGAAATGTCCGGCCTGCCAAGTCGGCGACGAGAATATCTGCATCGCGCCGCGTCATCTCGGCATTACCGTTGACGGCGGCTATGCCACCCACGTGCTGGTGCCGCACCCGCGCTATCTGATCGACTATGCGCCGTTATCGGCCTCCTATGCCGGAGCGCTGATGTGCTCGGGGCTCACCGCCTATGCCGCGCTCAAGCGGCTGGCGGACCGCGCGGCGCGGGCACCGCTCTTGCTGGTCGGTCTGGGCGGCGTCGGGCTGATGGGCCTCGCACTCACACGCGCCATGTACGGCACCGCACCCTTTATTGCCGACATCGATGCCAAGAAGCGCGACGCCGCACTCGCCGCGGGGGCGCGTGCGGCATTCGACCCCGCCGACCCCGCCGCCCGCAAGGAGTTGCTCAAGGCGAGCGGCGGCATCTACGCGGCGGTCGATTTCGCCGGCACCGACAAATCGCTTTATCTTGCCACCGGCGTACTGGCCAAGGGCGGCAAGGTCGTCGTCACCGGGCTGATCGGCGGCGCCTATACGACCGCCGTCGCCATGTTTCCGCTCAAGGCCATGAGCATCGAGGGCACGCAAACGGGGACGCTCGAAGAAGCGCGTGAATTGATCGATCTCGTGCGCGCCAAGAACATCGCCCCGCCGCAGATCGCCGAGCGGCCGTTGTCCGAAGCAAGTGCCACGCTCGACGACCTGCGTGCCGGCCGTATCATCGGCCGAGTGGTGCTGACGGCCTGATGATTGCGCATCAGGTCAATAGCAGCGTGACGAGAATGGCCGCCAGCAAGCCGTTCGTGATGAACAGCGCGATCAGCACCTCCACCATGTGATCGGTACTATGGCCGCTCACCATATAGCCGGTGAAGAAGACACCGATGACCGCCGCGATAAGCGCGGCGAGCGCCACTGTAATCTTATGTTCCACGACGCTGTTCCTGCCGTGATTTCGATCTACGCGTTCCTCCGAACCTCCGCGAAGCTTTACAGTTTCGCCTGCAGCCCCCGGACAAAATCGGACAGGCCCGGCTGGCGCTCGCGCTTCAGCCGCTCGGCGGCTAGAATTGCTCTCACGTCGGCGAAGGTGGCGTCCAAGTCGCGATTGATCACCACGTAATCGTATTCGGCCCAGTGGCTCATCTCATCGGCGGCCTTGGCCATGCGGCGATGAATGGTTTCGTAGTCGTCCTGGGCGCGGCTGCGCAGCCGCCGCTCCAATTCGGGGATAGACGGGGGCAGCACGAAAACCGAGACCAGATCCCCGCGCACCTTTTCACGCAATTGCTGGGTGCCCTGCCAATCGATGTCGAACAGCACGTCGCGGCCGGCAGCAAGCGCGTCCATCACGGGCTTGGCCGGCGTGCCGTAGTAATTGTCGAACACTTCGGCCCATTCCAACAGCTCGTTCTTGTCGATCAGCACGTCGAACTCTCTGCGGGTGACGAAGCGGTAGTCGCGGCCTTCGACCTCGCCCGGCCGCTTCGGCCGCGTGGTGACCGACACCGACAGCATGACGCTGCGGTCCTCATCGAGCAGCATGCGCGACAGCGTGGTCTTGCCGGCGCCTGAAGGCGAGGACAGGACCAGCATCAGCCCGCGCCGGCTCGTCCGCTGTTGCCGCTCCTGCGCCATCCGTCACTCCAGGTTTTGCACCTGCTCGCGAAACTGCTCGACCACGCTCTTGAGCTCGAGCCCGACATTGGTGAGCTCGACATCGTTGGCCTTGGCGGTGAGCGTATTCGATTCGCGATTGAGTTCCTGCGCCAGAAAGTCGAGCCGCCGGCCAATGGCGCCGCCCTCGGCGATCAGCTTTTGCGCCTGCGCCACATGCGAAGCGAGCCGATCGAGCTCCTCGCGGATATCGGCCTTGGCGGCGAGCAGGATCGCCTCCTGGTAGAGCCGGTCGCGGTCGAAGCGATCGGAGGCGTTCAGCAGCGTCGCTACCTGTTCGGCGAGCCGCGCCTTGATTGCCTCCGGCTTGCGGCCCGGCGCTTTTTCGGCGCGGGCGGCGAGCGCCGAGATTTCGGAAAGCCGCGCCGAGAGCAGCGTGCCCAGCGTTGCGCCTTCCGCGCCGCGCATGGCGGTAAGATCGGCGAGCGCTTGCGCAAAGCCCGCGATAATCGCGGCTTCGGCCGCCGCCCTTTCCTCTTCGCTTTCGTCGCTTTCGCTGACTTCAATGACGCCTTTGAGCGCCAGAATGCCGTCAAGACTCGGCGGCGACGCTTCAACCTTGCCGGCAAGGGTTTTCAGCGTACCCAATACCGCAGCGAGCACCGGCTCGTTGACCTTCGCGGCCGGCGCAACGCCTTTGCGATCGACCGTGAGGTTGGCGTAGACGGTGCCGCGGGCGAGCTTTTCCGCCGCCCGCGCGCGCGCCGGCACTTCGACGGCGTCCCAGCCGGGCGGCAGCCGCAGCCGCACATCGAGACCCTTGGCGTTGACCGACTTGATCTCCCAGGCCCAGGCATAGCTGCCGGCGACGCCGTGGCTTCGGGCAAAGCCGGTCATGCTCGACAGCGCCATCGCACCGAATCTCGGGTTGCAAGACAGGGAAACGGCGCAGACCTTACCGGCGGCGCTGCAGGCTCACAAGATCAGCGACAAGGGGACCGCTAGGGTTTCACGTCCGCCGGCTTGCTGGCGCTTGCCTTAGCATCGCTGCCGGCAACCGGATCGGCTGGCGCAGTTTGCTGTGCCGCAGCCGCGTGCTCGATCGCGCGCAGCTTCGCCACGTTCTTCTGGTGTTGCTCGTAGGTTTCCGAGAACAGGTGATGGCCGGCGCCATCCGCGACAAAGTACAAATCTTTGGTGCGCGCCGGATTGGCCACCGCTTCGAGCGCGGCGCGGCCGGGGTTGGCGATCGGCCCGGGGGGTAGGCCGCTGATCAGATAGGTGTTGTAGGGGTTGGGCTGTTCCATCTCGCTTCGCAGGAGCGGATGGCCGAGCGCGCCCTTACCGCCGGTCAGGCCATAGATGATCGTCGGGTCAGACTGCAGCTTCATCTTGCTCTTGAGCCGGTTGAGAAACACAGCCGCAACGCGGGAGCGCTCTTCGGGACGACCGGTTTCCTTCTCCACAATCGAGGCGAGTGTGACCAGCTGCTGCGGCGTCTTCAGCGCAAGGTCGGGTGAGCGGTGCTCCCAGACTTCCGCCAGCAGATGCTGCTGCGCCTGCTGCATGCGCTGAATGATCTGCTCGCGTGTCATGCCGCGTGTGAATCGATAGGTCTCGGGCAGCAATGTGCCTTCGGGCGGGATTTCCTTGATTTCGCCGGTGAGCGCATCGTTCGCCAACAAGTGGGCGACGATCTGTTGCGAGGTCAAGCCTTCGGCAAGGGTGAGGGAATGCTGCATCACCTTGCCTTGGATCATGGTCTCGACCACGTCGGCGATGCTGGCGTGCTGGGCGAACATGTATTCGCCGTGCTTGAGCCCGCCGCGCGCCTTGAGCACCAGCGCGCCGCCGATGAAGACCCAGGGCTGATCGATCACGCCTTCGCGCTGCAGCAAGTCGGAAATGTCGCGGAGACCGAGACCGCGCGGGATGTTGACGACCTTTTCCTGCGCCAAGGGACCCGGCGCCTCGAAACGTTGCTGGCCGAAATAAAGCGTGCCGCCAAGCACGATGACGATCAGAATAAGCAGCGTGAATATGGCATTGCCTGCGATCACCAGCGGATGGCGGGCGCGTTGTGATCGCCGCGCCGGCGCGGAGGGCACTCGTTGCGGTTGCAGCGCGACACGCGGGCTGCGCGGACTGACCGAAATGCGCGCTGCCTCTCCATTCGGCTGGCCGGACGTTTGCCCATTAGTTTGCGGTGGAATGGAATTCACGCCCTCGTCCCCACGCTTGGCACCGGTAAAATCATCTCACCCCCACAATTGCAGCGATCGGAACGAATTACGGGCAGGCTGCGCAGGTTAGAAAACATTATGGCGAAAGCGAGGGTCGCATATGTTCCTCACCGGCTAGTCGGCATAACGGCGGAAAATTAGCGATGCATTGGTGCCGCCGAAGCCGAACGAGTTCGACAGTGCGGTATCGATGTCCCGATTGCGCGCCGTATGCGCCACCAGATCGATCGGCGTCTCGACCGAAGGGTTATCAAGATTGATGGTCGGCGGGGCAACGCCATCGCGAATAGCGAGGATCGAAAAAATCGCTTCCACAGCGCCGGCGGCACCCAGCATATGGCCGATGCAGGACTTGGTCGAAGACATCGAGATGCGGCCGGCGGCATTGCCGACCAGCCGCTGCACGGCGCCAAGCTCGATCTCGTCGCCGAGCGGCGTCGAGGTGCCGTGCGCGTTGATGTAGTCGATGTCGCCGGCCGAAATTCCGGCGCGCTTGATGGCGGCAATCATGCAGCGCAGCGCGCCGTCGCCGTCCGGCGCCGGCGCGGTGATATGATAGGCATCGCCCGACATGCCGTAGCCGATGAGCTCGGCATAGATTTTGGCGCCGCGCGCCGTGGCGTGATCGAGCGATTCCAGGATCAGGGCGCCGGCACCCTCCCCCATGACGAAGCCGTCGCGATCCCGGTCGTAGGGGCGCGAGGCGCGGGTCGGCTCGTCGTTGAAGCCGGTGGACAGCGCGCGCAATGCAGCGAAGCCGACCAGCGATATGCGGTTGACCGGCGATTCGGTGCCGCCCGCGACCATCACTTCAGCGTCGCCGAGCGCAATCATGCGGGCGGCGTCGCCGATGGCATGCGCGCCGGTCGAGCAGGCCGTGACCACCGCGTGATTGGGCCCTTTGAGACCGAACTCGATGGAAACGTAGCCGGATGCCAAATTGATGATGCGGCCGGGAATGAAAAAGGGCGACACCCGGCGCGGGCCTTTCTCATGCAGAGTGATCGCGGTTTCGGCGATACCCTCGATGCCGCCGATGCCGGAGCCGATCAGCACACCGGTGCTGGTCTGCTCGTCATGGCTTTGCGGGTGCCAGCCGGCGTCGTCGAGTGCCTGGCGCGCGGCGCACATGGCGTAAAGGATGAAATTGTCGACCTTGCGCTGGTCCTTTGGCTCCATCCACTGGTCGGGATTGAAGCTGCCGTTCGAACCGTCGCCGCGCGGTATCATGCAGGCGATCTTGCAGGACATGTCGGACGTGTCGAAGTGCTCGATTTTGCTGGCGCCGCTCTCGCCCTTGACGAGACGCGCCCATGTCGGCTCGACGCCGCAAGCCAGCGGCGTGACCATTCCCAGCCCGGTGACGACGACACGTTTCATGGTCGCCCTCCAAGCCAAGCAAGCCTACGCACCGAGATGCCGGGCATAGTTGCCGACGAATTGAGGGGCCCGATTGAGTGCGGCTGCTCAGCTTTTGGCGTTCTTTTCGAGGAACTTGACCGCATCGCCGACGGTGAGAATTGTCTCGGCCGCGTCGTCGGGAATTTCGCAGCCGAATTCCTCCTCGAAGGCCATCACGAGCTCAACGGTGTCGAGGCTATCGGCGCCCAGGTCGTCGATGAAGCTCGCCTGGTCGGTCACCTTGTCAGGCTCCACGCCCAGATGCTCCACGACGATCTTTTTCACCCGCTCGCCAATGTCGCTCATCGTTCCAACCCCGTGCTTTTAATTTGGGGCTGCCACCCGTATCGGATTGCAGCCATCGCGGTTAAGGCCTCGTCGTGGCTGACGCTTGGTGAGGCGCCTTCGCGGATTGCAGTGTCAAACGACATCCGTTCTCGTCGCCCCAGCCGGGCCAAAGTTCGGTTACCATACTTCAATTCGGTTGACTAGCACAGTCAGCCTAGCCGCCTAAGCATTGTAACGCCAAGCATTTCTCGTCAAATCATGGCCATTCCGCCGTTCACATGCAGTGTCTGCCCCGTGATATAGCCGGCCTCATCCGAGGCCAGGAAGACCGCCGCGGCTGCAACATCGGCAGAGTTTCCGAGCCGGCCCGCCGGCACACGCGATAGAATCGCCTCACGCTGTTTGTCGTTGAGCTTGTCGATCATGGCGCTGGCAATCATGCCGGGCGCGATGCAATTGGCCGTGACGCCGCGCTTGGCGTATTCGGCCGCCACCGATTTCATCATGCCGATCATTCCCGCCTTCGAGGCCACATAATTGCCTTGCCCCGCGTTGCCGGTGACGCCGACCACGGAGGAAATCCCAATTATCCGCCCAAATCGACGGCGCATCATGCCCTTGACGGCCGCGCGGGTGAGCCGAAAAGTCGCCGTCAAGTTGACCGCGATGACTTGCTCCCAGTCCTCGTCGCGCAATTGCACGAGCAAATTGTCCCTGGCGATACCGGCATTGGCCACAAGCACATCAAGCTTTTCCATCTTGGCTTCCGCATCCGGCACCAGCGCCTCGACCGCGCTTTTATCGGCGAGATCGCAGGGCAGCACGTGCACGCGGCTGGCAAGCTCGGCGGCGAGCTTGTCGAGCACGTCGCGACGCGTGCCGGAGATGGCGACGGCGGCGCCTTGGCCATGCAAAGCCCGCGCGATCGCGCCGCCGATCGCGCCGCTTGCACCGGTCACCAACGCGGTTTTGCCGGTCAGATCGAACATGCTCATTCTCCTCGCCTAGCCGCGCGCTGCCTTGAATGCCTCCACATCTTCGGGCGTACCGATGGCGGTGGCATTTGCGCTTTCCGCGATGCGCTTGATGAGGCCGCTCAGCACTTTGCCCGCTCCCACTTCATAGAATGACGTGACGCCGGCGCCCGCCATCATGGCAATCGACTCGCGCCAGCGCACGGTGCCGGTCACCTGCTTGATAAGCGCTTCGACGATCGCATCCGGGTCCCGGATCGGTTGCGCCAGCACATTGGCGACGAGCGGCACCGCTGGTGGCTTGATGTCGACTTCATCCAGCGCTTCCGCCATCACAGCGGCGGCCGGGCTCATCAGCGCACAATGGAAGGGGGCGGACACCGGCAGCAGCATTGCGCGGCGGGCGCCATGCACCTTGGCAATCTCCACGGCACGTTCGATGGCCGCCTTGTCGCCGGACAGCACCACTTGGCCGGCACCATTATCATTGGCGGCTTGGCAGACCTCGCCTTGGGCAGCCTCGGCGGCGACCGCCGCGGCGGCATCGAAGTCGAGCCCAATCAGCGCGGCCATGGCGCCGCTGCCGACCGGCACGGCTTTCTGCATCGCCTGCCCGCGCAGACGCAGGAGCCGCGCTGCGTCGGCAACGCTGAAAGCGCCGGCTGCGGCCAGAGCGGAATATTCGCCGAGCGAATGGCCAGCGACGAATTGGGCATCGCGCGCAAGATTGAGGCCGGCCTCCGTTTCCAGCACGCGCATCACTGCGAGCGAAACGGCCATCAATGCCGGCTGGGCATTTTCGGTCAGCGTGAGCGTCTCGCTCGGACCTTCGAAGATGATTGTGCTGAGCTTGGAATCGAGAGCCGCGTCCACCTCCTCGAATACCTGGCGCGCCGTCGGGAAGCTTGCCGTCAACGCATTACCCATGCCGACTGTCTGGCTGCCCTGACCGGGAAACACGAAAGCGACCGCCATGGCCCGCCTGACCTTCGGCTCTTTTTTGAAATCGCGCCGAAAGACACCCCGATGCCCGCCCTGTCAAGCTGCGCGGTAACCAAGCGAAAATACTCGCCGGCTAAAGTTGCCTCTTCCCGCTGAAGGGCCACGCGATGAGCGAGTTGGTGACCGACGAAGACCTCGCGCGTGCGCGCAGCGACCCGCAATTTCGCCAACGCCTGTTGGCAGGCAATCTCGATCGGCTCCTGGCGGCGCTCAACAAAATGCGCCGGGCCAATGAAAACAGCATCGAGTGCGGCCGGCAATTGCGCGAAGGCGCCGACCTGGCGGTCAAACTCGCCGACCGGCTGCAAAACAACGATCCAAGCGAGGAACCCCCGCCGGCCGCCTAAAGCCAGCGTTCCTCTTGCAATTCGGCCAAAACACCATATAACCCGCGCGCTCCGTTGATCCCGGCTGGGAGCTGAACGGACGGCCGTTTTCGCTTGAAAAACGGTAGGGCCTGGCGGCCCGGCGTCCCGTGTTCCCGCCTTTGAGTAGCATTCGAGCCTTCCCTGGATGGCTCGAGGGGCTTGGCGCCGGGAGCAAAGGACTGGACCAAAAGGGAAGGCAATTCATGCCGTTATACGAACACGTTTATCTCGCGCGTCAGGATCTCTCCGCGCAGCAGGTCGAGGAATTGACCGCGCAGCTGGCCGGCGTCATCGGGCAGATGGGCGGCAAGGTCGCCAAGACTGAATATTGGGGGGTGAAGTCGCTTGCCTACCGCATGCGCAAGAACCGCAAGGCGCACATGACGCTGCTCAATGTCGACGCGCCGCCTGCCGCGCTCAACGAGATCGAACGACAGGAGCGGCTTAACGAAGACATTCTCCGTTATCTCACCATTCGCGTCGAAGAGCACGAGGAAGGCCCTTCCGCGATGATGCGCAAGGCCGACCGCGATCGTGACGAGCGCGGCGATCGCGGTGATCGGGGCGGACGTTTCCGCGATCGCGACCGTCCGCGGCGCGACGAAGCCGCCGGCGATGAGCCGGAAGCGGCAGCGGTGGAGGAATAGAGCGTGGCCTTTGCACCACAAGGCGGCGCGCGCCGCCCATTCTTCCGCCGCCGCAAGACTTGCCCGTTCTCCGGCGCCAATGCCCCGAAGATCGACTACAAAGACGTGAAGCTGCTGCAGCGCTATGTGTCCGAGCGCGGCAAGATCGTGCCGAGCCGCATCACCGCTGTGTCGGCCAAGAAGCAGCGCGAACTGGCGCAGGCGATCAAGCGCGCGCGCTTCCTCGGTCTGCTGCCCTATGTGATTCGGTGATGTTGATGGTCATTCCGGGGAGCGGCCCTTGGCCCGGGAACCCGGAATCCGAAAACAATCACCGTGCTCGCGTCTGGATTTCGGGTTCGCGCACTTCATGCGCGCCCCGGAATGACGAATGATAACGAGGTCCGCGGGGACACCCGGGGGCCGATGGTTGGGACGGGAGTGCCGTCTCTAACCGCTCGACGAGGAGCGGGACAGCTCGTGATGATGCAAATCGCATTGGTCGGAATTGGCGCGGGCGCGGCAGCGGCCTTGTTGTTCGCCTCGTTGGCATCCGGCTCGTTATTGTCGATCCTGCTGTTCTATCTCGCGCCGCTGCCGATCATGCTGGCCGTGCTCGGCTGGAGCCATTGGACCGGGCTCATCGCGGCGGCGGCCGGCACGCTCGCTTTGGCGCTCGCTTTCGGCGGCATCTTTTTCCTCGCTTTCGTCGCCGGCGTCGCTCTTCCGGCCTGGTGGCTCGGTTATCTCGCCATGCTGGCGCGGCCGGCGGCAGGTGCAAATGGCGCGGCGACGTTGGAATGGTATCCGCCCGGCCGGCTGGTGCTCTGGGCTGCCGCGCTTGGCGCGCTGGTGGTGATTGCGGCGATCCCCAATTTCGGCAGCAGCGCGGAAAGCTTTCGCGCCGGCCTGCATCAGACACTGGCGCATATTCTGCGCGTTGAGACCGGCGCGGTGGCGGACGGTTCGCGCAATATCGACCGGCTGATCGATTTCCTGGTGACGGCGATCCCGCCGGCGGCGGCCGTGCTCGCCACCATCACCAACGTTCTGAATCTGTGGCTGGCCGGGCGCATCGTGAAGTTTTCCGGCCAGTTGAAGCGGCCATGGCCGCAGCTTTCCGCCATGACCTTTCCGCGACCGGCGGTCGCGGTGCTCGCCGCGAGCGTGGCGATAAGCTTTATCGGCGGGCTCATCGGCATCCTCGCCGGAATCGTGGCGGCGAGCCTGCTGATGGCCTATGGCGTGCTCGGCTTTGCCGTGCTGCACGCCATCACGCAAGGCATGAACGCCCGTCCGTTCCTGCTCGGCAGCATCTATGCCGCGGTCATTGTGTTCGGCTGGCCGACGCTCGCGCTGTGTCTGCTCGGCCTGGTCGAGACCGCCTTCGATTTGCGCGCTCGCCTTGCCCGCCGGCGCGGGCCGCCGGCGCCAACCTGAAACATACCAACCGATCAGACCATGGAGAAACGACAATGGAAGTGATCCTGCTCGAACGCATCGCCAAGCTCGGCCAGATGGGCGACGTGGTGCGCGTGAAAGACGGCTTTGCGCGCAATTTTCTGCTGCCGCGTGGCAAGGCGCTGCGCGCCACCAGCGAAAACAAAGAGCGCTTCGAGTCGATGAAGGCCGACCTGCAGGCGCGCAACCTGGCAGCCAAGGACGATGCCGGCAATCTCGCCTCCGCGGTCGACGGCAAGACCATCGTGGTGCTGCGGCAAGCCTCGGAAGCTGGTCAGCTTTACGGCTCGGTGTCGACCCGCGACATCGCCGGGCTGCTCAATGCCGAAGGCGCCGCGATTAACCGCTCGCAGGTGGTGCTCAACACGCCGATCAAGGCGATCGGCCAGTACAAGGTGCCGCTCGCGTTGCATCCGGAAGTCGAGGTGACCATTACCGTCATCGTCGCACGCAGCGCCGATGAAGCCGAGCGTATCGCGCGCGGCGAGGACGTCACCGCGCGGCGAGAGGAAGCCGAGGAGGAAGCGGCGGCAGCCGCCGCGGCGGCGGAAGCCTTGTTCGAGCCGGAGGCAGCGGCGCGGCGCGAAGGTGAGCAGCCGAACGAGAGCGCTGCTGCGCCGAGCGCGCCTGCCGCCGGTGCCGCCAAGCCGGGAAAAAAGAAAGGCGAAAGCTGATCTGCCCTGCGGGCGCCTAGTCGGATTTCACGTCCTTGGGCTTCTTGGAAGCTGCCGACTTCGAGCCGTTGGTCTTGCGCTTGTGGATTTTTGGCCCGTCGGTATCAGCCTCAGCCTTTTTGCGCTTGCGGGCCTCAGCCTCATGCGTCTTGCGCTTATGCTTGGACGCCTTTTGCTCGCTCGCCTCGTGTTTGGGTTTCTTTGATTTCGTGGACTTGGGCTCGTCCGAGTTTGCCTCGCTGCGCTTGCGGTGCTTTCCGGCTTGCTTTCCGGCGGATTCTGCTGGTTGAGCGACCCTGGCCGGCAACTCCCCGCCACCCACCTGCCGCAGATAGCCGACGATCGCGGCCGCCGCCTCTCGGCTGGCGGTATAATGCTCGCGCAGGAAAGCTTCGGTGCCGCTCTTGGCAAGGCCCTGGGGCGACTTGTGGCAAACGGCGCAATCGGCGGCGTAAAGCTCGGCCGGGGTCTTGCCTAAATCGAAGTTTTCCTGCGCCCATACCGGCTTAGCGCATAGCGCCAGAACGCCGCCCAACAGCAAAACAGCACGATTTAATCGCAGCATGGGAACCCCGATCTCGAATGCGACAGGCCGCCCAGCGAATGCATTGCGAATCCTTGATACCGCATTATCGCCGGAATGTGACCCTCGCCGGAATTGCATGCGAGGGGCTCTGCATTGAGCATTGCTGAACTTAGGGAACTTTGGTTAAATAACTGCGTCCGAACGCCTTTTGCCGCGGGCGCGGGCATGTGAAACGCGCTGCCCGCGACGGTGTTATGTCGGTAGGGAGGCGGCCGATGGACAGGTTGCTTCGATTTCTGCTTGAGACTTTTATTCGTCGCGGGACATTTCGGGTCACCACTTCGCGCGGCACGACCTTCACCTTCGGCGACGGCACTGGAAAACCTGTGGCGGTGCGCTTTGCCAGTCGCGCCGCGGAATGGGGCATTCTGCTCGACCCCGAGCTCAAGCTCGGCGAAGCCTACATGAACGGCACCTTCGTGGTCGAGGAAGGTACGATGGCCGACGTGCTCGCCATTTGTCTCGGCCAGAAATCCGAAGTTCCACACTGGGCGCGGCCGCAGCTTATGTTGCGATACCTGATACGCCGGCTTAGCCAGTTCAACCCGCGCCGGCGCGCGCGCCATAATGTGGCGCATCATTACGATCTCGACGGCCGGCTTTACTCGCTATTTCTCGACGCCGACCGGCAATACAGCTGCGGTTATTTCGAGAATCCCGAGCAGTCGCTTGACGATGCCCAGCTTGCCAAGAAACGGCATCTTGCCGCCAAGCTCCTGCTCAAGCGCGGCAAGAGCGTGCTCGACATCGGCTGCGGCTGGGGCGGCCTTGGCTTGTACCTTGCCGAGGTCGCCGGCGCCAATGTCACCGGCGTAACTCTGTCGCAGGAGCAGCATGCGATCGCCAATGAACGCGCGGCCGAAAAGGGCCTGAGCGAGCGCGCTAGATTCTGCTTGCAAGATTATCGCGATGTGGCCGGTCCATTCGACCGCATTGTGTCGGTCGGCATGTTCGAGCATGTTGGCGTCAACCACTACGAGACTTTCTTCCGCAAGAGCGCGCAGCTACTGGCGGACGACGGCGTGATGGTGCTGCATTCGATCGGCCGCTCGGAGGGACCGGGCGTGACCAATCCGTGGATCGCCAAATATATTTTCCCCGGCGGCTATATCCCCTCGCTGTCCGAGGTATTGCCGCACGTCGAGAATGCGGGCCTCTTAGTCACCGACATTGAAATCCTGCGCCTGCACTACGCCGAGACCCTGAAGAATTGGCGCGAGCGGTTCCTCGCCCACCGTGAGCAAGTCGAACGCATCTATGACCAGCGTTTTGTCCGGATGTGGGAGTTTTATCTGGCGTCGGCCGAAATGTCGTTCCGCGAACAGAACATGATGGTGCTCCAGATCCAGCTTACCAAGCGGCAGGATGTCGTGCCGATGACGCGCGGCTATATCGCGCGCGAGGAGCAGCGGCTGTTCGCGGCCGAAGGCAAGGCCCGCCCGCCGTTGCGGCTTGCCGGCGAGTAGCCGATTGCGGAAACGATCCGCGCATCGAACGTCAAAGAAAATATTTTTGTTTCCACCGCTTAATCGCTCATGTGAATTGCGGGACCACCACGCGCGTTGACCCTTTCCTTACGAATCCTCGTGCTATGCCACAATTCCGGGCTAAGCACGGACATCCATGGCACAAGCTGATTCGGCCCTCCGCAAGCAGGTCGAAGAACCTGTCCCGCTCTATCGTTCCGCGCCTCACAACATTGAGGCCGAACAGGCGCTGTTGGGCGCGATCCTGGTCAACAACGAGGCGTTTTACCGCGTTTCCGATTTTCTCAATCCGGAGCATTTTTTCGAGCCGATCCATCAGAATATTTATCAGCTTGCGCGCGACCTGATCCGCGCCGGCAAGATCGCAACGCCGGTTACGCTGAAGACTTTCCTCGACGCCGGTGTCGATATTGGCGGGCTGACGGTCAGCCAGTATCTGGCACGGCTTGCCGCCGAGGCGACCACGATCATCAATGCCGAAGACTACGGCCGCACCATCTATGATCTGGCGATCCGCCGCGCGCTCATCATCGTCGGCGAGGATATGGTCAATGTCGCCTTCGAAGCGCCGGTCGATCACTCGCCGAGCGCCCAAATCGAGGACGCCGAGCGCCGCCTCTATGAGCTCGCGGAAAGCGGGCGCTACGATGGCGGCTTCCAACGCTTCGCCCAGGCGCTCACCACCGCCGTCGACATGGCCGCGCGCGCCTATCAGCGCGACGGCAAATTGTCGGGGATCGCCACCGGCCTCGACGATCTCGACCGCATGATGGGCGGCATGCAGCCGTCCGACCTCGTCATCCTCGCCGGCCGGCCCGGCATGGGTAAAACCGCGCTCGCCACCAATATCGGCTACAACGTCGCCAAGGCGTGGCAAGGCGAGGTGCGCCCGGACGGGCACACGCTCACCACCAATGGCGGCGTCGTCGGTTTTTTCTCGCTGGAAATGTCGGCCGAGCAGCTCGCCACCCGCATCATCGCCGAGCAGACCAGTATCCCGTCGAACCAGATCAGGCGCGGCGGCATCAGCGAAGCCGACTTCGAGAGAATCAAGGACTATTCGGTCGAATTGCAGCACCTGCCGTTCTTTGTCGACGAGACCGGCGGCCTCTCGGTCGCGCAGCTTGCCGCCCGCGCGCGCCGGCTCAAGCGGCAGCGCGGGCTCGACCTACTGGTCATCGACTATCTGCAATTGCTGCAGGGCTCGACCCGCCGCTCGGCCGACAACCGGGTGCAGGAAATCACCGAAATCACCACCAAGCTCAAGGCTTTGGCCAAGGAACTTAACGTTCCGATTCTGGCTCTTTCGCAGCTGTCGCGACAAGTCGAGAGCCGTGAGGACAAGCGGCCGCAACTCTCCGATCTGCGCGAATCCGGATCGATTGAGCAGGACGCTGATGTGGTGCTGTTCGTGTTCCGCGAGGAATATTATCACCAGATGCGCAAGCCCCTGGAGACCAACCGCGACAAGTTCGCGGAATGGCTGGCGGAAGGCGAAAAGGTGCACGGCAAGGCCGAAGTCATCATCGGCAAGCAGCGTCACGGCCCGACCGGCACCGTCGAATTGCAATTCGACGGCGCGGTCACCCGCTTCTCCTCGCTCGCCCGCGAGGATCATCTGCCCGAGCGATTGTAAGGTCGGTTGGCGCATGGACGATGCGCGTGCGGACCGCTATGAGCTAGCGCCATGGCCAAGGCCGAGCCAGCAGCACAGCAAGGCGCAACCCCGCCCTCGCCCGCTCCTGGGCGGATTGTGGCGACCTCCGGCCCGCCGGAAAGCGAAGCCGGCGGCGTGCTCACCGTCGATCTTGCCGCCATCGAGACCAATTGGAATACGCTCGGCCGCCAAGCCATGCCGGTCGAATGCGCCGCCGTGGTTAAGGCCGACGGCTATGGCTGCGGCATTGAAGCGGTCGGCGCAACGCTGGCCCACGCCGGCTGCAAGACCTTCTTTGTCGCCGATCTCAGCGAAGCGCGCCGCCTGCGCGCCGTCGCCCCGGGCGAAGCAATCTACGTTCTCAACGGGTTGTTGCCGGGCACTTCGCCCGTCTATGCCGAACTCGCGGTGCGGCCGGTGATCGGCAGCCTGCTCGAATTGGCCGAATGGGATGGCTTCACCACCAGCACCGGCTGGCGCGGCGGCGCGGCACTGCATGTCGACACTGGCATGAACCGGCTCGGCGTCAGCGTGGAGGAGGCAGCGGCGCTCGCCCCGCGCATCCGCGCCGAGCACCACGGCATCACCTTGCTGATGAGCCATCTCGCCTGCGCCGAGATGCCGGACCACCCGCTCAATGAGAAGCAGATCAAGCTGTTTCGCGAGGTGCGATTGCTCTATCGCGGCATCCCCTCCTCGCTCGCCAATTCGTCCGGCATTTTTCTCGCCGAAAGCGCCCACTGCGACATGGTGCGCGGCGGAGCCGCAATCTATGGAGTCAATCCGACCCCCGGCCGCGCCAATCCGATGCGCCCGGTGATCACTTTGCGCGGCCGCATTCTGCAAGTGCGCCGGGTCGCGCGCGGCGAAACTATCGGCTACGACGCCACCTATACGGCAAAGCGCGCGAGCCGGATCGCGGTCGTCGCGGTCGGTTATGCCGACGGTTATTTCCGTGCCGTCAGTTCCTCGGATCACACGCCCGGCGCCGAGGCCATTGTCGCCGGCCAACGCTGTCCGCTGGCCGGACGGGTATCCATGGACCTACTGGCAATCGACATCAGCGAACTGCCCGAAGGCACTGGCCGCCGTGGAGAATTCGTCACCCTGCTCGGGAATGGAATAACCGTTGACGAGTTCGCAAAGGTGGCCGGCACCATCGGCTATGAGGTGTTGACCAGCCTTGGCCGGCGCTATCACCGGATTTACCGGGCAGGCTGAGCCAGCCATTCGCTTACGAAATAAGCCCTCTGTAAAGAATGTTCTTGTATTGTTCTCTTTGAGACCTTAGCTTTTTTTGCTTCCTCGGCGGCGATTCTCGATGTCCCGGCGCACGCTCTCTTTCATCTGTCAGAACTGCGGCGCCGCCTTTGGCCGCTGGCAGGGCAAATGCGAGGCCTGCGGCGAGTGGAACACGCTGTCCGAGGAAGGCGGCGAACGGCCGGCCGGGCCTGGCCGCAGACCGGGCAAGGGCCGACTGTTCGCGCTGGAGCCGCTCAGCGGCGAAGCGCATGAGGCCCCGCGCCTGCCCTCCGGCATCGCCGAATTCGATCGTGTCACCGGCGGCGGATTGGTGCGCGGCTCCGTCCTGCTGGTCGGCGGCGATCCCGGCATCGGCAAATCGACGCTGCTAATCCAGGCCGCGGCGTCGCTCGCGCGCGCCGGCCATCGCGCGGTCTATATCTCCGGCGAGGAGGCGGTCGCCCAGGTCAGACTGCGCGCCGAGCGCCTCGGCCTCGCATCCGCCCCGGTCGAACTCGCGGCCGAGACGGCGGTCGGAGACATCATCGCCACTTTATCGGACGGCAAGACGCCGCGGCTCATCGTCATTGATTCGATCCAGACCATGTGGACCGACACGGTGGACTCCTCGCCGGGCACGGTGACGCAAGTGCGCGGCTCGGCGCAGGCGCTCATCCGCTACGCCAAGCGTTCCGGCGCCGCCATTATCCTGGTCGGCCATGTCACCAAGGACGGCCAGATCGCCGGCCCCCGCGTGGTCGAGCATATGGTCGATGCCGTGCTCTCTTTCGAGGGCGAGGGCTCGCATCAGTTCCGCATCTTGCGCGCGGTGAAGAACCGCTTCGGGCCGACCGACGAGATCGGCGTGTTCGAGATGACCGGTTCGGGCCTGCGCGAGGTCGCCAATCCGTCCGAGCTATTTCTGTCTGAGCGCGATCTTGGCCAGCCCGGCACCGCGGTGTTCGCCGGCATCGAAGGCACGCGGCCGCTGCTGGTGGAAATCCAGGCGCTGGTCGCGCCGACCTCTCTCGGCACGCCGCGCCGCGCTGTCGTCGGCTGGGACCCGAGCCGGCTGTCCATGGTGCTGGCGGTGCTGGAGGCGCATTGCGGCATCAGGCTCGGCGGTCATGACGTCTATCTCAATGTCGCCGGCGGCTTGCGTATCCAGGAGCCGGCGGCCGATCTCGCCGCGGCCGCTGCGCTTGTGTCCTCGCTCTCCAATGCGCCGTTGCCCGCGGATGCGGTGTATTTCGGCGAGGTATCGCTCTCCGGCGCGATCCGGCCGGTTGCGCAAGCGGCGGGCAGGCTGAAAGAAGCCGCAAAGCTTGGCTTTATGCGCGCCGTAGTGCCGGAATCCGCCCGCTCGGAAGCCGGCGAGCCGGGGCTAAATGTCACCGATGTGGCAAATCTCGCGCAAATGGTCGCCGATATTGCCGCCCGTGGCCGCGTCTTCGCCGAAAGTCGTGGACAAGTCGGATGACGGAACCCCGGCGCCCCGCTATACACGGGGCGCACGGCATGAGCGCCGGGCTTTGGCGGGGCGGCGCCGGTGGCAGAAGCGGGCATCATATTAAGTATTTAAGAGCGATTTTGTCGTCCTGTTCCGGAGCCGCCAAGGCCGTCCCGGTTTCGCCTGGCGCCGCGCCGGGCGTCGGGCGCTGGTCCACTCGGAGTTGACGTTACGCCGATGCCGATCACCCTTCTCGATATCGTCCTCTTGCTGGTCATGCTGATCTCCGGCTTGCTCGCCATGATTCGCGGCTTCATGCGCGAGATCCTATCGATCGCGGCCTGGGGGATAGCCGCGCTGGTGACGCTTTATTCGTTCAACAAAGTCGCGCCGATTACTCAGCAATATATTTCGAGCGACATTGTCGCCAAAGCGGTGACTATCGGCGGGATCTTCCTGATCACGCTGCTGATCGTGTCGGTGATCACCGTGCGCATCTCCGACATGATCCTCGACAGCCGGGTGGGCGCGCTCGACCGCAGTCTGGGTTTCGTATTCGGACTCGGCCGCGGGCTGATTATCGTGGTCGTGGCCTTTCTATTCTTCGCTTGGCTTGTTCCGCCCAAGGCGCAGCCGAGCTGGGTCCAGAACGCCAAGTCGCGGGTCGTGCTGCAAAGCACCGGAAATTGGCTGATGTCCATGTTGCCGGAAGACCCAGAGAACACCATTTTAAAGAAGCTACGGCCGCGCAAACAGGAAGAGCAGGACCCGCCGGATACGGATCGGCACACCGAGCTGCGCGCGCCGGACGACGGCTATACCAAGGCCGAACGCAGCGCCATGCAGCAATTGATCGAGTCCAAAGCAAGTGGAACCCGATAGCGATGACCAAGCGTGACGAGGCAAGCGAGGCCGGGGCCGACTTCGATCCGCATGCCGACCGGCTCCGCGAGGAATGCGGCGTGTTCGGCATTTTCGGCCATCCGGACGCCGCCGCCATCACCGCGCTCGGTCTGCACGCGCTCCAGCATCGCGGCCAGGAAGCCGCCGGCATTGTCTCGTTCGACGGCAAGCGCTTCCATTCCGAGCGCCGGCTCGGCCTGGTCGGCGACACCTTCGCCCGGCGCGAGGTGATCGACCGGTTGCCCGGCACCTCGGCCATGGGCCATGTGCGCTATTCGACCACCGGCGAAACCATCCTGCGCAACGTGCAGCCGCTGTTCGCCGAGCTCAATGCCGGGGGATTTGCGGTCGGCCACAACGGCAATCTCACCAACGGGCTGACGCTGCGCCGCGAACTGGTGCGCGAAGGCGCCATGATGCAGTCGACCACCGACACCGAGGTGATCCTGCATCTGGTGGCGCGCTCGCACCGCAATCGTTTCGTCGATCGTTTCATCGAGGGTCTTCGCCAGCTCGAAGGCGCCTACGCCTTCGTCGGCCTCACCAACAAGAAGCTGGTCGGCGCGCGCGACCCCCTCGGTATACGCCCGCTGGTGATCGGCCGGCTCGACGGCTGTCCGATCCTTGCCTCGGAAACCTGTGCGCTTGACATTATCGGGGCGCATTATGTGCGCGATGTCGAAAACGGCGAGGTGGTGATTTTCGACGACGAAGGCATGCAGTCGCACAAGCCGTTCCCGCCGCAGGCGCCGCGACCGTGCATCTTCGAGTACATCTATTTCTCGCGGCCGGATTCGATCGTCGGCGGCCGCAACGTCTACGACGTGCGCAAAACCATGGGCGCGGAATTGGCGCGCGAGGCGCCGGCCGTCGCCGACGTGATAGTCCCGGTGCCCGATTCCGGAGTGCCGGCGGCAATCGGCTTTGCGCGCGAGTCCGGCATCCCCTACGAGCTCGGGATCATCCGCAACCATTATGTCGGCCGCACCTTTATCCAGCCGACGCAGACCATCCGCGATCAGGGCGTGCGGCTCAAGCATTCCGCCAATCGCGCCGTGGTCGCCGGCAAGCGCATCGTGCTGGTCGACGATTCGATCGTGCGCGGCACCACCTCGCGCAAGATCGTGCAGATGATGCGCGACGCCGGCGCCAGGGAAGTGCATTTCCGCATCGCCTCGCCGCCGATCACGCATCCGGATTACTACGGCATCGACACGCCCGAGCGCGACAAGCTGCTCGCCGCCACCCACGATCTCGAAGGCATGCGGCAATTCATCGGCGCGGATTCGCTCGCTTTTCTGTCGGTCGACGGCATCTACCGCGCCATGGGTTACGCAAACGGCCGCGATCCCGTCCGCCCGCAATTCACCGATCATTGCTTCACCGGCGATTATCCGACCCCGCTCACCGACCAGGCCGGCACCGAGGCGAGCCCGCGCCAACTATCGCTGCTGGCCGAGGCGATTTAGCCGCATGACCAGGCTCCTCGAACAAGCCATCGAGACTGCGCGCCGCTTGCCGCCAGATACCCAGGACGACATTGCACGCGCGATCATTCGGCTTGCTGGCGGCGATGAGACGACGACAGCAGCCCTGACTTCGGACGAACGCGCAGCAATCGACAAATCCAAAATTGCGGCCGCACGCGGCAAATTCGCAACCGATGAGCAGGTGCGCGCGGTCTGGGCCAAATATGGCCGATGAAACTGCGTTACACGCAGCCGGCTCTCGCCGATCTCGACGCCATTCTTGAGCATATTGCCATCAATTCGCCGCAAGGCGCCGAGCGCGTATATGCTCGCATCCAAGCGGTTATCGATCTCGTTCACTCGCATCCTAACATCGGCGTGAGAACCGATGATCCGAGCATCCGTCGCATCAACACGTCGCCCTATCGTACCTGATTTTTTATGAGGTCTCCGACGATCAGATCATCGTGCATGCCGTGCGACATGGCGCTCGCGATCCTTCCAGCATGCCGGGAGCATTGTAATGGCCGCAAATTCCAAACCCCTCGCCGACCGCATTGCGCTCGTCACCGGCGCCTCGCGCGGCATCGGTGCTGCGCTCGCGCTTGAGCTCGCGCAAGCCGGCGCGCATATCGTTGCGGTCGCGCGCACCGTCGGCGGGCTGGAAGAGCTTGACGACAAGATCAAGGCCGCCGGCGGCTCCGCCACTTTGGTGCCGCTTGACATGAAGGACGCCGACGGCATCGCCCGCCTCGCGCTCGCGCTTCACGAGCGCTATCAGCGGCTCGATGTGCTCATCGGCAATGCCGGCGTGCTCGGGCCGCTGTCTCCCGTCGCCCATATCGAGCCGAAGGTTTGGGACAACACCATTGCGGTCAACCTCACGGCCAATTGGCGGTTGCTCCGCTGCATGGACGCGCTGCTCAAGCGCGCAGGCGCCGGTCGCGCGGTGTTCATGACTTCCGGCGTCGCGCACAAGGCGCGCGCCTATTGGGGTCCTTACGCGGCTTCGAAAGCAGGGCTGGAGGCGCTGATGTGCTCCTATGCATCGGAATGCGCCAATACCAATGTGCGCGTCAATTTGTTCACGCCCGGCCCCACCCGCACGCGCATGTACGCCACCGCTTTTCCCGGCATCGATCCAATGACGCTGCCGACGCCGGAAGAGGTGGCAAAGGCGATCCTGCCGCTGTGCCTGCCCGGCTGTTCCGAGAACGGCAAGCTTTACGATTTCCGCGCCGGGAAATTTCTCGACTTCCATCCGCCATCGTAAAAGCGCGCATAACGCCGGCCTACTCGTCCTTGAACTTTATCGAGGCATGCGCGCCGTCGCAGAACGGCTTGTTCTTCGAGGCGCCGCAGCGGCAGAGCGTCACGCGGTTGCGCACCTCGTATTCGAAGCCGTCCGCGGAGACTACGGCGATGCCGCCGCGCAGCCAAAGCGGTCCGCTGCAATTCTCCACGGCATCCTCGATCAGACCGATCGACAGCGGAAACTCCCGCTCGAGCGCTTTGCCTGTTGACTTGTCCCAGACGACCAGGCGGCCGGCCGGGCAATTCTGCACCTGCCGCACGAACATCGCCCGTATTTCGGGATCGTCGCTGCGCGCCACCTGATTCCACACCTTGCCGTTCGGATCGCAGAAACGGCCGAATGCGCACAGGCTCTCGACGTCGCTGAGCATCATCTCGGGTCCGTCGAAGGTGCGCGCCTCCGTCAGATAGGGCTGCCGGCTCGCCGTCTCGCTGCCGTCGAAACCAATCTTGGCGTGCGTGCCGTCGCAAAACGGCTTGTTGTTCGAGCGGCCGCAACGGCACAGCGAATAGCGCTCGCGCGCCGGAAAGCTCTTGCCTTCGATCCATTTTTCCGAGCCGCCCTCGGCATCGCTGCCGATGATTTGTTGCGCCAGCGGAATATCGCCGGTGACGACATAGGGGCCGTTTTTGGAAACGACCACACGCGCATCGCTCTTTGCCTTGCTCATGATTTGTCCCTTCGCCGCCGATTGCCGATCCTATCGCCATTTGGCGTCGGGCGCGAACGGCCGCTGTGTCAGCAAAGCGTGATGTTGCGCGGCGATAAGCGGCTGGCGTAACCCGATTCGCGGCTTTTCTTACCCCGGGGCCAGGTTGTGCACAGCGCCCGCAAATATGACGAAGTCCTGGGAACCCGGTTTCGTTCGTGCATTATCCGGGCTACGCTTGCGCAAACAAATACTGGCCGGCGACGGTCACCGCAGCGATGGAGTTCGGCTGGAGGCGGGGACCGTTGTCATGCGCGAGTTGATTTCGCGCGGTCGTCGCTGCACGTTCATTAAAAAGCCCGGCTCGTCCGGGGGGGCACTAAGGGAGGAAGAACCATGCGAATTTCGACGGCATCGGCACTGATCGCCGCGGCTTTCTTTTTGGCCAGCTGCTCTCCAGGTCCCGAAGGCCCGGCCGGCAATGCCGGCCCTCCGGGAGCTAAGGGCGAGCAAGGGGCGCAAGGCCCCGCAGGGCCGGTGGGCCCGCCAGGGCCGGCTGGTCCGCCGGGGCCAAAAGGAGAGGCAGGTCCGGCGGGGGCAAAAGGAGATGTAGGACCGGCAGGACCGAGGGGCGAAGCGGGCCCGGCGGGGCCAAAAGGCGATGTGGGTTCGGCGGGGCCAAAAGGCGATGTGGGTCCGGCGGGTCCAGCGGGACCGGCGGGTCCGAAAGGCGATGCCGGGCCGAAGGGCGAGGCTGGGCCGGCGGGAGCTCAAGGCCAAGCAGCGACCGGATTGCGGGTCATTCAGCTCGGCACATCCGATTGCGAGGCGAGTGGCTGCACAATCACCTGTGAGGCCGATGAGGTGATCGCTTCCGCGGTGTGCCTCGCCGATATCCCCATGCAGCCGCAGGTGAACAAAACCGCCGCCAAATGCAGCGCCTCGAACGGCATGAACGCGATCTGCGCGAAGAAATAGGCGGTCGGTGGTCGTAACGACCATTGCCCGCGAATGCGACGTTGTGGCCGGGCTCGTCCCGGCCATTTCGTTTGAGGACCGCAGCGGGATCATCGGCTCAGACTGCGGAGTTACCGTCGGGCGGCGCTTCGCGCCGACCCATTGGCCGCGGCCCGGTGATGGCAAGTCGATTCACCGCTTCCGCTTCGCCCGGCCTTTGAACGGGTTCTCCTTCTCCCGCGGCGTGAGGCGGATCGGCGTGCCCGGCAGATCGAAGGCCTCGCGCAGCGAATTCGTGAGATAACGCTTGTAGGCGTCGGGCAGCGCCTCGGCGCGCGTGCAGAATAGAATAAAGCTGGGCGGCCGGCTTTTGGCCTGCGTGATGTAATTTAGCTTGAGCCGGCGTCCCGCCACCGCCGGCGGCGGATGCGCTGCGAGCGTCTGCTCGAACCAGCGATTAAGGGCGGCGGTCGGCACGCGCTTATTCCAGACCTTATCAGCCTCGACGACCGTCTGCATCAGCCGATCGAGCCCCTCGCCCGTCAAGGCCGATACCGCTACGACCGGGACGCCTTTCATTTGCGTCAGCTTCTCCTCGGCTTCGCCGCGCAGCTTGGCGATTTCACCCGGCTTGTGCTCGCGCAAATCCCATTTGTTGACGGCGATCACCAGTGCGCGTCCCTCACGCTCGACCAGATCGGCGATGCGTTGGTCCTGCTCCTCGAAGGCGTGTTCGGCATCGAGCAGCACTACCACGACCTCGGCGAAACGCACCGCGTTGAGCGCGTCGGCAACCGACAGCTTTTCCAGTTTGCCCTCGACGCGCGAGCGCCGGCGCAAGCCCGCGGTATCGTACAGGCGGAATTTCTGTCCTCGCCAGTCGAGATCGACGGCAATCGCATCGCGCGTAATGCCCGCCTCCGGACCGGTGACTAGCCGCTCTTCACCGATCAGCCGATTGATCAGCGTGGACTTGCCGGCGTTCGGCCGCCCGACCACGGCGACGCGGATCGGTACTTCTCGCGGCGTTTCGGCCTGCGCCGGCTCGGCGGTCTCTGCCGGAGCGGCAGCACGCAGCGCATCGTAAAGGTCGGCCATGCCCTCGTTGTGCTCGGCCGAGATCCCCACCGGCTCGCCGAGGCCGAGCGCGTAGGCTTCCAGGCGTCCGGATTCGCCCGCCGTTCCCTCGCTTTTGTTGGCGACAACGATGGTCGGCTTGCCCGATTTGCGCACGATGTCGGCGAAGGCGCGATCGACCGGCGTCGGGCCAGCGCGCGCATCGATCATGAAGAAGATCGCGTCGGCATCCGCCATTGCCGCCTCGGTTTGCGCGCGCATTCTGCCCGAGAGAGTTTCGGGCGCCGCCTGCTCGAGCCCGGCGGTATCGATGACCGTGAAGGCGATGTCACCGAGCCGGCCCTCGCCGCTGCGGCGGTCGCGCGTCACGCCCGGCTCATCGTCGACCAGCGCCAGGCGGCGGCCGACCAGCCGGTTGAACAGCGTTGATTTGCCGACGTTGGGCCGGCCGACAATAGCCACGGTCAGGGGCATCGGGTCACTGCCGGGCGCGACCCGGCGATCCTCCATTCAGCAAGCTGCTTGATAGGGTCGGATAGCCATAAATCAAGGTTACCGACGGCGGTTCGCCAAAGCCCAGTTTTCCGGTGTTTTGCGGCTCTGTGCCCACGGTCCTTAAGGTTACCTGTTCACCCTAAGCGGCAAACCAAATCGCCACCGTGGACCGGCTCGGCATAAAATGCCGCGCTTTTGGCTTTCCAAAGACGCAAATGGCGCCAGAGCACGGCCTTCGCCATGTCAAATCCAAACATCCTTGATCGGAGCACGATTGCTCGAGAGATCGAGCGCCATAGCAGGGCGCGGCCCGATCAGCCGGCCATGGTGTTGACCGGCTCCGCCCCGCTGACCTACCGCGAGCTGCAAAGACTGATCGAGCATGTCCGCGCGCAATTGCGTGCAGCCGGATTCGACCGCAACGCCCGCATCGCCGTGGCATTTCCGAACGGCTCACATGCGGCCTTGGCGATCGTTGCCGTTTCCTGCGCAGCGGTGGCGATCCCGCTCAATCCGAAACTGACGCTCGCCGAGATCGAGACCTGTTTGGCCTCGCTTCGGCCCGATGCCGTCCTGCTGTTACGCCGCAGCAATTCCGCCGCGAGACGCGCAGCCAAGGGCCATGGCATTGCGATTATCGAGGCTATTCCGGCACGCGACGCTCCGTTTGAATTGAAGGTTATCGGGGCGGCAGCATCCACCGCCGCACCGCTCGACGAGCCGGAAGCGGACGCGCCCGCCTTCATTCTGCAGACTTCGGGGACGGCATCGCAGCCGAAGTCGATCCCCTTCACCCATCGCAACATGCTGGCGGCGGCAGCCCGGCTGCAGGCCTGGTTCGACCTCACGCCGCGCGACCGCTGTCTATGCGTCAGCCCGGTCTATTATTCTCATGGCTTGAAGGTGACCGTCTTCACGCCGCTCTTGACGGGCGGCACGGTGGCGTTTCCCGCCGACCCCGCCAAATTCGATTTTTCCAAATGGTTCACCGAGCTGAAGCCCACCTGGTATTCAGCCGGCCCGACGCTGCACCGCCTGATCCTCGATCGCACCAAACCGAGGGCGGATGCCAAGATGCACGCGTTGCGCTTCGTCCTGTCGGGCGGCGCGCCGCTGCCGCGCGAGGTTCAGGCCGGTCTGCAAAATGCGCTCGGCGTGCCGGTCGTGGAGCATTACGGTTCGAGCGAGGCCGCGCAGATCGCCGCCAATATTCCGCTCTCGGGCTTCTCGAAGCGCGGCACCTGCGGCATTCCATGGCCGGAAACTCTGATGATCGCGGGCGAGGACGGCGAGCGGCTTGCCGCGGGCCAGCAGGGAGAAATCCTGCTGCGCGGTCCGACCGTGATATCCGGCTATCTCGATGCCCCGGAGCTCAACCGCACATGTTTCGTCGATGGCTGGTTCAAGACCGGCGATATCGGCAGCCTCGATGAGGACGGCTTTCTTACCTTGCACGGCCGCAAGACAGAACTGATCAATCGCGGCGGCGAGAAAATCTGGCCGGCCGAGATCGATCAGGCGCTGATGCGCCACCCGGCGGTCGCCGAAGCCGCCGCGTTCGGCGTGCCGCATCCGCGCCTCGGCGAAGAGGTCGCCGCAGCCGTTGTGCTCAGGCGCGGAATGTCGGTAAGCCCGCTCGATCTGCGCAACCATCTGAGCGAGCAGCTCGCCTCATTCAAGGTGCCGCGCCGGATTGCCGTCCTCGATCAATTGCCAAAAGGTTTGACCGGCAAAGTCCTGCGGCGGCAGCTGAGCGGATCTTGGGAAATGGCAAAGGCCGGCCCGGCCCCGGCCGACGCCTTGGCATCGCAGCTGATCGAGGTCTGGCAACGATTGTTGAACAGTGCGCCGCTCACGGTCGACGATGATTTTTTCGAGAAGGGCGGAGATTCTTTGCTCGCGGTCGAATTGCTCGGCGAGCTGGAACGGCTGACCGGCCGGCCGGTGCCGAGCTCGCTTCTGTTCGAAGCGAGCACCATTCGGCAACTCACGCAAAAGCTGTCTGAGGCCGACACCAAGCCGTCCAAGCCAGTCTTTCAAATGTCGTCGAACGGCAGTGAGAAGCCGCTGATCTATTTTCACGGCGATCCGGCGGGCGGCAGCTACGTCAAGCGCTTCGCCAACATCCTCGGGCCGAACCAGCCCGTCTACGTCGTCGCTCCGCATGGCCTCGACAGCGAGCATATTCCCGATTCGCTCGAGGCCATGGCGGCCGAATGCTTGCCCTCGATCATGGAAGCGCAAGCCGAGGGGCCCTATCGATTGTGCGGCTATTGCATCGGCGGCTTGGTCGCCTTCGAAGTGGCTCGACTGCTGATCGCGGCGGGAGAAAGCGTCGAGCTAGTCGCCATGATCGATCCGCCCACTGTTAATGCGCGTCGTTCCGTACGGGCGCTGTTTTCAATTCTCAATTTTGTGCGGCCGGCGCGCGGCGGTTTTATTGAAAACGCGATCGCCTGGCTTTGGTACAGCGTGGCAAGAATCGAGCGATTTGCCAATTTTTCGCCGGCGCAGAAACTCGCGAAGATCGCAATGAAAGTGCGTGAGCTCGTCGCCGGAAAGGACCCAGTTCTAGCTACCGAGACCGGGATCGCGCGGCGAGCCAACAAACCAAGCGCTGTTTCGACACCCTTCGGTCGTCTGCCTTTCGGCTATTTCTTTTGGAAATATTCAATTGCCTTGTCGCGCTACTTTCCGCAGCCGCTCGCGGTGCGAACGATCTATTTCTCGGCCGACTATAACGGGCGGGCGTGGCGGCGGATCAGCGCCGATCTCGAAGTGATCAAATTGCCCGGCGACCACTACGGCGTGCCGACCGATCCTGCCGAGCTTGCCGATTGCCTGCGCGCGCGGCTGCAGGGCGAATTGGTCTAGGCGGCCAAGTTCGCCCATGCGGACATGGCGGTCTGATGGAATGGCAGAATGAGCGACACCTCGGCAAATCCGGTGTTCGATGCCGCCATGGCCTATCAGAAGACGGCCGCGCTCGTAGCGGCTGTCAAGCTCGACGTCTTCACGGCAATCGGCATCGGGACGAAAACGGCGGACCAGCTTTCCGCTAAGATCGGAGCGTCGCCGCGCGGATTGCGAATTTTGTGCGACTACCTGACGGTCATCGAACTGCTGAAGAAAAAAGACTCAAGCTACGCGTTGACTCCCACCGCCAAAATATTTCTCGACCGATCGTCGCCCTTCGCCATGGGCAGTATCGTGGATTTTGTCGCCGCGCCGGAGATGCTTGCGCTTTTCTTTGCCGACCCGGCCGCCTATGTGCGGCGCGGCGGAGCGAATGGTTTAACGAGCGTCGCGCCGGATCACCCGGTATGGGTTCGCTTCGCCAAGGCCATGGTGCCGTTCGCCGCGGCGACCGCCAAGCGCGTGGCAAGCTATGTCGCCGCCCTGCCCGAGCCGCCGAATACCGTGCTCGATGTCGCCGCCGGCCACGGCCTCTACGGCATCGAGGTGGCGAAGGCGCTGCCGAATGCGCGTGTCACCGCCGTCGACTGGGCCGACGTGCTGGCGGTCGCGCGCGCCCACGCCGAGGCGGCCGGCGTCGACAATCGTTTCCGCGTGCTTGCAGGCAATGCATTGGAGCTCGATTGGGAACGCGACTTTGACCTGATCCTCCTGCCGAACTTTCTGCATCATTTCGACGTCGAAACCTGCACCGCGCTCCTGCGCAAGGTAAAAGCGAGCCTCGCTGTCGGCGGAGCGGCGCTCGCTGTCGATTTCGTGCCCAATGAGGATCGCGTCTCGCCGGCGCTGCCGGCGATGTTCGCATTCTGGATGCTCGCCTCGACCCCAAGCGGCGACGCCTATACCGCGAGCGATCTCCGCGCAATGGCCCGCACCGCCGGGTTCGCCGGCGCGGCGACGCGCGCACTTCCCCCCACGCCGCAAAGTCTCATCATCTTCGAAAACTGAGCGCTCAGCGCGCGGCTTGGTCGGCCCCTCAGCGAGCGGCCGCAACCGCCAGTTCGGCCTCGCCCAGCGCAAACAGCAATTGATTGTCGATTGCGCCGTTCGCTCTCATTCCGTAACGTGTTTGGAACGCGCTGACGGCTTCTCGCGTATGCGGCCCGGCAATCCCGTCGGCCGCACCCGGGTCAAAGCCTTTTTCGCGCAGCGCGCGCTGCACGCTGCGAACGCCGGCGCGGTCGAGATCCGGCACCGCGGCCATATTCAAATTCGCGACGGCTTGAGCCGTCAGCCCCTGCTGAGCCGTTGCCGGCAATGCGGCGATGCCCGACACCGATACTGCGGCGATCGTCGCAATAAGCAGCTTATGCATGAGCGCCTCCTCGCGGCAATCTGCGTCCGTCGATGGACCGTCCGAGCCTTTTGCCTCAATTTCGCACGCCGGGCGACCGCGTTAGCGGGCGTTCGGCGTGACCGTCACCGTAATGCGTTGCGACATCACCGGTGGATTGTGGGGGATATGATTGGCGTCCCCAAGCAGCAGCTGAAGCGTGTGCTTGCCGGGGGAAAGCGTGATGGTCCCTTCGGTCTGGCCCGCGCCGAAATGCAGATGGTGCGGATCGTTAGGGATGGGCCGGTCAAACGGCGGCAAATCCGTATCGATCAGCAGATGATGGTGGCCGGTATTCGGCCTGTTGATGCCGGCCGGGGCTACACCCATGTTGACCAGGCCGAAGTGCAAGGTGACGTGCTCGGGAATCACCGCGCCGTCGTTGAGCCCGATGAAATAGACCTTGGCGCCCGACGGCGACGGCGTGCGTAGGGAGGGATCGACGACGCGCACGTGGATGCGCTTGGAATAGAGCGGCGGCGTGTGCGGTATGTGGTCCTTGTCCGCGAACAGCAGCTGCAGCGTGTGCTCGCCCGGCTTGAGTGTGACTTCGGCCTCGGTCTGGCCGGCGCCGAAGTGCAGGTGGTTGAAGTCATTCGGTATCGGCTGATCGAGCGGCGGCAGGTCGGTGTCGATGAGCAAATGGTGATGCCCGGAATTCGGCCGGTCGGAGCCCGCGGGAGCCACGCCCATGTTCTTCACGCCGAAATGGACGGTGAATTTGGGTGGGACAACCGCGCCGTCCTTCAGGTCGACAAAATAAACCTCGGCGCCGGGAGCCGAACGCGTCGGCCCGCCCGACGGCACCACCGTAATGTGAATGACCGGCGACATGACCGGCGGCAGATGCGGAATGTGATTCTTATCGCCGAGCAGAAGCTGCAAAGTGTGGTGGCCGGGCTTGAGCGTGATTTCCGCCTCGGTCTGGCCGGCACCAAAGTGCAGGTGATTGAAGTCGTTTGGAATCGGCCTATTGAGCGGCGGCAAATAGGTATCGATCAGCAAATGGTGATGCCCGGAATTCGGCCGATCGGAGCCCGCCGGGGCAACGCCCATGTTCTTCAGGCCGAAATGGACTCTGAATTTCTCCGGAACGGTGGCTCCGTCTTTAAGATCCACGAAATAGACTTCCGCGCCCGGCGGCGAGCGCGTGAGAGCGGTTTGCGCTCGTGCCGCAGCTACCGCTGCGACGGTGACCGCGATGAACACGGACGTCGCGATAAACCGTGCCACGCTGCCATAGCAGCCTGCGACTTTGCCTGACGTGTGCATCGCCCTCGCCCTTTCGTCGCCCGCTGCGCCTGATAATTGCGCTTCTGCAAAACTATCCGCAGTTGATCCGGCCGGAAAGCGCGGCGGCGGCCGGAGGCCGCAATAGAGGACATTCTGTGCGAATGCGGCCGCTGCATCAATCGGAAAAGCACTCCCGCGCGCTCGGCGGTGCTCGCACGAATTCCCGGCTGTTGTCCGCATCAGTCAACCCGTCTACAATCCTTTACCCTGCTCGCGAAGCTGCGGTCTCGCAGGGAGGACTTCTTCACGCTGACGAATCTAGGCTGAGGGCTGCGGATATGAATGATCCGCAAAAAATGTCTCCTGCGAACGCTGATCAGCGCATGGCTGCTCAAATGACGTTGCACCGCCGCATCCGACTGGGAGCAGAAGCAATTTGCAGAGCGCTTGGATTCTGGCTGATCGTGCTGCTGCTGTGTCCTATGATGGCGCCGGCGGCCGTGGCGCAGCAGTCGACCCGCGGCATAGCGCTTATTGTCGGCAATTCAGACTATCCCAGCCCGCAAAATCAGCTGCCGAGCGCGATCAACGACAGCCGCGCGCTTGCCGATCTGTTTCGCAGCGTGAATTTCGACGTCGATTTCGAGCAGAATCTCACCAAGGAGCAAATGCAGCGTGCGCTCGCCACTTTCATCGCCAAGATCACCAGCGGCACCACCGTGCTGTTTTGCTTCAGCGGTTTCGGCTTGCAATCGGTGCGGCAAAGCTACCTGCTGCCGGTCGACGCGCAAATTCACACCGAAGAGGACGTCTGGCGCGACGGATTCAGCGTCGACTCGATATTGGCCGAAATGAACCACGCGGGCGCGAAGACCAAGATCATCATTATCGACGCCGCGCGGAAAAATCCCTTCGAGAGCCATTTCCGCGCTTCGCCCGCCGGCCTTGCCCCGATCTTGGCGCCTGTTGGAACGCTCGCCATCTATTCCGCCGCTCCCGGCAAGGTGGTCGAGCCCAGCAATGCCGCGAACGGCCTGTTCGTCGGCGAGTTGATCAAACAGCTTCACACGCCCAATCTCACCGCCGAGGAGGCCTTCAACCGCACTCGCATCGCCGTCTCGCGCGCGTCCAACAATCAGCAAGTTCCGTTGGTGGCATCCTCCCTCGCCGAGGAATTCTATTTGGCGACGTCGCGGTCGCTGGTGACCAATCCGCCGGCGCTGCCGGCCCCGGCGCCGGAAACGCGCGTCGCGCCGCCGGCGCATGAAACCGCGCGCCTGGCGCCGCCGGCCCATAAGGATCGACCTGCGCCGGAATCGGATTCAAAGGACGTTTTCCGCGATTGCTCGGACTGTCCCGCGCTGGTGATCGTGCCGGCCGGCAGTTTCGAAATGGGCTCGTCATCATCCGACTACGAAAAGCCGGTGCATCGCGTGAGAATTGCCAAGCCGTTTGCCGTCGGCCGCTTCGAGGTGACGTTTCAGGAGTGGGACAAATGCGTCGATGATGGCGGATGCAAAAGCCGTCCCGACGACCGCGGTTGGGGGCGCGGCAATCGTCCGGTCATCAATGTCAGCTGGCTCGATGCGAAGGACTACGTCGCATGGTTGAGCAAGAAGACCGGCGAGGTGTACCGGCTGCCGTCGGAAGCGGAATGGGAATATGCCGCACGCGGCGGCACGAGCACGCCCTTTTGGTGGGGCCGCAGTCTCGGCGAACGGCAAGCCAATTGCCGCGAATGCCGAAGCGGCCAAGCTGAGCGTTCGGCACCGGTCGGCTCATATAAGCCCAATGCTTTCGGCCTCTATGACACCGCCGGCAATGTTGCGGAATGGGTCGAGGACTGCTGGAACGACGACTATCGCAGTGCGCCGGGGGACGGTTCGCCGTGGACTAAAGGGAATTGCCAGTTGCGCGTATTGCGTGGCGGCTCGTTTGACAGCGAGGCCGCTTACGTGCAGTCAAACGCGCGGTTCCGATACGATTTCGACGTGCCCTATTCGGCGAACGGTTTCCGGGTGGTCCGCGAGCTGCACTAAAACCCCTTCAGGCCAATTCCGCCAGCAGCGCTTTTGCTGCTTGCCAATCCGGCTGCTCGAAGCCCTCGCTGAACGCGCCGTAGATCGGCGCGAGCAGTTCGCGCGCTTCGTCCCGTCGGCCGTTTTCACCAAGCAAGCGCGCCAGGCTGACGGCCGCGCGTAACTCGATGGGGCGGCAGGTCTGGCGGGCGGCGATCGCCATGGCTTGTCGAAAGGCGGCCTCAGCGGCGGCAGCGTTATCGCGCGATCTTGCCAGCAAGACCTCGCCGCGCATGCGCGTGTTCTCCGCCTCGTAGAACCGATTATGCTGCGACTGGATCTCGGCTTGCTCGAGGTTGCCGAGCGCGTCATCAAAGCGGCCGGCAACCATCTGTTGCTGGGCAATGAGAACCAGCAGGATCGGCTTAAGCACCGCGGCGGGTCCGCTTTCGGCCGCTTCCCGCATCTGCGCGATGCCGGCTTCGCGGTCGCTTTCCTGCGCCAAAAGCCACGCACGCTGGAACTTGGCGTAGATCAGCGGCCAGGGAAAGTTGTTGCGCTCGGCGAGCGGATAGAGTTCATCCGTCACCGCCCGGCAGGCTTCATTGTCGTTGAGCAGCAGATGCGTGAGGCCGCCCATGTTCAGGCCGTGGGCGATGGTGAAGGTGTGGCCAAGGGCGCGCGCGTCTTCGACGCACTGCCAGGCTGTCTTTTGCGCCTGATCCGGATAGCCGAGGGCCCATAGGCTGATCGCACGGAAGCTCAGCGCGCAAACACGCGCATCGTGGCCGCCGAAATAATAGGCATGGTCGCGATGACGCTCACGGTCGTAGAGGCGGATCACTTCTTGCGCGGATTCGCCCAGTGCCGGGAAATTCGCGGTCCGCAACAGGCCCGGGGTGCGCGCGTGATAGGCCTCGAGCAGCAGATCGGGATTGTCGAGTTCGCGCGCGATCGCGATCAAATCTTCCGCGCGTTTAAAGGCATCCGCGGTACGCCCCATCATCGTCTCGCCAAACCAGACGCCCCACGTGGCAAGAAAGCGTGCGCGTCCGCGCCCCGGCAGCGCTTCGCTCAGCATGAGCGCTCGCTGGTAGTTGGTCGTCGCGTCCTTCGAGGTGGGACCGAGCGATATCTGTTGCGCCATGCCGAGCCCAAGACGAACGCCTAGCTCCAAATCGGAGCGCTGCGGGGTTTCCGCCATGGCCGAAACGACCCGCAGCGCGCTCGAGTAATGCGCAATCGATTCTTTCATGGCGAAGCGGCGCAATTCGCGATCGCCGGCCTGTTGCCAAAATTGAATGGCCTTTTCGTTCTGCCCGGCGCCCTCGAACTGCTGCGCCAGCATTTCCGGCGGCGTGTCGGGAAATCGCTTCTCCAGAACCAGCGCGATGGCGCCGTGCAGCGCCTGGCGACGCGCGCGCAGCATCGTGTTGTAGGCGGTGTCCTGCACCAGCGCGTGCTTGAAGGCATAGACCGCGTTCGGCGGCGAGCCGCGCATCAACAGCAGCTCCGCCTCGGTCAGCCGGCCGAGCGCGTCCTGCAGCACGGCATCGGAAAGGCCGGCGACCAGCGCAATCAGCTCGTAGGAGAACTCACGGCCGATGGCCGCGCCGATCTGCAGCACCTCGCGCGCCGAACCGAGCCGGTCGACCCGCGCCATCAGCGAAGCCTGCAGCGTGGTCGGGATGGCCAGCGGCTGCGCCAGCTGATCGTGGCTGTCGCCGTCCACCTGCTCGAGCACCGCCTTGGTCAATTCCTCGACGAACAGCGGCACTCCGTCGGTGCGCTCGACGATCTGCTCGAGCAACGCGGGCGGCAATGCCTTGCCGCCGGCCACGTGATCCACCAGCGTCATCCGTTCGCGCCGGCCAAGGCGATTGAGCGCCATGGTCGTGACATGCGGCTGGCCGGCCCAGGGCGCCGGGAAGTCGGGGCGATGCGTGACGACCAGCAGGATCGGCAGCGTCTGCATGCGCTCGATCGTCAGCGTCAGCAGTTCGAGCGAGGTCGGATCGCTCCACTGCACGTCATCGAACACCATCAGCACGGGGCTGCGCTGCGCTAAGCCTTTGAGCTGCTCGATCAGCGCGGCCAAAACCTGCGCGCGTTTGCGCTGCGGGTCCATCGGCGTCGCGCGCTCCACGGGCTGATCGAGGCCAAGCAGGTCGGCCAGCAGGTCCGCGACCGCCCCTGGGTTTTTGCCGCTTTGCGCCAGCAGTTTTTCCATCTTGGCGCGCTTGGCCGCCGGCGTATCCTCTCGGGCAAAGCCTGCCGTGTGCTGGAGATGGCCAACGATCGGCTGCAAGGCGCTGCCTTGGGTGTGCGGCAGACAGAAATAACGCAGCGAGGTCGGCCGCTCGTCCTCAAGCCTTTCCAGCAGCGCCGCCGTCAGGCGCGATTTGCCGATGCCCGGCTCGCCGGAGATCAACACCACGCGGCCCTCGCCTTCCTTGGCCTGTTGCCAGCGGCGCAGCAGCAAGTCCAGCTCCTCCTGCCGACCGACCAGCGGCATCAGATTGGCGGCGCGCAGCGCCTCGAACCGGCTTTGCATCGTGCGCTCGCGCAGCACCCGCCAGGCGGCGACCGGGCCCTCGAAGCCCTTGAGCTGGCCGGCATCGATCGGCTCGTATTCGAACAAATCGCCGGTGAGCCGCCGCGTGCTGGCCGCAATCACCACCGTGTTGGGGGCGGCGGCGGATTGCAGCCGCGCGGCGAGGTTCGGGGTTTCGCCGACCACGTTGCGCTCCTGCGCCTCGCCGGTGCCGACCAGTTCGCCGACCACGACCAAGCCGGTGGCGATGCCGATGCGCACCTGATGGCGCGCTTCGCCTTCGCCGAGGGCGGCGATGGCATCGACCAGCGCCAAGCCCGCGCGCACCGCATTCTCGGCGTCGGCCTCGTGCGCCTCGGGATAGCCAAAATAGACCAGCACGCCGTCGCCCATATATTTGGCGACGAAGCCGGAAAAGCGTGCGACCACCTCGGCCGCGCATTTGTGATAGGCGGCGATCACCTCGCGCAGGTCTTCCGGATCGAGCCGCGTTGACAGCGCGGTCGAGCCGACCAGATCGCAGAACATCACCGTGAGCTGGCGGCGCTCGGCCGCCGTAGTGGGCCGCGGCGCGGGCGGCGTTGCGGGCGGCGGCTTGGCCGCCGCCGCAGGCGCGGCTGCCGGCTCACCGAGCTTGGTGCCGCATTGCGCGCAGAAGCGCGAGCCCGCCGCGTTGACGTGCCCGCAGGCGGCGCACGCGATGCTCTGCGGCGCACCGCATTGCGGGCAGAACCGGCTGTCGTTCGGGATTTCGGCCTGGCAGCTCGCGCAGGCCTTGGTCGTCGTCATTGCGGCACCATAACACCGCGGCAGCGCGCTGAGTAGTGGACGAGCGCCAAGTCTAAGTCGAGGCGGCCGAAATCAACGCGCGGCACGCCGCCGCGGCAGAACCGGCCAGCGGTTGTCGGAAGCCGGTTGATAAAAGCCGCTATAGCGCTTGACAACTTCGGCAAACGCGAGGGCATCGGGGAGCTTAGAAACCTCGAAGGCATCGAAGCCCGCGCGGCAGAGGAACAGGAACTGGTCGCGCAGCACCTGACCGGTCGCGCGCAGCTCGCCCCTGAAACGATGGCGCTCGCGCAGAATGCGCGCCTGGCTGTAGGCGCGGCCGTCCCGGAAGTTCGGAAAGTTCAGCGCGATCATCGCCACGCGATCAAGGTGCGGCGCCAATTCCGCAACACTGCGTTCGTTCGGCCACAAGACGCCGATCGCCTCGGCGCGATCCGCAAGCTCGCCGGCATCGGCCAGCAACCGCCTTGCCGGCAGCAGCACTGCTCCCTCCTCGGGGATCGGCGCGTCGTCCATAATCCTCACGTAAGGATCGTCGATGATCTTTCCGCCTTTAACGAGCTGCATAGACGCGCTCCCTGAATGGTTCAACGCCGACGCGCTTGACCGTATCGATGAACAGTTCGTTCGGGCTAGCACGCAGCTCGCGATAGGCCGCGATCACGTCCTCGATCACGTCGGCAACTTCGCCGTAAGGCACCGCCGGGCCGAGCAGCGCGCCGAGCTCGGCGAGTTCGTCCGAGCGCCCGCCGAGTGTAATCTGGTAGAATTCCTCGCCGTTCTTCTCGACGCCGAGAATGCCGATGTGGCCGACGTGGTGGTGACCGCAGGCATTGATGCAGCCCGAAATGTTGATATGCAGACGGCCGATGCCGCGCTGGTTTTCGAGATCGCGAAAGCGCCGCGTCAATTCCTGCGCCACTGGAATCGAGCGCGCATTCGCCAGGCTGCAATAGTCCAAGCCCGGGCATGAAATGATATCCGAGACAAGCCCGACATTCGGCGTCGCGACGCCGCTCCTGTCGAGCGCCTGCCACAGGGCCGGCAAGTCGCGCTGCGCAACGTGGGAGAGAACCAGGTTCTGCTCGTGGCCGACCCTGATCTCGCCGAAGGAATAGCGATCGGCAACATCGGCGATCGCATCCATCTGCTCGGCCGTGACATCGCCCGGCGGCCCGCCCACCGGCTTGAGCGACAGCGTGACGATGGCGTAACCGGGCACCTTGTGCCGCGAAACGGTGTTGCGGTACCAGGTATCGAAGCCGGCCGTCGCCTGTCTCGCCAGCATCAGTTCAGCAGGGTCGTCGTCGAGCCGCTCGTAGCGCGGATAACGGAAGCGCGCGGCGATATCGGCAATCGCCGCCGCATCGATGGCGAGCACGCCGTCCTTGATGGCCGCCCATTCCGACTCGACTTCGGCGGCGAATCTCTCGGCCCCCAGCTCGTGTACGAGAATCTTGATGCGCGCCTTGAAGATGTTGTCGCGGCGGCCGTACTGGTTGTAGACGCGCAGGATCGCCTCGACATAGCTCAACAGATCGCGCTTCGGCAGGAACGGCTTGATGGTCTTGCCGATGAACGGCGTGCGGCCAAGCCCGCCGCCGACAATCACTTCGAAGCCGATTTCGCCGGCGCCATTCCGGTGCAGCCGCAGGCCGATGTCGTGCACGCGCACGGCGGCGCGGTCGTGCCTGGCGGCGGTGATCGCGATCTTGAACTTGCGCGGCAGGAACGAGAACTCCGGATGCATGGTCGAATGCTGCCGCAGGATCTCGGCCCAGATGCGCGGGTCCTCGATCTCGTCGGCGGCCACGCCGGCCCATTGGTCGGTCGTGATGTTGCGCACGCAATTGCCGCTGGTCTGCATGCCGTGCAGGCTCGCCTCGGCCAGCTCGGCCATCACGTCCGGCAGGTCCGACAGCTTGATCCAATTGAATTGCAGGTTCTGCCGGGTGGTGAAATGCCCGTAATTGCGGTCGTAGCGCCGTGCGATATGTGCAAGCTTGCGCAGCTGCGTCGATGACAAGGAGCCATAGGGGATCGCGACCCGCAGCATGTAGGCGCGCAGCTGGAGGTAGACGCCGTTCATCAGCCGCAGCGGCTTGAACTCTTCCTCGGTCAATTCGCCCGAGAGCCGCCGCGCCACCTGATCGCGGAATTCCGCGACACGTTCGGCGACCAGCGTGCGGTCGAATTCGTCGTAGACATACATGGGCGATCAGATGCCAAATGTGAGCGGCAGCTCGAAGGTCGGTCCGGCGAGGCGGATGCGCTCGCGCAAGTTTCCCGGCTCGATGCGGCCGTCGCGAAGCGCAACCGGCGCCACATAGGCGGCCACCGCGAAATCATCGGCGTTTGCCTCGGCGAGCAATTCACCCGCCGCTTGTGCGGTCGTCACGACGGCTGCCGCAGCAAGCCGCGCCGTCCAGCCGCCGACCGCCGACCGGTAGACCACCGCGCCGTCGCTCAGGCGATTGGCGGTCACGACCACCGGACCATTGACCTTCAATTTCTGTTGGGTGGGTGCGGTCATGCCGCCACCTCGAATCGATTTGTCCGTGTCGAGTCCCAAAAATCCGAGCGTGCGACGACCTCGCCGATCACCAGCAAGGCCGGTCCCTCGCCGACCGAGGCGGCGAGCGCCGGCAACTCATCGAGCGTCCCCACTGCCGTCTTCGCGTCGCTTCGCGTCGCGCGCGCCAGCACCGCCGCTGGCGTCTGCGGATTGCGGCCGGCGCCGATCAAGCCGGCGCGCACGGGAGCCGCAGCCGACAGACCCATGTAGACGACCACCGTGGTGTGCGGATCGGAGAGTCCCTGCCAGTTGACCGCCGGTGCGCCGTCCGCCCTGCTGGCGGTGACGAAAGCGAGCCGCGACGCCTCGTGACGGAAGGTCAGCGGCAGGCCCGCTGCCGCCGCGCCGCCGAGCGCCGCGGTAATGCCGGGAACGACGAATGTCGCAACGCCCGCCGCGCGAAGATGCTCAAGCTCCTCGCCGCCCCGACCGAAAATGAACGGATCGCCGCCCTTGAGCCGCACCACTTGCTTTCCGTCCTGGGCGGCCTCGATCAGGCGGCGATTGATTTGCTCCTGGCCGATTCCCGGCTTGCCCAATCGCTTGCCGACGAACACGAGCTCGGCGTCGCGTCGGGCGCGCGCAAGGATTTCCGGCGTGACCAGTTCGTCGTAGAAGACGATGTTGGCGTTTTGCAGCGCGTGCAGCGCGCGCAAGGTCAGAAGATCGGGATCGCCAGGGCCGGCGCCGACCAGAACGACCGTGCCGGGTTTTTCCTCCGGCGAACGCGCGTTGTCGATGGCGCGCGCGAGTCGCGCTTCGGCTTCGCGTGAGCGCCCGGCAAGCGCCGCCGCTCCGATCGGACCGTCGATCACCTGCTCCCAGAAACGCCGCAGTGACCGCGACGGGTGACGCGCCTGGGCGAAGCGCTGGCGGTAACGACCCATGAGCGCGGCGAGATCGCCGATGCGCGAGGGCAGCAGCGCTTCGATCCGCTCGCGCAGGCGCCGCGCCAGCACCGGCGAGGCGCCGCCGGTGCCAATCGCGACCACGACCTCGCCGCGATCGACAATCGCTGGCACGATGAAATTCGACAGGTCCGGCCGGTCGACAACGTTGATCGGCGTGTTGCTGGCGCGCGCCTGCGCGGCGATAGCCTCATCGCGCGCATCGCCAAACGCCGAAACCACGAACGCGAATTCCGAGAAGTCGGCGCTGAGCGGGTTGGCCCTATCGATCTCGACTCGGCCCTGCGCTGCACCGGCCGGCAAGAGGTCGGACGACGGGTCGACGCCGCCGCAAAACCATCGCACGGTCGCGCCGGCCGAATGCAGAAGCCGCAGCTTGGCAACGGCCGCCGCGCCTGTGCCGACCAAGGCGACCGTTGCGTTCGCCAGATCGAAAAAGAGCGGTAGGAAACGCATCTGGAGAAAACTCCAATTGCTAAGAATTATATTCTATATGTAGCCTGAAAAGGCAGTTATAAAAGAAAAATATTCTACCAAAAAACGATGCGGCTTAGCACGGCGCCGCCGCGGCCCGACGCCGAAAGAAAACAGTTCAATTGGTGTTCGGTAAATCCCCCGACATGCGACGCCTTGGCGTCTGATACGGAATCCGGCTGATTAGTTCTTTCCAGTCATTCCGGGACGCCGCCATAAGCGCGTTTACGCGCGTCTTCGACGCGCTATGGCGGCGGGCCCGGAATCCATACTCCGCAGCGCTGGGGTTATGGATTCCGGGCTCGCGGCCGGAGTTTACCATCGGGCCGGCCTTCGGCCGGACCCTTGGGCCGCGCCCCGGAATGACGAACTGATTATCCGCATTCCGTATGAGACGTTTTCCATCGTGAGAGAGCCGCTGCAGCGATTTGTCTTGATCATAAACCCTATTCTGTAAGCGCGGCTCAACTGATGTGTGCTTTGCTCCGAAAACGACCGAATTGCTGCGCCACCGCGAGACGACGCGAAGGGCGCCGCTCGAAATCAGTGCGGCGGAAACGGCGGCAACGAATTTTGCAAACAACCGCCCTCTTAAATGCCGCTCTGTAATGCTGAACTTGGATCGGGCGCCTTCACTCGATTACGTCCTCGGCGCGAACGAGCACCGTCGGCGGAATTGCAATCCCTAGCGTGCGCGCCGTGCGCAGATTAATGGCCATCTCAACTTCCGTCGGCTCAACAAATGGCAACTCGGAGACCTTGGCGCCCTTCAAAATCCGGTCGACATAATCGGCGGCCCCTGAGATATTTTGGAGCGCTTTTGGTCCATAAGATATGAGCGCACCATTGCGCACTTCTATTGGCCAAGTGTGTAAGCAGGGCAGATTATAGAAAAGGCACTCGTCGACGATACGCCCGCTGTTGATCAGCGCCAATTCGGATGTTTCAACCAACACTGCCGTCGCCTTCTCCTGTTCGGCGTGCGCAAACGCAGCATCAATGTCTGCATATGACGTTAGTGGGAGCGACACCAGTTTGATGCCGAGCTTATCCGCCGCCCGCTGGACTTGCGACTTGAATCCCTGTGCGACCGGGTTGGCCGGCGTCCAAAGATAAGCGACCTTCTGCAGGGACGGGACAATGTCGTGTAAGATTTCGAGCCGTTTGGCTGCAAGCGACAAGCTCGAAATTGTGAAACCAGTGATGTTCTGTGTCGGATGCGAAATGCTGGTAGTCAAGCCAAGCGCGACTGGATCGCCAACATTCGTCATCACGACTGGAATGTCATGCGTCGTATTGAATAGAGCAACGGCGGCTGATGAGGTCATCGAGACGATTACGTCCGGCTTCTCGGTCACGAGTTCACGTGCGAACTCCGGCAGCCGAATAGTGTCGCCTTGTACGGCGCGAATTACATAGGTTATGTTCCGTCCGTCCACATAGCCCATCCGAGCCAATTCGCGGACAATTTCGATTTCGGCTGGCGACGAAGCCTGGCCATAGTACAGTATGCCAACACGCGGCGAGCGCGGCTGGGCATAAAGGATGAAGGGCCACGCCGTTGCTGCGCCTCCCAACAGTGTAATGAACTCGCGCCGTTGCATGTGCCCCGGTTACGACCGCGCCTTGCCCAAATATTTAAGCTAGCACTTTACATTTCCAAAATCAGCGTCGGTCAAGGTCAAGGACCGAAGTCCTCGGATTTCTGCTTGGCCTTGAAAGTCGACTTCGATAGCTGGGCGACGGACGGCATTCGGGCGCGGGTTGAGATCGACAACAGGCCCGTGATTCTAGCTCCAAAACTGGAGCTCCGAATCATGCGCCATGAACTCATACGAAATTCGGTTGATTCATGCGCTGTCATCACCGGGCCGCCGCGATAGCGGCGAGTCCCGGCGATCATAACGAGAGCAATGTGCCCTTTTAAGCGAGATGGCCGGGACGAGCCCGGCCATGATCAAGGAATTGATTGATGGGATTTCGTATCATAACACCGCCTATGAGTGGACTGTCATCAGGCAATTCGCGCGGACCCGTTGGCTCGCGCCCCGGAATGACGATTGATTATCCGGTTTTCTACAAATCCCTCCTTAGCGCGTGAAAGTGCCCGGCGGCGGGGCCGAGGGCCAAGGCTCAAGCGCCGGCTTTTGATCGGACCCCGGCCATGACGACTGCGTCTGCGGCGTTTGCTGCGCTGGCCACGGTGACTGTTGCGCCTGTTGCGGCTGCTTTTTCGGCCATGCCTCCGCCGGCTTCTGCTCCTGCGCCGGCCAAGGCGAATTTTGCGGCGCCTGATTCCCTTTCGGCGCCGGCGACACCGTTATTTTCGCCGGACCTGTAGCCGTGCTCGGTTTCGGTTTAGGCTTGCGTCTCGCTTTGGGCTTGGGCTTTTCGGTCGGCTCGACCGCGGCGGTTTTTTCCGCCTTCGGCTTCTCTGCCGTCACACTCTGTGCATTCGGCTTTTCAGCCTTTGGCGCACCCTCCGCACCTTCGGTCGCCGACGCGGTCAAGCCGGTATCGGGCGTCTGCGCCGTGTCGATCGGCGGCTGATAGCCCTTCATGTATTCGGGCGGAATGCCTTGCGTGACGCCCGGCACGCCGTTCGGAAACACAGGCTCGCGCACGCCCGGCAGCGGCTTCTTCTTGTTGAGGCCGAAAACGTCGAGCTTGTCCATATCGAAGTCCTCGCAACCGGCCAGCGCCGGAGCGACCGCGACCAGCGCGAGCAGGATCAACAAGCGAGAGGTACGGCGCATGGCGGTTTCTCAGCTCTTGCCGCTATCGCCGCTGTCGGCCGCGATCAGCGCCGCCAGCACCTGTGCGCGCGCGCGCGTGCCCCGCGGCGAGTCGGCGTCGAGGTTGATCTCGTCGATATATTTGCGGGCGGCGGTGAAATCGTGATTGCGCCAAGCCGACATCGCCAGCAACTCGCGCGCGCTGTGGCGGAAGGTGCGGTTTGCTCCGGTGAGCGGCTCCAGGCGGTGCTGCATGTCGGCGAAGGAGGCCTTGTCGAGCAGCAGCATGCCAGCGCGCAGTGCGGCGAGATCCTGCACGGTTTGGCCGTCCGAGGAATCGGCGCTGATCGCGTCATAGGCCTTGACCGCGTCGTCGGGCTTGACCTGCGCGAGCTCGGCGGCGGCGCGCAAGCGCGCCAAAACGCGATAGCCGCCCGGCGCGTCGGCGGCGACCTTGGCGAAGGCAGCCTCGGCCTCCTGATGCTTGCCCGATTCGCTGAGCGAGACCGCCTGCTCGAACTGGGCGCCGGCCGCCGCGGCCTTCTTGCCCTCCCACCATTCGTAGCCGCGCCAGGCTCCCATGCCGACGACGACCAGCACGGCGACCGTCATGATGTGGAGGCTGTAGCGATCCCACAGCTTCTTGAACTGCTCGCGCCGGACTTCCTCGTCGACCTCGCGAAAGATGTCAGCCACGAATTGCTCCAGAGTAAGGCGACATTCGTCCGAAAACTAAGACATGTCCGGTGAGAACTTGCGGCAGCTGACCGCAAGATCGAGATGTTGGCGGCTTTTCAGCGCGCCCCACGGGCCGCACCGCCTCGTCCTCCCCGGCCGGCGCGATGGCGGGTAGCCTAGCCATGTGGCGAGCGCAAGGCAAAGATTGCGCCGACAACCGATAATATTTCAGTGGCTTAGCCCTTCTTGCCTTTCATCGCATAGACCTGATCGGGGCCCGGGAAGGTGCGCGCGCGCACGTCCGCGGCGTATTGCGCAACCGCTTTGTCAATGGATGGCCCTAGGTCAGTGTATCGCTTAACGAATTTAGGAACTCGCGGCGATAATCCGAGCATGTCTTCCAGCACCAGAATCTGCCCGTCGCAGGCCGCGCTCGCGCCGATGCCGATGGTCGGAATACGCACCGCGCCGGTCAATTTGCGCGCCAAGGGCTCCGTAACCGCTTCAATAACCACGGAAAATGCCCCGGCTTGCGCGACCGCCAGCGCATCCTCCTCAATGCGCGCCCAGTCGGCTTCCTCGCGCCCCTGCGCGCGGAACGAGCCGAGCACGTTGATCGCCTGCGGCGTCAGCCCGACATGGGCCATCACGGGGACACCTCTTTCCACAAGGAAACCAATGGTTTCCGCCATGCGCTTGCCGCCTTCCAGCTTAATGGCGCCGCAGCCGGTTTCCTTGAGCACGCGCGCGGCGCTGGCGAAGGCCTGTTCCTTCGACGCCTCGTAGGAGCCAAACGGCAAATCCACCACCACCAGCGCACGCTTGGAGCCGCGCATCACGGCGTGGCCCTGTAAGATCATCATATCGAGCGTGACCGGCACAGTAGTTTCCAAGCCGTGCATCACCATGCCGAGCGAGTCGCCCACCAGAATCACATCGCAGTGCTGATCGAGGATGCGCGCGGTGTGCGCGTGATAGGAGGTGAGGCAGACGATCGGCTCGCCGCCTTTGCGGGCGAAAATGTCTGGAGCGGTGAGCCGCCTCATGTCGCTCTGCACCGACACCGGCTATCTCCCGAACACCGGCAGCCCGATTACGATCGGATGGAAAGCAAAGCCGAGCGCCAGAAAAACAATGATGCCGACCGCGACAACGATGACGTCATTGACCCAGCCGGATGGTGCGGTCGTGCTATCGAGATCGCCGCGCCGTTTCGCGGCAATGCGGGCATAAACGCCCCAGGCCAGGAACGAGCCGAACAGCAGAATGCCGCCGAGATCGCCGTTAGAGAGCAGGTGCGCGAAGCCCCAGGTCTTCACGCTGGCGAGCATCGGGTGTTTGGCCTTGGCCTTGATCTGACTGGGAATAAACGCGGCCGTGATCAGAATCGAGGCGAGCAGCATCAGCGCGACGGTAATGTGCCGCATGAAGGCAGGCGGCGACCAGATTTGAATCCAGCCATGGGCGCGATATTGCCCGAAGCCCCAGACGATCAGGGCGAGCCCGATAACTGCGACCAGTGCGAGTAGGCCGCGATAGCCTTGGCCGAGCCGCGCAATCAGACTGGCGCGCGTGTCGCGGAAGGTCACGAAGACGTGGGAGCCGAGAAAAACGACCAGCCCGAGGATGAGAATCGCGAGGCCCATGCTCCGCTCGCTGATTGCCGACGGTCAGGCGCCGCAGTAGAGGATCGCAGCGGCCAATGCAAGCCGCTGTCCGGGATCAGTACATATGAGACGGCTGGGGCTCCTGGCTCGTGAGGGTGAGATACTCGCTGGGGGTTCGTCCGCCAAGGGCGCCGTGGGGTCTGTAATTGTTGTAGAGGTGAGCGAAGGCGTC
>Ga0335081_10000247_pt1 | contig 102478 bp, 92 predicted proteins | sample Lox_Sample_35_FD_206713 | JGI IMG/M metagenome (GOLD analysis project Ga0335081, IMG submission 206713) | Soil microbial communities from Loxahatchee National Wildlife Refuge, Florida, United States - Lox_Sample_3.5 | ecosystem: Environmental > Terrestrial > Soil > Wetlands | place: USA...
CCCGTAATTCTTCTCCATTCCGTTACCTCCCCATCAGGCTCTGGATGGATTTGAGCGCCGCGCCGGTCGCATCCTGCACGGACTTTGCCACGTCGAGAGGGCTTTTCGTTGAGCCTACAGCATAGATGCCGGGTCCGAGGGATTCTGGCAGAATCAGTCCCTCGGACGTATAGGTCACTTCGAGCGGAAGACGCTGGGACCTCGTGGACGGCTCCATGCCTACGGCGAGCACGACCATGTCAAAGGTCTTTTCTACCTTCTTCCCCGCAAATATGTCCTCTACGACAACTACTACGTCATCCTTACCCTCGGTCTGAAATATCTTCGCGATCTTGCCTTTGGTCAGTTTCACGTTTTCTTTTTCCTTTACGCTCCAGTAAAATTTTTCGTAGCGTGTGCCGGGGGTCCGCATGTCAATGTAGAATATTTCAACAGATGCGTCGGGGTACTGCTCAAGGATATAGAGCGTTTCCTTGAGCGATGCCATGCAGCAGATGTAGGAACAATACGGAAGATGATTTTCATCCCGCGAACCTGCGCACTGCACAAAGGCCACGTTCGTCGGTTCCTTCCCGTCCGAAGGACGAAGAATTCTACCTTTCGTTGGCCCGCTGGGAGCGGCAAGCCTTTCCATCATCATATTGGTGATGACATTCCTTACCTTGCCAAAGCCGAGGTTCTGTGCCTTCGCTATATCATAGAGATTCCAACCTGAGGCAACGACGATGGCCCCTGCTTCGAGCTCCACGGTTTCCGGCTTCATATCGAGATCTATTGCCGCGTATTTGCACGCCTCAAAACATTTTCTCTTGCAGCCGTCGTCGCAGTATTTTTTGTCGATCACATACTTGAAAGGAAACGCCTGGCTGAAAGGGAGATAGGCTGCTTTCGTTTTATCCATTCCGAAATTAAAATCATTTGGCCTCTCCGCCATACATGCTTGGGCACAGGCATCGCAGCCCACGCAGTTGTCATTAATATACCTCGGGCTCACCTTTAGGGAGACCTGATACGATCCTTCCCTGCCGACGATTTTCTCGACTTGCGCGAGTGTGTAGAACTTGATCCGGGGGTTTTCTTTTATCCTCCTGAAATTGATCTCGAGTCCGCAGGTAGAAGGACAGAGTTTCGGGAAATACAGGTGAAGTTGGGCGACCCTCCCTCCGAGGTAAGGGTTTTTTTCGATGATAAAGGCGTTGTAACCCGTTTCGGCAGCTTCGATAGCCGCGGTAAGACCGCTGAAACCGCCGCCAATGACCAATACATTTCCAGTCATCTGAACCTCCCGAGTGTAAATTATATCCCGCGGCCAAGCGGCAGCAAACCCTCCTGCGAAATTCGATTCTGCTTGAACCGATACACCTTGCTTTCTACACGTGCCGCTTTAGTTTTTCCATCATGGCCCGATACGCTGATCGTCTTTTTTCTTTATCACTATTCCATTTTTTTCATGAGAAGTTACGTTACCGACAATATCGCCTTCTTTATTTCATCGTTTAACATAATAATTTGTTCGTGGTGCTTTGTTTCGTCATCGAGCAGAGCCGACAAGATATACCGTACTATGGGGAGCCCACTCTTTTTAAGAGCATTTTTAGCTAGGACGATGGACTTGGCTTCCACTTCCAAGTGCTTCTGAAGCAATGCGGATAGAGGCATTATTTCATCGGGAGTTAGATGTACGGCCTCCTTTGTCAAGTTATCGATTATCCATTGGAGCATTTCTTTGTGTTTTCCCGAATCATGCTTGACCATCTCCATTCTCATCTTCACAAAGGGGTTGTTCGCCTTGCCTATCAATTCGTCGGCGCTTGCAATTGTCTTGTCTTCCAAAACTATCCATTCCTTGATGATAGTTAAAAATTCCTCTGAACTTTCCGCAGACTTTTTCATGATGCGTTACCTCCTTTTTTGTTTAACATGATAGTGCAAGTGCGTTTAGCACTGGGGGGTCGCCTTCACCGGTATGGGGCCTCATCAGCGCCGACCTGCAGGTGATTTTCTCGGTGATACATATTTCAGTCCCATCGCCATGATAAGCGGCATAACCCCAAGGACAATAAAAATAAGATCAGCAGGCAAGCGAAGCCATTCGATGAGCGGCATGAGCCCGTTATGCAGGAATTCGGCACTTCTTGCATGCCAGTATCCGTTCTGCAAAACGTCGGCAAACTGGAGCACGCCGCCGGGGAACAGATTCGTTATTACCATAAGGGCCAGTCCGACATTCAGACCCCAGAACGAGACGCGAATATACTTTTCCATCCGGCCCCATTCAGCATCTGTTGATACCTGCCGAAGTGCAAAAACCAGAAGTGCCATGGCAAGCATCCCGAAGACACCCATCAAGGCGGTGTGGGCGTGATTCGGTGTCAGAATGGTGCCCACCTCGAAGTAGCTCACGATAGGAAGGTTGATGAGAAAACCGAATATACCGGCTCCCACAAAATTCCAAACCCCTACGGAGATCAGGAAGTAAAAGGTCCATTTGTGCGGAAGGGAAATCTCCTTGCCGCAGATATCACATTTAGACCGCGTTAACTTGATAAAGTCTCCCGCATCAAGCGTGAGCAACGTAAGCGGTACAACCTCCATGGCAGAAAAGACTGCTGCCAGCGCCATGGTAACATTGGATTGTCCCGTCCAGTACCAGTGATGGCCTGTGCCGATGATCCCGCTCCCGAGGTAGAGGATGGCATCGAGATATACCACGCGCGCTGCTGTCTGGTGCGACACCATTCCCAGAAGGTAAAATATGGTGGCTACCAGGACTGTGACAAAGACTTCAAAAAACCCCTCGACCCATAAGTGGATGATCCAGAACCTCCAAGTGTCCACCACAGAGAAGTGAGTCATGCTGGTGAAAAACATTGCCGGCAGGTAGAACAAAGGAATTGCGAATGCAGCGTAGAGAAAGAGCGAGGAAATCTCGCGCCGTTCAGGGTTTTTAAGTGCGGGCGAAATGCTGCGGAAGAGCAGGATGAACCATAGCAGAAGTCCGAGTGCCAGCAGGATCTGCCAGGCCCGTCCGAGCTCGAGATATTCCCACCCCTGATGCCCGAACCAGAACCACAGCCTTCCCAAAAGTTGATTGATGCCGAGAATTTCACCAAGCATACTACCTACAATGATGACAACAAGCGCACCGAACAGAAAATTAATTCCTAGAGCTTGGCCTTGAGGTTCTTTCCCGCTTAACGAAGGAGCAAGAAAGAGACCTCCTGCGACGAATGCCGTTGATATCCAGAAAATCGCTGCCTGCAGATGCCAGGTACGGAGGATGTTGCTCGGAAAGAGGACAGACAGGTCGATTCCAAAAAAACTTGCGGGGTCAACACGGTAATGAGCAGTCGCGCTTCCGACCATCGTTTGGAAAAGAAAAAGCAGCGCAACGACGCCAAAGTACTTTATTGTTGCTTTCTGGCCTTCGGTGATAATTCCGCCGGGGATCATCTGCGGATGAATATGCCCGCCCTTGCCCTTCCAGCCGAGATAATCGAACTTGCCGAAGGCAAAAAGAACAGCAGCCGTGGCTCCCAATAGAGCAATGAGGCTCAAGGCACTCCAGAGGATAGCATCGCTGGCCGGGATGTTGCCGACCAAGGGTTCGTAGGGGAAATTATTCGTGTAGGAGTATCCTTTGCCTGGACGATTTGCGGCGGAGGCCCAGGCTGTCCATGCAAAGAAGGCGGTTAGCTGCCGAAGCTCGTTGGGATCGACTATGTATTTTGCGGGCACACCTGCGCTTATTACGGGTTGAGAGAAGTAGGTCGTCCATTTCGCAATCTGATCGTAATAGGATCTCACTTCAACGTCAGTGAAAAGCAGTCTCTTCGTTCCTGGATCATACCGGTTTTGTTTCAGCAGGTCCTTCACTTCTGTTTTGATAGCCTCCCGATCTGTCATAACAGGCTGCTCAAATCCTGCTGGAGGTTGCTGGCTTGCTGTACTTTCAGCGGCTGAAGTGGCAAGTGTATGGAGATACTCCGCTGAAAAATCAGGCCCTAGGTAGGCACCGTGTCCCCAGATTGTCCCATTCTCCATCAGCCCGTATTCGAGGAAAACCTGCTGCCCTGCCATGATGTCTTCCCCAGTGAAAACCAGCTCTCCCGATGGGCTAGTAACCTTTTCCGGAACAGGCGGTGCGTCCTTTTTACCTTGAACAGCAAGCCAGATTAATACTGTAAAACACGCCGCCAAAATCAGAATAACCGAATTTTTCCACCATGAAGAAAGCGGTTCTCCTGCACTCATTTGTTCGTTCATAACCACGCCTCTTACGTCGATGCAAATTGTGAATCTGTTGCTGCCGGAAAACTGCTTCTCTTCAGGCTAACGGCTAAAGTAAGTTTCCTGTCATTTAGTTCTGATTTTTATTCTTTCCTCAAATTCTTCACGACTGATCTTACCCGCGCATATCGCCTGTTTCAACGTATTGAAGGTATCCTGCTCCTCCGATTTTTCCCGCTCGTCTTTAAAGCTGAACCGGGTGAGTTGCATGATGCCCAAAACCAGCAATATGGCCGTTATGCCTATCAGTATCCATCCGAATCCGAAGCCGAAACTCCATCCGAAATTTCCAAATGGAACCATACTGTTCACCTCTTTTCAGGGCCTTGTCCTTGACCCCTATCCTTTGTACGTCACGATGCGGCCCCAGATGCTCTTGGTGCCCCAGATGCCGCGCCGGTAGATCTCGCACTGAACGATCTGGCTGTGGTCGACGAAGAGATTCACTTCAGGACCGTAGTTCTTGATGTACCAGGCATAAACCTCGGGATCGGCTGCCTCGAACATTACTTTTTCAAGGCCTAATCCGTCGATGATCTTCGCGACCACGTCGGTCCTCCATGTCTTGACGCTCTCGGTGATCCCTTCCGACTCGATCATGATGAGATACGCGCCGGCATCGAGAAATTTCTTTGCCTGCTGAATGGCCCATCCCGGGTCCCGGGTACCCTCTGTTTCCAGTTCTTCCGCAGTTGTTGCCCCTCCTGCGCCGAACTGGATGCCGACCTCGGGCTTGGGCTTGAGCCCTGCCTTCTTAACCTTCTCAACAAGACGGAGCCAGTCGTCGGTCGAGATGGTGATGAACCCACTCGATATTTCGAGGATGTCGAACCCGATGTTCTTGCACTCCTTGATATACTTATCCACGACATCAGGCCCCTGGGTGAGCACGTATTCAATGAAGCCGCCCGTCGAAACCAGGACGTCATGCTTGTGCGCCAGATCGATGATCTCCTTGAGTGCCGTCTTCGGCATGAGGCTAAATGATCCTGCCGCGAACTTCAGGGAGTCAACGTATTCTCCCATCGTCTCGAGTACGTCTTCGAGATAGCGTTTTCCCATGACCGTATAGTATGGACCCCGGATCTCGGTGACCCCCCTGGTCCTCGGCTTTCCCTGCCTTTCGTTCATATGAATGAAGTCGAACGCCCGCTCCTGCTTCCTAACGTCTGCCATAATGATCACCTCTGTTGCCGTGAAGGAACCTTGCCTAGAAGCCTCGTGAGCTCCGCAACATCGATTTCTTCAAGATGTGCGGTTGCATGGATAATTTTCTCGCGAAGCCTCTTGTCCAAAGAAGGAGGACAAAGAGTATCGAATTTTTTTACGACACGTTCCCATGACAGGAGTCGCGTGAAAAAGCCTTCATAGTCTCTTTTCTCCTTCACTTTAATTTTACCACTCTTGAGACGAACCGTTATTCTGCAGGGGAGCGCATCAGGGAACAAGTTGCTGTATTCAGCAACAGGCCTAACAGAGACCTTACGCAGGAGGGACTGGACATCAGGCTTTAGTATGCGGTCAGGCAGATATTGTTTCGGTCCTACGGCGTTGTCTAGAATCGCGACTGCGATCATGTACTGCAGGCTGTGGTCTGCCTCTTCCTTTGTACGTACACTGATCTTCGCGCCTTCCTCGCCGCCGCCAATGATATTATAGGCTACCTCGAAGATTTCTATATCTACTGATTCGATGTCTTCGGCGGCGATTTTCTCCTCCTCTTTCAGTTCCAGAATTCCTTCGATGGCTGATTGGGAATGTATCTCAGCATTGTATTTTTTAACTATCGTGCGCTTGACCCGCTCCAGATCCTCCTTTGGCCAGTCGATCTCGAATCGTCCTGCGATAGTCTCCATGAAGCCCTTGTTCCCCTCGAAAACTTCCGAAGGCCCGGTTATCCCGCGCATGGCAAGAAAAGCAGCGTGGGTAGCACCGAAGGCGGTGTTAGGAAAGGCGAACCCTTTCCAGTGAGAAAGCTTCCCTGTGCGGGTGACGCGGAGGGCGTTATACGCTGTCCCGCTGATGGCAATGGCATTGGCTGTTTTTTCTTTGTCGAGACCGAGAGCTTTCGAAACTCCCGCGGCAACGGAGTAGGCCCCCTGCGTCGTGTGATCAAAGCCCTTCTGACGCACCGGCGCCACGTCGCTCAGCCTGCACTGGACCTGGTAGGAAACAGCGATTGCCGTGAGGAGATCCCTTCCTGTTCCTTTGGCATATTCCGATGCGGCAAGGACAGCGCCGATGTTATCGCAAGGATGGCAGGTCTCGCCCTTAGCCAGGTAGCTGTCCATGAAGTCGAGATATCGGACAAGCGCGCCGTTGTAAAAAGCCGCGCGGTCAGGAGCCGTCTTCCCTCCCCCGATCAGCATACAATGCTTCTTGCCGCCGAAATCATCGGTCTGGGCGCGCAGCATTAGGACTGGCTCTGCGCTAAGAGCGCCTATCGCGCAGCCCAAGGAGTCCAAGACCCTGATTTTGAGTTCTCTTTTCGCTTCTTCCGACAGGGTATCGAACTTTGCCTGAACAACAAATTTTGCAAGCTCCTGGACCTGTGTCACGCGCGGTAGCCTCGATTTCTCCAAGGCATCAGCTGTCCTTCTGACCCTGCTGCTCCACAACTGGGCGTGTATCGATGCCCGACGGCACGTTATTCCCACCCCTCCTGCGCGACCTTCTGGGATCGACTATAGGAAAACTTCTCCATGAGCTTGTCCATTGGTAACTTCTCATCTCCAGCCCTCATGGAATGGAGGAGCACCACCGAGGCCCAGTAGTCGTTGTAGTATCCTGTATTCTTAAGCTGGACGGGGACGCCTTTATTATTCACCCGATGGCATGCCCCACAGGTCACCGGCCCGGCATACTTTCCGTCGGGGCTGAACTGAAGAGCTTGCTGGTGCGACGTAATGTCCACGGTTCCTCCCTGTCCCTCATACCGCACAGGATAGAGCCCGTGGATCGACTCATGACAGGATTGGCAGGCAATGTTTCCGTGCGCTTTCGAGTACCGGTACAGAGAATACTTGTTCGGCTGATCGATGGGGAAATAGGTCCCTCCTTCGCTCTCGACAAAAGGCGCGACATGGCAATCGGCGCAGTGCGGCTCCCCTGCCGCGAGCCACCAGTCCTGGCCTGCCGAGGCCCCGTCATAAGGCACAGCATCGCCTTCTTTCGCGTTCCAGGGAAGAAGCTTCAGCTTACCTGCGCTGTCTTTCGTCGCCCTCACGAGCGTTGCGCCGGTATGCTTCCCGTAATATGCGAAGAGAGGATCACCATCCACACCCACAACAGGGTCGGCATAATACTGTCTGAACTTCCTGTCATCGCCGTTAGCCACAGATTTTACGACTTCGGCAATGGTTTTCTTTCTGAGCGAGGCCCCTTCCTGGGTGGCGACGTTCTGCAGATCATCGCTGTTGTACAGCTCGCGCGCCAGCTGATTGTGGCAATTGGAACAGTAGAGGCCTCTTATTTCCTTGACCGGTTTGCCCTTTTCGTCTTTCATGCTGACTTCCCTAAAATACCATTTCCCAATCGCATTCAGGAAGAATGGAGGTTTTACATTCGGGTTCGTATGAGCATCACGGCGCAGGTAGCACCCGCCGCCCGCTGTTCGTACGTCGGCGTTCGAAAAACGCGGATTCCCTTCTTTATCAACGATGACAAAAGGATTTTCAGGCAGATTGTTCATTTTCTCAGGCTGCCAATGCGTCGGATGGCATGCCTGGCAGCTCTGGGTCCTTCCCGCCTTGTCGGGCATGGGGATAAAGCCGGCGTGTGCTCCATGGATCGCTACGGACAACGACTTCGCTTTTACCGTTTTGTACCCCGTTGCCGTAGGACGTGGTGACTGTAGGTTGCCGGAAACGTTATCGCCGTGGCAATCAGCGCAGTATACGGAGCTTACGGTGCCGAGACGGTTTGTAGAAGCATCGGATCTGTAGTCCTTAAGGAACGGGCTGCCATAGTGCTTGTCGTGAAGTTCGAGAACATTAATGGTTGCAGCCGACTGTCTTGCCATAAATTCCGTCATGTCTGGATAGTTTTTCTTCCAGTATGCATATTCCTTATCAAAAAGGGACAACCCTTCCTGCCGGGACAGTTTCGCTGCCTTGCCTTCACCCGAGTGGCAGACATAGCAATTCGGGATGTCGAGAGGGTTCGTGCCGAAAAAAACAATCGGCTTTCCCCTGGCCATGACTGGCTTTCCATCTTTATCTTGCAATTGGACTGTGGAGTACTGATAGGGTTGAAAATCAAAGTCCGTTATGGTACGAATAGTCCCTTTCCGCCTGCTGTCATTGAATGCGGTCATGGGAAGTCCGAGCGCATCCCAGAGATAGGACGCAGTGAGTGTCAGCTGAATGTTCTTGACCTCGGGGATCAAACTATCGGTGAAAACCTTGTTGCTTCCCGTTCCGCCCGCGTACGTCAGATCGCCGCCGGCAAGACTTTTCCCCGTCGGGCCTGAATCCATGGGAACTTGGATTTGCTTCCCGACAAAGAGCCGCTGTGCTTCGGTAGCGTCCGGAGGGACCGTGCCTTCGAGGTCCTTGTAGATGAAGAGATGGGTCCAGACGTAGTTTGCCATGCTGTCGCCGGGAGCATTGTTGCTGCCAGTACCGTAAACGTCCTTGCTGACTTGCCAGTAGCGCATTTTGTTCCCTTCGCTGTAGCTGTTGTCACGGACCGAGTAGAAGAGCTTGACTCCGTCGTCAGGGGAGAGCAAACGCGGCAACCGGCCTTGTTCTCCCGTCTTGATCGCCTGAGCCTGGATGCTGTTATACGGGGGGATCACGCAGCAGTAGGAAACATCAAAGCCCACGCAGTGCATGCCTAGTTCGTAATTGATGAAAATGGCGTAGGGGTCTTTGGGGTCATAGAGGGTCTCGGTTTTCCCCGCGCCATCTTTGACCTTAACAGGATTTGCCAGGCTCTGCTTAAAGGGAGGGCTGGAATCATAAGACTGCCGTGCTCCTGCGACAACGAAAGACCCCGAAACGGCAAGTGCAACAACCAGTAACATACCTCTGAAAGCCTTGTGCAGTCTATTCATACTGTTCCTCCTCTCTAGAGTTTCTAGAAATCGTAAAAAAGTCATAACTGAACTGACCATGCGAGTATGGAACTAAATAGAAAAAGGCTATAACACAATAAATCACAATTTGCGATACAGCCTCTTAGCGATAGCATTTCAATATTTCATGTTTCGGCTGGGGCCCTTGCTAATCAGGATCGATCAAAAAACATTCATTCGATTTTAATTTCACAGTTAAACGTACCGAAAGGATTTGGAACCAGATCGGTGCAAGGCAAATCCTGAGCCCATGTTCCGTCCACGAAATATTTATACTCGTACTTCCCCGGAGTTAATTTCACTTTGATTTTCCAGGTTCCATCCCTATCTTTTTTCATAGCTAATGATTTCGTGTTCCAATCATTGAATTTTCCCGCCATGCAGACTTTTTTAGCATTCGGCGCATGGTAGGTAAATTCTACTTCTTGCGATGTGCCCGTAATCCTTGTCCTCCTTATGGTCTCCTTCACCTTCTTTGCGGCCTCCAAGGTTGCCATGTCTGCTTCCTCCCGTATGTGGATATGAAAGATATTGTTATCAGATTGTGTTAGCTTATATTTTTAAGATTAGCACATCATTCGACAAATGCAATAATACTTAATTCGCATAATAAATACTGAGCTCCGACGATACGTTCATAATTGAAACAAAATGGAGCGTTGAGAGTTTTTCCTGTATTTGCAATACGAATTGTTAATACTATTTTCGAATAAATCCGCTCACCATCCCCATGAACGTTATAATCCATGCTGCCAGAGGGAGATATTCGAAATATTGTGAGATTTGTATAGGGACTGTCAGCTTCAAAGCATTCCCGAACTGAAATGAACATGCTGCATACATCCCGAGGGGGAAAGACCATGCTCCAGTGCTGAACATCATAGGCTATTGGGAAACGTTTGTAGCTGTACCGCCAGACGTTTAGAATAACGATGGAAGGAATCCACCAGGTAGTCACAGCCCAGCACAGGGTCGACCATTTGAGTGCGTGAAGAACGTTCTCAAGCAAACTTCCTGGTGGGGCGTGAAGCATGAGGTCAGCGCCGTCCAGCGTACTGATCGCCGTTGCGCCCATGTTGATCCAGTAAGGAGGGATGAGCTTCTCCGGCGATAAATCCAAAAACCATTCTGCAAACGATCATGACGATGAGGATGAAGTAAGCGTGAGCCTATCAGAGAGCTGTGTAACGTGATTATTAATCAAGAATGAAATGTAAAAAAGGGCCAATTTCCTAAGAAATTGGCCCTTTTTTGGCTCTGGCTCCCCGGGCCGGACTCGAACCAGCGACAGGGTGGTTAACAGCCACCTGCTCTACCGACTGAGCTACCGGGGAATTATTCGATATTCATTCAGCGATTCTTTATTGCAGGCTGGTATAAATACCATATACAGCCTATTCTGTCAATGAGTTATTTTTTATCTTGACCCTAGAACCATTGCCCTTGTGGACCCTGCATTTCTAACCTTCCTGTCCCCTCTTCAGTTCCATGATCACTAGCTTTGCGATAGCTTTGAGCGTGTCGAACACCCCTGCGCCCTCCATGGCAACGGCCTCAAAATCAGGAACACTCGTGGGGTTCAAGGCTTTTTTCATCTCTTCCAGCGGCACGACGTTCGGCAGATCTCGCTTATTGTACTGGATGACGAAGGGGATTTTATCCAGATCATATTCCTGTTCCGCCAGGTTGATGCGGAGATTCTCGATGCTCTCGATGTTCGCCTCCATGCGCTCGATTTGCGAATCCGCCACGAACACGACGCCGTCCACCCCTTTCAGGATGAGCTTGCGGCTTGCATCGTAAAAGACCTGGCCGGGAACGGTGTAAAGGTGGAACCGCGTCTTAAAGCCGCGAATCTCGCCCAGGGCGAGGGGAAGAAAATCGAAAAACAGTGTCCTCTCGGTCTCCGTTGCCAGAGAGATCATCTTACCCTTACTATCGGGATTGGTCTTTTTGTATATGTACTGCAGGTTGGTCGTTTTCCCGCAAAGCCCTGGTCCATAGAAGACGATTTTGCAGTTGATTTCTCTCGACGAATAATTGATAAAAGACATGGGACTGTATTCCTCTCCTTAGTGCATTCCGGGAATGATCAAGGTTGGGCTAACCGAAGAGTTTATCAATATCTTCGTCTGTTATCTCTGCAAAGGGAGATTCACCCCCTTTACCCGTAACCTTTTCAGTTTCCACTTTTTGAAGGAGGTTATTGAATATACTCCCGAGCACTTCCGCGCTCTTCTTCACGCGGAGACGGACAAGTCCGAGCGACGACCGCTGATCGAAGATCACGACTAGGATAACTCGCTGACCGATGATAGAGATATGAATGTTGTCCCGCTGCCCTTCGTGGAAGAGAATAGAAAACTCTTTCTCTCCCAGAAGTTTGGCCATGCCGCCTGTGGCGGCTATATTGCCCGCAGTAAGCGATGCGAGCGATGTAGTGTCGAGGTTTTCCGTTTCGCCAGTTGCAGCGATCAACTGACCGTTCTTGTCTACGAGGAACACAACCTTGGCGTTTGCCTGGGCAAGGAGACGCTGGAGTTCTGCGTCAATTTGCTTAAACTCTTCCTCATACATCACCAAATCGGAACCCAGCATGTGCGCATCTCCTTGTTCAACGTTAGTGCCACTCCGCCTGTAAAAACAAGCGAATGCCGCTATTAAACCATACTAACAACCAGATTTCAAGCGTTTTTTTAGACGCCGCACCTGTAAGAAAAATAGCCGGGTAATAGCTACCCGGCTATGGTTTTCTGCTGTTATGCGATATCGAAGATCCGTCTCAGCTTTTAGACATCTCCTGAAGTTTTTTGAGGCTCTCCCAATCTTCGTCCACCCGCTTTTGGGAATGCTCGAGCATCCATTCGTTGCCCGGTGCGAACAGGTGCTTGAACCTGCCTTGGGGCTTAAGCCATTCGGTGATGGGCTTCTTCTTGTCCTTGGGATCGTAGTTGATGGTCCACTTCCCATTTTCGACTTCATAGAGTGGCCAGAAACAGGTGTCGACGGCAAGTCTCGAGAGCAGGATCGAGTCGTTCGTCTGGCTCCGCCAGCCGCGGTTGCACGGGGACACGATACCCATATATGCCGGGCCGTTGGTGGCCAGAGCCTTGCGAACCTTGGTCATGAGATCTTTCCAGTTATGGGGTGATGCCTGGGCGGCATACGGGATATTATGCGCTGCCATAATGCGCGTGAGGTCCTTACGGCGCTGGAGCTTGCCCGGGACCTTGGAGCCTACAGGACAGGTAGTCGTGTCCGCACCAAAAGGTGTGGCACTCGAGCGCTGGATGCCAGTGTTCATGTACGCGCCGTTGTCGTAGCAGATATAAAGGAGCTGGTGCCCACGTTCCATCGCGCCGGAGAGTGCCTGGAAACCAATGTCATAGGTGCCGCCGTCGCCGCCGAATGCGATGAACTTAATGTCCTTCTTGATCTTGCCCTTTTTCCGGAGCACCCGGTACATGGTCTCAATCCCTGAAGCCGTGGCCGCGGCATTTTCAAAGGCGCTGTGCATCCAGGGCACGCGCCAAGCCGTGTACGGAAACAGACACGTCGACACCTCTAGGCATCCCGTGGCGTTCGACATGACGACCGGCTCGTCGATGGCCAGAAGCACCTGGCGCACGATCGTTGGCGCACCGCAACCAGAACACATACGGTGCCCGCCTGTAAGCAGGTCCTGCTTATGCGAGAGTGATTTCAGGGTCAGGGGTTTTTCCTGTGTATTGCTCATGGTACTCTCCTTTGGAGAGAAATCCTAAATGCTAATATCAAAATCCGAAACAAGCACCAAATCTTCGGGTATTATTAAATTGGTGATTCGATATTATTTCGAATTTAGGATTTCGTATTTAATTTCTAGTAGTAATATACTCTTTCACCATCTTGGCCTTGCCAGTCTTCGCGGCCTCGATGGTCTCGTCTATCACCAGATCCACATCGAGCGGCATTAGGTCCCTGCCGCCGAGGCCGTAGATCTTATTGAACAGCACCGGTCCCTGACGATAAGGATAGACGGCTGATGCGATTTCCATGAAGAGCGGCCCGTAGCCACCGTAGGAATCCGCCCGGTCCATAACGCAGACGGCCTTTGCGGATTTGAGCGCGGCACCGGCTTCCTCGTACGGGAAGGGCCTGAATATCCGGGGCTTGAGCAGGCCGGCCTTGACGCCTTTCTCCCTATAACGGTCTACCTCGTCCTTGATTGTGCCTGCTGCTGAGTTCAGTGCCACGAGGACTACGTCGGCATCCTCAAGGCGGTAGGCTTCGAACAATTCATATTTACGGCCCGTGACTTTGGCGAATTCGGCAGACACATCCTGCACGACTTTCTTCACATTGAGCATCGCTTCGTGCTGAGCGCGCTTATGTTCCATGTAATAGTCCGGCAACACCAAGGCTCCAATGCTCTTCGGGTTGTCGATGTCGAGGAGCGGATTGATTGCTATATACTCGCCCACGAACCTCTTCACGTCTTCATCGGTCATGAACTGCATGCTCTCGATGGAGTGGCTGATGATAAATCCGTCCATGTTGACGGCAATCGGCAGCCGCACGTCCTTGTGCTCGGCAATGCGGTACGCCATGATGGTGTTGTCATAGGCCTCCTGAGCGTTCTCGGAAAAAAGCTGTATCCATCCGCAGTCGCGCATGCCCATGCCGTCGGAGTGGTCGCCGTGGATATTAAGCGGTGCTGATAACGCACGGTTCACAAGCGCCATCAGGATCGGCAGGCGGTAGCCTGAAGCGATGTGGAGCATCTCCCACATGAGCGCGAGACCTTGTGCGCTCGTGGCCGTTGCAACGCGGCCGCCTGCAGCCGCAGCGCCGATAGCGGCGCTCATGGCGCTGTGTTCGCTTTCCACGAGGATCGTTTCGGTATCCACCTTACCGTTCGAAACGAACGAGGTAAACGATTCCATGATGCCCGTTGACGGCGTAATGGGATACGCCGGCATCACATCGGGATTTAACTGGCGGAGCGCTTCGGCAACTGCCTGATTGCCAGTGACCGCCACAGTTTTTGTCGTCGTTGCGCTCATGTTATTTGCCCTCCTCTTCCATGACTATGGCCTTGTTGCCCTTCTTGCCGGGACACTCCATGGCGCAGACGCCGCAGCCCTTGCAGTGGCTGTAGTCGAACCCGATCATTTTCTCGTCTTTCACCATGACCGCCGTATCCGGGCAGTAGATCCAGCAGAACAGGCACTGAATACAGTTCTCCGCAATCCAGCGCGGCTTGAATGAGCGCCATGAGCCAGTTTCATAGGTGTTCGCATTACCGGCTTCCAGGACCGTGCCGGCATGAGGCAACTCCTTCCAGTTCTTTTTTTTCATCCCTGCCTTACCTCCTCGTACCCGCGCTTTACTGCGGCGAGATTACCGTCAATAATCTTCTGTGCGAACTTCTTCCCGAAGCTTCCCTTCACATCCTCGAGCAGCACGTCCATTCCCACGATGCCCGTGGCCCTGTTCACCGCACCGAGCATCGACGAGTTCGGCATGGGCCTGCCGATCGTCTCGATCGCGATCTTCGTGGCGTCAACTGTAAATACTTTCTGAGACGGTCTTGCTTTGAGCTTGGCCCGCACCTCTTTCGGGTCTTTGCTCGTGTTGATGATGAACACAGCATCATCCTTCGCGCCCTCGGCAACGTTAATAGCATCAAGGAGTGATGCATCCACGACCGCGACCACATCGGGGTTCAGCACGGGACAGTGCATCCGGAGCATCTTCTCGCTGATCCGGTTGTAGGCGAGGAGAGGGGCACCCGCACGCTCGGGTCCATATTCCGGGAAGGCCTGCACTTTGCGGCCTCCGCTTAGACATGCGTCGGCGAGCACCTTGGCTGCGGTGACGGTCCCCTGGCCGCCTCTCCCATGCCATCTGATCTCTATCATTTCTGCCATAATAATACCCTCCCCAGATTAAATCCCAAGCTCCAAATCACAAATCTTGAATAATATTGAAATTCTCGGCCCGCTAATTTATTGGTACTTGGAACTTATTTTTTATTTGGCGTTGTAACTTCATATCCGCAGTTCCTACATTTCCCGCCGACCTTCAATCGCCCGCTGAACCGTGTTCTCGTCTGCGTACTCAATATCCCCGCCCACGGGGAGTCCGTACGCAATACGGCTGACGCTGATGCCCCGGGGTTTGATCAACTTCGATAGGTACAGGGCCGTGGTCTCGCCCTTTACCGTAGGGTTCGTTGCGATGATTACTTCTTTCACCCCGCCCGCCCTGAGCCGTTCCATCAGGCCGTCTATCTTCAGGTCCTCAGGGCCGATGCCGTCAAGGGGCGCAATGGCGCCGAGAAGCGCGTGATAGCGGCCACGGAAGATGCCGGTCTTTTCGAGGATGAGGATGTTGCTCGGTTCTTCCACCACGCAGATGCGGGAGCCGTCCCGGGTTACGTCGCGGCAGATACTGCAGACTTCGTCTTCGGTGATGTTGTTGCAGACCGAACAGTAACGACTGTTGTTCTTGAGATCCAGGATGGCCTGCGCGATTCCGACGGCCTCTTCTCGAGGCATCCCGAGCACAGCAAAGGCAAGGCGTTCGGCACTCTTCCTGCCGATGCCAGGCAGTTTTATGAAGGCCTCGATCATCCTGCCGAGTGTCTTACCGGAAACATCGGCGGCTTGAATGCCTGCCTTTCCCTGCCGCCTCGCGTGTAAGGATGCCTGAGGCGTTGTCTCGCCTTCTTTCACTGTCACTGTCCTGTCCTGACCGCCACATTCCATGTTTATTTGTTAATACTCAAATCAGTCCCGGCGGAAGCCCCATGCCTGCAGTCAGTTTGGTCATCTCTTCCTTCATCAGGTCCTGCGATTTCCGGAGAGCCTCGTTCACCGCGGCCGTGACCAGATCCTGCAGCATCTCGATATCCTTCGGATCAACTACCGAAGGGTCTATCTTGATGGAAAGTACTTCCTGCCTGCCGTTGGCGACCACCGATACCATGCCACCGCCCGAGGATGCTTCCACGGTCTTGCCCGCAGCCTCTTCCTGGAGCTTTTTCACACGCTCCTGCATCTGTTGGGCCTGTTTCATGAGATTGCCGATTATATTTTTGGACATGATAAGCCTTGCACAATACGAAATAAATTCAACACATGAAAGGGATATTATAATAAAAGAATTTTTATGGTTTTGCAACTAAAAATGCAGGAGTTATGGAAGTATAAAAAAATTAAATGAAGCTCGCTGTCTGCAGTCCTTGCTTTGCCTTCCTCATTCTTGCGGGTGATCCGGCTCGACTACTTCACCCCCGAAGATACGGAGTGCATCCTGTACAATAGGATCCTGCTCCCCCGGTTTCTGCTTTTTCAGCATTTTTTGCTTGGTATCGTGCTTGGCAGATTCCGCATGGAGCTCAATCTTGATCTTAAGCTTCTTGCTCAGGATCTCCGAGGCAATGTCTTCGATAATGGTCCGGTTTTCCTGTTTCTCGACGAGGTCTTTCTGAAAACTGCTGCCCTTGATACTGATCACGAGCTCGGTATCCGTCATTTCCACGAGCTTGCTGTGTGCGAGTGCCGAAGCTAGACCCGGTTTTTTTGACTTCAGGGCGTTCATGATCCTGTTCCAAGCGTCATCATGCCCCCCGCTCGGTGCTGTCGCTAGAATGGGGGTGGACGATGATACCACCGACTTCGATAGATATTCCGCGGACCGTTCATGAACCCCATTGACGCGGGGTGCGTTCGTTACCTGCCTGGAGGCGAGCAGTACTTCTAGCGTCGTCAAGCGCGCAAGCACCTCGGCAAGCGGCTTGAGCGGCGCGAGATTGCTGGCTTTTATAAGCCCTACCTCGAACGTAAATCGCTGATGTGGCGACCAGCGCATATCATCGAGCGTCTTCGACAGACTGTCAAAGAGCAAGAGAAGATGTTCAGCCTCGGCCGCTACTGCCTGCTGTTTGATTGCCTCGATATCTGTAGCAGGAAGTTCAACGATCTTGCCGGGGTCGGGCGAAATCTTCACAACAAGAAGGTTCCGCAGATGCTCCACCACGCCCGACAGGAATTGACGCATATCCTGTCCCTGTTCCAGTAGCGTGTCCACCAACTTGAGCAGTCCCGCGGGATCCCTGGATAAGAGGCCGGCGGTGAATCTCAGGAGAGCTTCCTGAGCAATGGAGCCGAGTGTAACCTGAAGGTCTTCGTTCTTGATCTCCATGCCGCTGTAAGACACTGCCTGGTCCAGGAGACTCTGAGAGTCGCGCATGCTGCCCTCGGCGGCCCGGGCAATCATGGCGAGTCCCTGGTCGGTTATCCTGATGCCTTCAGCGTCAGCAATCTTTCTTAGCCGATCAATGATCTCTTGCAGCGGAATACGCTTGAAGCCGTAGCGCTGACAGCGGGAGTGAATGGTCGCAGGAATTTTCTGGGGCTCGGTAGTAGCGAAGATGAAAATCACATGCGGCGGCGGCTCTTCGAGGGTCTTGAGCAGGGCATTAAAGGCCTCATTCGTGAGCATGTGAACTTCGTCGATCACGTAAACCTTGTACTTGCCACCCACGGGTGCATATTTGACAGCCTCGCGCAGCTCGCGGATATGCTCGATGCCACGATTCGACGCACCATCGATCTCGATGACGTCCACCGACGTACCCGCCGCGGTCTCGATGCACGAATCACACTTGCCACAGGGCGTCGGTGTGGGGCCCTCGGCGCAGTTCAAGGCCTTGGCGAGGATACGCGCCGTCGTTGTCTTGCCTACACCACGGGGACCGGAGAAAAGAAAGGCGTGCGAAAGTCTGCTGGTAGTAATTGCGTTCTGGAGCGTACGCGTGATATGTCCCTGGCCAACCACATCGTCAAAAACCTGCGGCCGCCATTTTCTTGCGAGAACCTGATAACTCATGAAACCCTCTTCAATTCATGCTGAAAAAAGGCAATCCATTTAACCATGGATCGACACTGATAGTCACTAATGAAAATAAACGTTACCGAATATTTGGTTTTAATGCAGGCTTATTATGACCATGACAACCTGTCACTTCTCTCTGTGTGAATCCACGTTTTATATTGTCGATTTTGTTTCTCGGCTATCCGTGGTAAAAAAACGAAGTTCCGGATAAAAAAGCTCACAAACCCGGGCTCCCCTGCGGCACACCCGGAACCCGCTTACCGCTGCTTCCTTCCGGACCTGACGGGGTTCACGGGACCGTGGTTGCGCAGGACCCGGGCTTATGAGCGCAAATTATCTTGTATCACTGGAATTTGATGCTAAAAATATTTACTCTGCATTTGACGATTATTAATTTACTTCAAAATGGCGGAGAGGGTGGGATTTGAACCCACGTTAGGTTTCCCTAAACACGCTTTCCAAGCGTGCGCCTTCAGCCGCTCGGCCACCTCTCCTTTTTCCTGCATTTCAGACATTAATATTAAATTGCTATATGGCGGAGAGGGAGGGATTTGAACCCCCGGTGGAGTTACCCCCACAACAGATTTCGAGTCTGCCGCCTTCAGCCAGCTCGGCCACCTCTCCGAATGCTGCTAACGCATGATTGATGACTGACGTATAACGGATACGGCCACAAACAACCTTTCTCGTTAAACGTTACGGGTTATCACTTGGCTTAATCCTCAGTTTTTCGAAAAACCCCTGAAGCACGTCGCGACAGCCTGCCTCCAGTATGCCGGGGGTTATTCGATAGGTATGATTCAGCCTGCCGTCGCGAACCAGATCATATGCCGACCCGAGCGCTCCCGCCTTGGGATCGCGGCAACCATACACAAGCCGATTTATTCTCGCGAGCACCATAGCGCCCGCGCACATGAGGCATGGCTCAAGGGTCACATACACGGTAGCATCCTGGAGCCGCCATCTACCGAGCCGCGCCGACGCCTTGCGAACAACAAGCAATTCCGCGTGGGCCGTGGGATCCTGCCACGCCTCCCGCATGTTGTGCGCGGCAGCGATAACCTCATCACCGATGACAAGTACAGCGCCGATCGGCGTCTCGCCACATGCTGCGGCCTTCTCGGCCTCCATTAGGGCCTCGCGCATGAAACTTTCGTCGGTCTTGCTCTCAATGTCATGCATACAATGGCAATTCCCGCTGAGACCATCTCAGAAAAAAAGGAACAAACGCGTCTTTGCGATCGTGAGCTCTGCACGCTCAGCGTACTCTTCGGCGGTCGCTGATGAGTGGCGCGCCCAAGAGGATTCGAACCTCTGACCTACGGATTCGTAGTCCGTCGCTCTATCCAGCTGAGCTATGGGCGCAACACAAAGTGTACAGCTATGCCAGACATCTGTTCATTCTCTAATTGGTGCTCCTTCTTCTTTAACCGCTACTTTGCAACGCCGCCCACGAGAATAATGCCCACGTTCTCGTGCTGGAACGGGTGAATGTTGGGCTGCAGAGAGAACAGCCAGTTGTTCCATATCTCCTTGCCGTTCTCATTTACCACAACCAAGGCGGCAGGCATGTTCGGCTTGGTTGATGCCGATTTGAATTCTTTATCAGTCATCTTGAAGTCCGGAAGGAATGCCAAAACCTTGACGGTCATTTTGGTGTTCGGTATGGTCAACTCAGAGCCAATGTTCACCACGTATTCCTTTGTGGTCTTGGCAGGCTTGTTTTCGATAGAGAGCTTAACAGCCTTCCACGTTTCCGCTACTTCCTTGGAAACGACGACCTGACGCTCAACCTTCGGCATCTGGGGCATCCCCGCGGGCGGCATGCCGCCTTCCATGCCCGGATGCCCAGCCGGCATTTGCGGCGCCTCTTCTTTCTTCTTACAGGCTCCAACTGAAACAGCGAGAACGACAACAACAAATACTGCAAGCACTTTCTGCATCATCGTGGTACCCTCCTTGAAAATGTTTAATATATTCAGTTCAACGGCTTTGATATTCTGTTACTTCGTCACTACCTCTGCTTGTTCAGAAAACTGGCGGAGAGGCCGGGATTCGAACCCGGGGTGGAGTTACCCCCACAACTGCTTAGCAGGCAGCTGCCTTCAGCCGCTCGGCCACCTCTCCGCATCCTAAATTCATAAACTACAATATATGGCGGAGAGAGAGGGATTCGAACCCCCGGAGCTTTCGCTCAACGGTTTTCAAGACCGCCGCCTTAAACCGCTCGGCCATCTCTCCGGATACGGTAACTGATAACGTTTAACGTATAACGAATAACCGAGTCTACTTCACTGCATCTACTAATAGTTTCTCGTCAACTGTTGCGAGTTATTTTTTCCGTCCCGTCCATGTATTTCCGGAGCGCTTCGGGGATAATCACGGTCCCGTCCGGTTGCTGAAAATTTTCCAGGATCGCCACTACTGTGCGGCCTACGGCAAGGCCGGATCCGTTCAGCGTGTGTACGAACTCAGTTTTCTTGATTCCTGTGGGCTTGTAGCGGATATTTCCGCGTCGTGCCTGGAAGTCCTCGAAGTTGGAGCACGATGATATCTCACGGAACCGGTTCTGGCCCGGGAGCCAGACCTCGATATCGTATGTCTTGGACGCAGAAAAACCAATATCTCCCGTGCAGAGCACGATCACCCTGTATGCAAGACCAATGCGCTTGAGGACCTCTTCGGCGTTCAGGAGAAGTTTCTCGAGCTCCTCGTAAGAATCTTCGGGCCTTGCAAATTTCACCAACTCCACTTTGTTGAACTGGTGCTGGCGGATAAGACCACGTGTGTCCTTACCGTACGAACCCGCTTCCCGGCGGAAACACGGGGTATATGCCGTATAGAGCACTGGAAGGCGCTCTTCAGGTAGGACTTCATCCCGATGGATATTGGTCACTGGGACTTCGGCCGTAGGAATCATATAGTATGTCCCATTTTCAACTTTAAAGAGCTCTTCTTCGAACTTGGGAAGCTGGCCAGTGGTGGTCATGCTGGTCTTGTTGACCATGAACGGCGGCAGAACCTCGAAATAACCGTGTTCCTTGGTGTGAAGGTCGAGCATGAAGTTGATCAACGCGCGCTCGAGCCTCGCACCCAGGCCTTTATAAAGAGCGAAACGGGCTCCCGTTATTTTGGCAGCCCGGTCAAAATCGATAATATCCAGATAATCGGCTAAATCCCAGTGCGGTTTCGGCTCGAACGAGAATTTCGGCAGCTCTCCACCATACGGCGACCACCGCCTGATCTCCACGTTGTCGTTCTCGTCTTTACCGTCTGGGACAGAGGCATGTGGCAGATTCGGGATAGTGAGCAGGATGCTCCGTTGGGCTTCTTCGACCTCACGGGTGCCGTTCTCTAGCGCGGCAATGGAATCGCCTACGGCGCGCATCTCCGCAACCTTGTCCTCCGCAGGCTCTCCAGCCTTTTTGAGACGGCCAATCTCCTCAGATACCTCGTTACGCCTGCGGCGGCGGGTCTCAATCTCCTGCTGCGCTGCGCGCCGCCTAGCATCCAGAGCGAGAAACTCCGTCAGGTCAAATTTTACACCCCGCCGGGACAGCGAGGCCTTAACAGTCTCAGCATTCTCCCTGACAAACCGCAAATCAAGCATTTAAGGTATCATTCTCCTTGTGAGATGTCAATAGCTTTTCTTGATAATACGTGTCTCGAGCGCCTTGATCTTGATCTGAATGGCCTCGGGGTTGGGATAGACCGGCTCTATTTCTTTATAAAGCTTGAGTGCATCGGACAAATAATCACCTGCCTCAAGGCATCCGGCCAAAGCAAACTTTGCTTTGATGACAAGCTCGCTGTCCGTATTGTTTTCGAGTGCCTTGCGGTAGAAGATCTCCGCTTTTTCAAGCTCACCCTTGGAAAAGGCCGTGGTGCCGAGCCGGAAGTATGCAAGTTTTGTCTGCGGCCCGTTCGGAAACTCTGATACCTGACGCATCCAGGTGTCCTTCGCCTGATCTATCCTGCCCATGCGAAAAAGACACTCGGCGAGACTGTAAAGGCTTTTTTCTCTGACCTCGCGGTTCGAATATTCTGCTGCCTTCCTATATTCCTCGATAGCACGTTCATAGTCGTTATAGCCGAGCTCATAGATCTGAGCGATATACCACTGCGCGGCAGGCGCCATGTCACGGCGCGGATACCTTTTTAACAACAGCCTCAATGTCTGCAGCGCCTTCTCCGTTTCGCCGAGGTACAGGAACTGCGTCACCCCGGCCCAATAAAGCGCATCGTCCGCACGCGAGCTGTTGGGATGATCCTTGGCGAGCTCAAGGTACATCTTAACAGCGCCCCGGTAGTCACCGACGTTCCAGCGTTTCGTGGCGGCTTCATATTCGTTTATTGCAGTTTTATCAAATGCATCACAGCCCGCCAGAAAAGACACGAGCAGGAGGATGGCCATTAATTTCTTCATCATGGTTAAATATCGTGCGGGGATGGGGGCTCCGCTTCGCTTTTTTCCTGTGTTGTATCTTTTTCTTCCTCTCGCTCCATTACCTTGGCGAAACTGACCACCTTGTCACCCTCATCAATATCAAAGAGGCGCACGCCCTGGGTATTCCGCCCCTGAACGGAGATGTCCTTGGTCCTGATGCGCAGGACCTTGCCGTTCGTCGTAATGAGAATGATCTCGTCATCCTCGGAGACCTGAGCCATACCGATGACCCGCCCGTTTTTCTCCGTGGTCTTGATCGTGATGATGCCCTTGCCCCCCCTGCCCTGGCTCCGATAGTCCTCAAGCGTGCTCCGCTTGCCGTAGCCTTTCTCGGTCACAGTGAGAATGGTGGAATTGTCGCGCACGATCTCCATACCCACAACCTCGTTGCTTTCTTCGAGCCGGATGCCGATCACTCCTTTGCCCGCACGGCCGATCTCGCGCACGTCGGTCTCAGAGAATCTAATCGAGAGACCATCTCGGGTACCGAGGAAAACATCGCGCTCGCCGTCGGTCACCTCTGCCGAAATGAGTTCGTCTCCCTCTTCGAGGGTGATAGCGATGATACCTGATGGCCGCGGATGGCTGTAGGATTCGAGTTCTGTCTTCTTGATGATGCCCTTCTTGGTCGCCATAAGGATGAAGTGCTCCGGTGTGAATTCTCGAACCGGAAGCGCGGCGGTGACGCGCTCCTCCTGGCTGAGTTGGATCAGGTTCACGATCGCTTTGCCCTTGGCCTGCCTGCTTGCCTCGGGGATCTGGTGAACCTTGAGCCAGTATACCCTGCCCTTGTTCGTGAAGAAGAGGATATAGCTGTGCGCCGAGGCCGTGAAGAGCCGCTCCACGAAATCCTCTTCCTTGGTCTCCATACCGATCTTACCCTTACCGCCGCGTTTCTGCGCACGGTAGGTGGTCAGCGGATTGCGCTTGATATAACCCGCATGGGAGATCGTGATAACCATATCCTCATCTTTGATGAGATCTTCGATGTCGATCTCCGAGGTTTCTGGAACGATCTCGGTCCTACGCGGGTCACCGTACTCTTGCTTGATAGCAAGGAGCTCGTCCCTGATGATCTTCATCACTAGAGTATCTGACGCGAGTATCTCGTTCAACCGCGCAATCTCTTTGAGCACCTCTTCATACTCAGCGATGATCTTGTCACGCTCGAGCCCGGTGAGGCGCTGCAATCGCATGTCGAGAATAGCTTGGGCCTGTATCTCCGAAAGCATGAACTCACGCACCAGTCCATTCTTTGCCTCCTCAGGGCTTGCCGACGCCTTGATCAGCGCGATTACGGCATCGAGATTCTCGAGAGCAATCTTGAGGCCCAAAAGAATATGGGCGCGCTCCTCCGCCTTCTTGAGATCGTACCTGGTCCTTCGCAACACCACTTCCCGGCGGTGCTGGATGAAGTGCGAAAGAAGTTTGCGCAGGTTCAGAACCCGTGGCTGGTTGTTCACGAGAGCCAGCATGATTACGCCGAAGGTTGACTGCATGGCGGTATGCTTATAGAGCTGGTTTAGGATGACGCTCGAAATCTCGCTCTTCTTGAGGTCTATCACGACCCTCATGCCTTCGCGGTCCGACTCATCGCGGATCTCGGAGATTCCCGTGATCTTCTTCTCCTGTACCAGTTCGGCAATCCGTTCGAGAAGCCTTGCCTTGTTCACCTGGTAGGGGAGCTCGGTCACGACTATGCTCTCGCGGTCTCCTTTGCCCTCTTCGATCGTTGCCCGCGCGCGCATTTGAATGATGCCCCGGCCGTTCAGATATGCCTGCTTGATTCCTTCATACCCGTGAATGAAGCCGGCAGTCGGAAAGTCGGGCCCCTTGATCAAGGCCATAAGCTCCTGGATTGCCACCTCGGGATTGTCGATCATCAGCACCAGCCCGTCAACGACTTCAGAGAGATTGTGTGGCGGAATATTCGTAGCCATACCAACGGCGATGCCGGCTGAACCGTTGATCAAGAGATTCGGTACACGCGTGGGGAGTACCGAGGGCTCAACTGTGGTATCATCGAAATTCGGAACAAAGTCCACTGTTTCCTTGTCAATATCAGCGAGCAGCTCTTCCGCTAATTTAGTGAGTCTGGCTTCGGTATACCGGTAAGCTGCTGCAGGGTCGCCGTCCACAGATCCGAAGTTACCCTGACCATCAACGAGTGGATAGCGCATGTTGAAGTCCTGAGCCATTCTGACCATAGTGTCGTAAACCGCGCTATCACCATGAGGATGGTACTTCTTCAGTACTTCACCCACTACGCCTGCGCTCTTTGAATATTTCTTACTATGCAGGAGTCCTTCGCGGAACATGGCGTAAAGTATGCGTCGGTGCACAGGCTTCAGGCCGTCGCGAACATCTGGAAGAGCCCGTCCCACGATCACGCTCATGGAGTAGTCGAGGTAGGAGGTCTTCATCTCCTGCTCGATATTGATTGGTTTTATTTCCTGCGGTTCCATTTTAGTAATTTGTTTCGTTGCGATTTTTGAGGCACAACAAGTTTAATTTTGCACTCTACACTCGCCACTAAATACTAATTAAATATCCAGGTTCCTCACTTCAAGCGCATGCCGCTGGATGAAGGTTCGACGCGGTTCGACCTGGTCGCCCATAAGGATCGTAAACATCTCGTCTGCCTTGACCGAGTCCTCGATCGTTACCTTGAGGAACGTCCGCTTCTCGGGGTCCATGGTCGTTTGCCAGAGCTGCTCAGGATTCATTTCGCCGAGACCTTTGTACCTCTGGATCGCGAGCCCCTTCTTGCCGAGTTCAAGCACATAGTGCACAAGCTTGCCCGTATCATTAAATGACTTCTCCTCGCCCTTCTCGCGGATCTTGTACACTGGCGCACCGAGCCCGAGGATGGCCGGTGACTGGCTTTGGAGCTCCCGGAACTCCGGGGTAGTAACAAAGTTCTCATCAATGATGATGCTCGAATGGGTGGCATTGTATTTTGAATCAAACCTGAGCCGCAACGCCTCATGCTCCTCGTCGGGCTCGATTGCCCACTCGGTCAAGGTCTTGGGATGATACTTCTTGAGATATTCCTCAACCGACGAAGCCATGGTCCTGAGCTTGTCTTCTTCTTTGAGTAGTGACTTGGTGAACGTCTTATCGAGTAAAAGCGCACGCAGCACCATTACATCGAGCCGCTTTCTGCGGAACTTGTCGAGCGTCTTTTCGAACTGGACAAGTTTATTAAGCGTTGACGTCAACCGCTCGCCCGTGAGATAGGCGCCTTGCTCAGGCGAGAAAAGTTCAACATCCTCTGCTGCAAGATCGAGAAGAAAATCTTCCATCCGTGTGTCGTCCTTGATGTAGCGCTCGGTCTTGCCTCGCTTCACTTTAAAGAGGGGCGGCTGGGCGATATAAAGGTAGCCCCGCTCGATAATCTCCGGCATCTGGCGATAGAAGAACGTGAGCAACAACGTCCGGATGTGAGCACCGTCCACATCTGCGTCGGTCATGATCACGATCTTGTGGTACCGAATTTTTGCAATATCGAACTCCTCAGAACCGATGCCCGCGCCGAGGGCGGTGATGAGTACTTTGATCTCTTCGCTTGAGAGCATTTTGTCGAAGCGCGCCTTCTCTACGTTCAGGATCTTGCCCTTAAGCGGCAAGATGGCCTGGTTCTTCCTGTCCCGGCCCTGCTTGGCCGAACCGCCAGCAGAGTCTCCTTCAACGATAAAAATTTCCGATTGGGCCGGGTCCTTCTCCTGGCAGTCCGCGAGTTTGCCTGGCAGTGACATGGAATCGAGAACACCTTTTCGTCGTGTGAGCTCCCGGGCTTTCCTTGCTGCTTCGCGGGCGCGGGCCGCGTTCAGAGCCTTCTCCGCTACCTTTCGAGCTATGATGGGGTTTTCTTCGAGGTATGCGCCCAGGGATTCGTTCACCATTGCCTCAACAATGCCCTTGACCTCGCTGTTCCCGAGTTTGGTCTTGGTTTGTCCCTCGAACTGCGGGTTCGAAAGGCGTACGCTCACCACGGCCGTAAGCCCTTCGCGCACGTCCTCGCCTGAGAGTACTTCCATGCCGTTTTTAAGCAGCCCGCTCGATACCGCATAGGCATTGACCGTGCGCGTGAGCGCCGCTTTGAATCCGATAAGGTGCGTACCGCCCTCCTGGGTGTTGATGTTGTTGGCAAAGGAGAAAACCTGCTCTACATAGCTATCGTTGTACTGGAATGCGATCTCCACAAAGATCCCATCACGTTCTTTTGCGAGATAAATAGGGGCCGGATGGAGCGGGGTTTTGTTCTTGTTCAAATACTCAATGAACGAGGCGATGCCCCCTTCATAGAAGAAGGCCTGCTTCTTGCCGCTGCGTTCATCCTGGATGGAAATCTTCAGGCCGCGATTCAAGAACGCAAGTTCACGAAGGCGCTGCGACAGGATGTCGTAGCTGTATTCCCGTTCCTCGAAAATCTCGTAGTCAGGCTTGAAGGTAATCTTTGTGCCCGTCGTGTTGGTCGTGCCGCTGACTGCGAGAGGTAGGAGCGGATGCCCCCGTTCATACCGCTGTTGGAACACCTTCCCGTTCTGCTTGATCTCAAGGTCGAGCCACTCCGAAAGCGCGTTCACTACAGATACGCCCACGCCATGGAGCCCGCCCGAAACCTTGTATACATCGCTGTCGAACTTGCCGCCTGCATGAAGCACGGTGAGTGCGACCTCGGCGGCCGAACGTTTTTGCGTGCTGTGCATCTCCGTCGGGATGCCACGGCCGTCGTCGATCACGGTAACGCTGTTGTCGATATGAATGACGACATCTATGTTCTTGCAGAAGCCGGCCATGGCCTCATCGACGCTGTTATCGACGATCTCGTATACAAGGTGGTGAAGCCCAACAGCGCCCGTGCTGCCGATATACATCGCGGGCCTCTTGCGCACAGCCTCCAAGCCTTCGAGCACCTTTATGCTGTCTGCAGTATATTCCATCCACTCCTCGCAAAAAGAGGGATTTGTCCGTACCGGATCAATCCCTCACCACCAAAGCAAATTTCAAATTACAATAACCAAACACCATATAACTTCCAACATCCGGAACGACACTTTTCAAACTCTTTATTCCTTGAGTCCTTGGATCTTTGGAGTTTAGTCTTTAATTGGTGCTTGAGACTCGGTCACTACACACGCATGGGCATGACAACACACTTGTAGTTTTCATCGCCCTCTTCTTTGATCAGGCACGGACTCAGCGGGTCATTCAGCTCCAGCGTGATGTTCTGCCGATCCATAGCCAAGAGCACGTCCAACAGGTAGCGGGAGTTGAAACCGATGGTAATCCCTTCGTCTTTGTAATCAATCGACAGCTCTTCGCTTGCCTCTCCCACTTCCGGGTTGTTGGTCGAGAGAATGAGCGTGTCCTTTTCAAGCTGCAGCTTCACGGCGTTCGTCTTTTCCTTGGACAGAATCGACACACGCTTTACGGCGTGGGTGAACATATCTTTTTCGACCACGACCTTTTTCGTGTTCTTCGCAGGCACTACCTGGAGATAGTTTGGATAGTTGCCGTCGATGAGCTTCGATACCATGACCAGACCATCTCGCTTGAACAAGGCGTGGTTCTTGCTGAAACCAAGCCGCAGTTCTGCTTGTGGCGAATCTTCCTCTAGAAGCCTCCGAAGCTCCATCATCGCCTTCTTGGGGACGATCATGCTCTCTTCCTTGTGCTTCGCGTCCACCACCCGATCGATCATGGAAAGTCGGTGGCCATCGGTGCCGACCATGCGGATATTGAGGCCGTTCTTTGCCTGGGTCATGTGGACAAACAGCCCGTTCAGCACATAACGCGCATCATTCTCGCCGACAGCATAGAGCGTCTTTTTAATCATCTCTCGAAGCGTCTCGCCTTCGATGGCGATCATGCCCTCTTCAGCCACATCAGGAAGCGCCGGATACTCGTCCTTGGGAAGAGCCACGAGCTTGAACTGCGAGTGACCGGACTTGATCTTGACCCAGTTGCCGTCTTCAACCCTGATTTGGATATCTTCGGCAGGCAGCTCACGTACGATCTCGTACATCTTTTTTGCGGATACCGTGACGGCTCCCGGTTTTTCCACATCCGCAGCATACCTTCCGCGCAGTCCGATCTCCAGATCCGTTGCTACGATCTCCACTCCGTTTCCGTCGGCCGAGAGAAGCATGTTCGAGAGGATGGGCATGGTGTTTTTCTTTTCCACCACGCCCTGAATTCTCTGCAGACCCTTCAGGATTTCTTCTTTCTTGATTTTCAGTTTCATCAGGGAAGCCTCCTGTTGTATCCAAAATAATATCAGAATCCCTGCCAAATAGCAATATATTTTTTTACTGTTTTGCCTTTTGTTTTCAATATCTTAATTGCTTAATCAACATCTCAATCGTAGCTCGGAGTTCGGCATCTTTTTCTTTCTTTTCCTCGATAACTTTACAGGCATGAATCACCGTACTGTGGTCCTTTCCGCCGAAGAAGTTGCCTGTTTCCGGGAGCGACATTCCGGCCAGATTTCTGCAGAGATACATGGCCACTTGCCGCGGGAGGACCACCGCCTTAGTGCGCCTCTTGGACTTTAAGTCGGAAATTTTGACTCCGAACGACTCGGCCACAATCTTCTGCACGAGTTCCTTGGTTATGACCCTGTCCCTGCTGTCAAGAAGATATTTAAGTTCATTCTTGGCCAGTTCCTGCGTTATCTCGGTGTTTGTAAGAGATGAAACCGCACCGAGCTTTACTAGCCCCCCTTCGAGTTCCCGAATGTTGTTTTTCATCATGGAGGCGAGGAACTCGGCCACGTCATCGGGAAGGCGGATTCCCCAAAAGTCGGCCTTTTTCTTGAGGATGGCAATCCTTGTCTCGAGGTCGGGCGGTTGGATATCTGAGATCAGCCCGGACTCGAACCGCGAGCGGAGCCGCTCCTCAATGTCAGGGATTTCCTTGGGCTGGCGGTCGCTTGTCAGAACGATCTGTTTCTGCGCTTCATAGAGGGTGTTGAACGTGTGGAAGAACTCTTCTTGCGTCCGCTCCTTGCCGGCGATGAACTGGATGTCGTCGATGAGCAGAATATCCATGTTTCGGTACTTCTGCCGGAACTCTTCCATGCGCTGGTGGCTCATGCGATTAATGAGCTCGTTCGTAAACTGCTCGGAAGACAGGTAGGCCACCTTCATACGCGGTGATTTGCCTTGCACGTGGTGGCCGATGGCGTTGACCAGATGGGTCTTGCCCAGTCCCACACCGCTGTAGATAAAAAGGGGGTTGTACGACCTGCCTGGCGCATCGGCAACGGCCTTGGCAGCCGCATGTGCGAACTGGTTGCTCGGACCGACAACAAAAGTGCTGAAGGTATACTTCTTCTCAAACAGGCCGATTTTCTCTTCGCGCCCCTCTTTTTTTTCTTCTTTGACCTGGCGGACCGTCTTTTTCGTCTGCTGGGGTTGTACGAAGAACTCTATTTCGACATCATTTCGCTTGGTTACTTCCCTGATAACGTCGGTTAGCGTTCCCCAGTGATGCTCTTTTATCCAGTCCCGGTGAAATTTACTAGGCACTTCAATCACCAGCTTGCTGCCATCAAAAGACTGGAGCTTGGATTGGCTGAACCAGGTATCGTAACCCTGCTTAGACATTCGATTTTCTATGAGTAAAAGTATCTCTTCCCAGACCCGTTCCTGATCCATAAATAACCCCGATTAAAAGCCTCCGGTTACAAACATGCTTATCCACAGGTGTGGATAGCTCGTTTTTTCTTTTGTTTTTAGATTGTTACACGTTCGCTCGGAGGCTTATTATCCGCTTTTCTTAACCCTATTTTTGCTGGATTTTGTTTGCTCCTGGAGGATTGTATTTAGCATGTCTTTTGCAAAATAATGAGTTCACCTTGAACTGACGAGGAATGACTATACCAGAACACAATCGTTCTGGCAAGGTCTTTTATTTTTGTACCCAGCCATTACTCTCAATAAAATTTAGTTCATTGAATCAATTTATGAACAAAGGCTAGAAGAATCAACATATAAAAAATTGCTTGACTTTGCAACTGTTCCTGCCATACAATAAAACACTTGTTTCTGTGTTTTGTCAACAATACAAACGGAGGTGACCGAACCATGTCAGGAGAAATTAAGGTAGATCAGATTTTAGACTGTAAAGGTATGAGCTGCCCCTTGCCAATCTTAAAAACAAAAAAGGCTGTTGAGGCACTCTCGAAAGATCAGGTTCTTAAAGTGGAGACCACGGATCCCGGTTCCAAGAACGATATGGCTTCCTGGGCTAAGAGAACGGGCAACGAGATTTTAAAAGTTGATGAAGGCTCGGGAACGTTCACATTCTATATCAAAAAAACCGCGTAAGGAGTTATTCTCATGGCGCAAAAAAAAATGACGATCATTGCATCAAAGGGCTCACTGGATATGGCCTATCCTCCGCTGATCCTAGCCACAACCGCAGCAGCTATGGATATGGATGTAACGATTTTTTTCACATTCTTCGGGCTCGACATCATAAAAAAAGGCAACGCTGACAATCTCAAAATATCGCCCATCGGCAATCCTGCAATGCCCATGCCTGTGCCGATTCCAACTCTCGTCGGCTCGCTTCCCGGCATGGAGGCAATGGCAACGGCTATGATGAAATCCATGTTCAAAAAGCACGGCGTCGCGACCATCGGTCAGTTGCTCGAACTCGCGAAGGAAAGCGGTGTAAAGCTCATTGCCTGCCAGATGACCATGGATGTGATGGGGGTTAAGCAGGAAGATGTCATTGATGGTGTTGAGTTCGGCGGGGCGGCAATGTGGATGGACGCTGCTGCTGACGCTCAGATCAATTTGTTTATTTGACATTCTCTTTAGCCTGACGACCGAGGATTCCCGAATCAGACTTTACATCTGCTGAGAGCCACTGCTAATTTTATTTGTCGATGCGGCAGAGATATTTGCCGCGTCCCGAGTTCATGGGCTAATGATAATTACTTTTATGATTCGATAGAGAACCTGTTTCATGATAACGTGAAGCCGGTTCTTTGTTTCCCTTCCTTTTGTCCCGTAACAGTAATTGAAAATTCAACATTCTCGGGACTCTTACTCGTGCGAAGTGGTTGTCCCAAATCGTGTTAAACTTTTCAGGAAATACGGTCGCTGTTAATGGTGCTCTGGACATTTCTTCCTGTTTATGATAAAAACTATCACTATGCAGATTCCAGATAATTTGAAATACGATGAAAAGGGCCTCATCCCCGCCGTCATCCAGGACTGGAGGACCGGTGAGGTCTTGATGGTGGCGTACATGAACGCTGAGTCTTTGAAGAGGACCGTGGAGAGCGGCCTGACGTGTTTCTGGAGCCGCTCGCGTCACAAGTTCTGGCAAAAGGGCGAGACGTCCGGCAATATTCAGCGCGTAAAGGAGATCCTGTACGACTGCGACCAGGACACGTTGCTCATTAAGGTGGAGCAGACCGGCCCTGCATGCCACACCGGCGAGCGCTCCTGTTTTTTCAGAAGTTTTTCCGGAAACCAAGAGGGGAAAAAGTGAGTTTAGAGCCCAATTGCATATTCTGCAAGATCATCGAGAAAAAGATCCCTTCAAAAACCATATATGATGACCATCTCGTGACCGCCTTTGAAGATGTAAATCCACAAGCGCCCGTCCATCTCCTCGTAGTTCCGAAGAAACATATCCCCGAGATTCATAGCATGACCGAAGCCGATAAAGATCTTATTGGGCACCTTTTTTTGACCGCAAAGAAAATCGCTGACAAAAAGGGTCTAGACTCGAAGGGATACCGGATGGTCATCAATAACGGCGCCGGGGCCGGCCAGACCGTATTCCACATTCACCTTCATATTCTTTCCGGTCGTCGGTTTTCCTGGCCTCCAGGATAATAACATATTCCTGTGAACTGCCTAATGATAAGCTGTGCAAAACTCAGAGCATTTAGTTGTCAACATCTCTTATCGTTTCATCTCACAAACAAGTCGACAGCTTTTCCATTATTCATTTGTTTTCATTTTCAAGACCTTCTTCGCACTTTCAACATATTCACATTACTTACTACTACTACTACTAATTTTATTTATATATATTAATAGTAATTAAACCAATCGAAACCTATGGAACAAACATCTTTTTTATACAATGCTATGTTTCAATCATAAAAGAAATTTCTTCAGTAACTTGCACGACCCGTGGTATCATTATTTCACCGATGACGCACGTGCAGTTTGATCTAATAACAATTGGAGGCAAGACATTATGGAAAACAAGGAATTCGTATTTGTTATCACTCACTCTTATGATGCGATTGAGCGCGCGGCTGCGGCGCTTCAGCTGGCAACCAACATGGCTGCATTCGATGCCAAGATTGATTTCTTCCTCATAAATGAAGGGGTCCATCTCGCGCGTAAGGGGTTTGCCGAGTCGGTCACTTGGCAGAAGGGTTTTTCTCCTGTTGCTGAGCTCATGAAAAGTCTGGTGGAAGACTTCGACTGTAAGTTTTATATCTGCGCATCCTGCGTGAAACCATATGGCCTAGAGGGAGCGGAATGGATAAAGAACGCGGAGGTCAAACCAGGTTCTTATCTCGGTGAGCTACTTATGAAGCGTCAGAATGCAACGTTCTGATGATTAATAAAAATGTAAGGGCTTGTCTGTCATCGCGTCATTGCAAAGAGGGCCACGATGAAGCGATTCATGTTTAAAATGCGAGAATGCCATGCTCTCTTCGGTCTAACGCAATGACTGCATAGCATGATTTTGGCGTTTGTAATAATCATATTAGCGATTTATATTAAGACTCGCGAGGATCACTTTACTTCATCGAAACTTTCTTGTCTTTATTCTCATTTTTTCCCAACATGATTTGGTCAACTTACCCCATTTCAGGAAAGCCATAGACCCACAATGGAGTGACATCACTAACAGATATATTATTTACAGATAAAGTAAAACATGGTATAAAAGCACTGCCATGAAGAACATTGCAAATTTTTTATTCGAAGCGGGAATGCTCAAACGAACACCCCGGAGCGGGTTCCAATTCCTCGGCACCGGCGCGGAGTCAGTGGCTGAGCACATCTTAAGGACTTCGTACATTGGATACGCACTCGGAAAGCTGTTAAAAAATATTAATGTAGAGCGTTTAATCAAGATGTGCCTATTCCACGATCTGCCGGAAGCCAGGACAGGTGACCTAAACTACGTGAACAAAAAATATGTCGAGGCAAATGAGAAAAAGGCGATTGAAGACCTTGCGCAGACCTTACCCTTTGGAAACGAGATTCAGGAACTGATACTGGAGTTTATCGAAGGAAGGACCGAGGAAGCGCGGTTGGCACGCGATGCGGACCAGCTAGAGATGATCCTGGCGCTCAAGGAGTACAAGGACGTAGGAAACAAATACGCAGACGAATGGCTGGAGTTCTCGCTCAAACGACTTCAAACGGACACGGCGCGCGATCTCGCAAAAGTGATCCTCGAAACGGACTCATCGCTGTGGTGGTTCAGCGATAAGAGTGATTGGTGGGTGAGCGGCGGTAAGCGATAAAAGCCGCAGATATGCTTGATCAGTCGTGGTTATGCTGGATATTTCAAGCCGGTAGATGAAACCCCCTGCTCTCGTATAATGCTCAATGAGCGGCGCGGTTCTCTCCCGGAAGATCATCATTTTTTTCTCTATCATTTCTTTATTATCATCCACCCGCGATATTCTGTCCCCTCCCACATTATCACGGATACGGCAAAAAACAGTTTCCGCAGAACAATCCAGAACAATAAGAGCATGAATATCAGCAATGGTCGCGATGTCTTGTGCCTGCCCCGAATGGCGTGGTATGCCGTTCAATACGAGCACATTTCCTTGCGAGAATCCCACACGGTCTAGGAACAGAGAGATGATCTTCTCCGCGAGCGGGAAATGCTCGTTTTCAAGAAGGAGACTACGCTCAAGAACACCATGAATGAAATCGAGCTCTATAGACGAGTAAGCAGCAGAACGCTCCCTGTCTGACAAGGCACTACGCAGCTCAGCTCCGAAGTCCAGGTGATGGCACCTTCGTTCGAACAGACCTCTGCCACCAATAGCATCACCGAGCGGGCTCTTTCCGACACCGGTCGGGCCGAGGAGGAGGATTGAATCAACAGGGTATGAGTAAATATTTTTCATAATGACCGGATTGGGCCGCAAACACTCATGCTTAACTCGCACATATTTTCTTCTTTAGGCTTTCAAGCCCCTTCCTGGATGCGATGGTTAGCTTTGCCTCAGGTATTTCATCGATAGAAAACCAGCCAATCTCTTCGCATTTGTGGGGTTCTCGGATGTGCGGTGTCCCGCTTTTCACCCTGCAGATGAACATGGGCGAGACCCAGTGCTGCCCTTCGTTCGGAATGATGTGATCAACGACCCCGAGGAGTTCCTGCACTTCGATTTCGCATCCGTATTCTTCCGCGATCTCGCGCACAAGGGCATACACGAGCGTCTCGCCGAATTCGACACCGCCTCCCGGGAATTCCCACCGGTTCCTTTCGTTCCGTGCCAGAGACCCGCGTTTGGCGAGGAAGACCCTGCCCTCCGCGTCAAGGATGATCGCACCCACGCCAACGCCGATATAGTCAACACCCAGTTTCATATCATGTAATCCGGTTGTTGCACTTTACCAAAAAAGGTTTCGAAAGTCAAAGCTGCGGGTATGGCGGGTTTTTTGCTTGACTTATTCCTCGTTTCGATTATAATACGCCTCTACCAATTCATGCGCATTTATAGCAACGCCATTCATTGAAGGAGCAGGTACAATGTCGGAGACAACAGCACAAAAAAGCAATCTTAAGCAGAAGCGGCTTCAGGGCTTCAGAAAACGAATGAGCACCGTCGGAGGCAGAAAGGCAATAAACCGTCGCAGGGCAAAGGGAAGAAAGCGTCTCGCTGTATAACTCCTGCGTGGGCAAACGCAATGCCGTACGCATACCGGAAAAGCGAGCGGTTACGGAAAAACACAGAGTTTATTTCGACCATGAAAGGAAAAAGACTGTCAGTTGACGGTCTTTCTCTTTTTTATACAAAAAACAAAGCAGGTAGTTTCCGAGTCGGAATTTCTGTCAGCAAGAAACTGGCAAACGCGGTCAAGAGAAACCGGTTAAAGCGTCAGATCAGGGACTGCATCATGAGGGTGTTAAAAGATCATGCGGCGGGTTATGACATGGTGTTCGTGGTTCGGAAGGAACTCTCCGCGGCCCCTTACGAAAAGATTCTGAGGACCGTTGAGACCGTTCTCCAGAGAGCGGTCCTTCACAGCGAGAAGTCGGAAGGCACAGCACCGTGAAGACATTGTTTATCTCCATCATCCGCCTGTACCGGCGTTATCTTTCACCAATTTTCCCGCCTGCCTGCAGGTTCGTCCCGACCTGTTCCGAGTACGCGATTGAAGCCTTCGAAAAAAAGAGCACCGTGACAGCGATTTGGATGACGGTCGTGCGGATTGCAAAGTGTCATCCGTTCCATCCCGGCGGATACGATCCTGTAAAATAATTCCGGAGGATCCATGGAAACACGAAGATTCATACTGGCACTTTCTTTATCGTTGCTGGTGTTTCTGGTGTACATAAAGTTCTTTGCTCCCAAACCGCCGCCAAAACCGCCGGTCACGGAGACTGCGAAGCAGGAAATGACGCAGCAGAAACCGGCACCAATGCCAGTCAAGCCGGAATCCGTCGCAGGCAAGATTCAAGCGGCAGCTGGTGGCAAGGATATCATCATCGAGACCGATATCGTGAAGGCTGTTGTGAATACCGCTGGCGGCGTGATCAAGCGTTGGGAACTGAAGCGGTACCGCGAAGCGGACAAGACCGAGACCGGCATCGGCGCGCTCTGGAAGAAGATCACCGGTGAGGCCAAGAGGGAGGAGAAGCCGAAAAAGGAGCTCGGGAACGTTCAGCTTCTCTCCCAGTACGAAGGGGTTGAGCGAGAGGAAATGGTTGCCCCGCTGACTCTCATACCGCTTGATAAGGCGCTGGACAAACTTGCGAACGTCGAGTTCCACGCGAACCACGAATCCATACGCCTTGACAAGGACAATCCTTCTCAGACGTTAATCCTCACCTATACAGGCCCGCAAGGCATCATGATAGAAAAACGCCTGACCTTTACGAACAGCGATTACAAGGTAGACATGACCATCGTGACAAAGGGACTCGACGGTTACCGCCTGTCGCTTGGCACTGACTTCGGCCTCGCAGACAAGGTGAGCAAGGACGCAAGCGGACGTGTCGGTTTGGTCGCGCTCCTCGAGGGCAAAAAGATTTCAGAAAAGCTCGGGAGTATCAAGGGCGAGACACAGTACGCAGGGACCATTGAATGGTTCGGGCAGGCAGACAAGTACTTTACCGCTACAATGCTGTATGGGGGGGCGGGGATCATCACCGCAAGACGGGTGTCCGCCCCCAAAGACGTAGGTGACCTGCTCACCACGGACCTGACGGTAAAGGAAAAACCCGAGTCGCACTCCTTCGGTCTCTATGCCGGCCCAAAGAGCTATACGCTCCTCCAGGCCTCTGGCCATGGATTAGAGCAGTTAGTCGATTATGGCTGGTTCGGTGTCCTCGCAAAGCCGATGTTCTGGCTCCTGCGACAGTTCTATGCGATTACCAACAATTATGGTGTGGCGATCATCCTCCTCACCATCGTGGTTCGGATTCTTCTGTTCTACCCCTCGCTCAAGAGCGCAACAGCCATGGAGGAAATGAAAAAACTCCAGCCTCAACTGACAGCGCTCCGCGAAAAGTATAAAAAAGACCCTCAGCGCATGAATCAGGAGATGATGAAGCTGTACAAGGAGCACAAAGTGAACCCAGTCGGTGGGTGCTTGCCTATGCTCCTTCAGCTGCCATTTTTCGTTGCTCTTTACAACGTGTTGTCCGTCTCGATTGAGCTCCGCCAGTCGCCCTTTATCTCTTTCTGGATTAAGGACCTTTCGGTTTACGACCCGTACTATATCCTTCCGGTTCTCATGGGCGTGAGCATGATCCTCACGATGAAGATGACATCGGCCACGCCGGACCCGTCGCAGGCCAAGATCATGATGTTCATGAATATCGCGTTCATTTTCCTTTTCGCCTGGCTGCCTGCCGGCCTGCTGCTTTACATCACCTTGAGCAACGTGCTCTCAATCGTGCAGCAGCTCTATGTGAGGAAACTGCTCGGGACATCAGCGAGCACATCGCCGTTAATCAGTTAACGACCTGCCCCTCCCAGCGGCAATCCGGGAGGGATGAGCTTCCGTGGTTCCTTTTCATGTGATTATTCCTCTAAGAGAGGCGTTACCATGAAACTACGGATCACTCTGGTTGCCTTCTTTTTTTTTATTTTTTATGCTTGGACTGCTTGTGCCAATGGACTTTTTTTAGAGGCCGGGCCGGGCGTCATTAGCTCGCAGGGCAGCACCTATACGGCCGTTCGGTATCAAAAGGAGACCTCCAAGCTTTTCGACACCGACAGTTTTTATGAAATTACCTATGCCTCCTGGAACGGTCCGAACAATAATAATGCACTCAGTTTTGCTCGGGGCCTGCGCTGGACCGTTGCAGCGAACACCTACGGCAGCGCTGACTTCGGCGTCGGCCATATCAACAGAACGACGGCTAATCTCGGTACACCGTTTCAGTTTTATTTCAGATTTGCCTTCGGCATCAAAGTAGGATCTTTCGATCTTTCGCTGGGTTTCGTCCATTATTCGAACGGAAAACTCATATTTAACTGGCCGGGGCCGAACAACGGCGAGGACTTTCCGACCTTCTCTCTTGGTATAACCTTTTAGCGAATCGAGTTCAGAGCAGAGCCGGTACTTATAATCTCGCTTTTTTTGGGATTGCTTGCCGCCGCGGGAATTCCCGTGATGAGGCAGGCTGTCTGATTGAGACCAATCCTCTCTTCCGTCCCACGAGCCATCATGATATTTCTGAGCTATTTCATCGCCTTGATCACCACAAAGGAGCCTTCACAGCAACCCGGCTTTATTGGTTCATCGACGGGAAAATCGGAAGGCATACCGAAAACTGTCTGTGCAATGCTGAATTCACCGAAGCCGGCCGTCGTAAGATGGGCAAGACGATCGTCGACAGCATAAAATGTTGCATCTTTGTAGAATACGCACTTTTTTTTGTACTGCTCATATGCCTTTCCGAGAGGGCCGTTCTTATCGACAAACCCAATAACGAATGTGCCAACCAGTTTAAGCACCCCGTTCGTCTGGCTGAATGCAAGGTCCATATCATCTCGGATAAACAAGCGGGACATTGAGGATATCAAGCGCAGATATGGGAAAAGGATCGTTCTACCTGATTCCGATAAGCTCGATATCGAACGTTAGGGTCTTGCCTGCAAGAGGATGGTTTGCATCGAGCGTCATGCTTGATTCGCTGATATCGGTCACCGTCACTAGAATGGTCTGATCGTCCATCTGGGTGAGTTCCAGCCGCTGTCCGACCCGGGGGTTCAGATCCGCAGGAAGCTGGCTCCGGTCCATGGTCACGATCATATCTGAACGATGGGGCCCGTATGCCTGCTCCATGGGGATGTTTACTGTTCTTGATTCTCCGGTGTTCATCCCGATCACGGCCTGCTCGAAGCCGGCAATGACCTGGCCCTTGCCGAGGACAAACTGCAGCGGATGCCGGTCCCGGGATGAGTCAAACACCGTCCCGTCCTCAAGCTTCCCGGTGTAGTGTACATTTACGGTGTCACCTTGCTTTGCCTGCGCCATCATTTTCTCCTTTTAATCTTTATGATATTGGAGCCGGATCATAAGAACGCTGAATTCCTATGCGGCTGCGAGAGGAATTGCTTGAATCCAATTTACCTTTTCTTTTCAATTACTGCAATAATTAAATTAACAGCAGCAGAGGGTTAATTAAGCGAACCGTCTTGACAATGTCTTGACCGTGATATATTGTATCTGCATACCGCGGAGAAGTGCATGGCGGGATCCGTTACCTTTGAGTACGAATATAAGTCCAAAACTTTGCCTCCTGACTGTAAACAGACCCCGGGAAGCAGTAATGCCGTTCTGCAGCTGCGATGGAAACTGGTCCAAAGGAGAACATGAAAAAAACCGATAAAGAAAAGCCTTTACCAAAGCCACTGACAACCGCCTTCGGCAGAAAAAAACGGTCTGAACAGGAAGAGCAGACAACACTCATGGCAGATCGCATGGCCGCTGCCATGTCAGAGGGAAAGCTCGAGGAATTTCTCCAGCAGGAAATGCCGGACAATGAATATGCCCGAAACCTTGCAACCATGATGATGGGTATGACGGGGATAATGCCTGCGGGCAACACTGCAGTCTCATCGCATACACCTGAGAACAGGGAGCAGCCGCTTTCATCGGAAAACGCGACTTCAGGGCAGAGACCGTCAGCAGAAGAGATACCGGATGATGTTAGACAAGCGATACAAGGCGGTGATGTAAGGGAGCTTATGGACCTTCTTCGCCGGGAACACCAGAAAGGGAGGCACGGCACGGAGACAAAGACAGAAGAAGAAGTTTCCGCATCTCAACCTGTTGGTCAACCTACCATCGATAAGGAGCTGATTGACGAACTCATCCGGATTGCAACGGACAACAGCGTTACCTTGGACTGGATCATGCTGCGGGCGATCAGGCTTTATGTTCAGGAGTACCAGAAGACGGGAAGATTGTAGTAATGAACAGTATAACTTATTGACGAAAGGAAAGAAGATCTCCCATGAAGTCACGGGGCTAATGGAGAAAAAAGAGAAAACATAAGAAGATTCAAATGCTTTTCTTCTGTGCTCTTCGAGACTCGTCGTGTAATCTTTTTCCGTTCCGATGCATTCGGATCATCTCTTCAAAAATTCCTGCACCTGCTTTTTAATTTCCAGATGGTGCAGGGGGATATTCGGCACGTCCCTGTTTCCCGGAATAGCCAAGACGTGAATAAAAGTCAGCCCAGACCGCGGTTTCTGCATCACTCCAACAATCTGCTCTTCACTCGCCACTTTCACGGTATTCCTGATCCCGAACCCCTGCGCCACGTATTCAAGATCTACGCAGGTCCCAGCCAGCGTCGGCTGGTTTCCTGTTGAGCCGTATGCACCGTTATCGATGGCGATGATGGTTAGATTGTATGGCGCAACAGAGGCTGCCGTTGCGAGGCTGCCGGGATTCATGAGCAGGCTGCCGTCGCCGTCGATCACGATGATTTCTTTAGATGACGTAAGCGCGATGCCTAGTCCGATGGGCGTGACCATCCCCATACTTCCCAGCATGTAGAAATTCGAGGGCTGATGCTTTAGAGCATAGAGTTCCTTGGAAGGCCAGCCGAGATTACTGACAACGACTTTCCTGTCAAGGTACGATGCGATTAGCCTGATGATCTCGTACCGGGTCAACTGCGCATGTTGCCTTACTTTTGCTTCTCGCCTTTCGCCCAAAGTCTCAGGAGTTTTTTTGTCTTTTTTAATCCCGCACTCCACACTAGACACTTCGCACTCGGAATTTTCCCATATAGCCGGGCTTAACAGAAATGCATGGATGCTGCTCTTGGGATACACGTGCTGAAGCTTCTGTTCCACAATACTGAAATCTTCTCTGCTGTTTATTTCGGCATGATTGATCCCTGCGCCTGTCAGGATGCTAGGGAGCCGCCGGCCCATGGGGAACTGAGCCTCGATCTTCTCCTTGTAAATTCCCCTCCGACTCACGAACAGGGCAAGGGGAAGTTCATAGAACGCCGTGAGGGAGAGCAGGGCATTGATCATGTTCCCGATTCCTGAACTTTGAACAAACATAGCCGGCTTCCTGCAAGCGAGGGCCGCGCCGGCGCAGATGCCCACGCCCTCCTCTTCCCTCGTCAGCGGAAGGTGAGTGAAGGACCGGCCTACCATCTCGAGCAAGGTCTTGATCTTCTCACAGGGGAGCGATGCGGTGAAATCTACACCGTTCCTTTTCAGTATTGCTATTAACTCTTCTTCAGGTCGTGGCACAGCAGGTCCTCGATATCTTTCTCCGTCGCGTTCTTCGATATGAACTTCGGGATGACCATATGGGTCTGCTTATCCTTCCGTAACCGCGCCTCGCCACCGCCGGTGATGTTCAGAAGGATGGTATCGCTCTTCCCGATCGTGCCTTTCCGCACGGCATCTTTGAGCACAGCTACGGCGACACCCGATGCAGGAACAAGGTCGATCCCCTCGGTCTTGAGGAACTCGTCCATTGCTGCATATACCGCCTCGTTCTCAACGCCGTACATTCCGCCGCCGGCCGAGGTAAGGGCATCGAACACGCCGCCTTGCACCGAATAGGCCGGGTAGCGGGTCGAAAGCACGCGCGTTGTGATGTGGCCGATAAGCTCGGGATTCAGGTCCTCGCGAAACAAAGACCTGCTACCTTTCTCCCAGGCATGGAGCATGGGCACAAAGGGCACGTTTTGCCCCAGGTGGAGTTTCGGCAGGCGCGTACCGAACCTACCGTCCCTGACGAGCCGCTCTGCCATTTCCCAGCCTCCGACTGCGCCGGTGCCGCTTCCTACGGCCTGGACATAGTGGTCCGGCAGTTTTCCTATCTTCGAAACCGCCTCAAGCATCACGATACCGAGGCCGTCTCGTTTTGCGATATTCTTTACTCCTCCCTCAAACGGGAAGCCCGTGGTCAGGGCGATGCGCTTCGCCACATCGATGGAGTCCGAGTAGTCGCCGTCTCCCACGGCCAGCGTGGGCACCAAGGAAGAGCTTTCGAGATACCACATTTCTGTCAGACACATCCGCGGCACAACGATGACCACCGGCAAGCCCTTCTTCGCCGAAAGGTGCGCGAAGGCCCGCGCAGTGTTCCCCGCCGATGCGACGATCAGGCCACCGACACCGTTCTCCCGGGCGTTCTGGAGCACTACGGCGGCCTCAAACTCCTTGAAGGTACAGGTCTCGAGCAGCGCCCCTTTCTCTGGCCAGTAGCCGTTGAAAGCGATGAAGAGCTCCTTGAGGCTGAGATGCTCCGCGAGACCGATGGAACGATACACGACTGGTCCCGGTTGGACGGAATGAGGCTGATGGACTGGAAGCCAGTTAAACCTCCAGACGCCCTTCGCCCCGCTCTCCATGAAGAGGTGATTGCGATACTCGGTCACGAGGAGAGCATCTTTACAGTGCTCGCAGTCGGCGCAGTAGGAATTCCCAAGGATCTTTCCGCACTTCCTGCATCGTATGGAATAATGGCTCATGATGTCTCACCTTCGACAAAATCCGGAACCCACATTAACCACGGATGAACATAGTAAAAGCTTTAAAGCCTGTAAGCAGGCAAGTCGCCATTTTAAATCAAACTTGAAATCAGTTCCATGATGTCGGTGATCCTGATCTGCTTGTCATGCTCCTGCATTGCCTCGTTCACCTTGGCGTAGCACGCGGGACAGGACAGGATCAACCGATCCGCCTTTTTTTTGACAGCCTCGTCGATCGTCAGCCTTCCCATCTTGATGGCATTCTCATGAAACACCTTCCGTGCGGCGCCGCCGGAGCCGCAGCAGCGCGAGTTCAGGCCGTGCCGCTCGAACTCAAGCAGCGTGAGCCCGGGGATGCGCCGGAGCACCTCACGGGGCTCCTCAATGACTCCAACTCCCCTGCTGAGATAGCAGGGGTCGTGGTAGATCACCCGTTCGTGCAGTTCTTTCGAGATACGAAGTTTTCCCTGCTCCATGGCTGTAGCAACGAACTGGGTAATATGCCGTATCGTGAAGGGCAGCTCATGGCCGTAGATCGCTGGCCAGTCCCGCGACATGATGTTCACGCAGCAGGGGCACGAACAGACGAGCGTCCGTACGCCCTTGGCCTTGTATCCTTCCACAAGCCTCTTGACCAGGTCCTCGAGCAGGTCGTGCTGTCCCGTGATGAAGAGCGGGAATCCACAGCAGACCTCCTCGTCCGGTGGCAGCATGGTGAATGGCTCACCCATGGCGCCCAGCACGAGGGCGTCTCCGCGCACCATGGGCTGCGCCTCATAGGAGCCCGTGCATCCGGCGTAATAGGCCACGTCCGCCCGGTCGGCCACCTTTGCATTCTCCGGGAACCAGGGCCGGTAACGATCGGCTGCAGGCTTATCATAGGGATTGCCGCTGCTCGTAATGGCCTTCGGCAAGTTCGCCTGGATGCCGATGGGGCCGAGGCCCCGCTTTACCATCTCTTTCCTGAGCATGGGCCAGAGCCGCTGTGTGAAAATGCCGACGGGGCAGTTCTGGCCGCAGGCTCCGCAGGTAGTACATTCAAATACTGCCCGGGTGAAATCCTCAAGCAGTTTACGGTCCACCTCGCCCGGCCCGAAGAGCTTGGCCTTAAGACCGTCAGAGGCACGGATGAACTCACGGAACATGCGGATCTTCTCCGGTGGTGAAACCGCGGGGTTGCCCGTCACGTCCTGTACGGGGCAGTGCTTCAGGCACTCGCCACACTGGGTGCAAGCGTCGATTTCAAGGATTTGCCGGGGCGAAAGATCTTCGGTAAATGACTGCTTATTCTTCATGCATCACCAGGGGAAGCCCCAAATCCCGTTTCCTCGCCTCCAGCATCACCAACGGAGCGGTCAGGATGTGGGTCGGGAGTAAAGGGATCAGGATCAAGACCAGGGAAAAATGCAGCAGGAACAGGATGCTGCCCGGCACAGCGGCCGGTGTAACGCTCAGGATGCCGATGGTGAACAATTTTACCGCCACGACATCGGTCCTGAACAGAGTGACCATCAGCAGGCCAAGGGAACTGATCACGAACAGCAGGCCCAACAGAACCATGTTGGCAGGCGTAGAATATTTTTCCCGGACCGAGAACATCCGGACGATGAAGATATAGAGCAGGGACAGAGGAAGGATATATCCGGCGATCAGCCCGGGAATCTGGAACCACCATACCCACTCCGGGACGGGGAGAAAAACATAGCGCAGGTGCCGCATGATAACGAACAGGAACGACACATGGAACAGCCATTCGCCGAACCACAGCGCTGGGTTGACTTTTAAAAGTCTCCAGAAAAGGACCACGTCCCGTGCCGAAAAGGCCCATGCCTTGACAGACGATGGCGACAAAGGTCCGACGATCGTGGCGGGCCGTGTCACCGCCTTCCACCAAAGCAGTGCATGCAGCAAGAACCGTATCCAGAACGCCGCATACACACCATATGCAGCAACAATCACTATCGTACCCATGGCCGCCCATTCCCAAAGTGGTAATATCAGTATAACACATTGGCTTCGTACGGGATAATGGGAAAGCCACCAGCACCGTCATTCCTCCCGGACGAACTCTATCCGAGCATCCTTTGGCACGTTCATGCCTGTTTCCGTCTCAATGGCTTTCAGTATCGCCGACGGAACCGGACAAGCTACGTGTTTGAGGTGCTTCGCCGCGGACACATAGACCGGATTGTCGCGGAAACCTATGAGCGTCACCCTATGGTCCACGGTCGCGATATCGGCAAGCATCTTCTGCACCATCTCACAGGCCGTGTTCAGGGATATGTCGATCTTCCTTTCTTTTCCCTTCTTGGCCTTTATAGTGATCGTAAAACCGCACGCTCCGGAGTTGACGACGACCGTTGTCATGTGCCTCTTGTCCTCAAGCCGTATTCCCCTTAGAAAGAGGGGCGGGAAGAAACGACGTCCGGGGAATGCCTTCCCGCCCCTGCGCCACATTATCACCGGGAGGGAGTCCGCGGTAATAATCCTATTATACCTTTTGATGCGGTTGCAAAATATCTTCTCATCAACAGCAGTCACAGAGAACATCAAGAATTGCTTTTCTCATGCCGTAGTCCGTATTCCACACTTCGTCTACCCCTTGATCTCCACTGTGCTCCCCTTCTTTGCAAGAAGCTCCTTCAAGTTCGGGAACATGTCCTTCATGTGCGGGATGTGCATCGCCTGCATGAACTCCCTCTCGAACAGCGGATCTGTGGCGATCTCGACGAACTCGACCCACCGAGCACGCTCGTTCGCTTCGCGCCGCTTGTCCCGATTCAGGAGCGCCATACGCGAACCGTCTCCGGCCGCGTTGCCCACGGCGTAGACCTTGTCGAGAGAACAGTCCGGGAACATGCCGAGCGTCATGGACGCCTCGCGGTCGATGTGGCTCCCGAAGGCGCCGGCGAGGATCACCCGGTCCAGCGTGGCAATACCGAGCCGTTTCATCATGAGCTTCGCGCCGGTGTAAAGTGCACCTTTGGCCAGCTGGAGCGCCCGCACGTCGCCCTGGGTAATGGTGATGTCCTGGCCGATGGAGGTTTCGGAGGCCCAAGCGAGCACGTACTCCGGCTTGCCATCGGCGTCCTTCCGAACGCGCGGTGTTCCCAGATCCATGACGAACCGTCCGCTTTTGTCCACGATACCCGCCCTGAACATCTCGGCGACGACCTGTATGATGGCGGAGCCACAGAGGCCCTTGGCGTTCACGTTCTCGATGTGTGTGTGCCAGTCCGCCTTGCCGATGACCTTGTAGCGGGGCTCCTTGGTCGCGGGATCGATCTCCACGGTCTCGATGGCGCCTGGCGCTGCGCGCATGCCGAACTTGATCTGGGCGCCTTCGAAGGCCGGTCCCGTTGCGCAGGACGTGGAGCAGACCTTGTTCCGGTTCCCCATGAGCAGCTCGCCGTTCGTTCCAATGTCAATGATCAGCACGTTCTCGTCCTGGTTGTAAGGCTCCTCAGCAATCAGCACGCCCACGTTGTCCGCGCCCACAAAGCCCGCTTCGATGGGCAGGACGTGGATGTACGCCGCAGGATTGATCCGGAGCCCTAGGTCGCGCGCCTTCAGGTCGAGCGAGCTCTGGACCGCGGGAATGAAGGGTGAACGGCCGATATACTCGGGGTTCAGACCCAGAAAGATGTGGTGCATTGCCGTGTTGAACACGATCGTGAGATCATCGATGATATGCCCCGGGTTGGGACCGTCCTTCCTGATCTCGGTCACCACTCGCTCGATGATCTCGTTCAGGCCCTGGATTATCGCCTTTTGCATGGTCTCGAGCCCGCGGGGATTGCTCATCGCGTAGGTGATGCGGGACATCACGTCCTCGCCGTAGGGAACCTGGGGGTTCATCATGGACTCGGTGTTTACCACCTTGCCTGTGCTGAGGTCCGTGAGGTAGCCCACGCAGGTCGTGGTGCCGATGTCCACGGCCAGCCCGTAGCTCTCTTCGACGAACCCCGGTTCCACCTTGATGATCTCCTTGTCCATCCAGACCGTGACCGTGGCCTTCCATTCGCCCTTACGCAGGAGGTCCTGGAGGTCCTTCAGGACGAGGTAATCGAAGGTGAGCCCCTTGAGTCCGTAGTCGTCCTCGAGGAACTTGAGCACTCGCTCCCAGTCTCCCGTAGTCATATCGTGGAGTGTCGGCGGCACGAGGTCCACGTTGTACTTCTTCACCGCCGGATCGAGCTTGATCGTCAGCTCCTTAGCAGCCTTGCGCACCACCTGCTTGCCGGCCCGCGACCGCTCGGGCACGAAGACCTTGATATCGCCGTGTACTTCCGCGGTGCAGGACAGCCGGATGCCGGGCCCATCCTCGGGTTTGATGTGCTTCTTCTCCGCCTCGGTTAGCGGCGAGAGGTGTGTCATTCCCGAGTCGATGTTGTCCTTCTCGAAGTAGCCCTCCTCGATCCTCACCTTGCATTTGCCGCAGACCTTCTTATTGCCGCAGAGCCCTTCGATGTCAACGCCCAGGGCCTGGGCTGCCTCGAGGATGGTCTTACCTTCCTCGATCTCGCCGCGCCTGCCCGAGGGCTGGAAAATGACCTTATGTTTCTTCGACATTCTTCCTCCCGATAATAAAAACACATCTGCAATGGTTAGCCACAGATGATCACAGATGACACCTTGGATTCCCATTTATGCGGGAATGACGTTTTTCTTTCCGCACTCAGCGTTCCGCATTCTTCATGTCAGAATTTCTTCTTCCATATGGGCATATGTTGATGCATAGCCCGCAATTGGGTTTGTTGTCCGTTGCTCTTTTCGCAGCTTTATGACTTCTGCAGGCATTGAGCTTTACCAGTTCCGCGAAAGGCGATGACCGCGACCATTCCGACCCGGTTATGGCCTTCGAAGGGCAGTGCTCAATGCAGAGCATGCATTCTCCACAGAGGCAGTGTTCGACGGGCGCGTCCGGCTTGAGCCGGGCGTCCGTCAGCACTGTGGCCAGGGACAACCGCGGCCCGTAGCGGGGGCTTATGAGAAGACCGTTCTTCCCGATCCAGCCCAGCCCCGCCGACGTGGCGGCCATCTTGTGATTGAACAGGGAGTAGAGCTTCGAGATGAACGTGTCCTTCTTGCGGTCCGAGTCCGGCGGTATGGCCAGAGTCCGGTGTCCCCGGGCCTTCAGGAACCGGACGGCGCGCTTCTGGAGACTCACCAGCTGGCTGAGGGTGTCCTCATTTAGCTTCCGGTCCACACCGATGGACACCGCCCGGTCCAAGTGGCTGATCTCGCCGCTCAGGTACCCGCGGAGGCCAGCGATTCCCACAACCGCGGCGCCGTGGTCCAGCAGCTCCCGCTTCAGCGAGGTCTTCATTTCGCCTTCTTGGCTTCCACCTCATCCTTCATCTTCTTGAGGGACGCGATCATGTTGATGGCGTCCTTCAATGCGTTGGTCGCGTCTTTTGCGTATCCGTCTGCGCCGTACTTGTCCGCCACGTCCTGGGAAACGGGAGCTCCGCCGATCATGATCTTCACATTGGGGTTTCTGGTCCGAAGGTCGTCGATCACTTTCTTCATTCCCGTCATCGTTGTAGTCATCATGGCCGAAAGGCAGACAAGGTCGGAATCGGTCCGGAGCTGCTCTTGCACAAACTTGTCGAGCGGCACGTCCCTGCCTAGGTCATAGACCGTGAAACCGGCCACGTCGAACATCATCTTCACGATGTTCTTGCCGATATCGTGAACGTCGCCTTCCACGGTCCCGATCACGACCGAGCCCTTCACCCCCAGGTCCAGCTGTTTCACATGGGGCTTCAGGATATCCAGGCCGGCGTACAGCGCGTCGGCGCACATGAGCAGTTCGGGCACGAAGTATTCCTGCGCCTCGAACATTTTTCCCACTTCCACCATGCCGCTCACCAAACCGTTGAAAATGGCGTCGTTCGCTTCCATGCCAACGTCCAGTGCCTCTTGAGCCGCTTCCTTGGCCGTATCCTCATCGTACTGGATCACGGCGTTCCGCAGTTTCGCCAAGAGCTCCGCCTTTTTTTCTTCCGTAACCATAGGATCACCTCCGGTAATTTTTAACTTCGTCCATCATGGCCTTCATGTTATCCGGCGGCACCGTCGGCCAGATGTCGCAGCCGGGCCAGACTGCGGTCACTCCGTCATCCATGCATTTCTTGATGGTCTGGCGCACCAGGTCCGGCGAGCCCGCTACCAACACGTTGTAAGGGTCATAGTTCCCGAAGACCAGCGCCTTGGGGCCGAGCTTCTTGCGTGTCTCGGCAACGTCGTTCTTCTGGTCCACGCTGATCGCTTTCGAACCGCTCTCGGCCATGAACGGGACGATGTCATTCGTCTTGCCGCAGATGTGGAGCACGCTCGGCACGTTCAGTTTTTCGAAGATCTTTTTGAGGTACGGCAGGATCAGGCTCTTGAACACCCGCGGGCTCAGAACGTCCGACGTCGCCCCCATCTCCCGCACCGTTATGAAGTCCACACCGGCCTGTTCGTACTCCTTCGCCACCCGGATGATCACGTCCGCCATCTGATCGAGAAGCTTCCCGATCTTGTCCGGCTTTTTGAAGGACAGCTTCAGCAAATCGTTCAGTTCCATGATTTGTCCGGCCAGCGTGAAGGGCCCGAGCACGTAGGAACCGATGGGCGCTTCGCTGCCGATATCCTTCTTGAGCAGTTGGATCGTCTCCTTCATGAGCGGCACCCTTCCGCGCGTTGTGAGATTGGAGGGTATGGAGATGTCCAATTCCGCTTCGTTGTGGATCAGCTTCTTCTTGATCGTGGGATACAGCAGGTCCTCTGAATGGGCATACACGTTGATCTCGCATCCCATGGCCTCGGCCTCGATGCAGAGGTCGAAGGGGGCCACGCCGCATTCGAAGCCGAAGAGCTTGTAGGTCGAAGCCGCGGCCGCGGCCATCATCTTCGCGTTGAGATGCGTCGCCGCAAAGTTCTGCCCGAGCCCCTTGAGGCCCTCCGTAGTCACATTGCCCATCCCGCTGAAGCAGGGAGGCCGATCGATCTCTTCACCGGCGAACATCTTCAGTACCCGTTCTCGCGCATTCATTGTTGCCATAGTTCCTCCTTAGTGCAGATCGAAAGTCAAATACAGGACTTTCTGTAACCACGGGTCCCGACTTCGTCAGGACACACAGATAAAATCGGACAACTGTCTGAATCTGGTTCGAACCGTGAGTCCACGAAGTTGACCCGCGGTTACCCCAAAATTCCCTTTTTCTATTTCCTCGCCGCCCCCGACGTTAGCTTGCCCAGAAAATCACCGAAGTACTTCTTGATCGGGATATTGGGATTGTCGGGAATTCTTTTAGTTTCGTCATACAACAGCGTTGTAAGCAGGATATGCGCTGCCGCTACCGCCGGGAAGATGCGCGGCGCCGTAACGATGGGGCCGTAGAAATTGAAATCGCTCCAGATCACCGATGCCATGCCCTGGACAACGGCGTCCATGGCCTTGAAACCGTCGAGGCTCCAGATGGTCTTCGCATCCTTCCACATGTGCGTGCCGTTGGAGTAGGCGCCGCCGCAGGGAAGCCCGAGCGTCTCTTTGATCAAGCGGTTGGCAACGAGCGAGAACGATGTGGCAGGCAGATTCATGACGGAGGTGTCGACGATGATGGTCTTGAAGCTGTCCGCGCCCTGGGCAAGAATTTTTTCCAATGACTTCAGGCGCCCAAGGGGCGATTGGTCAGCGTCGTCGAAGGCCTGGACCACAACGTGCTTGATTCCGAGGTCTTTGAGTTTCTGGACCTGACCCTTGATGTCCTTGTCCCAGGGGGTGATGCTGTTGTACAAGAACTTGTCCTGCAGTCCCAACTTCGCCACGTACTCCGTGGCCTCGGCTCTCTTCTCGGCGACCCACATGTCGATGCCGAAGGGCATGGTGGTCGTTTCACGGTAGAAGTCGATGTAGATCTTTGCCTCATCTGGGGTGTTCGCCACCATGGCCACCATGGACGGGATGCCGGTGGAGGTTGAAAGTTTTTCCTGCTGCTTGATGAGTTCTGCAGCTTTCTGGTGGTCGAAATTGCCTTTCCGGTCTGTAACAATTCGGTCCTTGTTATGAAACATGGATGCAATCAACAGCGGAGGGTTCTCACCGGCCTGCCCTCCGACCCGAATCCCGTCGAGTACATATACTTTCTGATCTCGTTTAAACCGAAACATCACCGCTCCCCTTTTCTCTTGCCCGGACAAGCGCCGTAAGATGCGGGGTAGGCCGGAGCAAATGCGTGATTATGAAGTGCACAAGTTACTTTGAAGGTCGCTATCGCTTAAGAATGAATGTATGAGTCAGAATCGGGGGAGTTTTTCGACGCTCCCCCATTAAATAATGGATTTAAAACACACCATGATCGAACTTCGGCTGCGGCAAGTATTCCCACTTCTCGCCCTTGCGGTACTTCGCCTCGATGTCCAGGCACTTCAGGGCGTACTCGAAGGCGTAGGGAATGCCGGGCCCGCCGGGAACAAAGCCCGCGAGGATCATGCCGACCGACGCCGCTTCGAAAATCTCTCCCGTGGTCGCACCCGCATTGATCGCGGGGATCACGTGGATAATGCAGCGAGGCGAGCAGTAACCTACTCCGCCGGACATGAACATCAGCTCTTTCACCTTGCGGGAAAGGGCCCCATCGCCGAAGATGCTGGCGTAGAAATCGGCGAAGGTCCTGCCCGGTTCCGGCGTTACGGTGTTGATGATCTGGAACATTCTCGGCACAAAGCCGCACTGCTTTTTCATGTACTCGTTCACTTCTTCCACTGTCATCTTCTTGTCAGCCATGTTTTCCTCCCCTTGCCCGGACGCGTTCTGTGCCCGGGAAAACAATTTTTTCAACTCTTACAAAATACCCACTTTGATAATCTCCCCTCACTACAACTAGTATCGGTTCACCTCCTTTGTTCATAGTTTCCATTCCCGCGCGACTTGGATGAACTTCTGGATATTCTCGTACGGAACGGTTGGGGGTATGTCGCACCCCGGCATGAGAACGAATCCGCCGTCGGTACCGGCGGCCTTGATGATCTCCTTGCAGCAATTCTCGACGTCCAGAACAGAGCCGTTGAGCATGATCTTTACGGGGTCCACGTTCCCGCCGAAGCACATTTTGCCGTGGAGCGTCTCCTTGGCCTTGGTGATGTCAGTCTTGTGATCGAGGCTGATGCAACTGGCGCCGGTAAGCGGGAACAGGTCCAGCCTGTCCGTTGTGTTGCCGCAGATGTGCACCAGAGTATGGACGCCCCGGGCCTTCGCCCAGTCGGTGAATTTCTTGAGATAGGGCACGGCGAACTTCTCGAACTGTTTCCGGGAAATAAGGTCGCCTGACGCCGTAGGGTCGGCCAAGCTGATGAGCTCGAGCGTCTTATCGGCGACGATGGGCTCGTAGAGATGGATCAGTACGTCAGTGGCGAAGTCCACAACTTTCTCCACGAAGGCGGGCTTCTTGAACGTGGCCTTCATCATGGCCTCTTCACCCACCAGCCGCGCACCGAGGGTGAAAGGGCCCCAGGCCGTCATCGTCACGGCGTAGGTGTCGCCGATCTTCGCCTTCGTTTTGTGCAGGGCCTTCTTTACGGTGTTGATGACCTCGTCCTTGTCGAGGTCGCTGATTCTAAGCTTCGCGAGATCCTCCTCGGAGGAGACGAAATGGTCCTCCAGGTCCGGCGCGCCAATTTCCCGCCACTTGATTTTCCCACCCAGGGCCGACGCATGAAAGTTATTGTAACCCGAGCCCGGATAGACGATGTCACACTGGAGCTTCCCGCTCATGTCGATGAGCATAGAGGTCATCTTATCGGCGTCCCGTGAAAGAGCCTCGAACGATGTACCCCAGCCCTTGATGCTCCACATGCCTGCGCCAAACAGGGTCACCGGAAGTCTGTCCGGCTTACCCCCTTCGAATGCCTTGAAAATCACTTCTTTCGGTTTCATAGCATCTCCCTTCGCACAATGAGATATCACCTACTCAGACTGACATGACATGGATAGTTCGCTTGAATTCCTCGAGGTCGACTGGTGGTTCAACGGCCTGCGTATATTCCTTGCCGCATTTTTTCCCTACGAAAAGGACAGGCATGCCGGGAACCACGGTCTTGATGATCTGCACCGCGTCCTCCGCAGAGAGACCAAAGGGTTCCGAATCGACGATGATGAAGTCATACTGCTTGAGCATAACCATCTGGACAGCGAGGGCGGGGTGTTCGACGGTTTCCACGTTGTACCCTTCGTCTCTTAGAATGCAGTAGAGGTTTTTGATCAATATGGGATTAGACGAACAGAGGATAATTTCTTTCATGACAAGAAAGTATGTGCATTTGCGATGCCAGACCAAAAGGCGGTCCGGTGAAGCCGCCATCAGTGTTGCTGACGCTTGTCCCGCATAAGCATGGGATCATGCAGAGCTGGATGCTGGCAGTCTGCTCAAGACTGAAATCACCGGAAATTCGAAGATATTCCGTCCCGCATTCTTGCACTAAACGCCTGAGATGCATGTTCAATAATCAAAAGCACAGGCGTGACGACACTGCACGCAAAGCGTAAAGCTACTGATTGAGATTATCTTCAATTGTAAAGTAGCTGAAAAATTTCCCATCGTCTGTGGCATTTTTCCTCACCCCTAGGGAGGCGATGAGGGCATTGTTCTCTCATCTATCGCCTTTCTATTCGAAGTGCTTTCAGTATCTCACTTACTGAATCGGAGCGGTTCATGGTGTAAAAGTGAAGGTAGTTTACGCCGTTTTTTATCAGGTCCTCGCACTGTTTCACCGCGTATTCGACTCCCAGCTTCCTCATCTCCTCGGGCATGTCCATAGCAGGCTCCATTCTGTCCAGAATTGCCTTCGGTACGGAAGCATTGCAGAACTCAGCAAGCTGTACGATCTTTTTGCAGTCAACGATCGGCATAATGCCCGGCAGGATGGGAATCGTGATGCCGAGCTTCGCAGCCCGATCGAGGAAGTCGTAGTAGTATCTATTGTCGAAGAACATTTGGGTGATCCCGAAGTCCGCCCCTGCGTCGATCTTTTGCTTCGTATATTCCATATCCTTCTCGATGCTCGGCGACTGAGCGTGTCCTTCGGGATACACAGCCACGGCGATGGAGAAATAATCATATTTCTTGACGAAATCAACAAGGTTCCGGGCGTATTTGAACTCGCCCTGAGTTGGGTCGAAGTCAGGCCGGTTCATCGGTGGATCACCGCGCAGGGCTAAGATGTTATCGATTCCGCTGCCTTGATATTCCTTCAGGAGTGCACTCATGGACATCTTCGTTGCACCAATACAGGTAAGATGCGACATCACCGTCAGGTCCGTTTCTTTTTTGATCCATTTGAGGGTGTTAAGCGTCCGGTCCTGAGTCGTTCCGCCTGCTCCATAGGTCACGGATACGTAGAGGGGGTCAAAGGCCTTCAGCTCATTCACTACCTTCATGAAGGCATCTTTCGCCTCCGAGGACTTGGGTGGGAAAAATTCGAGGGATACCCCCTGCCCCCGCTTTTTAAATTTGTCGCTGACATTCATAGCTATTTCCTTAAACATATTATCCCTCTTTTTCGAAGCGCATGTCTCTATCGTTGTGGCAAAGTCCCGCGCTCTGGCATCATCATTGCAATATTCTAACTAAGGCAAGAAATACTATTTCCTGCGAAGACGCAAAGAACGCGAAGAAGTTCTTGAAGCCATGCTTTCCACCTTCATAAAACTTGAGGACCTCCGCGCAGCGGCAGTTCCATGATTTTAGTTCTATTGCGTGTTGCCTGTCGTGGGATGAATTCGAGTTAGGGAAAAGGGCTGATATTTATGAAGATAACGGTTGTGTGCGGCTTACTGGGGTCAGGTAAGACGACTTTCATCAGGAACTTCGTGAAAGGCATGACAGAGAAGGCCGTGGTGCTGGTGAATGACTTCGGCACAGCCGGCATCGATGGTGAGATCTTTTCCGCAGGCGGTATAGAATCCGTCGAGCTGCCGAGCGGATGCGTGTGCTGCACGCTCAAATTTGATTTGATCACGACGATCAATAAGATCGCCAAGGAGTTCTCGCCGGAACATTTGTTGATTGAGCCGAGCGGTGTGGCATCGCCCTCCGGCGTACTCGAAGCACTCGCGAGCGCTGGTGCCGAATTGGTAAGTGTGGTCGGAATTATCGATGCCACGGAATTCACGGAGCTTTACGATTCAGGGATGTATGGCAGCTTTTTCGAGGACCAAATCACGTGCGCCGACGTTATCCTGGTCAACAAGACGGACCTTGTAAGGGAAGAGATGACCGTCGAGGCAATCAACCGCATCGGAACCATCAACCCCCGGGCAGTCCTATTCCGCACCGTGAATGCTGAAATCAGGGAACCCATGACCGAGATACCACGTATGGCAAGAGACCCGAGAAGCCATCATGCTCATTTCAATTTTAATACAATGGCGATCAGACTGGAGAAGACCGTGGATTTTGACTCTTTTAATAAGCGGTTCAATGAATTGGCTCGGGGAAAGTACGGAACCATCGTGAGGGCAAAGGCTTTGGTTCAGACAGAGAAAGGTCCGTATCGATTCGATATTGTCCTTGGGAAAGTGGACAGAGTTCCGTTTGAGAGGGATATTGAGGACAGCAGAATTGTGATCATAGGCGAGGGATTGAAGCAAGAGGCCTTTCGAAGCGCAATCAATTGATCCCGTATTTTTTTAGTTTGAGATAAAGGGTCTTTCGGTCAATACCGAGGAGCTGGCTCGCCTTGGACTGGTTGTTGCCTGCTTCTTTCAGGATCCTGAGGATAAAGGCTTTCTCCATTTCTTCGAGGGACGGGTTGGTACCGAGTTCCGCTACGGACGCAGAGGACGGGATGGAGAGGTCAATGGCCTCGATGCGATCGGATTCGCAGAGGATCACCGCCCGCTCCACCACGTTCTCGAGTTCTCGTACATTGCCCGGCCAGTGATACCCAGCCAGCAACTCAAGCGCCTCAGGTGTGAAATCCATAATGGCTTTGGACAACTTATTGGCATACTTCTTGAGAAAATGCCGCGACAGCTCGGGTATATCTTCCTTCCGCTCCCGGAGCGCAGGGATCGTGAGGTTGATCACGTTCAAACGGTAGTACAGGTCTTCCCGGAATTTCCCCGTTTTGATCATGCCTGTGAGATCTTTGTTCGTGGCAGCGATCATGCGCACGTCCACGGAGAGAGTTTTATTCCCGCCCACCCTCCGGAACTCGCCGGAATCGAGGAACCGGAGAAGCTTTGCCTGGAGCCCGATGGGCATCTCGCCGATCTCGTCAAGGAAGAGCGTTCCCTTGTCCGCCACTTCGACGAGACCATGCTTCATCTGGTAGGCGCTGGTGAAGGCGCCCTTCTCGTGACCAAAGATCTCGGACTCCATGAGGTTCTCCGTCAAGGAGGCGCAGTTCAGCGCAATGAACGGCGCGTCCTTCCGCGTGCTGAAGTGCCAGACTGTGTTTGCCACGAGTTCCTTGCCTGTCCCGCTTTCGCCCTGGATGAACACCGGTGAGTCGGTGGGCGCAACTTTCTGGATAAGCGCGAGGATGTCACGGAGCTGTCTGGACCTTCCGATGAATTCGAACGGCGATTCTTTCCGGACCAGCTCCTGCTCCAGCAGCTTGCTCTTGACGCTTAGGCGGCTGTATTCGTACGCTCGATCGATGACAATCACCAGTTCATCCAGCTTGTACGGCTTGGTGAGGTAGTCGTAGGCCCCATTTTTCATGGCCTCGACTGCCGTCTCGACCGTGGCCTTGCCCGTAAGGACGATGATCGCCGGAGTACCCGAATCGTCCTTCAGCTTTTTCATGAGCGATATGCCGTCAATGCCGGGCATAACAACGTCCAAGAGGATCACGTCGAAAGATTTGTCGTGAAGGAGACGCAAGGCCTCACTACCGTCGGGCGCAACCTCGACAGCATAACCTTTTCGAGTAAGTTCTTTCTTCAGGAGCCTTCTGAACGGCTCTTCGTCATCGACGACAAGTACGTTGATCATAACGAAATTTCATATGCAGCTCAGACACCAAGGCAACAAGAAAATCCTTAAGCTTTTTATTTTTAAAGCCCTTAAAAATCTCTGCGTACTTAGTGTCTCCGCGATTCGCATTATTCTTTTTTTACTCCCTGCATAGGATCGTCGGCAGAGTGATGATGAAGGTTGCGCCCTTTTCGGGTTCGCTTTCCACATCGATGGTGCCACCGTGCTCTTCCACGATTTTGTGACAGATCGTAAGGCCAAGGCCCGTGCCTTCACCAACAGGCTTGGTGGTGAAGAACGGATCAAAGATTTTGTCGATGAGGTCGCTGGGGATTCCTGTGCCTGTGTCTCTGACGGACAGCCGGATCCGGCTCCGACAACCCTTGACTCCCTGATCCTGTGAGGTATCGTCCAGTTCAGTCTTGATGAAGATGTTTCCGCCCTCGGGCGTGAAGTAAATGGCGTTCAGCAGGAGGTTCATGAGGAGCTGTCGGAGGCTGCCTGCATCGGCATAGATCTTCGGGACAGCGCGGTTCAAATTGAGTTCGATCGTGTGCTTCAGCCGGGCTGTCCGGTGCTGGAGCAGGAGAAGTACTTCCTTGATTAGCTCGTTAATATCGATCTCGCGGAAGGTCCCTCCGGACGGACGTGCGAACTCAAGCAGGCTCTTGAGGATCGTTTTACAACGGAAGATTTCATTGTGGATGGTCTTGAGATACTCGGGAAAATCCTCAAATTCTCGGATGCCGGCAAGAGACTTGTCACGGGCCCGGTCGAGGAGTGCCTCGGAGTAGCCCGCGATGATCCCTAGGGGGTTGTTGATCTCGTGGGCGATACCCGCGACGAGTGTGCCCAAGGAAGCGAGTTTGTCCGACCGGATGAGCTGCTGTTCGAGCCTCTTCTGTGATGTCACGTCCTTGAGGTAGTGAACAATGGCATAGAGACTGCCCTCCTCGTCGATGAGTGGATAGGCCCAGAAATGGAAAATGCTGCCAATGCCGTTTTTCAGCTCCTGGAACGACGGTCTTTTGCACGAGAGCGTCTCGGAACAAAGACACCCGCCGGTCAGCACGACGCCGATTCTCTCGAGGATCTCCGCGCAGTGCTTGTCCGTGATCTCCGTCTTGGAATACCCTGTTCTCATCAACAGGGTGTGGTTCGCACGGATCACCTGCTGCCTGCCGTCCTCGATCCAGACCATGTCGGTAATGGCGTCGAAGGTACGCTCCCACTCCTTCTTTTCCTTCGAGATCTCTTCAAACAGGAGCGCGTTCTCAAGAGCGACGGCAATATGCTTTGCCACGGGGAGCAGAATATTGAAGTCCTTCTCCGAGTAGTGTGAAGGCTTGGTGCTGTCAAAATTGAATACCCCGAGCATACGGTCATGGAATAAGGGGATGCTGATCGTCGAACGGATGCCCTCGCTCAACAGCTTCCTGTCCAGGGGGAATACCGTGTCGTTCAAATCGTAGCTGATCCAGGGCTTGTTATTCTGCACGACCCAGCCGGCGCTGGTCCCTTCAATCGGGGCCTTCACTCCTTTTTTCATTACCGTCTTCATCTCCGTATCCAGGGCGAAGATCAGGAGATTGTCGTCCTTTTCATTATAAAGCAACAGACTTGCCCTATTGTAGTCGATGATTTTCCGCAACTCGGAGACAACCATTCGGAAGATCGTCCCGATGCTCAGGCTGGAATTGATGATGCTGCTCAGCTCGTTGATCAGCTCACCTTGCGTAGTCCTCTCCCGGTGCAGCTTGGATCCGGTATCGGCAGACGCGGCCTTTTGGCCGGGCGCGTCACGGACTGCGATGATCATCCTGTCCGGACGATGGTTTCTAATCGGGATAACCGCTATCCGGGATGCCATGGGACTGCCGTTCTTGGGGAAACAGAAGGTTCGCAGGGACGATGAGGCTTCTCCCTCGGTCGCGTCATTTGCAGATGGAGAAAGGGCGGTGGACTCGCGCTCCCGGAGAATATTGTCAAGGGATATGAATTTATCGAGATTCCGACCGATAACCTCAACGCGATCGTAATCGAAGAACGCGTGAACATTGTCATTACAGGAAAGGATAGTCCATTCTTTGTCGACAACGAAGGCAGGCATGCTCAGAACATCGAGCGCTTTTAATAACTCTGAACTGTCCCTGTCGATCATAATTTTCATACGTTATCATATTAACACACTGCACCTGCCCCATCAATAGGAAAGCAGCCGTTTTACAGTGCTTGACTCCGACGGTCATGGCGATTATTATATTTACAGGCACCTGCACTCAATCTGCGAGGAATGACATAACCAATGAAAATCCGGATTGGACATCTCTCAACCTTCTACCATACTGCGATTCTATTGATGGCAAAGGGAGACACGGATTCTCGAGTTGGCGCAGAGATAGAATGGAAGCTCATGGGCACCGGTCCAGCGATCATGAAGGCCTTCAGCAGGGGCGAACTTGATATGGCGTACATCGGGCTACCGCCCGCTATAATCGGCATAGACCAGGGGATCAAGGTGACCTGCGTGGCAGGCGGACATGTGGAAGGTACGGTCATGGCTGGGAAGGCGCAGTGGACAGGATTTCCGGAGACCGAGGACCTGGGAATGATACTGAGGCAGTTCCGGGGGCGCAGGATCGGCGTACCAGGAAAGGGTTCCATCCACGACGTTATCTTATTTGACTGCATTAACCGATTCGGCTTCGCGAGGGAGATCGAGATTATCAATTATCCCTGGGCGGATCTGGTGACCGAGGCTGTGGTCAACAACGACGTATCTGCTGCCGTCGGCACACCCGCTCTGGCCATCGCGATCAAGCGTTTCGCCGGCGGCAGGGTGCTCTACCCGCCGTCGAGGCTCTGGCCCGATAACCCAAGCTACGGGATTGTTGTGGACAGCGGATATTTAACACGGGAAACGACGACGGTAGAGAAATTTATCGGACTCCATGAGGAAGCAACCGAATTCATCAGGAGACGTCCAGCTGACGCTGCGCGGTTGATTGCCGATTACGTCGGCATCGTTGATGAGCGCTTCGTTCTCGAAACGCTCATGCTTTCCCCAAAGTACTGCGCCCAGCTTACCGAAGGCTACATAAAATCGACCATGAAGTTTGTTACGGTTTTAAAGAAACTCGGATATATTGGGTCGGAGATAGCGCAGGAAAAGATATTTTCTCCCCACCTGATCGCCCAGATTCATCCAGGGCGAGATCATTACAACGACGGGCTCGACACAATACGGGCGACTCTGTAACACGAACCGCCTGATCACTTATCTATCAGGCCCGAAACAGGATAATAATCGCCGTGACCCGGAAAAATGTACCCTTGCCTGCCGTGAGCCCCCAATTCACGATCAAGAGAGAGCATCATTTCTTTCAATGCCGCAGTCTCTTCTTTATAGACCCGGGAATCGCTGTTCGGGCTCGTGAGCAGATACCGGTAGATGCCCAGGTGTTCTTTCTCTTCGGGTGAGAGGCTCCGCACGTTCAAGAGAAAGTCCGAGGTGAAGAGCAGCCCGAATTCTCGATTCAGGTAAAAGACAAGCCCGGGCGTATGGCCGCCGTGGCTTTCGAGCACCTCGAACAGGAGCGGGCCGACCTTAAAGGTGTCGATGATCCAGAATGATCCTCTTTCTTCCCGCTCGTTGGTGGAGAAATGGTGCGGCCGGGAGGGGAACCGGCACTCCGTAAATCTGCTTGAAAGCCGGGTGTAGTACTTATTCAGGTTCAGCAGGCTGCCTGAAATCCCGTGCGCCCGATTCATGTGCGTGATGACATCTGCGCTGCCCGGGTGCATGAAGACCGCAGTCCCGAACTCCTGTTCGAAGTATCCGGACGTGCCGGCGTGGTCCGTATCGGGATGGGTGACGTAGATCCTTCTTACCCATGCTGGGTCCATCCCCAGATTCCTGATTAGCCGCTTGATGTCCTCGTAATATATACCGTGACCGGCGTCGATCATGGTCAGGTCGTCGCCGTCGCGCAGCAGATAGAAGTTCTCGCTCGATGGCAGGCGGAAGCCGTGGAGCGTCACCCAGTTGTGGAAGCGCAGCGGTAGCATCGCCGTTGCCGAGAAATTTTCTCCGGTCCGGCTCCGCGCGCGCGACGCGAAGGTAAGAACCGTCTCGAACACATCGCCTGCCTCAAGATTGTTTCCGGCTTCAGCAGCGAAGTGTACCAGGTCCTGATACAACTCCCGGGATGATTCCACGAGGGATTTGATCTCCGCAACATCGCTCGACGGGAGGAGCTTCTTGAGGCGCAGGAAAAACTTCTCCACCATCTTGAGACCGATGATATGCGCTGCCTCCTGCTCGTTGCTGCCCCGGTAAACGACGCGGTAGTGATATCCGTCTTCATTAACGGCCTGCAGGAGCGCGTTGACCTCCTGCGGGTTCGCCGTGGCCATAACGATGTCCGCGGATTCGGGGTCGATGTCTTCGTCGTAAAGCATGTAGATGACGTTTGCGTCGTGCCCGGCAAGGAGCCGGGCAAAAGAGGCGAGGGAACCAGACCTGTTGACCAGCCGGACATTAATTTCGAGAATGCTTTCAACAGTCGTGACCAGCACCTCGTCCGGTCCGCCCCTCACGATTTCGAATCCGTACTGGTTCTCCCGGAGGTATTGCAGGAGTACGCTAAGGCTGTCTTCTCCTTCGAGCTGCACCTCAACGGCAACACGGCTGCTGTCCGTTGAACGGTCATAGTGAAAGAACGAGATGTTCCCGCCGACACGGGCGATGGTGGTGGCGAAACCGGCCAGAGAACCGGGTCGGTCGGGCAGGTAGATGCGGAATTTGACGAGGAGTTCATCCGGGGAGTCCTGCCCGGCAGGCGGACGGACCGGACGATACACCTTGAGCTGTGCTGGAGCACCCTTTTCGCTCTCGTTCATAGTTACCCCAATATTCGCCTAGAAAGCGTTTCTATGATTTTGCCATCGGCCTTTTTCACGCGGTAATGTCGTCTTCTTGCGAAAGAGCTGATCAAGGATTGCGCACTGAACCGCCGCGCCCACAGTAGATCACGATTTCTTTGTCCCTCGGCAGGTCCATGATCCATGCTGCCACTTTGTCAGGTTCGCGCCACTCGGCATCGGGGAGAACATCATGACCAGCATCGTAATCTGCCTTCCTCGGAACATCGAGAATGGCGATATCCTGACGTGATCAGAGCATAGACCTGAGGTCCAGGGGCTTGATGGTCCTGTTCATGGTGGGCTCTTACATTTTTTTAGCTGTGTTTTTCATTAAAAAAAAGAACCTGATTTTCTTATTGCTCTATGAGGAGATAGTTTGTATTATATCACCGCTTGCGAAGATTATGAACAATTTCGTTCCGGAAATATGTGCCATGCATAGATGCGGGTTCAAATGAGTACGGTAAGGATGGTCAAACGTATTATTTTGCTTCTGTGTTGTACGCTGGTACTCTCCGCCTGCGGAGTAAAACGAACGAATGTTGCCAGACCTCCGGAACCCTCGAGGCGCGGAACCAACGCATCGCAGAGACCATACACTGTATATGGTCAGCGATATGAGCCGCTCGAGAGTCATGAGGGGTTCGTCCAGACAGGGGTCGCAAGCTGGTATGGAAAGGATTTTCACGGCAAGACCACGAGCAACGGCGAGATCTATGATATGAACGCAATGACAGCGGCACACAAGACCCTCCCGCTTGGCGTGTACGTAAAGGTATACAATAGAGACAACGGGCGGGAGGCGATCGTCCGTATCAATGATCGAGGGCCCTTTGTAAAAGGCAGAATCATCGACCTCTCCTATGGCGCGGCGAAAAAGCTGGGTATCGATGTCGCCGGCACCGCATCTGTCCGGATCGAGGCGCTAGGGTACCGGGTAGGTGGCCCCGCAGGCCGTGAGGAATATTCGAGCCAAGTTAACTATGATGCTGGAAACTATACTGTTCAGGTGGGCGCTTTTAAGGATTACCAGAATGCGGTGAAGCTCTCTGAGGAGATGAAGAAGGCGGTAGGATTCTCCGAAATTCATCCCGCAATAGTTTATGGTGAATTATTTTATCGTGTCTATGCAGGCAACCATACGTCGTTGAAGTCGGCAGAGGCGGCGGAGACGAACTTTTCCGAGCATGGATATCCGGGGAGTTTCGTCGTATCGCTTGATTGATCAAGCTGCGAGCTCTTCCGTCATTGCTTGCTATCCTTAACATCCCTACGGCCCGAGATTAACAAGATTAATAAACCCAGCTCCCTTCAGGTTTCCGGAGCCTGCGCTAACAGAGAAATACAAAGATCCGCCAGAGATAAATATCGAACAATCCTCAGGTGTCGTGCCTGCAAAGCCAGTATTATTTCTATTAGGTAAACAGGTCACGGGATTCGTAAACGTGTTATCAGTGTAGGCCTTGAGATCGGCGTCATTAGTAAGACCCGTTATGCTTACTGTGTAACGCGTGTTCGGCGTCAAATTGCTCGCGACATAATAGCTGATTCCTGCTGGGCCCACTTGTCCAGATGAAGCGGTGCCAACGCTTACGATTACCGGAGTAGTAATTGAGCCCTCATTTACAGCGTTGCTTATTGAAGGAGCTGGTGTCACGAGAGTCGTATAGGTAACCGATTGGGCCGTACTGAATATTCCGTCAACAATAAAATATAACATCCCGCCCGTGGAGGTCAGTGTGCAGTCCTCAGGCGTCGTTCCGATGAAGCGCGTGTTGTCGATGGAGCATGTCGCCGGCGACGAAAAGGTAACGTCATCTCCAAATATAAAAAGATCAGCGTCATCCGTAAGACCGGTGATGCTGATTGTGTAGGCTACACCGGGCGTGACTGGTACAACATAGGCCGCTGCGCTGGTCTGGGTAGTCATGTCGGATGAGGGTAGTGAGAGAATCAGATTGACCGGCGGGCTTAGCAATTCCACATCGATATTGAAGGTCGCTGATGAGGTTGACAGGAATGTCCCGTCAACTTCGAAATAGAGAGCATTTCCAGGCGCGTTTATGATACAGTCTTCGGACGATAATCCGATGAGTCTGGTATTATCAACGGCGCATGATGAGAGGAATGTGAAGGTGCTATCTGTGCCAAAGAACAGGAGATCGGCATCATCGGTGAGACCAGTAATACTCATCTTATAAAGTCCACCCGGAATCACGGGCACGGTATAGGCATTGAACCCGTTTAATACTACCGTGTCTGTTATCGGAACGCCAACGGTCATGGATGTAGCGGGTAATGCCAGTGTCTTCCCAACTTCGTTCCCTCCACATGCTGAGAGAAACATCATAGATAACAACAGGATGGTCCGGGATGCTGAAATCAGTAACCGCGCCTTCATATCAAAAAACCTTCCTTGATGATAGCAATGTTCATGCTACCCGACCGGATAATATTGCATTATCTTTAGTATCACAATATCAGATTGCAGACGTAATAGATGTATTCTGTCCTCTTTAATAAATATAGCTCAAAAATTAAGGCTGGCTAAAAAAGGTTGTTTTTGGTTTTGGAGGGCAATGCTTTGTTCGTATGTTATTGGGCCATTATACCTCCAGATGAAAGTCCGGAGTCATAGTTGCGACAAGCTTACTCGTAACCTAAAGAGCCCCCATCTCCTCTTGCCTGAGGGATTATTTCATTTAATTTACTTCACTTCTTTTGCATTATCCGAGGTTGTAAAGATACAGGTCGCCCATCTGCATCAGATTGTCGTTTAATGCATATAAGTAATTTTGATTCCTGCACGGCAATCTTTTTCGCTACTTCCTGCAACTCGATAGGCTTATTCGGCATATCCACTACAAGCACATCATGCGCCCTGATCTCAGCAACTAGAGGCAAAAGCGCGTTTTTTGCCTTCGCATTGCTGTCCGCAGTCAGCATGAAGTTTGCTTCACCCCGCATGCCGCAGGCACACATAGTGCTGATCTTCACTTTTTTCACCTGCGAGAGCGATAGTAGCTTATGAAAACAGCCCAGCCCTATCCGGTATCATAAAACTAGACTGTTTTACTTTTTTCGCCTTTGCCATGGTCGTTCCCTCCTCAAACAAATATTAAATTTCGTTTCACCGGGCGAGTGGATTGAAAATTTAAAAAAAAGCAATACAACTCGACGAGGACTTGCTACAGGAATGAGCTATGAGTACAGGAAAGAAGAATGAAGCGGTCCCATTGTATAGAACAAAATTATAAAGGGAGGATTACATTTATGTAAACACAACGATATTGCCACAATGGGGCAATTATATTGAAAGCAAGGACAATGCCACGCCCTGGTAAGTTTATTTAGGACTGTTCACACCACACCCGGGCATTCTGGAACATTCTTAGCCAGGGAGAGGCGGGGAGCGATTTCTTGAGATCTTCGGGTAGCCATCCCCACTGCCAGGTGAGCACAGTACGCTCAGGGTGCGGCATCATGGCAAGGTGGCGGCCATCGGGCGAACAGAGGCCCGCGATGCCGGCTGGCGAGCCGTTGGGATTGAAGGGATAGGCTTCGGTGATTGTGTCGTCGTCGTCCACGTATCTGATCGGTGCGAGACCGTATTCGGCCTCGTCAAAAATCTTCTTGTCCGGAAAATACGCCTGACCCTCGCCGTGAGCCACCCAGATACCAAGTACGGAGCTGTCCATATCCCTGAGCATAATGGAGGGGCTCTTTAAAATCTTCACCGTCGAAAAGCGGGACTCGAAACGGCCGGAAAGGTTGTGAATAAAGCGCGGCTGAAGCTCATCCGAGATACCGCGCCACGGCACCCAGCCCAAGAGTGCCATCAGCTGACAGCCATTGCAAACGCCGAGACTAAAGGTATCATGCCGGAAGTAGAATTGTTCGAACTGGTCCCAGACCTTTTTGTTGAACCGGATGGATGCAGCCCAGCCTTTTGCCGAATCGAGCACATCGGCGTAGCTGAATCCCCCAACAAAGACCACACCGCGGAACTGGTCAAGCGTGACGCGACCCTCGAGCAGGTCCGTCATGGTCACGTCCCAGGGCTCGAAACCGGCAAGGTAGAAGGCCGAGACCATCTCGCGGTCGCCGTTGCTCCCCTCTTCGCGGATGACCGCGACCCTGAGTTTGTCAGTACGCTGGAGGATCGCAGGATTCGTTGGTTTCGGGTTGAAGGGAATGACGAAGGACGGTCCCTTTCGGTCATAGATATTCTTTCGCTCCTCGAGTATGTTCCCGGGGTTTCTCTGCAGCAAGTCAAGCTGATGACTCGTCTCCTCCCAGACGTCCCGGAGCACGCGCATGTCTTCATCGAGGACATTCTTCCAGCTGATTGATGTCTTGATTCGTTTTTCAACGATTGAATTTCCTATGACCCAATTCGGCACTGCTGCCTTGTTCAGGAGCTGGCATATCACGGACTCGTTCTCCGGAAGATATTCGATGACGAGACCGGCCTCCTCGGAGAACAGAACCGAGATCGGGTCCTTACCATGCGTGATTTCAGACGGGAGGTTGACCTCTATTCCGCAATTCCCGGCGAATGCCATTTCAAGGAGCGTTGTGATGAGCCCACCGTCGGAGCGGTCATGACCTGAGAGTATCAGCCCTTTCTTGATCAGTTTCTGGACGGCATTGAACGCTTGCTTGAGAAGTTTAGGATCGTCAATGTCCGGTGACTCGCTCCCCACCTGATTGAAGACCTGGGCAAGGGCAGAGCCACCAACACGGTTCTTTCCGCGCGCGAGATCAATGAACAGCAGCTTTCCTCTTCCCGGTGCCTTAAGGTCAGGCGTAACGGTTTTGGTGATATCAGGACAGCTGACATAGGCCGAGATGACAAGTGTACCAGGCGACTTCACGGTCTCAATCGTGCCGTCGGGTTTTGTGACCCTGGCTGCCATGGAAAGGCTGTCCTTTCCGCCGTCGATCGCAATGCCGAGCTTGATCATGATGTCCCGCATGGCAACAGCAGCATCATAGAGCCGGCTTCCCTCACCCGAGAGCTTCGGTGCCCACATCCAGTTAGCCGAACATCGAATGTCCTCGAGCGAGCTGACCTCTGCCCATACGATGTTTGTGAGCGCCTCACACACGCTCATACGCGCCATGGCCGCTGGATCGATCAGCTCCTTTACCGGCTGCTCGCCGATGGCGATAGCAGCACCCGTGACCCCTAAATGTGATTGGGCGATTACGGCGACATCAGCGACCGTAAGTTGAAGCGGGCCAGCGCACTGCTGGCGTGCGATGAGGCCGGTGACGGAACGGTCAACTTTGTTCGTCAAGAAGCGTTTGGAGCCGACCGAGAGAAGTCGCATCACTTTGTCAAGGGTTTTGCGTATGGTAAGGTCCTTGGGAAGTGCGAGGGGCATGAGCGCGGTTTGCTTTCGATCGAGCTTGAAAATCTTCTGCGGCATGTCGCCGAGGATTTTTGCCAGCTCAAGGTTTTCGGGCGTGGAATTGTCGATCTCGTCGTAGAGCAGGATGTAACCGTTGCCCGTGACCGTGCCGATCACGGTAACAGGCACCTTCTCGCGCACACAGAACGAGCGAAACAGCGATTCGTGTTCCGGTTTAATCAGGAGCGCATTCTGTTCTTGGTACTCAGCGCCCCAGATCTCGAGCACCGAGAGCGTGTTGTCGCCGATCTGGATCTTCCTGATATCGATCCTCGCACCCGCCGGGTACACGATCTCCTTCACCACGTTACAGTTGCCGCCCGCCCCCTGATCGTGAATGCTCTGGATCGGGTTCTTCTTCCCGAGCTCCACACAGGCGCGTATGACGCGGTTCAGTTTCTGCTCCATCTCGGCGTCGCCGCGCTGCACTGCGTTAAAGTCAAGCTCGGCGATGTTCTCGCCCTGGATCATGGATGAGGCTGCACCACCACCCATGCCAATGCGGTATGCGGGGCCCCCGATCTTGACCACGAGCATTCCCTTCCGTGCGACTGTCTTCTCGGTATGGCGAATGTCCATCTGGCCCACACCCCCGCTGAACATGATCGGTTTGATCCATTCCCGCCGCTCACCGTCGGGCAGCAGGAGACCGAAAGAGCGTGTAAAGCCCTGAATCACGGGTTCGCCAAACTTGTTACCGTAGTCCGAAGCGCCGTTACTCGCCTCGATCTCGATCTGAAGAGGAGATGCGAGGTTGTTCGGATATGTATACGAAGCATCTTCCCACGAGAGCGGGTAGCCAGGGATGCGGAGGTTGCCCACGCAGTAGGCTGCCGTGCCCGCGACGACAAGGCCTCCAGTGCCCGTTGCTTGCACATCGCGGATGCGTCCGCCGGTACCGGTCTCGGCGCCCGGGAAAGGAGCAACGCCAGAGGGGAAGTTATGTGTCTCGGCCGTGAAGATGATATTGTGAATTCGCCGTGATTCCTTGAATGCAGACGGGAAGGCGGGGTCCTTCGGAATAAGAGTTGTTATCTCGTAACCCTTGATAGCACTCGAATTATCCCTGAAGGCAATGACGCTGTTGTTTCTGTTCGCTTCGTAGGTTGACTTCACGATCTTCATCAAGGTCTCTGGGACTTCCTTGCCATCGACGATGAGCCTCCCGCGGAAGAACCAGTGGCGGGAGTGTTCGCTGTTCGACTGTGACAGGTCGAAGCACTCTACATTCGTGGGGTTGCGTTTGATCTCGTTCTTGAAAAGGTTTGTGTAATAATCAAGATCCCAGTCATCGAGTCCCAGGCCCATTTCACGGTTGATTTTTTCGAGGGCGGTCCTTCCCTGCTCCATGACCGGGACGATGCGAACCGGCTCGGGTTTGATGCCGGTCTCGAAGGTCGCGAGCGGTTTCGGATATGGGCATTCGGTCATGCGGTCGTGGACGAGCCAGAGGAAAGAAGCTCGTTGCGCTTGGCTCATGGCCCCTTGATTGGCGAGCTCCAGACGGTATCGGCGGGAACGTTCAATTCTTGTAATCTTTCCGAGGCCGCAAGCATGGCAGACCGAGACCGCATTCGTTGACCAAGCTGTCATGAAGTTCATGCGGGGGCCTACTTCAAAAATCAATGCACGAGAAATGCGGAGCGCGGGACGAGCTACGAAGCTCTTGTCGGAGAAATTTCCCGGCTCGAAGGTCTCGGCCAGGAGCCACCGAAGCAGGCTCATTTCGTCCTGCGTGAGCGGGCTGTCGGTGGCGACATTGAAGCAGAATTCGGTCTCGATCCCGCGGATTGCGGGAGAGACCTTTTTCTGTGCGGCCGCGAGCAGGCCCGCGGCCTGGTAGGCTGAGAGCGCGGGTGTGCGGTAGAGATGAAAGAGGACCATAATTGTCTCGTTAAGATGCTGTTGCGGAAAAAATTAATTAAGGAGAACTAGAGAGTTTGGTGAAATAGGAAGGGAAAATTGTATTGCAATGGCCCTTCTCCCGCCTCTCTTTCTCCTCCTGTTTGTATATCCGCGGTAATGCGTGGCTGGGCGAAAAGTATCTATCGCTCCGTCAGCGACACAACCTTCTGTTCAGCGGTCTTCTTCTCGCCTGCCATCTCGCTCTTGCCGTCAAACGTGACACCCTCTTCTATGATGAGCTTGGGCGTCTTGATATTACCCTGGACGATTCCAGGTGCGATGATATGCACCTTCTGGCTCGCGTTGACGTTCCCGACGATCTTCCCGCTACAGATGATTGTACCCACAGTGATCTCCCCCTGGAGGAACGCGCCGTCACCGGCGATGAGGGTATCTTTGGAAATCACCTCTCCCTCCACCTTCCCGTCGACACGGATGGTGCCCTCGAAACTGAGTACACCCTTGAACCCCGTGCCCTTTCCCAAAAATGCCGTGATCTCCGCCTGCTCTGGTGATCCTGAACCTTTTTTCAACATGAATACATCCTCCTCCACGTGATTTCAAAATTTATATCCGTAAAATAGCCATGGATTAATTCACCCAAACAATTAGAAAAAGAAAGATAGAATATGGAAGGATGAGGAATCGAACCAGAACACAATGGCCGTTTTTCCCTTTCCCCCGCTTCTCCATCTCACCTTATGTTTTTACTGTTAGTTGTATAATTCGTAGTTAACAAATCTTATCAATGATCCTATCCAGCTCTTCCGCAGAATAATACTCAATGACGATCCTGCCACCCTTGGACTTCGCGATTATGCTCACTTTGGTGCCGAGCGCTTTCTTGAGCTTTTCTTCAACCGATTTGAGCTCGTGGCTCAGCCTTGCCTTTTTCTCCTTTGGCGGATTCTTAAACCGGGCGGCGAGCGCCTCGGCCTCGCGCACCGAGAGACCCTTCTTCACGATCATCACCGCGGCCTGCATCTGGTCTCGCACGCGCTCAAGGGACAGGAGTGCCTTGGCGTGTCCCATGCTGAGGGAGCCCGTTGCCAGCTCCTGTTTTATCTCTTTGGGCAGCCCAAGAAGACGCAGGAAATTCGTGACTGTGGAGCGCTCTTTGCCGACCCTCTTCGCGAGGTCTTCCTGCGTGAGCTTGAATTCGTCCTGGAGTCGCTTGTATGCCTCGGCTGCTTCTAGCGGGTTCAGGTCCTCGCGCTGGATGTTCTCGATCAGGGCCATCTCGAGGAGCTCCCGCTTGGTGGCTTCCTTGACGAGAGCTGGAATGGTCTTGAGTCCCGCAAGCCGAGAGGCACGCCATCGGCGCTCACCAGCGATCAACTGATAGCCGCCGCCAGCCCGGTGTACGATCACGGGCTGGATAACACCCTGCTCTTTTATCGATGCCGCGAGCTCTTTCATCTTTTCATCATTGAAGACTTTGCGGGGCTGGTACTCGTTCGGAACGATCTTGTCCAGCTCGATCTCGTTGATACCGAGAGCTTTCTTCTCCTTATCGTCGAGCGCTGACAGGTCCGGAATGAGCGCGCCAAGTCCCTTACCGAGTGCTTGTTTTTGCATGACTGATAACCTCCTTGGCCAGTTCCAGGTAACTCTGCGCGCCACGAGACCGGATGTCGTACAGCAGCACTGGCTTGCCATGACTTGGCGCTTCGCTCAAAGCCACGTTCCGGTGAATGATCGTCGTGTACACCTTGTCGCCAAAATACTTGCGCACTTCCTGGGCCACTTGTTCAGCGAGGTTGTTCCTGCTATCATACATGGTGAGGAGCACTCCTTCAATGGAGAGGTCTGGGTTTAGGTCCTGCTTAATGAGCTTGATGGTGTTCATAAGTGCCGTAAGACCCTCGAGCGCATAGTATTCGCACTGCACCGGGATTATCACGCCGTCGGCAGCTGTTAGGGCGTTCACGGTAAGGAGGCCCAGAGACGGCGGGCAGTCGATGAAGATGTAATCATAATCGTCACGGATTGGTGCGAGCGCCTTCTTGAGCACCCGCTCCCGAGCAAGCATCTGGATGAGCTCCACTTCAACACCCACCAGATCTATCTTCGATGGAATGACCTCGAGCCAGGGAAAATGTGTTGATTTTTTTATCTCCTCGAGCGTCCGCCTGCCGGTGAAGAGATCGTAAGTGCTGCTGGTTATCCCGTTCCGGTCGATCCCCATGCCGCTTGTGGAGTTGCCCTGGGGGTCTGAGTCGATGAGGAGCACCTTTTTTTCAGCTGCGGCAAGCGATGCTGCTATGTTCACGGTGGTCGTTGTCTTGCCCACGCCCCCCTTCTGATTGGCAATTGCTATGACTCTGCCCATGCTTCCCTATATCCTCCGCATACTGTCGGTTCAGAACGTCATTACTTTACCATAGGATGATGATAAAAGGAAGAAAAAATTGAGAAAGGCTGGAGTCGACGACCTCTTTGTGAACTGCGGATGAACACAGATAAACATCAGGAAAAAGGTCAGAAATGGCAAGTTGGGAATGGTTAAATCAGTAAAGATGAATATAAAAATATGCTTGAACCAGCATACATAGCGTATTTTTTTTCTCCTTCGCATTTCCGCAACAATGTTCCACGTGGAACACGGTAAAACACTTTAAACTTTTTTGTACTACCTAAGAAAAGGCGTCCAGCCTATTTGAAGAGTATAAGAGTACGGTGACGCGTTGCCGTTATGGGATGGGACTTTTAATCATATCTGTCCAAGCTCGCCACCGGCAGGGCTCACGCGGATGGAACCCAGCGATACATTCCGGACCTGCGCCGTGTCTCGGACTGGTGTGATCACCCTGATGGCCAGCTCCCTCAGGTCAATGGCGCGCAGGATGCCGATGCCCAGGCAGATGTTCCGGTCATCGTTCAGCCCCACGAGCAGATGGTCTATTTCCGACCGCCTGAGAACTTCGACCTCACGAACCTTGTATTGCTCCTTGGCCGTGAAAAGCTCATCGCCAGCATACTCACCTTCAACCACGAGAAACAGCCTGTCAGCGGAGAGCTCCGCATGGACCACGATGCCCTTGACAATCTTTGAAAGCCGGTTGATGTCACGGAACCCCAACCGCTCGCCAGTTCCCAGGCCCGGACCATGGACGCCGACATCGTTCAGGTTGATGTCATGAAAGTCAGCTCCCCGAAAGTATTCTTTAAAGCGTTGTTCCCGCACGGCCTGACGCGCCTCGCGGGTCGAGACCTTTGCATCGGGCGACACAGGAAGCCTCTGGATAAGTAGTCCAGCCCGATGCGAGTGCGGCGAGAGAAGGTGGTCGACCTCGTTCTCTTTTTGCAGGGCAATCACATACCGGGGCGCGATCATGTCTATTTCGTGAAACTTGAGCTCTCTCGCTGCCCCCCCGTTCACTAGGCCGCACGTATTGATCAGGATAAGGTCAGGCTGCAGCGACTGAGCCAGCGTGTAAAGTTTCTGGAGGCCCGACATCATCTCGAGCAGGCGGCCGACGGGTGAGGTATTGCCGATGAAGCTCATTGCGAATGCATTCTTTCTCTTCAGCAGGTCCGCAGCTTCGGCATACGGAGTGAGTGATATGACTGCGGGCGGACCGATAAAAGGCTGGCCGGGGTCGGCATCTAGCCATGCCAATCTTTTGCCGGCCCGGCAGTACAGCCCGGCGAGGTACAGGCAGAATGTGGTTTTGCCCGAGCCCGGTGCGCCCATTACCAGCACAGGCCCGCCTTGAGCGCCGACCTCTTCGGCTGCCTCTCTCCATTCAGGAGGTATTTTAAGTGCTCCTTCTAGCATGAATAATTCTCAGCATTGGCTATAATTTTTTATGATCTTCCTTTTTTTATTCCACATTACGCACACGCATGTTCCGCACCGTAACGGCTATTTGCCGCAGGATTCCTAAACTCTTCAGAATAGGCTGGGCGCCTTTTCCCAATGACGGCACAAAAAAAGTTCAAAGTGTAACAGGGTTCCACGTGGAACATCTACGATGTCTTTTTGAATACCCAGATTGCCCTTTTATAATCTGAATGTGGCAGGGTCTGCTCGATCCTTTTTTTCAGAGTGACGCCGGCTTTGGCAATCTCCGGCTCTGTAATCGCTTCTTCCGGACCCCTGCTCAGGACCATGAGCCCGCCCTCCTTCAGGAAGGGAACGCCTACCGAAAGAGCTTTTTCCATATCTGCAAAGGCACGGGCAGTAACTACGTCAAAGAAAGCGGATAGGGAAACGGGAAGCTCCTCCGTCCTCTTGTCAATGATTTCAGCACCCGTAAGCTTCAGTGTCCTCATGACGTGGCGGAGAAATGAAGCCTTCTTCTTTGCGGACTCGACGAGCGTGACGGCAATCTCGGGGAACGCGATTTTGAGCGGCAGTGCCGGAAAGCCTGCCCCTGATCCCATATCGAGGAGCAGCAGCCCTGGTGCCGGCGTAAATCCTTTCAGGTAGGACAGGGAGTCTAGAACATGTTTGATAACCATGTCCCGCTCTTCTGTTATGGCCGTGAGGTTTATCTGCCGGTTCCACTTTTTCAATTCCGCCAAATATATGAATAAAGAGTTGATCCGCTCGACGGTCAGAGCGATGCCAAGCTCTTGTGCACCTGTCTTTAATATTTCTCGCGGAGTCACGATGCCCTCTCTGTTGTCCTACTCTGAGTTCCTCTCGTCTAAATCCTCTTTCCGGAGGAAGATAGAACCTGTTCTTCATGCTTTTGCAGTATGCACGACAATGGTCGCAATCTCTATGCCCTTCCCCTCTTCCTTTTTTCGAGCGCGACCATAAGAAGCGATATCGCCGCGGGGGTCACACCTGCTATACGTGATGCCTGGCCGAGCGAGACGGGCCGCACTTCCTTGAGCTTCTGGCGCACCTCGGTGCCGAGGCCAGTTACGCCATCGTAATCCATTTCAGAGGGGATGTCCTTCTGTTCTAGCGATGAAAACCTTTCCACCTGCTGGAGCTGGCGTTGGATATAGCCTGAATATTTCACCTGTATCTCCACTTGTTCCGCGATTGCCGGATCGAGCGGTTGGGGTGGTGGGCTGATCTTCGCGATATCTTCATACCGCAGCTCCGGCCGCTTGAGGACCTGCTCCATCACTGCCTCCCCCACAAGACCCGCGGATCCGGCATTCGTAAGCACGGCATTAATCTCTGGTGTCGGCTTTACCCATGTCTTCCCGAGCCTGACTATCTCCTGTTCCGCCGCTTTTTTCTTCTTTAAAAAACATCGGTACTCTTCATCAGTCACGAGGCCAATCTCATGTCCCTTGTCCCTGAGCCGCAAGTCCGCATTATCCTCGCGCAGGATGAGCCGATACTCAGCCCGGGACGTGAACATGCGGTATGGTTCCGACGTGCCTCTCGTCACGAGGTCGTCAATCAGTACGCCGATGTATGCTTCCGCGCGGTTGAGAATGAGCGGCGGCCGCTTCTGGATCTTGAGCGCGGCATTGATCCCCGCCATTAACCCCTGGGCCGCGGCTTCCTCGTAACCCGACGTGCCGTTGATCTGCCCAGCGAAGTAAAGCCCGAAGATTTTCTTCGTCTCGAGCGTGTGCATGATCTGCATGGGCGGAGCGAAATCGTACTCAATGGCATAGGCAGGCCTCATTATCTCAGCTTCTTCAAGCCCCGGTATGGTTCGATAAATCTGGACCTGGACGTCATATGGTAAGCTCGTGGAGACACCATTAGCATAATATTCTTCTGTATCAAGACCTTCCGGTTCGAGAAATATCTGATGTCGCTCCCGATCCGGGAATCTCATTACTTTGTCCTCGATAGACGGACAATAGCGCGGGCCAATGCCTTTTATTAACCCAGTATAAAGTGGGGAGCGATCAAGATTATTCTTTATATATTTATGTGTAAGTGGGGTGGTAAATGTCAAATAGCACGGTAATTGTCTTAATGGGTGTTCTTTCTCTGAAAAAGAAAAGAACGGCGCAGGATCGTCACCATACTGTGCTCTAGTCCTGGAAAAATCAATCGTCCTTCCATTGACTCTTGCAGGCGTCCCGGTTTTGAGACGGCCAAGCTCGAAGCCGAGGTCTCTGAGGCTGCCGGAGAGGCCTTCTGAAGGGAACTCCCCTGCCCTGCCTGAAGGATAATGTATTAGCCCGATATGGATGAGGCCCTTCAAAAACGTACCGGTAGTTACGATCACGGCGGAAGAGCAGTACTGGACGCCGATGTTCGTCTCAACGCCGACAATCCTGCTGTCCTCAACGAGAATCTTTTCGACGAGACCCTGCTTCACATCAAGTCCCGGCTGCTGCTCGACGGATTCTTTCATGGCGAGCCGGTACTTCTGCTTGTCTGCTTGCGCACGCGTGCCTCGGACTGCCGGCCCCTTGCTCCGGTTGAGAATTCTGAATTGAATACCAGTACGGTCAATGATCTTCGCCATCTTACCGCCTAGGGCATCGATCTCTTTCACAAGGTGCCCCTTCGCGAGCCCGCCTATTGCAGGATTGCAGGACATAAGCGCGATGCTGTCGAGGTTCATGGTGAGCATGAGCGTGGAACAGCCCATGCGCGCCGCGGCCAGCGCCGCTTCGCACCCAGCGTGACCTGCGCCGATTATGATTACATCGTATTTTTTCCCAAAGGACATAGAACAGCCCTCGACTTTATTACCACGGATACAATAGAGTACACGGAGGAAAAAGTTTTTATCCGTGTCGATCAGTGTTAATCCGTGACTAATCACCTATTCAAAATTTCATGCCTACTTTCCAATGCAGAAGTCATTAAATATCCTCTCGAGGATATCCTCAGTGTATGTCGCGCCGAGGATTAGACCCAGACTGTCGAGAGCGTCCCGCAAGTCAACGGCGATGAATTCGGGAGACAGGCAGGCTTTGACGGATTCAAGTGACTTTTCCAAACTGATCCTTGTATTTTCCAGCGCGCCCCTGTGCCGCTGGTTCACGGCCCAGGCGTGTTCTCGGGCTCTGACGGTCCCCTGCTTCATCATATCTGAAACCGCACGCTTCAAACTATCTAAACCGTCTCCGGTGCGGCACGATAGAGAGACCTGCAATCGAGGTCGATCAAGGACCTCCAGTTCGCGTGGCAAATCGGACTTATTGATTACCGCGATCGCGCTCTTTCCCTCTACCTCTTTCAATACTCGCTGGTCTTCTTCCTTGAGCTTCTCTGAGCCATCGAGGACCACGATCACGATGTCCGCGGACTCGATTGCCGCAAGGCTCCGGCGGACACCCTCCTGCTCAACCGCATCATGGGTGTGCCTGATTCCCGCAGTGTCCAGAATTCTGATCGGGATGCCGGAGACGTTCAAATATTCCTCAAGCACATCCCGCGTCGTACCGGGTATCTCGGTAACGATTGCGCGATTCTGTTTGAGCAGCGCATTCAAGAGCGAAGACTTACCCACGTTCGGTTTGCCGACAATGGCGGTCGCAAAGCCGTCGCGAAGAATCCGTCCGAACGCAAAGCTCGAGAGCAATCCCTCTATCATCGCCAAAATGTCGGATACCTCATCCGCGAGCGGCGTGCCGGACTCGGTCTCAATGTCCTCCTCGGGGAAATCGATTCCCGCCTCCACCGAAGCGAGAAGTGAAACAAGGCGGTCCCGGAGGTTTGAGACTTCTATCGATAAACCGCCCATGAGCAGTTCATTCGCCGCACGGTGCGAAAGATCGGTCTTGGCCCTGATGATGTCCATCACAGCCTCTGCCTGGGCAAGATCTATCCTGCCGTGCAGGAACGCCCTCTTCGTGAACTCTCCGGGCTCGGCCTGCCGCGCACCTGCATTGATGAGCAGAGCCATGGTGCGCCAGAGCGGCATCATGCCACCATGGCAGTTTATCTCGACTACATCTTCCCGCGTATACGTAGCAGGCCCGCGCATAACGCTCATGAGCACTTCATCAACCATTTCCCCCGTGCCCGGGTCGATGACGTGTCCATAGTGGACCGTATGGGTAGCAGTCAGCGCAAAATCATTATTATCGCGGCGCGGCTTGAAGACTCTCGCACCGATGCTGATCGCATCTTTCCCGCTCATCCGGATGATGCCGATCCCACCTTCGCCCGGCGGCGTCGAGACCGCGCAGATCGTATCCTGTTCCTGCATGGGCGTATATTACCACAAAGCACAAAGTCTAAAAACATCTTTTTGGAACACCTGATCAGATCCGCGCCCGTCACAATTAAATTCCTTTTATGTAAAGGATTCTTTCTAATATTCGAAAAAATTTTATGATAGAATATGTCCATTATCAAACTTGGCTATGGATACCAAGGAATTAAGAAAACTGGCAGAAAAGTATACGCCTGATCAGCTTGAGTCCTGTATCCGGCAGCAGCTCGAAAAGGGTGAGAACCAGTGCGAGATTGTGGATCAGACCAATGAGGTGATCACGGCCTTGAGCAAGGCGGAGGTTGTACGTGAGCTTATCGACAAGGGAATGAAGTTCTCCGACGCATTACGGGAGCTTGGCCGCAGGATACGGGCTGTGTATGGAAATGAAGAAGAAAACGCAAAGACAGACTCTTCGACTGACGGTCGCAGATCCTGACCATATGGAACTGAGGACTTAATGCTTTCGAGAGAAAAGGGCACTGATCCTTGATTTTTATGCCATTAAGGACAAGATCATGACCGACAAAACCTCCTGGGAACGGTACAAACAATATCTTTGTATCTGTCCATCCATCGGCATGACGCTCGACATCAGCAGGATGAATTTTCCCGCCGACTATCTTGCCTGCATGGAGCCTGAGATACAGAAAGCTTACAGTGTCATGGAGGAGCTCGAGGCAGGTGCCATTGCCAATCCCGACGAGAACCGCATGGTCGGTCATTATTGGCTTCGCAGCCCTGATCGGGCGCCGACGCCTGAGATCCGACAGGAAATAAAAGACACCATCGAGGCGATCAAAGGCTTTGCATTCTCCGTCCATGCAGGAAAGATCTATCCCCGCAAACGGGAGCGCTTCACGCATGTATTAAGTATCGGTATCGGCGGTTCGGCTCTGGGTCCACAGTTCATTGCCGATTCCTTCGGCACAAAATCGGACAAGATGAAACCCTATTTCATTGACAACACGGACCCCGACGGCATAGACCGGGTGCTTGCGGAAATCGGTGATGATCTGGACAATACTCTAACCATTGTAATCTCCAAGAGTGGTGGCACAATCGAGACGAGAAACGGTATGCTCGAAGTTGCATCAGCCTATCGGAAAGCAGGCCTGTCGTTTGAGAGGCATGCTGTTGCCGTAACAGGAGTGGGAAGCAAGCTTTATAATATATCAAAAAGTGGGGGATGGCTAGCAAGGTTCCCTATGTGGGATTGGATAGGTGGGAGGACATCGGTAATGTCTGCTGTTGGTCTTCTGCCGGCCGCACTTCAGGGTGTATCTATAGAAGAATTGTTAAAGGGTGCCGCCCTTTGCGATGAGATTACCCGTCGCAAGGAGACCCGCTCCAATCCTTCGGCGCTCTTGGCTCTTGCCTGGCATCATGCGACCAATGGCTGCGGAGCCAAAGACATGGTTATCCTTCCTTATAAAGACAGGCTGATGCTCTTTCCCAAATACCTTCAGCAGCTTGTCATGGAGTCTCTCGGCAAGGAGAAAGACCTCAGTGGCAAAGTGGTAAACCAGGGCATTGCGGTTTACGGCAACAAGGGCTCGACAGACCAGCATGCTTACGTGCAGCAGCTCCGCGAGGGAGTGAATAATTTTTTCGCTACGTTCATCGGGGTGCTTCATGACCATGATGCGCCCTCCCTTGAAGTCGATCCTGGCGTCACGAGCGGCGATTATCTGAACGCCTATCTCCTGGGAACGAGGAACGCCTTGTATGATAATGGTCGTGAGTCAGTCTCTATTACGATCGAAAGGCTCAATCCCCAGTCCGTCGGCGCGCTCATCGCTCTCTATGAACGGGCGGTGGGGTTCTACGCCAAACTCGTCAATATCAATGCCTATCACCAGCCCGGCGTCGAAGCAGGGAAGAAGATGGCTGGTGCCGTTATAGCCCTCCAGGGAAAGTTACTTGCACACCTGCGCGAAAATCCCGGAACGTCCTTCACCGCCGAAGAGGTCGCCAAAGCCATCAACGCGGAAGATAGTGTCGAGACGGTCTTCATGATCCTCGAACACATGAGCGTAAATCAGGATCATAAGGTGCAGAAGATGCCTACCGCGCCCGTATTCGATTCGCGCTATTTGATCAAAGAGTTATTGTGATAAAAGAGCTCGCAAAGCTACTGAATTTCATGAATTCCTAGGCCGATCCTTTCCAAACTGAACTCGCCTTCATTTTTTCCATGTTGAGAAGATTTCTTCTCTTTTTCAGTTTGTTGAATCTTTTTTAAACGTGCGTTGGTAACAGCAGGACGAGTATGATCGTCGATGGCATGAAGCAGCCCGACAAGGCCATTTCCTCTTTGATGACCGCGGAGCAGCATGCGGTCGAGGTGTGAATATGCGTTGTTTCGAGTTAACAGATGGGGACATCCGCAAATGAACGTTTGGCCTGAGCAGCCCTCCAGGTAGTATTTATTCGAAACTCGGGACAAAAACGAGAATGGGACTAATTATACTCGTCATGTCCATGTCCGGAAATGTGGTGGATGATTTCCCATGCAGTCTCCTCAATAGATTTGTTCGTTGTATCAACGATCTTCCAGTTCTTGTGTTTTTTGACGAGGTCCCAGACGTACTCGACCTCGGCAAAGACCTTCTTCAAGTCGCTGTAACTCGATTTAAGATTGGAATTTTTTTGACGCACCTTCCTGATTTTCTGGAGGACTTCGGGGTCTATATTTAGACAGACGATCTTGTGCTGGTCAATTTCGAAGAGCTCTTCTGGTAAGGGAATACCAGGAACAATAGGGACATTTGCAACCTTATAGCCCTCCTGAGCAAGGAATAACGAGGTTGGTGTCTTGGATGTCCGCGATAGACCCACCAGAACGATATCAGCTTCCCTGAGGCGCTCGGCGCCCCTGCCGTCATCGTGTCCGATCGTGTACTCTATCGCGTCGATACGCTTAAAATACCGCGCATCGACCTTTCTGAGGAGGGTAGGGGTCTCGAGCGGTTCCCGATGCAGATAGGAAGAGAGATTGCTGATGGGCGGGCCCAGAATGTCAAGATGGTAAATATTGCTCTTCAGGCAGTATGCGTTGGCATAGTCCCTCATCTCTTTTCTGACAAAGGTAAAGGCGATGAGTGCCTTGTCCGACTTGGCCTGGTCGAGGATTTTTTTGAGAGCGGCCTTTGAATCGATATCATGGAAAACCATCATTTTCGTGCGGGAATGTTCGAACTGAACGATGGCTGCCCTCAGAATGTGCAGGCCGCTCTGGCCGGTGGCATCGGAAATAATGTAGATTTTTTTCGTAGGCATTCTTCAATACATCATATGATACGCGAACGTGTATACACCGCCTGGTACAGAGCGCTGTGCGCAGTGCAGGCAAAGATGAAGGAAAGATTATTCGACCTTGTATTGCATGTACGATTGACCATAGCAAAACTAAAATGGCCTGTCAACAGCAAATGAGGTCCTTAGATAGTTTCGAAAACGCCGCAAGCGGGTTTCTAAATTTTTATCATTTCGCGCCGTAAAATCCCGTTTCTTCAGGGCGGGGGATATAAGGCGCCCTGGTCTTCCTTGCAAACGCTCGTCTTTTTAATGCCACGAAAGATTTGTGTGGTAGAGGTTGCAGGGAAATTTCATCCGATGTGCATGCGTGGGCCAAATTTAATGAGGAGAGTGTTGACGAGACAGAGCGTTCACGATATACTGAACCATGCTCTTGTGACACTGAAAACAAGGAGTTGCCTTATGGAAAATAAAATATCTGGGCCATCCAAGGGATATCAGAAGAAAACCAAGAAAGAAGGGCGGGATGCAAAGCCGTTATCAAAGGCAGGTCCGGGGAAATACAATCGTGATTATGCCTCACCTACAGCAAAGAAATGGCCTCAATTAATTGAGGCACTCGAGATCGGAAACGTCAGTGTTGTGAAGCAGTTGATAGAAGAGGGGATTAATATAAACTTAAGTCGCGACGGGGTCACGCCGTTGATGGTTGCTGCGTCAAAAGGGCAAACAGAGATCGCTGAGGTCCTAATACAAGCAGGTGTGAACGTTAATGCAAGACGTGATGACGGTTGGACAGCGTTGCACAAGGCGGCATTTGATCAAACAGGAACCGATATTGTTGATCTTCTCCTGCAATCAGGTATTGATTTTGAGGCAAAGGACAAGTCCGGCAAGACCGCCGTTAATATTGCCGAAGAAAAAGGTCATCGTGACATTGCTCGTGTAATCAAGAAGTATCAGGAGAAGCTGCGAGTCGATGCCAGAGAATGGGAAGATTTCCTAAACACGCCTGAAGGGAAACCCTTTAAACAACAAAGAATTCATGATTCTTTGACTTCGTATTCCAGGCTCTGGTGGCTGCCTCCGCTCGTACTGGGAGGCGTCGGTATTCTGCTGGGCTTATTTTCCGGCGCTGTTATCTTGTCAGCCATAATCGGCGTGATATCCGGGCTTCTTATCGATCTTTCCATTTTCTTATGGCAAAAGAAGATACGTACCTACCTAGATGAAATTGGACCATTACCTGAACTCGATATTCATATACTACGGCTGAAAAGGAAGACAGGAGAGCCAATCAGGCATAAAAGAAATCTCAAAACAATATTGGCTGAGGAGACAAACGATAAGCAGCCTGCTGATAGTGCTCCAGAGCTTAGTCCAGATAGTCCCCCCCTTGAGCAGGCAGCTGACAGTTTGCCAATTGATGAAAGCAGTCATTTAGAAACACCTAAATTGAAAAAGAAGGGACTGAAAACAGCTACCTATGCAGTAGTCGCGCTTATCATAGCAATTCTCATTGGCGCAATAGTTGTAAATAGAGGTTCTCTCGCGAAATGGTATTTTGCAAAGAAACTAGAAAACAAAAACATCCAGTTTTCCGAGCAAGCTTTCCTGGATGAAGTGTCAAAGAATAACGAGGAGGCTGTGGATCTCTTTATTAAGGCAGAAATAAATTTAGATGCAAAAAATGAAAATGGAAAGACAGCTCTTATTATCGCTTCCGAAAATGGATATGTAAATGTACTCAAGAAGCTGATTAAGCTGAAGGCAGCATCATTAAATTATTTTGATAAGAGCGGTAATACAGCATTGATGGCGGCCTCAGGCAAGGGGCATGAAAATATCGTTAAATTACTTTGTGAAAACGGTGCAGACGTCAATTATACGGTCCCCTCCAGTGAAGGCGCTGCTACAGCATTGCAGGCTGCTTTGGATACTTCTGATTTTAAAGAAGCACACATGAGAATTGTAAAATACCTCCTGCAAAATGGCGCGAATGTGAAAGGCCGGAATAAAGCAGGGCGCTTCCCGTTAATATTCGCTGCTGATCATGGGCGCACAGAAGTTGCCGGGTTGCTTATCGAGCACGGTGCAGACGTTAATGACGTGGACGATAAAGGGAATTTTTCGTTACTGTCCGCTGCGTGTAAAGGACATTCCGGGTTTGTCGCGCTGCTTTTAGAAAAAGGTGCAAATATGAAGATGGCATCAGTTGATGGGAAGACTCCGCTCATGTGCGCTGTTAACGAAGGTCACGTAGACACGGCCAAGATGCTTCTCGAAAAGGGAGTAACTGTTAATGCAAAGACCACGAGGGGCTTTACTGCTTTGACTGCAGCCACCAGAATGGGGAATGTTGATGCCGTAAAAATCCTTCTTGCCTATGGGGCCGACCCTGGTCAAGGATATATTCCTGATTCGTTCCTTTCCTTGAACGGGAGAGCAATTGCTATCAAAGCAAGAAAGAATAAAATAAGCGATATTGTGCGGCGTATAGCGAAGACAGCTTCTCAAGACGGATATATTATCAACATTGATTCAAAAATGGAGAGAAGAATTACCCTCATGACAAACGGTTCCTGGAATAAGGCCCTGTATGGGTTGGCGAAAAAAAACAATCTCATCTTGGTCGTGAAAGATAAAGAGGTTTTTGTGCTACCATATGATCCGGCTGTTATCAAACATGAAACGATTTAAGAGTCATTTACGCGAACAAATAATTGAAAACCTGAAAAAAGTTCTGGTTGCTCATAGATATTGATATCGGGGATATCACTTGACCTCCCTTTGCACTAAACACATGAATTTGAGGAGTGGGCCGGTGTCCGGTTCTGTGACCGGCGGATGATGAGTCGGGTTTGATGCTGTTTAACTCAAACCGCCTGCGCCAAAATCGAACATCATAGGCCCGCTCCAATCCCCGACGGAGAATTGATGTCATCCCGCTCTTTCATCAGTTTTCTGTCGAGACGTGTGTCAATCACCGTTCTGTTTGTCGACTAGCTATGTAATGTTGTTTGTACAATGTTTTTTCAATGACCATGCCGAAGCCTCGCAACTTGTCGCTTCGGCGTAACCGGTGCCTTTATACATCTCCGCGACCGCCCAGGTTTACGACTGTCGACAAATGAGATTGACCCTTTGGGGCCGATCAACGAACGCACGAGAGACCTTATGACGTATGAGCATGGACAGAGTAATAAATAAATTAATCGCAAAAATAATAACCCGTTTCCCGTCGCTCTCCAGGAAATTTACTGCCGCCTATGAACCGTGGAAATCCCTTGATATCCCCTGGGCTCCGGTAACAACCGGCCTCGAAAATTCCAAGATAGCAGTAGTGACAACGGCAGGCATCCATCACAAAGATCAGGAGCCGTTCGATATGAAAGACCGCGACGGTGATCCGTCATACAGGATTATCGATATCACGAAGCCGCTCTCGAGTCTGATGATCACCCATGACTACTATGATCATTCCGATGCTGATAGGGACATCAATATCGTTTTTCCCATCGAAAGACTCAAGGAATTCGCAAGGGAAGGGTTCATTGGGAATATTGCCGATTTTCATTACGGATTCATGGGCCATATTACAGGCAAGCATCTACTTACGCTGATTAATAAGAGTGCACCCGAGGTCGCTGATCGATTGAAAAAAGATGATGTAGATATCGTTATCTTGACACCCGGATGAGGCATCTGCAATCAATCCGTGGGATTGATACAGCGCGAAATAGAAAAAGAGGGGATCCCGACAATCGGCGTATCGATCGTCCGGGAATATTCCGAGAAGGTCAAGCCTCCCAGGACCATTTTTTTGAGATGGCCATTCGGTCATCCATTTGGCGCGCCATTTAACACTGCACAGCAGCGAGTAGTGCTGGCAGAAGCACTGCGGGCACTGTACACTATACAAGAACCGGGTACGATCATCGACCTATTGTACAAATGGCGTAGAGAAAAATACGACGGAGGAGCTATTGGCATCATTCTTCCACGGGGCCTGAAGTGAATTGTATGTGATGGGGGATAGTTGTGACCAACCATGAGAAATATTTGGGCAAACATCTTACTAACGTGGTATACATGCACCCCGATCATGTAAATCTCGCACACCCCCGATAACCAGCAATCCTCACATGATCGGCATTTATTTCACAGCGAACAGGGTAAAGGACTGGTCCGGCAGGATATCGAAAGACCCCGCCGGGCAGTATCCCGCTCTCTCCATCTCCCGCACGATAGCGTGCCGGGATGTATGATGCCCAAAGAGAGCGACAAAGCCAAAGCCTTTCTTTTTGTGCTCGATGACAGCGGCTTTTCCGGCCCGCTTCAGATATTTAATAAGATTGGCGAAGTAATTTGCCGGTTCGGGCAGATGATGAAACACGTTCCTTGCGAAAACAAGATCGAGACCGGCTTCCGGCAGGTTCATCTCTTCCTCCCCCGCGAGGACGCAGATGATATTGTCGAGCCCCGCCTGCTCTGAACGACGCATGATGAATTCCAGGTACTTCTTTTTGATATCAACCGCATATACGTGGCCAGTCTTGCCTACCTTCCGAGCAAAGGCAAGCGTGAAATATCCGCCCCCCGAGCCGATGTCCGCGATTGCCTGCCCCTCCCTAATGTCAAGCCGTTCGAGGATTTCTTCGGGCTTGCTCCTAGCAGACGATGCTTCCCTGTTCAGTATTTTCAAAAAGATAGAAGTAAACATTGAATGGCACCTGAGGTCCCTGGCCCTGATGGGTACTATTGTTCACACAGAATGTCTTGCAATATATACTCGTAAAAATACCACTCTTTAATATTAGCATAAGATTTCCTTCGAGGGATGTCTTGTCGTCCCGGGTCAATTACAAGGGTTATAGATAAACCAAGTGACGGCCTATGTCAAGGTGGGTTTTTGTGGCTGTCTGAGTTTACGGCGTTCCAAACGTTGAATGGAGCGTCCGATGGAACAGCAGGGGGGGCTTAAAGCAGAGCGTGGCATGATAATTAGAGTAAAGAGGTGCTGACACGGCCCAAGATCAGATGCGACTAGTCATATGCTCTTTGATATACTTGATCACCCTGTCCACTTCCATCCTCATCAATTCTTCCTTTCCTCCCTCCATAACAGGCGGTTTATCCCGCAGTTTCCTGCTCAAGAAACCGGCATCGGGATACTGAAGGAGAAAGTTTTCGGGGATCTCTTCAGGGGCATCAACGTCGTTCATGATCGCCCATGCGAGAGTCCACGCTCGGGCCACGTTCGCGATGTCATAACCTCCACCGCCCAAGGCAACCCACTTTGAGGCCATAGACTTAATCATCCTGACCACGTGGCAAAAGCCATTCGTCGTCATGTTCAAGTGGGCAAGCGGATCGCTCCGGAACGTATCTACCCCGAGCTGGCTCACGACGATGTCGGGTTTGAAGGAAGCTACGAGCTGAGGAATGATTTCGGTAAATGCATGGGTGAAGAGTTCGTCGCCAGTTTCCGGAGGCAGCGGGATGTTCACGCTATATCCTTTCCCCACGCCCTCGCCAATCTCGTGCTCGAATCCCGAGCCCGGGAAGAGCCCTTGTCCCGTTTCATGCAGGGAAATGGTCAGGACCTTGTCCGTGCCGTAAAACGCCTCCTGGACGCCGTCGGCGTGGTGGGCGTCGATATCGATATAAGCGACCTTTCTTCCCCGGTTAACCAGAAACTTGATAACGAGCACGGGATCGTTGATATAACAGAAACCAGAGGCCTGTGAAACATGCGCGTGATGGAGTCCGCCCGCGATGTTGAACGCGATCGCGACTTCATTGCTGTCAACGAGGTCTGCTGCCTTGAGTGATGCGCCTGCAACGAGTCTTGACCAGTTGAACACACCGGGAAAGACGGGATTGTCGCCGGGACCAAGCCCGTATGCTTCGGCGCCTGCCACGTACTCGCCGTTGTCTACAGCCCGCAGGATGTCGATATAATCTTTGGTATGATGTGTCAGCAGGTCTTCGGTTCTCGCCAGAGGAGGTTCGACCACTCGCGGGTCCGGAGAAGCAAGGAGGTGGCAAGCCGTGATTAAATCATAGGTAAGCTTCAAGCGGAAAGGCTTTAATGGGTGGCTTGACCCGTAATCGAACTTGGCGAATTTATCAGAGTAAACAAAGGCTGTTTTCATGGTTTTCGTCTAGAAAGCAAGTCACAACCTGATTTGGGCGAAACAGACGCGAAACAGAGTCAAAACAAAGCGATTACTGCTTCACATTTTCGAGCATAAGCTTTGCTATGGATTTTGCAAATGCCGCAGGGTCCTTGACCTTGGAGCCTTCGAGGAGGAGCGCCTGGTCATACAGCAGGTCGATATACTCCTTCACGATCGCTTCATGTCCGCCCTGTGCAATGAGATCATTCATGGCCTCGAAGATCCGGTGCGAGGGATTAATCTCCAGAATCCTCTTTTGAGAAGGCACTTCCTGACCCATGGACTTCAGGAGTTTTTCCATCTGCGGATCGAGCCCTCCCTCGTCGGCGACGAGGCAGCAAGCCGAGTCCTTGAGCCTGCCGGAAAGGCGCACGTCCTTTACCTCTTCCTTTAACTGCTCTTTTATCGCGGCAAGCAGCCTCTCGAACCTCTCTTTCGATCTTTCTTTCTCCGCCTGCTTGTCCTTGTCGAGGCTGATCTCACCCTTGATGACCGACTTGATTCTCTTGTCCTTGTATTCCTGCAGATCCAGCATGATGAAGTCATCGATATCATCAGTCATGATCAGGACTTCATACCCCTTTTCGCGGAACGCCTCGAGATAGGGCGACTGTGTAACGTTTTCATCGGGCTTACCCGTGATGTAATAGATCTCGCCCTGCGCGATCGGCATGTTCTTCACGTAGTCGTCGAAGGTCGTGTACTTACCCGGCCCTGTCTTGGTGGACGGAAACAGGAGAAGATCGGCGATCTGCTCCTTTCGGGAAAAATCGAAATGGATGCCTTCCTTCAGGATCCTGCCGAACTCCTTATGAAAATCGACATAAGTATCAAAAGCGTTCTTTTTCATGTCCGCCAAGGTATCGAGCACTTTCTTAGTGATATTCCTTTTTATGACCTCAACATGCCGGTTCGACTGCAGAATCTCCCGCGAAACGTTTAGCGGAAGGTCTGAAGAGTCCACGACGCCCCTCACAAAGCGCAAGTATTCGGGTATGAGCTGCTCGCAGTGGTCCATAATCTGGACCCGTTTGACGTAGAGCGTCGGCCCGATCTTGTAGTCCTTGTAGAGGATCCCGTAGGGCGCCTTTGAGGGGATATAGAGTAGTGCAATGAACTCCGAAGCTCCTTCGGCGCGGTAATGGATGACTTTCGCTGGATCGCCGAAATCATGGGAGATGTGCTTGTAGAACTCATTGTATTCTTCGGCTTTAACAACAGACGGGTCCTTAAGCCAGAGGGCCTTGCCGGCGTTCATGGTCTCTTCTTCAGTGACCTTGATCTTCTTGTGCTTGTCGAGCGGGTCTTCCTTTTCCCGCTCAATGTCCATGACCACGGGGTGCTCGATGTAATCCGAGTATTTTCTGATAATCGATCGGATCTCCCATTCGTCCAGATAATTCCTGTCCTCCGTCTTGAGGTGGAGGATCACATCGGTCCCAGCCCGATCCTTCTCGGCCTCATCGATGGTAAAAGAACTGCCGGCATTGGATTCCCATTTAACGGCCTTTGTGGTTTTTTCCGTCGCCTTTCTGGTTATGACCGTGACCTTGTCAGCGACCATGAATGATGAATAAAATCCTACGCCGAATTGTCCGATGAGCTCCGGCTTGTCCTTGAGCTCCTTGCTCTGAAGAGCGCGAACGAAGTCCTTCGTGCCCGAGTGCGCGATGGTTCCGAGCTCCACGATGACCTCGTCATGGTTCATGCCGATGCCGTTGTCGCTGACCGTCAGCGTGCCGGCGGTCTTATCGACGATGATCTTGATCCGCCATTCACCGCAATTCTCGAGGACCTCCTTGTTTGTTAGCGATTCGTAACGCGCCTTGTCGATGGCATCGGATGCGTTTGAAATGAGCTCCCTCAGGAAGATCTCCTTGTGAGAATAGAGCGAGTGGATCATGAGATCCAAAAGCTCTTTGACCTCGGTCTTGAACTCCATTTTTTCAACGCTCATAGATCACCTCATTCTTTGCTGTCATGCAGGCCGCGGACATGCCACCCGGACGCTCGTTGTCGATAACGGCAGATCTCATTCTTCAAACCGTCTATATATACCGAGATCGTGTTCATTGTCAAGAGATTTGACGGCGAATTGAAAAGTCGGCAGAGCGGGTCTCATGGCGCAAGGTATGATTTAAAGCGCCGATCTCACTGGGCAGCGGTATCTCGGCAAGACAAAGCAATGCTTGCAGCACGCGGCCGGTCGGGAGCTTCCCGATCCTCGCCGTCACTTGTCCCTGGCGGGGATCGATCACGGCTTGTGACCATACCGCCCGAGCCGGTGAGACCCCGGTATGCGAACTGTCACTAACACTGGTCGAGTGATGTTAAGGCCTTGTCGAACAGTTGACCATAGTCTGAGGAACGGCTGGTGTATTATCATCTACGCCGTAAAAACCGTCTCATCAGGCCAGGGAGTAAGTTAAAACGACCTGTTAAGGAGGCGGTCAAGTGTTTTGAAGAATGCTCGTATTTCTTCTTCCGTATTATAAAAATGTGGTGAGACCCGGAGTCCGCCGCCGCGGACGTTCACCATAATGCCTTCCTCTCGTAACGCATCCTTCATTTTTGCTGGGTCGAACTTCCCGCAAATTGTTATATTTCCACCCCGTTCCTCGCGGACCTTCGGCGTCATCAAGGTATAGCCTCTCTCTTCAGCTTCATGGGTGATTAGATCTCCGAGACAAAGCACTCGCTGCTCGATGTTTTCGATCCCGACCTCGAACAGAAGGTCAATTGCGGCGCCGAGTCCCAAAATGCCCATGAGATTCATCGAGCCCTCTTCGAATCTCAAAGCGTCTGACTTCAGACGGAAGGCCGGGTTATCAAAATCAAGCTCATTCTGTACACTTTTCCATCCGATGAGCAGCGGATTAAGCTGTTCGGCAAGTTCCTTTCTACAGTAAAATATTCCAATACCTTCAGGGCCGAGGAGCCACTTGTGCGCGTCGGCGGCGAGGAAATCGATACGACTCGCCTTGACATCCATGGGAAATGCTCCAAGGCTCTGGATTGCGTCAACACAGAGAAGAGCTCCTCTATTACGACAGAGGTTGCCCAAACTTTTCAGGTCTATTCGGAACCCGTTCGCGAACTGCACCGAGCTTATCGCAAGCAGCCTCGTCCGGGAATCCATGAGCCGCCCGATGTCATCGATACGGATTCTGCCCCCTCGTGAGGGGATGACCCTTCGCTCTACTCCCTTTCTAGCGAGATTGGTCCAAGGGTATATATTGGAAGGAAATTCCTTTTCGTAGATCAGGAGGTTGTCGCCCCGTTCCCAGTCGAGGCCCTCGGCAACAAGGGAGAGACCGTGAGACGTGCTTCTGACGAAGGCGATCTCGTCGATTTCGGCATTGATGAGTCTTGCGCAGGATCTTCTGATGTCGTTGACCCGCTGCACCCACTGCGGGTATTGGAACGCCCCGCACTCAGCGGATTCCGCCAGGAACTTTTCGACCGCTGCTTTAACCCTGAGCGAAGCCGGTGCCACGCCTGCGTGGTCGAGGTAGATGTACTTCTCCGTTATGGGAAAATCCCGTCTGTAACGTTCGAATGATCGGTCTTTCATGCAAACAATCTTTTATTGAAAACCGGTTGCACCGTTGTGCAGTGCGTAGCCGATTTCCTTAAGTGCTGTCTCGATCTCTCCAAGAATGGCTGGATCGTCAATAGTCGAGGGCATTTTGTATGCTTCGCCATCTGCTATCTTCCTCATGGTCCCGCGCAGGATCTTGCCGGAACGCGTCTTCGGCAGCCGATTCACGACAGCCACCTTCCTGAAGCAGGCGATAGGTCCGATCTCGTTCCGCACGAGCTGGACAAGCTCTTCCTCGATGATCTCCTTAGGAGCGCTTACGCCTGACTTCAAGACCACAAAGCCGAGAGGGAGCTGGCCCTTGAGCGGATCAGCCGCTCCGATCACCGCACACTCGGCCACGGCCTGGTGTGTCGAGACGATCTCCTCCATCTCTCCCGTGGAGAGACGGTGGCCCGCGACATTGATCACGTCGTCAATGCGGCCCATAATATAGACATATCCATCGCCATCCTTATACCCGCCGTCGCTCGTGTAGTAGTAACCAGGATAAATGTTCGTGTAGGACTTCACGAACCGATCATCTGCGTTCCAGAGGGTCTGGAGAGTTCCGGGCGGGAGCGGCATCTTTACCACGACCACGCCTTCATTGTTCGGCGCCTGCTCTCTGCCGCTGCCGTCCAGAATACGGACATCGAATCCCGGTACGGGTTTGGTGGATGAACCGGGTTTGATCGGAAAATCCTCGATGCCCATGGGGTTTGCCGTGATAGGCCAACCGGTTTCGGTCTGCCACCAGTGGTCGATGACCGGCTTGTTGAGTAAATTCGTAGCCCAATGGTAGGTATCGGGGTCGAGCCGCTCACCCGCCAGGAAGAGGTACTTAAACCCCGTAAGGTCGTATTTCCTGATATGCTCGCCGTTCGGGTCTTCCTTCTTGATCGCCCGGAACGCTGTGGGAGCGGTGAACAACACTTTGACCTTATGCTCACAGATGACACGCCAGAACGCGCCCGGATCAGGGGTTCCGACGGATTTTCCTTCATAGAGAATAGTGGAACAGCCGGCCAAAAGGGGACCATACACGATGTAGGAATGGCCCACGACCCAGCCCACGTCCGACGCGGCCCAGTACACGTCGCCTGGCTTCACTCCGTAGATATGATCCATGCTCCAGTGGAGTGCCACGGCGTGGCCGCCGTTGTCGCGCACCACCCCCTTGGGCAAGCCTGTGGTGCCGGAGGTATAGAGGATGTAAAGCGGGTCCGTGGCCTTGACGGGCACGCAGTCTGCAGGTTGTGTCTTTGCCATGAGCTGTTCCCAATCAACATCGCGGCCAGGCATCATCTCGGCCTTAAACTGCGGCCGCTGGAACACGATGCATGTCTTGGGCGTGTGCGATGCGAGCTCGAAGGCCTTGTCAACCATGGGTTTGTACCGGATCGGCCGTGTTACTTCGATTGCACCCGATGCCGTAATGACGACGCTGGGTTTGGCGTCATCGATCCTGATGGCAAGTTCGTGCGGAGCGAAGCCGCCGAAGACAACGGAGTGCACTGCGCCTAGGCGCGCACAGGCGAGCATTGCTACAACAGCCTCAGGTATCATCGGCATGTAAATGACGACAGGATCTCCTTTTTTGACACCCTGGTCCCTGAGCACACCGGCGAACTTTGCAGTTTTATCGCGCAGCTCTCGGTAGGTGAAACGCTCTATCTGTTTTGTAACCGGACTGTCGTAGATAAGGGCAGTCTGGTCCGCGCGGCCGCCCTCCACGTGTCGGTCTAGGGCGTTGTAACAGGTGTTCAGTTCGGCGCCTGAGAACCAACGGTAGAACGGTGGTTTGGAGTCATCAAGCACCCTGTCCCATTTTTTGTACCATGAGATCGCTCCGGCAGCCTCTCCCCAGAACCCCTGCGGGTCCCGGATGCTTCTCGCAAATATTTCTTCGTACCTGCCCATACGATGACCGCCCTCCCAGTGTTCAAAAGATCAGTTCCGCTTTAGTTTACTGATCAGCCTCTCTTTTTCTTTTTTCGGCAGTGATTTTACCGCGAGCTCTCTTTTCAGCGCGTGGGAACGGCTGGGACAGGTCTCATGGTACAAGCACTGAACAGGCCTACGGCTCCGGGTGTAGCGGGACGCGCTGCCGTTATTGTGCTGGTTCATGCGGCGGGAAAGGTCATTAGTGATGCCGGTATACAGCGTGCCATCGCTGCACTTGAGAATATAGAGAAACCAGTTCAGGTTTTGAGCAGAGCTCTTGTTTTTCAGCGAAATCACTGTGTGGAGATTCTAACCAAGAAAGACGCCAATATCAAGACAATTCTGCTCCGGCCGCGACTGAGCCGCTGGGTTGAATTGACTGGCTTGGTGTGTTATAGTGCCTCTTCCATGAAGAGCATACGCGACATACTCCTGCCCATCATTGGTGAAGTCAAGGCCAACAGCAAAACCATAGAGGTGAGTGAGCTCTGGGGGGCATCGAAGGCCCTTTTTTTGTCAGGTCTGCAGCGTGAATCGGGGCGGCCTCTCGTGGTTGTTACATCGACCGAGGAAGAGGCGGCGACGTTGCTCGAAGATCTGCGCTTCTTTATGAGCACGATAAGGATTGCCGGAATAGAGGCGTCTAAGACCGAAATCCTCGGACTCCCGGCCTGGGGCGTGCTTCCCTTTGAGGCAGACTCTCCCGACAGCCGCACTGTAGGCGAGCGCATGCGGTTCCTCTACAACTTGATTTCCGGCACGACCGGCATTTATGTAGCCCCTGTCCAGGCCTTGATGCTGAAGCTACCGCCCTGGGATCTGTTTGCCGACTCGGTAAAGACCATCACAATCGCAACACAGATCGACCCTGAAAGCCTCGTTGCAGCCCTCGTTTCCACGGGCTACGAATCCGCATCGCTGGTCACCCGTGTGGGAGAGTTCAGCAGGAGGGGAGGTATCATTGACTTCTTCTCTCCGATTCACGAGAATCCCATCCGAATGGAATTCTTCGGTGATACCGTTGAGTCCTTGCGCTCGTTCGATCCTGAGACCCAGCGCTCGACAGCGGAGATCAAGGAAGCAGTGGTACTCCCAGTACGGGAGCTTATCATCAACGAGAAGGGGATCGAGCAATTTAGCCGCTGTATGGAAGATAAAGCCTTGACCGACCAGATCAGGGAGGGGATGCTCCCCCCGGGAGGAGAGTTCCTCGCACCGTTCTTTTATGATATGGAAGGTCTGTTCAAGTATCTGCCGGAGAACAGTATTATTGCCCTCATAGAGCCAGATGACATCAACAAAGAGATTGAGGAGCAGGGTCGCAAGATAGCCGAGGGGAGGCAAGAAGAGATCGGAGAGAGCCGACCCCTGCCGGAGGTCACAGGACTTTATCTTGATCAGGAGAATATCAAGGCTGAGCTATCGAACTTTCCTGTGCTGAACATCCGTCTGCTCGGCACCGGCGGTGGATATCGAATGGACACAAAATCATCCGCATGGCTTGGGGTCCGGCTTACGAATCCGATCGACAGGGAGAACAAGGGCAGTCAACCGATCGATGGCACCATGGCTGGGCTCGTGGAAAAGCTGAAGCAGCTCAGGGGGTTCAACCGCGTTTCGATCATCTGCGGCACCGATGAAGCGGCCGCTCGGCTCAAGAGGCTGTGCACGGAATACGGCCTCGGGGTGGCCATCGGATCCCCGATCGCAAACGAGGAAGCCGGACCATGGCCGGTCACGGTGACGGTCGGAAGGCTCTCGGAGGGATTTGCTTGGGAGGCACTCGGCCTCACTCTCATCACTGAAGAAGAGATTTTCGGCAGAAAGGTTCACCGGCCTTCAGCGAAGAAGCCCGTCATTGCTCCTTTTCTCTCTACGTTTAAAGAGCTTAAGCCGGGCGATTTCGTTGTGCACACCGACTACGGTGTAGGAGAGTACCAGGGGCTAACTCACATCAATGTCGACGGGTTCGAGACCGACTTCCTTATGCTCCGCTACGAACCCGATGCGAAACTCTATGTCCCGCTCTACAGCCTCGACAAGGTGCAGAAGTATATCGGCGTCGAAGGCTCGGCGCCGAAGCTCGACCGGCTTGGCGCCCTCATATGGGCCAAGACCAAGGAGAAAGTTAAGAAGGATATCCTCGAGATGGCGCGGTCGCTCGCGGCTATCTACGCCGCACGCGAAGCCATGCAGCGGTCGTCCTTCACCCCGCCAGATAACCTTTACCGCGAGTTCGAAGCCGCCTTCCCCTACGAGGAGACGCCGGACCAGCAGAAGGCCATCGAGGAGGTGCTCGCCGACATGCAGCAGCCGCGGCCCATGGACCGGCTTGTGTGTGGCGACGTTGGCTATGGCAAAACCGAGGTCGCACTCCGGGCTTCATTTAAGGCGGTAGAGGATGGCTTACAGGTCGCGGTGCTCGTGCCGACGACCCTGCTTGCTGACCAGCACTATCGCACCTTTTCCGAACGGCTTGCTCCTTTCTCTATCCGCGTGGATATGCTCTCGCGCTTCCGCACCAGGGCCGAACAACAGGAGACTCTCCGGGGGGTCAAGAGCGGGATCGTGGACATCGTGATCGGTACGCACCGGCTGCTGCAGAAAGATGTTGCTTTCAAGAACCTCGGTCTCCTCGTCGTGGATGAGGAGCACAAGTTCGGAGTCAAGCACAAAGAGCGGATCAAGGAGTTTAAAAAGCTTGTGGATGTGCTCACGCTTACCGCCACTCCGATCCCGCGCACGCTCCACATGTCGCTCTCGGGGATCCGCGATCTCTCGATCATTCAGACGCCACCCCTCGACCGCCAGGCGATCCAGGTGGTGCTCGCTCGCTTCGGCAAGCGCGTGATCCGCGAGGCTATCTTGCGCGAAATCGAGCGCGGTGGCCAGGTGTTCTTCGTGCATAACCGGGTCCAAGGCATTGAGCGCATGGCCGACTTCATTAAGGATCTCGTGCCCGAGGCAAAAGTAGGCATAGCCCACGGGCAGTTAAAGGATGACAAGATAGAGGACGTGATGTCGAAGTTCATCGCCCTCAAGCTGAATGTGCTCGTGACCACGACGATCATCGAATCCGGCATCGACATTCCCACGGCGAACACCATCATCATCAATCGCGCTGACCGGTTCGGCCTCGCGGACCTTTATCAGATCAAGGGCAGGGTCGGTCGGAGCAGGGAGAAGGCTTACGCCTACCTGCTCGCACCTGCAGAAGAAGCGCTCTCTGACCTGGCGCGCAAACGGCTCCGTGCGATCCAGGAGCTGTCGGAACTGGGGGCCGGCTTCCGCATTGCGGCGCAGGACCTCGAGGCCAGGGGCGCCGGCAACCTGCTCGGAAAACAGCAGTCCGGCCATATTGCAGCTGTGGGCATCGACCTCTATACGCAGATGATGGAGGAAGCCATGGCCGAGCTGCGCGGTGAAGAAATCTCACGTGAGACCGACACGATCATCAACATGCACGCTTCAGCCTTCATTCCTGAGGATTACATCAATGATGTCAGCCTGCGACTTGCGGCGTATAAGGAAATTTCGAGTGCCGGCGACGAGATGCAGCTTCGCGATCTTGGCGACGAGCTCCGGGATCGTTATGGTGAATTGCCCGAGCCCGTGAAGAACCTCTTCGAGATCATGAGCGTCAAGCTCATCGCCAAGAAGGCCATGGTAGCGCGGATTGACGGGGGCAAGGATGTCGTGAATATTACCTTTGCCGAAGGTGCGAACATCTCGCCGGAGCGGATCATGCTCCTCCTCAAAAAGAACAAGGGGAAGATAAAGCTTGTCCAGGAATTCACGCTCCAGATCGTCCTTGATGACCAGTCGCTCCGGACCGCGGTTGATGCAGTGAAAAAGTACTTGCAGGAACTTATGTAGTATGCTATAAGAACAAACGTCTGCAGATCGTCAGACACATATTTCATCCTAAAGGCGTAAACTTCGTTAGAGAGCAAAGACTTCTAACAATTTATATTATAGTTTCTTTAAGTACCACAATCTTCAGAGGATAATGTCCACTGCCGACCGGAATCGGCGGTTTTCTCTAAACGGAGTAAATAAACTTACCGGAGGAAATCTATTCATGAAAAGGCTTAAACTAACGATCGTGTTTACCCTCGCGCTAGCGATCGCAGCGAGCGGCTGCAACAAGAGTTCCGATAGTGCGGTGCTGGCACGGGTGAACCGCTCCTCGATCACCGTCTCGGATTTTAAGAAACAGCTCGAAGAACTCGATCCGCGAATGCAGCAGGCAGTCGTAACGGACCCCAAGGCCAGAAAGGAGTTCCTTGAAGACCTGATTGGTATCGAGGTGGTACTCCAGGAGGCGCGGCGGCAGGGTCTGGACAAGGACGCAGAATTCAAAAAACGCCAGGAAGCGATCAGAAAAAAGATGGAACAGCGCATACAGGAAGACGCCAAGAACGAGCTTTTTTCCAACCTCCTGAAAAAAGAGCTTGCGGATAAAATGAGCAAGCTGCCGATGCCGACCGATAAGGAGGTATACGATTTCTACACTAAGAACAAAGACAAGATGCGCAACGAGGTCGGCAAGCAATTAAGCCTCAAAGAGGTCGAACCGCAGATCAAGCGACGGCTCATGCAGGAAAAACAGCGAGACCTGTATCTTGAGTACGCAAAGGGGCTCAGGTCAAAGGCCAAGATCAGCATAGATGAAAAAGCGCTGGATGCTGCTGCGGCCGCGTTCTCGCTGCCTTCTCAGACGAATGAACTACAGTCGCAGGCCCCCCCGGCGACCAAGGAAGAAAACAGGAAATAACGGGGTCTCCCCATGAACGTCACGAGCTTCACAAAATATATAGCCCCAGTGCTGTTCCTGGGGCTTATATTATTTTCATGCAAAAAGAAGGTCGAGGAAAAGCCCGCTCCCGGTGCGGTGGTCTCGCCCGACGTCAAGATCGTCGCGACAGTGAACGGCGATCCCATTACGCTCGCGGAGTTCCAGGAAAGGTTCGCGCGCGCAGGGTTCAAGCCGGAACAGGACGTCGCGCTGGAGGTCAAACAGGATTTTCTCAACCGGCTGATCGAGCGCAAGATGCTGCTGGGCGAGGCCCAGCGGAGGCGGATTAAGATTGGCCGCCCCGAGATCAATAAACGGATTGAGGTGCTCCGCGCCGAAAACGGCAACGATGTAAAAGAGGTCCTCAGCGAGCAAGGGATAGATTTTGAAAAGTGGAAGTCCGATATATGGGAAGACTTGATGGTCGAGCGGCTGATCGCGCACGAGGTAAGCCGACACGTGTCCGTGTCGTCCTCCGAGGTCAAACGATATTACCAGGCGCATCCGCAGGAGTTCCAAAAGCCCGAACAAGTCCATGCCCGACAGATCGTGGTTAGCACCGAAGCCGAGGCCCAGAAAGTGATGGAGGTCCTTCAGACCGGGGCAGACTTCGCGACTGTAGCGCGCTCGAAGTCCACGGCGCCGGAGGCCGAGCGCGGGGGGGATCTGGGATACTTTGCCATGGGGGACATGCCTACAGAGTTCAACGTGGTCTTTGGTCTCTCCAAAGGCGGGATTAGTGGGATCGTCAAGAGCCCCTATGGATTCCATATTTTCAAGCTTGAAGATAAGCGTCGTGCGGGCACGATCAGCCTCGACGAGGCATACAAGGAAATAGCCGAGAAACTCCGCAGGGAAAAAGAAGATAGACTATACAAACAATGGCTCCAGGAGCTGAGATCAAGGACAAAGTTCGAGGTCAATTACAAGGCATTGGAACAGTAAACGGCGAACCGGATGCGGCCGTCCGTATCTAGCACCTCGACCGGTCCCTTTTGCAGTGCCCTCGTTACATTACGAAAGTGTTGCTTTGGAAGGGCAAAAAGGTGTATGCTATCGAAAATTTGCAGCCCTGCGCGCAGCTGGAGATCATGGGCCCGGGAACCATGGGTGATGGAACGCTTGTCCTTTCTTGCTGAGCACCGCATCGCAACTCGGGAAGCGAAAACATCTCGGCAGTATGGTAGAATTATGAATATGAAGAGAGCTATCTTGTCATTGATAGCAGTATTGGGAACAGTGTTCATGTACAGCCTGCAGTGCACGGCAAGCGGGCCGGTGGTCGTGGATCGGGTGGTCGCAGTGGTGAACGGAGATATCATTACCATGAGCGATCTCCAGCGGGAAGAGGCCCTGAAAAAGACCAACGGCAAGCAGGAAGAGAGGCTTCTCCTTGAGGACATGATCGACCGGAAGCTCCAGATGACGGCCGCCAAACGCGCCGGCATGGACGTCACGGATAAAGAGCTTGCCGATGCAATCGAGGACATTATGAAGCGGAATTCCATGGACAGCAAGCAGTTCGAGTCTGCTCTGGCAAAGGAAGGCCTCACGCTCGAACAGTATAAGGTAGAACTCAGGGAACAGATGACGCTTTCTCGCGTATACAACAAATACGTGCGCTCCGGACTGGCTGTTGACGAAGCCGAAGTCCGTGCATACTATGAAAAGAACAAAAAAAGTTACTCACTACCGGAAGAAATCCGAGTACGCCAGATATTCTTTAAGCTTCCGGAGCAGGCAACGCCCGACCAAATTGCTGCCGTCAAGGAGAAGGCGCTTGCAGCGCTCGAACGCGCCAAAAAAGGCGAAGACTTCATCAGTCTCGTGAAGGAGCTCTCGGAGAGCGAAAATGCTGAGCAGGGTGGAGATCTCGGTTTCATGCAGCGCGACCAAATTATCCCCGAGATCGAGGAGGCCACGCGGACACTCAAGCCCGGAGAGGTCGCGGGTCCGCTCCAGTGCGCCGGCGGCTTCCACGTCATTCGACTGGAAGAGATCCGTGTTCAGGTCAAGCCCTACGAAAAGGTGAAAGACGAGATCGCCAAGATGCTCTTTGAGCAGAAGATGGAGAATACCTACCGGACCTGGCTCCAGACTCTGCGGAGCGATTCGCTCATCGAGAACCGTTTGTAATCTGAGCAGAGCTGATGACAGAAGACGGAGCACAGAGAGCAGACGGCAGACCTATGTATTGCCTCCAAACCCGGGAAAGCCCCGCAAAGTGCACGCCAGGGCAGGATCACAATGCTTGAACCGCGAAGGCGCCAAGAGCGCAAAGTTTTTATGAGAAGATAAAAAATCCGCTTTTCTTTGCGTCATTTGCGGTAATTGCCTTTTCCATTTTGACAAGAAAGCAATTAGCCATACTCTGATTCTGAACTCACTCTTTTCCTCCCCCGCTCATGAAAACCGTAAAACTGAGGCAGAAAGAAGAAAGGCGCATCCTGCGCGGACACCCTTGGGTGTTCAGCAACGAACTCCTGCAGCCGGTTGGAGAATGCTCGCCCGGAGAGGTCGTGGATGTGCTGGACTTTTCAGGCAGATTCCTCGGTCGCGGCTATATCAACCCCCACACGCTGATCGCCGTGCGCATTCTTACGCGAAAACGAGAGGAGATTGACAGCGGGTTCTTCCGGAGTAAAATTTCGGCCGCGCGTACCCTTCGGACGATGCTCGGATTCGGCGATTCCTTCCGCGCAATCTTCAGTGAAGGCGACGGTATTCCCGGGTTGATCGTGGACAAATACGCCGATACGCTCGTTGTCCAGTCATTGACCGCTGGCATCGATCGGATGATCGAAAATATTATCTCCGCGCTGAGGGACGAATATTCCCCACAAACGATCTTGCTCCGGAACGACACGGCCTCGCGCGAGATCGAGGGGCTGACCCAGGAAAAGCGAATTGTGCACGGAAAGGTGCCGGGCCCGGTCACGATCGAAGAGTCGGGCATCAGATATCACGTAGACATTCTCGAAGGACAGAAGACAGGCTTTTTCTTTGACCAACGCGAGAATCGTAAAGTGCTTAAAGATTATGTGAAGGGAATGCGCACACTGGACTGTTTCTGCTATGTCGGCGCATGGTCGCTTACCGCCGCGTATTTCGGCGCATCAGATGTCATTGGTCTTGACGTATCGGAGAAAGCGATCAGGCTGGCATCCGAAAACGCAGTGCTGAATGGATTATCTGCACAGTTCAAGATTGCCGATGTTTTCGATGAGCTTCGCAGGCTGGAAAAAGACCGCGAGCGCTTCGGGTGCATCATACTAGATCCACCGGCCTTCGTGAAGAGCAGGGCCAAGGTGCGTGAGGCGCTTAAGGGATACAAGGATATCAACCTCCGGGCGATGAGGCTGCTTGAGCCAGGCGGCGCGCTGGTGACTTGCTCGTGCTCGCATCACATAGACCAGGATTTATTTACCGAGATGTTGATCGACGCAGCATATTCAGCAGGACGGCACGCGAGGCTGCTCGAGATGCGTTCCCAGGCCCGTGACCATCCCATGCTGCTCGCAGCGCGTGAGACGCAGTACTTAAAGTGCGCGGTGCTGCTTATTGATTGAGTGTTCAATTAGGCCGGGGTCAATATTTATCTTGACTTGACTAAAGGGCTATGTTAAAAAATCATTTGTTGCCGGGCGATTAGCTCAGCGGGAGAGCACTGCCTTCACACGGCAGGGGTCGCTGGTTCAAACCCAGCATCGCCCACCATGAATTTCAAGGAGTTAGCAGGATCTGCTAGCTCTTTTTCTGTTTTTTGCGCAGTAATTGTGCAGTTCATAGTTGGTGTGCAGTTAGGGTACGGGTTCATGAGGATGTCGAGTACGTTCACGGCTTTCCACTTGTGTGCAGGGGCAAGGTGAGCATAGCGGAACATCATCTTGATATCCTTGTGACCTAAAAGCTCCTTGACCGTCGTAAGGTCTACGCATGTCATCACCAAATGAAACGCGAAGGTGTGCCGAAGATCGTGGAAGTGAAAAAAGTAACAGGTAATTGGTCTGAAGACGAAACGCGAATGCCAAATGAGGAGTTTAGTATTGAACATCTCTGGAACGTTTCTCTACCGAGAAAACATGCGGGTGAGGATACGTTGCTCAACGGCCCACGTGGATCCGTCGGTTGGACTATCTATCCTTCATTCTTCTACTCATATGCTCTTTTTATAAGGGAATATCTATTATGATTTACCACGACACTCTCTTCAAATATTTCTTGTTCGCCACAGTGACATCAAAATTATCGAATAAAACATCAACAAAATAATGTGCGAGTTCCAAAATATCTATATTTTCTCCGCAGCCATATACTTCACCTTGCCAAATCATTTTGATTTTCTTTTCATTTTCTGAATGGTCAATGCCCATGATATAAATTTGGAAATAATTTGGATATTCACTTAAAGATTCCATTTGTTTTTTACTATCAACAAAATCCTGGGAATTGCTGCCATACACTTGTCCAAGCCCGATAGAAAATTTGTAATAGATCTTTACAGTAGCTGCTTCAGGTAAATAAGCTTTTCCATAACCGTGTTCAATCATTTTTTTTTCGATTAAGTCGACTATGCGCATTTCATTGTGTTTATCAGTGAAGTCGAAGAAATCAGAAGGGACGACTACAAAGAATGTCGGACGGGGCGGATCACTGTATTTTGCAGAGCTAACTGTTGCGCTCATTGTCGAATAAACACATCCAGAAAGCATTAAGACGAGGAATGATATTAAAATGGATTTCCACATTTTTCTTTTAATTCGGCACATTTCCGTTTGCAAGGTGCATAGGCCGTTCAAGTGCTCCGAATAAAAATAAATTGAGAAAGCCTAACCTTGAATGAAGTAAACGGTTCGGTAAAAAATCGCCTTCAAATCTTCACTAAGTATTTGATGATTTCCATTAAGATATGATAAATGGGAAACGTATGGCCAAAGTATAGCATGATTGCATGCCAAGTCAAATTAGAGCTTGAGTATGAAGATATGCAACAAATAACGAGCGGTAGAAAAATATGCAGCATTATGCAAAATACTCCGGTATCTGCCGGAGCTCCGAGAGATGGCCGATTCCATGAGACGACTGCCAATCGAGGCAAGCCAATGGCAGCTTGATTCCAACAATCAGGCTACCCTTTAATGCCGGGTGTTCCGATGCCAATGGCCCATGGAGAAGCTGAACGCTGGGCGGATACAATAAACTGCTCGGAAGTCATCTTTCACTGCTAGTGGCCCGATTATATGATCAAGCGGTGGTATGACCTCCCCCTCAGTTATTGTACCAGGTGGAGAGTAGGATTTATTGGTAGGTTTGCCTTTGGGTCGAGAGCCGCTAACTCAGAGCGCTGTGAGGACGGACGTGATTATACTCCTGCTTCCACGTTTCAATCAAGACTTCTACTGCAATTAATGTCGTGAAGATCTCTCTGTTCGTGGTGGCGCGGCTTTCTTCTTCACGCTGAAGTTATTTTCGAAGGCCTACTGAT
>Ga0335081_10000248_pt1 | contig 102397 bp, 92 predicted proteins | sample Lox_Sample_35_FD_206713 | JGI IMG/M metagenome (GOLD analysis project Ga0335081, IMG submission 206713) | Soil microbial communities from Loxahatchee National Wildlife Refuge, Florida, United States - Lox_Sample_3.5 | ecosystem: Environmental > Terrestrial > Soil > Wetlands | place: USA...
AGGCTCGGTCGCAATGCGACCGAGCGCCTCAGGGTGACGGATTGAGTGAGGAGTATAGCAAAATCTTATGACCTGTGACGCTCTTCCGATTGGCGTCGCGGCCCGACCTGTGCCACCCCTCGCAGCGACGGCGCGAAAGCGGCGGCGAAGCCGCACGAGCGCCGTGCCGGGAGAACGCCCATGAACGCCACCTCATGCGATCGCATGATCGACCCACGCCGTGCCGCCGGTGTGGCGCTCGCGTTCGCGGCGCTGCTGCTCGCGACCGGCGGCGCGGGCCATGCCGCCGACTTTCCGACCAAGCCGATCCGCATCTTCGTGCCGTACGGGCCGGGCGGCGTCGGCGACCTCACGGTGCGCATCCTGGCGCAGAAGATGGGCGAGAACATCGGGCAGCGCCTGGTGATCGAGAACCGTCCGGGCGCCGGCGGCACCATCGCGATGCGGGCCGTGCTCGACGGGCCGGCGGACGGCTACGCGCTCGGCGAGATGGGCAACGGCCAGTCGATCGCCGCGACGCTGTTCACGCATCTGCCCTACGACGTCCTCAAGGACTTCGCGCCGGTATCGGTCGCCGGCGCCTTCCCGGTGCTGATCGCGGTCGCCGGCGCCTCGCCCTACCACTCGCTCAAGGACGTGGTCGCGGCGGCGAAGAAAAACCCCGGCAAGCTCAATCTCGGCGCGATCAATCCGGGCAGCACGCAGAACCTGTCGGCGCACCTGTTCAGGCAGATCACCGGCGCGCAGTTCGCCATCATCCCGTATCGCACGACGCCCGACCTCGTCACCGCGCTGCTGCGCGGCGACGTCGACGTCGGCTTCGACTATTACGCCGGCTTCGAAGGCAGCCTCGCGGGCGGCAAGCTGCGCATCATCGCGACCTCGGGGGAGACGCGCGATCCGCTGCTCGATGACGTGCCGACCGCGCAGGAAAGCGGCTTTCCGCAATTCGTGGTGACGAGCTGGAACGGGCTCACGGCGCGCGCCGGCACGCCGCCCGAGATCATCACGCTGTTGAACCGCGAGATCAACCGCGCCCTCACGGCTCCCGACGTGCAGCAGAAGGCCCGCCGGCTCGGCATCGAGGCGCGCGGCTCGACGCCGGAGGAGATGCAGGCGCGGCTTGCGCACGACATCGCCAAGTGGCGCGAGGTGATCGACAAGGCGGGGATACCGAAGCAGTGAAAGTGTCATTGCGAGGCGCCGCAGGCGCCGAAGCAATCGCGTCCAGCGGACGCATGAATTCCTTGCGCGAGATTGCTTCGCTTCGCTCGCAATGACGTGGAGGGCAGGGAGTAAGACAGATGGCAGATCCGTTGCGGCTCAAGATCGCGATCGCGGACTACGGGCATACGCGGGCGCTGAAATCGGGCGACGTGGCAATCGCGGGCGTGGCGGCGGACTTCGTCGAGGTGAAGCCGATCATCGGCGCGTTCCGCCGCATGGTGCGCGACGTCGAGTTCGACGTGTGCGAGATGGCGCCCACGACCTACATGATCGCGCGCGCGCTCGGCGCGCCGTTCGTGGCGATCCCGGTCTTCCTGATGCGCCGCTTCCATCACGGCGGTTTCGTGGCGCGGCCCGACAGCGGCATCAAGACGCCGAAGGATCTGGAAGGCAAAAAGGTGGGCGTGCGCGCCTACTCGGTGACGACCGGCGTGTGGACGCGCGGCATCTTCATCAACGAGTACGGCCTCGATTCCTCCAAGGTGACCTGGGTGGTCGACGACGAGGAGCACGTCACGACCTTGCGGCTGCCGCCGAACGTCGTGCACGCGCCGGCCGGCAAATCGCTCGCCGGCATGATGGCGGCGGGCGAGCTGCAGGCGGCGTTCTCGGGCCCCGCCGGCATCGGCCGCGCCGGGCCGCCGACCGGTGCCTGGGAAACCGGCGGCCAGGCGAAGACCGAAGTCTATCCGGAGCTGATCGCGGACGTCGAGAAGACCGAGGCGGACTGGTTCAGGCGCACCGGCATCTATCCGATCCACGGCCTCGTGGTGGTGCGCTCGGAGGTGCTGTGGAAGCACCCGTTCGTTGCGCGCGCGCTCTATGACGCGTTCGTCGCCGCGAAGGCGCCTTACGTGACGCGGCTCGAGGGCGGCGCGGGCGACGATGCCAACGACAAGAAATATCGCGGGCTGATGCCGCTGGTCGGCGATCCCCTGCCCTACGGAATGACGGCCAACCTGCCGAGCATCGAGGCGATGCTGACCTACGGGCTGCAGCAGAAGCTGATCCCCAAGCGCATGAGCCTCGACGAAGCCTTCGTCGATCCGGAGGCGGCGTGACCAACCGCCGTAGGGTGGGCAAGGCGCGTTGCTCGGAATCACCGCGTGGGCAAGACCTCCGAAGCGCCTTGCCCACACGGAGATAGCGTGCGCGCGGTCTTGCCCACCCTACGCGCTGCTGGATCGCCCGCTTACGCGGGCGATGATGGCGGAGTTTGAGGCTGGCAAAGGTGGAAACCGAAACCATGGCATCGATCATCGACATCCATCCGCACGTCATCGCGACCGACACGGCGCGCTTCCCGCTGGCGCCGCTCGGCGGGACGCAGTCGACCTGGTCGCGCGACCGGCCGACCTCCTGGCAGCAGATGATCGGCGAGATGGACGCGGCGGGCGTCGCCAAGTCGGCGATCGTGCAGGCCTCGACTGCCTATGGCCACGACAATTCCTATGTCGCCGAGGCGATCGCCGCGCACCCCGAGCGCTTCACCGGCGTGTTCTCGGTCGACGTGCTCGCGCCCGACGCGGTCGAGAGGATGAAATTCTGGATCGGCAAAGGCTTCTCCGGCATGCGCCTCTTCACCACCGGCAGCACCATGCCGGGGCAGGCGACCTGGTTCGACGACCCGCGCTCGTTCCCGGCCTGGGACTACGCGGGCGCGGCCGGGCTGCCGGTGTGCATGCAGATGACGCCGCAGGGGTTCCCGCAGCTGCGTGGCCTGATGGCGCGCTTCCCCGAGGTGCGCGTCATCCTCGACCACCTGGCGCGGCCGCAGCTCGTCGACGGCCGGCCCTATGCGGCGGACCAGCCGTTCTTCGATCTTGCGCGCTATGCCCAGGTCTTTCTCAAGGTGACGCCTGTCAACATCGAGCCGAAGGCGTGGGGCAAGGCGACGCCGGAGACGTTCTTCGCCGCGGTGATCAGGGCGTTCGGCGCCTCGCGCATCGCCTGGGGCTCGAACTTCCCGGCCACCGCGGGTCCGCTGTCGGAGATTTTGCAAAAGGCGCAGGCCGCCTTCGCGTTCGCGAGCGCGGCCGAGCGCGACTGGATATTCGGCAGGACCGCGCAGACGCTCTACCCGCGCCTCGCCGAGTGAGCCCCGCCTCACCCCTGCAGCAGGAAGAATTCATGCCGACCGTGATCGACATCCATCCGCACATCATCGCCAGCGACACGAAACGCTATCCGCTCGCGCCGCTCGGCGGGCACCAGTCCGACTGGTCGCGCACCCGGCCGGTGACCACCGAGCAGATGATCGCCGCCATGGACCAGGCGGGCGTCGCCAAGGCCGCGATCGTGCAGGCCTCGACGTGTTACGGGCACGACAACTCGTACGTGGCGGACGCGGTCGCGGCGCACCCCGACCGCTTCACCGGCGTGTTCTCGGTCGACGTGCTCGCGGCGGACGCGCCCGCGCGCATGCGCTACTGGGTCGGCAAGAAGCTCACCGGCATGCGGCTGTTCACGTTCGGCAGCACCATGCAGAACCAGGCCGCGTGGCTCGACGATCCGAAGAGCTTTCCGGCGTGGGACTGCGCGGGCGAGCTCGGGCTGTCGATCTGCCTGCAGATGTCGGCCACCGGTCTGCCGCAGATGATCCGCATGGTCGAGCGCTTCCCCAAGGTGCGCGTGATCCTCGATCATTGCGGACGTCCGGCGCTCGCCGACGGCCCGCCCTACGCGGCGGCCGAGAGCCTGTTCGCGCTCGCGCAGTATCCCAACGTCTATCTCAAGCTGACGCAGCGCAATTTTTCCGAGTCGCGCACCGGCAAGGCGACGCCGGAGACGTTCTTTCCGAAGCTGGTGTCGGCGTTCGGCGCATCGCGCCTCGCCTGGGGCTCGAACTATCCGTCGTCGGAAGGCTCGCTCGGCGAGCTGCTCGCGCTCGCGACGACGACACTCAAATGCCTGGCCGCATCGGATCAGGAGCGGATCTTCGCCAAGACCGCGCAGACGCTCTATCCGGCGCTTGCGTAGAGGTCGAACAGCGAGTGGCGAATAGCGAATAGAAAGCAGCCGAGGGAACATCTTCAATTCGCTATTCGCTATTCGCTATTCGCTATTCGCCGAAGGATATCTGGAGCAACACACATGCTGGATACCGCAAAGCCCGCCCTGCTCACGATGCTGGGCAACTATCCGATCACCAAGGCGCTCAAGGGCGGCGCGGTGCGCACGGATCTCGCCGAGCTCGACTTCGTCGACGTGAAGGTCGCCAACAACCAGTTCAAGCAGGTGGTGCGCGAGGCGAAATACGACGTCGCCGAGCTCGCGATCGTGACCTATCTGCAGGCCAAGGCCTACGGCAAGCCGTACGTGCTCCTGCCCGCCGTGCTGGTGAGCCGCGGCCAGCACCACACGATTGCGTACAACGGCGAGCGCGGCACGCTCAAGCCATCGGACCTCGACGGCAAGCGCGTCGGCATCCGCGCCTATACGGTGACGACCGCGACCTGGGTGCGCGGGATTCTCGCGAGCGACTACGGCGTCGACCTCGACTCGATCGAATGGATCACGTTCGAGGATCCGCATGTCGCCGAATATCGCGATCCGCCGTTCGTCAAGCGCGCGCCGGCCGGCAAGGAGCTCGCGCAGATGCTGCTCGACGGCGAGATCGACGCCGCGGTGGTCGGCGACAAGCTGACCGACCCGCGGCTCAAGCACCTCGTCGCCGACCCGGAGACGGCGGCGCGCGCGTGGGCGGAGCGCCATGGCGGCGTGCCGATCAACCACATGGTGGTGGTGCGCGATAGCGTGTCGCGCGCGCGCCCAGACGTCGTGCGCGACGTGTTTCGCGCGCTGCACCAGAGCAAGGTCGCGGCCGGTCTGCCCGACGGCGGGGCACTCGACCCCTACCGCTTCGGCGTCGCGGCGTGCCGGCCGATCCTCGAGGTGATCATCGATTTCTGCTGGCGTCAGCAGTTGCTGCCGCGCCGACTCACGGTCGACGAGCTGTTCGACGAGACGACGCGGGGTTTGGCGGTCTGATCGCCGACGTCATCGCCGGATCATGCTTCAGGTCTTCACTCCCGCGGCGCGCGCCACGTTCGTCCACCGCGTGATCTCGCTGTCGATGAAAGCTGCGAACTCATCGGGACCGGCATCGAGCGGCTCGTAACCCTGCTTGCGCAGGGTTTGCAATGCGGCCGGCAAGTGCATCGCGGTGTGCGCCGCCGCGGCGAGCTTGTCGATCGCGGGCCGCGGCGTGCCGGCAGGCGCGAGGAGACCGAACCAAAGGCTGGTATCGAAGTCGGGGATACCGGCCTCCGCCATCGTGGGCACGTTCGGAAGTGCGCTCGGGCGTTTCTTGGCCGCCGTCGCCAGTGCCCGCACCTTGCCCGCCGCGATCTGGCCGATGACCGTCGAGGCGGGAGAAAACGTGATCAGCGCGCGGCCCGCAATGACGTCGGCAACGGTCTGCGGACTGCCTTGATAGGGCACCTGCGTCAGCTTGATGCCGGCGCGTTGCGCGAACATCTCGCTGGCGAAGTGCGGCAGAGCGCCTATCACGGTCGCGTGCAGCACCTCGCCGGGGTGCGCCTTGGCGAAGGCGACGAGATCGGCGACGCTGTGGATGCTGCTCGCCGGATTCACGACGAGGACGATTGCTTGCGACTCGAGGAGGGCCACCGGCGCAAGATCCCGCTTCAGATCGAGCGACCGGTTCGGATTGATGATCTGATTGGTGATGATGGACAGCGTCGCGAGGAACACCGTGTAGGCGTCCGCGGCTGCATGGGCCACGTATTCGGCGGCGATGCTCGACCCGGCGCCCGGCCGGTTCTCCACCACCAGCTGCTGGCCGAGGATCGGGCCGGCACCCGCGCTCAGCACCCGTGCGGCCACATCGGCGGCTGCCCCTGGCGTGAAACCGACGATGACGTGGATCGGCCGCGACGGATAGGCGTCCTGCGCGAGCGCGAGGCGCGGCAGCGACGGCAGCGCGGCAGCGGTCGCTGCCAGATGCAGGAACTTGCGACGCGCAAGAAGCATGACGTCCTCCCGGGGGTAGCGGACGTTCCGCAACACCGGAACGCGTCCGCAGCGAATGCAGATCTATTGCAGATTGCTCGCCCGCCGGAGGCACAAGCGCCGCCTTTGACAGTGCGGTACACCGGCATGTCCCGCTGGCGGCTCTGCGGTCAGGCTACTCCAATCGGCGCGGCGCATACAAGGAACCCGAGCCGCCGGGCCGGTGTGGCGGATCGTCCCCTTATTCCAGGACGCAAACGCGGTCGGCGAGTCACCACGCTTCTTGATTGCGTGTCGAGCCGCTATCCTTCCCGGCCACGCGATGCCGGCGGTCGAGACGCCGCGCTCCCGAGGAGGAGACCCAGGAGGAGACTCATGAGCCGACTGTACGGACCCGTCCATCGCGCATTGCAGGACCGCTTCGACACGCGGCGGCTCGCCGACAATGTCGAAGCGCGCCTGGTGCTCACCGAGATTCCGCCCGAGCACAAGGCATTCATCGAGAGCCGCGACATGTTCTTCCTGTCGACCATCGATCCCGCGGGACGGCCGACCGTCTCGTACAAGGGCGGCGACCCGGGCTTCGTTCGCGTCCTCGACCGCACGACCGTCGCGTTTCCCTGCTACGACGGCAACGGCATGTTCTATTCGATGGGCAACCTCGTCGGTAACGCCCAGATCGGCATGCTGTTCGTCAGTTTCGAAAAGCCGCACCGGCTGCGGCTGCAGGGAATCGCCAGCGTCGACGAGCATGACCCGCTGCTCGCCGACTACGCCGAGGCGCAGCTCATGGTGCGGGTGACGGTGACGGAGATTTTTCGCAATTGTCCGCGCTACGTGCACCGATACGACAAGGTCGAACCGTCCGCGTTCGTGCCGCATGCGGCCTGCGAAACGCCGCTCGCACCGTGGAAACGGGTCGACGATCTGCAAGCGATCCTGCCGGAACGGGATCGCGAGCGCGTGCGGCGCGAAGGCGGCGTGCTGTCGCGCGCCGAGTACGAGAGCTACGTGAACGATGTCGTGGATCGGGAGTCGTAACGGGCACGACGCCAGCGCTCCCTCTCCCCGAAGGGGAGAGGGTCTGGGTGAGGGGCTCTCGGAGCCAGAATTGAAACTCCGAGCGCCCCTCACCCGGCTCGCTTCGCTCGCCACCCTCTCCCCTCTGGGGAGAGGGAAACGCTACAGCGACAGGAGACGATTGCGCAGCGCCTGGTCGTCGCGCAGCTCGACGGCCGGGCCGGTGTGGCGGATCGTTCCTTTTTCCAGCACGTAGACGCGGTCGGCGAGCGCGAGCGAGAACTCGACGCCCTGCTCGGCGAGCAGGATCGTCATGCCGCGCTCCTTCAGCGCGTGGATGTTCTTCAGGAGCGCCTCGACGACGAGCGGGGCGAGGCCCTCGGACGGCTCGTCGAGCAGCAGGAGCTCCGGGTTGCCCATCAGCGTGCGCGCGATGGTCAGCATCTGCTGCTCGCCGCCCGAGAGAAACCCGCCGCGGCGGTGGCGCAGCTCGCGCAGGATGGGAAACAGCTCATAGACCGCCGCGATCGTCCACTCGCCCGGGCGCTGCGCCGCGCGCGTCGCGACGTCGAGGTTCTCCCACACGGTCAGCTCGGCGAAGATGCGGCGGTCCTCCGGCACGAAGCCGATGCCGGCGCGTGCCACGCGGTGCGGCGGCCAGCCGGCGATGTCGACGCCCTTCCACAGGATGCGGCCGGCGGTCGGCTTGAGGAAGCCCATGACCGACCGCATGGTCGTCGTCTTGCCGACCCCGTTGCGCCCGAGCAGGCACACGCATTCGCCGGCCTCGACCTGCAGCGAGACGCCGAACAGCACGCGCGAGAGGCCGTAGGCGGCGTGCAGCCCCTCGATGGCGAGCAGCGGCGGCGGAGCGTTCGTCGTCATGATGCCTGTGCCAGCCCGTGGCCGAGATAGACGCGGCGCACCTCAGCGTCGGCGCGCACCTCCTCGGGCCGCCCCTCGGCGATGATGCGGCCCTGGTGCAGCACGGCGATCTTCTGCGCGATCGAGAACACGACCTCCATGTCGTGCTCGGTGAACAAGAGCGTCAATCCGCGCTCGGCGGCGATGCGCTCGATGAGGCGGATGGTCTCATGCGTCTCGGCGGCCGACATGCCGGCGGTCGGCTCGTCGAGCAGCAGGACGGCCGGATCGCTCGCGAGCGCGAGGCCGAGCTCGAGCTGCTTCTGGTGGCCGTAGGCGAGCGTCCCCGCGAGCGTGCCTTCCTCGCTCGCGAGACCGACCGATGCGAGCAGTGCCGCCGTGTCGTCGCGGTAGAGCGTATCCGCCCGCGACCAGAAATCGCGGCCATGGCCGTGGTGCACCAGGAAGGCCGCCTGCACGTTCTCGAACACGGTCAGTTGCGCAAAGATGTTGGTGCGCTGGAACGAGCGGCCGACGCCTAAGCGGCAGATACGGTAGGGCGGCGCGCCGGTGATGTCGCGGCCGTCGAGGCGCACGCTGCCGCGGCTGGGCCGCAGATGGCCGGTGATCAGGTTGAACAGGGTCGATTTGCCGGCGCCGTTCGGGCCGATCACGGCGGCGATCTGCCGGGTCGCGACGGTGAGGCTCACGTCCGAGACCGCGCGAAAGCCGCCGAACGACTTGGAGAGGCCGGAAACTTCAAGCATGGCGCTGCCCATCATCGCCTGTCCGGTTGCGGCGGAAACGACGCAGGCGGCGCCACAGCAGGACGAGGCCGCCGACGATGCCGCCCGGGAAGCCGAACAAGAGCACGAGCAGGATCGCGCCGAGCACGAAGGACCAATATTGCGTGTAGTCGGTGACCGCCTGGTTGAGCCAGACCAGCGCGGCGGCGCCGACCGGCGGTCCCCAGAAATAGCCGGCGCCGCCGAGGATCGTCATGATCAGGATCTCGGCCGACTTCGACCAGAAGACGTAATCGGCAAACACGCCGCGGCTGAAGATGCCGTACAGCGCGCCGGCGAGCCCGGCGAAGCCGCCGGCAATGACGAAGGCGGCGAGCTGATAGAGCCGCACGTTGACGCCGAGAAAGGCGGCGCGCTCGGGATTGTCGCGGATCGTGGTCAGCACCCGGCCGAACGGCGAGCGGACGATGCGGTGCACGATCGCGAGCGACACCGCCACGAGCGCCAGGCTCAAGAGATAGAAGCGGGCGCCGACCGACAGATCGGCGCAGCCGGGGATCGCCGACATCCAGTCGAGATTGGGGTATGGAATTTCCGGCAGTCCCTGGTCGCCGCCGGTGACGTCGTTCCATTTGTAGGCGACGGCCCAGACGATCTGCGAGAAGGCGAGCGTGAGCATGGCGAAATAGAGCTTCATCAGGCGCACGCAGAAGAAGCCGGAGATGAGCGCGAACAGCGCGGCGCCGAGCCCGGCGGCGGGAAACGCCAAGCTGAACGGCCAGTCGTAGGTCTTCATCAGGATGCCGCACACATAGGCGCCGACGCCGAAATAGGCGACGTGGCCGAACGAGACGAGGCCGGTCGTGCCGAGCAGCAAATTGAGGCTGACGGCGAACAGCGCGTCGATGACGATCTGCCCGGCGAGGAACGTGTCGTAGCGCGAGCCGACCCACGGCACCGTCGCCATGACGAGAAAGACGACCAAGGTCCACGGGATGCGGCTCGTGAGCGGGCGGCGCAGCGGCACTGCCGCGCTGACGACCGCGAGCCGCGGCGCGGGCTCGGCGGCGCCGCGCCGCGGCAAGGGTGCGGTTGCGGTGCTCACAGCGGCCGCCCGAACAGGCCCCATGGCCGCACGATGAGGATCACGGCCATCAGCGCAAACACCGAGAACAGCGAAAAGCCGGGAAAGATCAGGATGCCGAACGACAGCACCTGGCCGTAGATCACCGAGCCCCAGAAGGTTCCCCACAGCGAGCCCATGCCGCCGATGACGACGACGATGAAGGCCTGCACGATGATGAGCACGTCCATGCCCGGCACGATGCTCTGGATCGGCGTCACCAGCGCGCCGGAGAGGCCGGCGAGAAACGCACTCAAGGCGAACATGCCGGTGTAGATCAGCGAGACATTGGCGCCGAGCGCGTCGAGCATCTCGCGGTCCATCTGCGCCGCCCGCACCATGCGGCCGGTGCCGGTGCGATTGAGGACGAGCCAGAGGATGAAGGCGATCGCCGGGCCGATCGCGATGATGAACAGGGTGTAGAGCGGCTGGGTCGTTCCGAAGATCGTGACGCCGCCGGCGAGCGCCGGCGGGGTCGAGACCGAAAGCTGGTCGGTGCCCCAGAGGAATTTCGCCGCATCGCCGAGGATCAGCACCAGCGCATAGGTGAAGAGCAGCTGGTAGAGCTCCTCGCGGCCGTAGAGCGAGCGGAAGAACACCCGCTCGGTGAGCGCGCCCAGCAGCGCGACGCCGAGCGCCGCAGCGAGCGCCGCGATCCAGAAGACGCCGCCGCTCGGCTGCAGCCACTGCACCACCTGCCAGGCGAGATAGGCGCCGATCATGTAGAAGGAGCCGTGCGCAAAATTGATGACGCGCATGACGCCGAACACCAGCGACAGTCCCGACGCGATCAGGAACAGGAACATCGCGGTGGTCAGGCCACCCATGAACTGGCTGAACAGGAAGGAAGGCGACACGGCTGGTCCTTCAATACGACGGCGTCGCCCGCGATCATCAGCCGATCACGGGCGAGCCGTAGTTATTATTGCATCCGACTTCAGTTCGTCGGCGTGAACGACGTCGGCAGCGCTTGCGGATCCTTGATCACCGCAAACGGATAGTTCGCGTCCTTGACCATCTCGCCCCAGTATTCGGGCGCGAAAGTCTCGTGCGACTTCGCGCTGAAGGTGCGCGGGCCGACCGGCGTGTCAAAGGTCAGGCCTTCCAGCGCCTTTGAGACCGCATCCGACTTGGTGTTGCCCGCCTTCTTGATGCCGGCGGCCAGCGCGTAGATCGACTGGTAGCCGATGACCGACCAGCCCGAGGCATACTGCGTGTGGGTGAACTTCTTGAGATTCGCGATGAAGGTCTTGTGCGCCGCCGGCTCATTGGCGCCCCACGGCACTGGGTCGTAGGTGTCGGCGATGATCCCGTAGGGATAGTCGCTGCCCAGCGCCTGCGCCTCGTCGGGTGCGCCGACCTCGCCGGGACCGAGCAGCCGGTTCTTGATCGCCGTGAAGTAGCCGCGCGGCGCCGCCTGCTTGGCGAAGGTGACGAAGTCGCCGGCGAACAGCGAGCAATAGACCGCGTCGGGCTTCTTGCTCATCTGCGCGGTGATGAAGGCGGTGAAGTCGGGCTCGCCGAGCTTCGGCCATTGCTGATCGACGACCTGGATGTCGGGGCGCAGCTTCTTCAGCTCCTTGATGAAGGCGGCGGCCGAGTCGCGGCCATAGGCGTAATCGGGCGCGATGGTGGCGACGGTCTTCACGTCCTTGAACCGCGCCATCAGGGTCGCGCCCGCGAGCCCCTCGACGTCGGTGTTGGAGGCGATGCGGAAGATGTACGGGTGAATGTGCTGAGCATCGGTGAGGAACGTGCTCTTCGACGACGGCGCGATGAACACGATCTTGTTTTCCTTGGCGACGGTCGACACCGCCGGCGCCTCCGCCGAGGTCAGCGTCCCGACCAGGAAGTCGACGCTGTTCTTGATGATCAGCTCGCGCGAAAGACGCACCGCCTCGTCGGCGTTGGCCTTGCTGTCGCGCGAGAGGATTTCGAGCTTGCGGCCGAGCACGCCGCCCTTGGCGTTGATCTCGGCCACCGCCATCTCGGCGCCGGCGAGGATCGGCCGGCCGTAGACGGCGGCGGGGCCGGAGAGCGGGATCGGAAAGCCGATCTTGATCGACTCCGCCGCACCGGCAGTGAGCGGCGCGGAGAGCACGAGTGCGCTGGCAAGCGCCAGTCCGTAACGGTGGTACATGCGCAACCTCCCAAGTGAACCCAAGTGGCGGCCCGATTTTCGGGCCTGTTTTGCTTGGCTCATCGGCGCAAACCGGCGCGCGCACGGACGGGCGGTGTCAGCCCGCCGGCGGCGTCGTTCGAACACGTCTGCGTCGGATCCGTCGCATCGTCATGGCTGCCTGCTCTGCTCGTGATCGGAATGGCTGCTGCGCCAGTCCTGCACGAATTGTAGATCAGCTATGCGAAAGCGGCTCGGACGCTATGGCGCTTGCGGGGGCCCGGTCAAGTGCAAACGAGTTCGCGGTGGGACCGCGTGGGCGCGGCATCGCGCCGCCCCGGCGATCTTACCGGGTCGCCGCACGCGGCCGGTTCATTCGGCCGCTATGACGCGGGCATCGCATGGAACCGCATCAGATGCGCGGCGGTCGTCGGGCTCATCTGCTCGAAGGCGGCGAGGTTTTTCTGCAGCTCGTCGGGCGACAGGGCGCCCGGCGCGGCGCGCAGCCCCAGCATGAGCTTGGCGGTGCTCCATTTGAGATTGATGGCGCGCGCGATCACCAACAGCACGTCGGATCGCTCGCTCAGCATGGCGCGGTCGACGACCGCGACCGGAATGCGGGCGAGCAGCGCGAGCGTCACCACCGCCTGCTCGAAGCGCCCGGCCTGGGCGAACTTGACGAGATCGCCCTCGTTGAGCCGGCCGGCGATGAAGCGGTCGCCGAGTTCCTCGAGGTGGTCCGAATAGTCGCGCGGCGCGACCACGACCTGCGCCTTCATCCGGCCCGTCACCGTCTCGACCACGCGGTCGATCTCGGCGAGCGCCTGCGGGTGCGAGGCGCGCAGCTTGGCGCGCACCCGCTCGGAGGCAACGGACAGGAGCTTGAGAAAGAGGTGCGCCGGGATCTCGCGGCGCGCGCCGAGCCGCTCGGCGAGCAGGTCGTCGCCGGCCGAGCGCCGGATCAGGACGATGAACCCCGTTTCCGAAAAGCGCGCGCCGGCGTTGCCGGCAACGCTGACCGCGACCGCGCGGTCGCCGCGCTCGACCAGCACGTCGGTCACGGGCTCTGCGAGCACGCGCCGGCGCGAGATCGCGAAGAGATGCTGCTGGCCCTTGGTCCTGGCATTCTCGACGAGGCTCGGCTCGTCGAGCCGCTCGGAATGGGTCAGCACCGGCCCGGCCACCTCGACGCAGTCGTCGAAGGCGAGCATGCGGATCACGGTGCGCGGCGCGTTCGCGACCTTGGCGAGCCGCTGCGCCAGGAGGATGCGCGCCTCGACCTCGATCTCGGCGGCGAGGCGGGCGATCACGTCGTCGAACAGCGCGATCTCGTCGTCGGAATAGATCGCCGCGTCGCGCACGAACAGGTCGGTCACCTGCGCGAGCACGTGGGCGCGCCGATCGGGCGCGACATCCGCGACGGCGGCATCGAGCTCGCGGATGTTCATCGCCGCGGCCATCGATCGCGCCGCCGCTCACGCCACGCTTTGCCGCCGCGCCTCACGCGACCTTCCCGACCAGGCGGTCGTCGATGCTGGTGGTGAGATCGAGCTCGGACGCCGGCACCGGCCGGTCGAACAGGAAGCCCTGCACCTGCGTGCAGCCGGCGGCGCGCAAGAGCTCGAACTGCTCGGTCGTCTCGACGCCCTCGCCGGTGGTATCGAGCTGCAGGCTGCGGCCGAGCCCGGTGACGGCGCAGACGATCGCGGCGCAGTCGGCGCGGCTGGAGAACTCGGCGACGAACGACTTGTCGATCTTGATCTTGTCGAACGGGAAGATGCGCAAATAGCTCAGCGACGAATAGCCGGTGCCGAAATCGTCGAGCACGATGGCGACGCCGGTCGCCTTGAGCTGGTGCAGCACCGCGAGGCTGTCGGCGCTCGCGTCGAGCAGCACCGACTCGGTGACCTCGAGCTCGAGCCGGCGCGGCGACAGGCCGGACGAGACCAGCGCGTCGGTGACGCAGTTGATGAGATTGCCGCTGCGGAACTGCACCGGCGAGAGATTGACCGCGATCTTCACGTGCTCGGGCCACGCCGCCGCGTCGCGGCACGCCTGGTGCAGGATCCACTCGCCGATCGGGATGATCAGCCCGGCTTCCTCGGCGATCGGGATGAAGCGATCGGGCGCGAGCAGCCCGCGCGTCGGGTGATTCCATCGCACCAGCGCCTCGGCGCCGCACACCCGCCGGTTCGGCACGTCGATGATGGTCTGGTAGTGCAGGACGAACTGACGCTGCGCCAGCGCCTCGCGCAGGTCGACCTCGAGGTCGCGCCTGAGCCGCGCCTCGGCGTCCATCTCCGGCTCGTAGATCTGGTAGCCGAGCCGCCCGGCTTTCGCCCGATAGAGCGCGAGGTCGGCGTTCTTCAACAGCTCGAGCTGGGTCGTTCCGTGCGCGGGCGCGAGCGCGACGCCGATGCTGATGCCGATGACGATCTGGTGCCCCTCGATGCGATAGGCCTCGCCGAGCGTCGCCTGCAGCCGCTTCGCCAGCACGACGGCATTCTCGCGCGCGTCGCCTTCCTCGGCCTGCAGCACGGCAAATTCGTCGCCGCCGACGCGCGCGACCGTGCAGGCCGCGAAGGCCTCCCCGCGCAGCCGCTGCGCGATCGCCTTGAGCAGCGCGTCGCCGACCGGATGCCCGAGCGAGTCGTTCACCGCCTTGAACAGGTCGATATCGAACATGAACAGGTTGAACGCCGCCCCGCCGGCGCGCAGCCGGGCGAGCAGCTTTTCCAGCTCCTCGCCGAAATAGGCGCGGTTGGGCAGGTCGGTGAGCGAATCGTAGCGGGCCATGTGCGCGACCTTCGCCTCGGCGCGCTCGCGCTCGGTGATGTCCTCATGCACCGCGACCCAGCCGCCGCCCGGCATCGGCTGGTTGCGCACGGAGATCACCCGTCCGTCGGGAAGATGGGTGACGGCGCCGAATGGCCGGCCGCGATCGAGCTGCGCGCCCAGGTCGGCGACGTAGCGGTCGGGGTCGCCCGAAAAGTTGTCGCGCGCCGCGCGCCGCGCCAGCATGTCGCGCAGGGTGCAGCCGGGCGCGATCTCGGTCGGTGCAAGGCCGTACATGTCGAGATAGCGCGCGTTGCAGATGGTCAGCCGCATGGCGGCGTCGAACATGCACACGCCCTGCGGCACGTTGTTCATGGCGGCGTCGAGGCGATCGTTCGCCGCCTTGAGCTCCTGCGAGTTTCTGGCGAGCTGCGCCTCGGAGACGATCAGGCGCCCGAGCTGCTTCGCCCAGACCCGGAGCAGAACGCCGGCGCAGCCGACGACCAGCAGGATGCCGGCGCCGATCGCCAGCATGCGCCGGTTCCAGCTCGCCAGCACGGTCTGCTCGGAGACCGCGACATCGACCACCAGCGGGTATTTCTCCAGCGGTCGGACCGAGATCAGCCGGATGCCGTAGTGGAAATATCCAGAGGAGCGAAAATTCCCGCCGCCGTTGCGGACGGCTTGATAGAAGGCCGAGGCGGCCGGCAGCCTCTGCCCGGCGCGCGGCATCGGATCCGGATAACGCCAGATCACCGTGCCGTCCCGACGCAGCAGGAAAAACTGCTGGCCGCTCACCGAGCCGACGGATTCGTAGATGTTGGCGAAGTACTCGATGTCGACGCCGATCGAGACGACGCCGGCGAACGCGCCGTTGCGCGCATTGATCCGCTTGTTGAAGTAGACCGTCAGCGTTCCGGCAAGCCGGCTCGCGACCGCCGCATTGACATACATCTCGCGGTCGTCGACCTGGCGCAGGTGCTGGAAGTAGTCGCGATCGGCGAAATTGGCCGTGGGCCGCGGCCACTGCCGCGTCGAATTGACGAGCTCGCCGTCGCTCCCCGTGAGCGTGATCACGGTTGCCTGCGGCAGCTGCCGCAGCCGCTCGGTCAGGAATCGATAGACCTCCGGCGTGTAGGCGAGGCGGGAAAAATCCGCGGGCGTGTCGACGCCGAGCGCGGCGATGCGCCCCTGCACGTCGCTCAGGGCGGCATCGATCGCCGCGACCGAGCGGTTGGTCTGGTCCGCCAGCAGCGTCGCGGTGCGATCGGTCTCGCGGAATCCGGCGGCGATCTGGTCGGAGCGCAGTCCCCACGCGGTCACGCCGATCGCCGCCACCGCGAGCGCGATCACGCCGACGACGGCCCAGATCAGGCTATGAAATGCGACGCGGCTGCGGACGCTCGACATGACCGATCCAAGTTGAATCGAATTGGATCGACCCTAGCCGCGACTTATTAATAAATTTGGCGGCTTTCGGCTGCGGAGGTTGTGGAAATAACGTATCGGATGCAGGGGGTTAGATCGATCGCGCAGGTAGCGAGGTCTTGCGCCTACCCCGTTCGTCATGGGCGGGCATAGCCGTTCGAAGAACGGCGTCGCTTCCGCCTACGCGCTCCGCGCTACGGCGGACTCAAACCCGTCCGTAGCTTGCGAAGCAAGCGAAGGCGGGTCGCTCGCCTATGTCCCGGCCATCCACGTCTTTCTCGCCAGATCGCAAAGGAATTTGGGCTAGCCGAGACGCTGCCGTCACTCCGCCGCCGTGCGCCCCGCCCCGCCGGTGCCGTAGCGCCGCTCGATGTAGTCGATCACCATGGTCTTGAAATCCGCCGCGAGCGTCGGGCCGCGCAGGGTTGCGGCCTTCTTGCCGTCGATGAAGACCGGGGCGGTCGGCGTCTCGCCGGTGCCGGGGAGCGAGATGCCGATGTCGGCGTGCTTGCTCTCGCCCGGGCCGTTGACGATGCAGCCCATCACGGCGACGTTGAGGGCCTCGACGCCCGGATAGCGCGTCTTCCACGCCGGCATCGAGTCGCGGATGAACTTCTGGATGTCGCCGGCAAGCTCCTGGAACGTGGTCGAGGTGGTGCGGCCGCAGCCCGGGCAGGCGGCGACCAGCGGGACGAACACGCGGAACCCCATGGTCTGCAGGATCTCCTGCGCGACCTTCACCTCGAGGGTGCGGTCGCCGCCCGGCTCGGGCGTGAGCGAGACGCGGATGGTGTCGCCGATGCCCTGCTGCAGCAGGATGCCGAGGGCGGCGGACGAGGCGACGATGCCCTTCGAGCCCATGCCGGCCTCGGTCAGGCCGAGATGGATCGCGTAGTCGGAGCGCTTGGCGAGATCGAGGTAGACGCCGATCAGGTCCTGCACGGCCGAGACTTTCGCCGAGAGGATGATCTTGTGGCGCGGCAGGCCGATCTCCTCGGCGCGCTGCGCCGAGAGCAGCGCCGACTGCACCATGGCCTCGCGCGTCACCGCGCGCATGTCGGCCGGGTTCGCCTTCTTGGCGTTCTGGTCCATCAGATGCGTCAACAGCTCCTGGTCGAGCGAGCCCCAGTTGGCGCCGATGCGCACCGGCTTGTCGTGCTTGATCGCGGTCTCGACGATCGCGCCGAACTGGCGGTCCTTCTTCTCCTTGAAGCCGACGTTGCCCGGATTGATGCGATATTTGTCGAGCGCCTCGGCGCAGGCCGGATGGTCGGCGAGCAGCTTGTGGCCGATGTAGTGGAAGTCGCCGACGATCGGCACGTCCACGTTCATCTTGAGCAGCCGCTCCTTGATGTGCGGCACGGCGGCGGCCGCCTCGTCGCGGTCGACCGTGATGCGCACGATCTCGGAGCCGGCGTGGAAGAGGTCGGCGACCTGCTTGGCAGTGCCCGCAACGTCGGCGGTGTCCGTATTGGTCATCGACTGGACGACGACCGGCGCCCCGCCGCCGACCTTGACGTGGCCGACATGGACCGGAACCGATTTGCGGCGCGGCAGCGGCGCGGCGGCATCAAGCATGGCAGTCTCCAGACAAGCGATCTACGGCCAATCTAGTCATCGCGCGGCCTCGCGGACAGCCCCAAAACGTCGTGGCGGTCAGCCCTTGCGGCAGTGGGCGCAGATGCCGGTGATCTCCACCACCGACAGGTTGGGCAGGAAGCCGGCGCTGCGCGCCGCGGCGGCGAGCGAGGCGCCGGCGGCGCCGGCGGGCGCTTCGCCCACCGCCCCGCAGCGTTCGCAGAGCAGGAACGCAACCAGTGCATCGGGGCGATGATTGCGCACGCATGCGACAAACGCATTACGGCTCTCGATACGGTGGACGAGGCCGTTGTCGCGCAGGAATTCGAGCGCGCGATAGACCGTGATCGGCGCCGGGCGCGGGCCCGAGCGCGCCGCCTCATCCATGATCTCGTAGGCACCGAGCGGCTTGTGGCTCGCGGCGAGGATCGCCAGCACATGGCGCCGCATGGGGGTGAGGCGCTCGCCCCGTTCGGCACACAGCGCCTCCGCATGCGCCATGGCGTCCGCGCTGCAGCGGGCATGGTCGTGGTCGGGAGCCGGAAACACGCTTGCCATGGTTTGGTTCTACGCTGGAGCCACGTGCTTATCAAAGCGCCGATCGGGGAACATCCGAACGGTAACGAGATAGGGCTCGCAAAACAGCCCTGCAGTTTTTATATTGCAGTGCAACATATTCCGCTACCCCTCCCGAGGGCGACACCCCTCCAGCCGCAGGACATCCGACCATGCTCAAGGGAAAATCCGCCGTCGTCACCGGCTCGACCTCCGGCATCGGGCTCGGCATTGCCAAGGCGCTCGCCGGCGCCGGCGTCAACGTGACGATCAACGGTTTCGGCGACAAGGCCGCGATCGAGGCGGAGCGCGCCGGGCTGGAGAAGAGCTTCGGCATCAAGGCCGCCTATTCGCCCGCCGACATGAGCAAGCCGGCCGAGATCGCCGACATGATCAAGACGGCGGAGAGGACCTTCGGCGCGGTCGACATCCTGGTCAACAATGCGGGCATCCAGCACGTGGCGCCGATCGAGGAGTTCCCGATCGAGAAGTGGGACCAGATCATCGCGATCAATCTCTCGGCCGCGTTCCACGCCATCCGCGCCGCCGTCCCCGGCATGAAGGCGCGCAAATGGGGCCGCATCATCACGACGGCATCCGCCCATTCGCTCGTCGCCTCGCCGTTCAAGGCGGCCTACGTGACGGCGAAGCACGGGCTCGCCGGCCTCACCAAGACGGTCGCGCTCGAGCTCGCGACCTTCGGCGTCACGGTGAACTGCATCAGCCCGGGCTACGTGTGGACGCCGCTGGTGGAAAAGCAGATCCCCGACACCATGAAGGCGCGCAACCTGACGGCCGAGCAGGTCAAGAACGACGTGATGCTGGCGGCGCAGCCGACCAAGCAGTTCGTCACCATCGAGCAGGTCGCCTCGCTCGCGCTCTACCTGTGCGGCGACGAGGCGGCGCAGATCACCGGCGCCAATCTTTCGATCGACGGCGGCTGGACGGCACAGTGAGCCTGCGACATCTGCTCGATCCGCGCCGCATGATGCGCGGCGCCATCGAGCGCGTGCGCGGCGACGGGCGCAAGAAGATCAATCTCGCGCTGCAAGGCGGCGGCGCGCACGGCGCCTTCACGTGGGGGGTGCTCGACCAGATCCTCGACGACGGGCGGCTCACGATCGAGGGCATCTCGGGCTCCTCGGCGGGCGCCATCAACGCCGTGATGCTGGCGGACGGGCTCGCGCGCGGCGGACCCGCGGAGGCGAAGAAGCGGCTCGCCGAGTTCTGGCGCGGCGCGAGCCTCGGCGGCGATCTGCCGCCGCTGCAGCGCGCCGTGGTCGAGCGGCTGTTCTCATTCCTGCCGCTCGAAGGCACGCCGATGCAGGCGTGGTTCAACGCGCTGGCGCGGTATCTGTCGCCGTACGACCTCAATCCGCTCAACATCAATCCGCTCAAGGAGCTGATCGAGCGTTTCGTCGACTTCGAGGCGGTGCGCAACTGCTCGTCGCTCGCGCTGTTCGTCTCCGCCACCAACGTGCACACCGGCCGGCTGCGGATTTTTCCGCGCGAAAAAATCACCGCCGACGTGGTGATGGCCTCGGCCTGCCTGCCGTTCCTGTTTCGCGCCGTCGAGATCGAGGGCGAGCCCTACTGGGACGGCGGCTATCTCGCCAACCCGCCGATCTTTCCGTTCTTCTACTACACGGAAAGCGAGGACGTGCTGATCGTCCAGATCAATCCGCTCGAGCGCAAGGAAGTGCCGACCTCCACCAAGGAGATCATGAACCGGATCAACGAGATCACCTTCAACTCCTCGCTGATGGCGGAATTCCGCGCGATCGAGTTCGTCGACCGGCTGATCGACCAGGGCAAGCTCGTGCGCGGCATCGGCGCCGGGCATTATCGCCGCGTCAACGCCCACCGCATCGTGCTCGATCGCGAGGGCAAGCAGCTCACCAGCGAGACCAAGCTCTCGACCGATTACGACTTCTTCGAGATGCTGCGCTTGAGCGGCAAGCGCGCCGCGCGGCGCTTCCTCGATGCGCATTTCGCCGACATCGGCGCGCGCAGCACCTTCGACCTGCGCGCCGAGGCGCACGCCGAGTGGGCGTAGGCCCCGGTTGTCATTGCGAGAGCGGTTGTCATTGCGAGCGAAGCGAAGCAATCTAGCCCGGCGCGCGCATGGCGCCTGCGGATCGGGATTGCTTCGTCGCGCTGCGCGCTCCTCGCAACGACGGAGGGAACATGGCCGAGCCCCTGCTCTCTGCCAGCGTCGGCAACCGCCGCCTCGACATCGTGGTTGCCGACATCACCACGCTCGACGTCGACGCCATCGTCAACGCGGCGAATACCTCGCTGCTCGGCGGCGGCGGCGTCGATGGCGCGATCCACCGCGCGGCGGGCCCCGAGCTCCTGGCCGAATGCCGCACGCTCAACGGCTGCCCGACCGGCGAGGCGAAGGTCACGGGCGGCTACCGGCTGAAGGCGCGCCACGTGATCCATACGGCCGGTCCGATCTGGAGCGGCGGCGAGGCCGAGCGCATGAAGGCGCTGCTCGCCGACTGCTACCGCAACTCGCTCGCCCGCGCCGGCGAGCGCGGGTTCGCCTCGATCGCGTTTCCGGCGATCTCGACCGGCATCTACCGCTTCCCGCCCTATGTGGCGGCGCGCGTCGCGGTCGCGACCGTCGTGGCGGAGCTGCCCGACAAGGCGCCGTCGCTCGAGCGCGTGGTTTTCGCTTTCCTCAGTCGCGAGGCGTCGCAGCACCACCAGGATGCCTTCGCGGAACTGGGGCTGATCTGACTTGCCAGCAGTTTGCCAGCAATTTGCCGGCGAATTCCCTTCAATTTTTGCCAATGGACTTAGCGCATTCGCAAAGCTGGATAGGTACCGTTCGCATCAGACCACAGCAACGGGGCGGGCCCGCAGGTGCGACGATGAAAAAGTACTTTTTCGATCGAATCGGCCAAGGCTGTTCGGAATATGACTTTCGCGGCCATGATTTCGCCGAGCCGCAGAAGGCATTCCAGCTCGCGCAGCTGCTCGCGCTCGACCTCGAGGTGGGCGGCAGCGAGGAATTCGCCGGCGGCAGCATCAATGTGCGCAACGCCGACGGCCACCAGCTCTTCACGGTGCCGATCGGCGAGCCCGAGTTGGTCGCGGCGTAACGGCTCGCCGGTCAGGCCGCGTCAAATCGTCGCCAAATCCCGCGCCACGCGCGCCACCACGTCATCCCAATCGCCCGGCTGCGGCTCGCGATAGAGCCGCGCCGCCGGGTACCAGGGGCTTCGCTCCGAGTCCTTCGTCCAGCGCCAATCGGCGGAGAACGGCAGCAGCACCCAGAGCGGCCGACCGAGCGCGCCGGCGAGATGCGCAACCGAGGTGTCCACCGCGATCACGAGATCGCAGCCGGCGAGCACCGCCGCGGTATCGTCGAAATCCATGAGCTCGGACCCGAGATGCAGCACCGGCGCCGCCGCGAGCAGCTCGGCGTCGCCTGAGCGCAGGTCGCGCTGCAGGCCGACGAAGCGCGCGCGTGAATCCGCCCACAGCGGCGCTAGTCGCGCGAGCGGCAGCGAGCGGTTGCGATCGTTCGCATGCGCGGTGTTGCCGGCCCACACGATGGCGACGCGCGGACTGCCGCAGGCTTCGAGGCGCGCGCGCCAGCGCTCGACCCGCGCCGGATCGGCCGCGAGGTAGGGGATGTCGGCGGGGACCGAGGCCGGCTCGGTCTTGAGCGCGAGCGGCAGGCTGCCGAGCGGACAATGCAGGTCGAAAGCGGGGCGCGGCTCGCCGCGCGCGATCACGGTCGCGGCGCCCGGCAGCCGCGCGAGCAGCGCCTTCAGCTCGGGACGCACCTCGAGCACGACCTTGGCGCCGGCGGCGGCGAGCCGCGGCACGTAGCGCACGAGCTGAATGGTGTCGCCGAGCCCCTGCTCGGCATGCAGCAGGATGGTCTTGCCCTGGAGCGGCGTCTCGCCGAGCCACAGCGGGCGGCCGAAGTTCGCCCGCAGGTGCTCGGTGCCGCTGCGCTTCCAGCGCCACTCGTACTCGGCCTGGCCCGCCCGATAGTCGCCGATCGCGAGCAGGGCGAGCGACTTGTTGAAATGGGCGTCGGCGTAGTCGGGCGCAAGCGCGAGCGCGCGGTCGAAGCTCGCGATCGCCTCGGCGTGACGGTCGAGCGCCTGCAGCGCGACGCCGCGGCTGCTCAGCGCCGCGACATGGCCGGGGATCGCGGCGAGCGTGCGGTCATAGGCCTCGACCGCCTCGGCGGTGCGGCCGAGCGCCGCGAGGGTGAGGCCGCGGTTGTAGGCGACGATCGGCTCCGGCCGGGCGCGCAGCACGGCGTCGAAATCGGCGAGCGCCTCCTCGTGGCGGCCGAGCGCCGCGAGCGCGACGCCGCGCTGGGCGCGCGCCTCGGCGTGGCCGGGCGCGGCGGCAAGGATCCGGTCGGCGCAGGCGAGCGCCTCGGCGGGGCGGCGCAGCGCCAGCAGCTGGTCGCCGCGGTTGCCGAGCGCATCGATATTGTTGGGCTCGAGCGCGAGCGCCCTGTCGTAGCTCGCAAGCGCGTCAGCGTCGCGCTTGAGCGCGCGCAGCACGTGGCCGAGATGGATATGCGCGTCGGCCGAGTTCGGCCGCGCCTTGACGGCGGCCGCCATCAGGCGAAAGGCCTCGCCCGGCTTGCCGCGCTGGAGCTTCAGCTCGGCGAGAAGCTGCAGCGTGTCGAACTGATCGGGCAGGACTTTGAGGATGCGGGTGTAGATCTTCTCGGCTTCCGCGAGCTTGCCCTGCCGCTGCAGGGCGATGCCCTCCGCGATGGTGCGGCCGAGCGAGGCGAGAAACTGCTGGGAGGCCGGCTTGGGCATGCGCGCGCTCGGTCAGACCACGAAGGGCCCGTCAATGTCACAAGGCGCGCACCTTTGGCAACTGCGCCTGCGCGAACATCCGCGCCGCCAGCGCGGCGCAGCCGATGAGGCCCGGCTCGTGGCAGATCACCAGCGAGGTCGGAATCGCGGCGAGCAGGTCCTGATAGGGCGGATGATGCTCGAAGGCGGCGCGGAAGATCGTTTCGTCAAACAGGCGGCCGAGCTTGAGCGCGACGCCGCCGGCGATGAAGACGCCGCCGGTCGCCTTGAGCGTCAGCGCGACGTCGCCGGCGAAACGGCCGAGCAGGCGCACGAACAGGTCGACCGCGGCGCGCGCGTCGGTCGCGCCGGCGCGCGCCTCGTCGACGATGGTCGGCGCCTCAAGCGGGATGCTCAGCGGGTTGAGCGCGCGATAGAGGCGCTCGAGGCCGGGACCGGAGATGACGGTTTCGGCGGTGATGAACTCGCCGCCAAATTCGCGACCATGGGCGATCCGCTGGAAGACAGCGCGCTCATCCTCCGCGGCCGGCCCGAACGAGGCGTGGCCGCCCTCGCTGGCGAGCGCGAGCCAGTCCTTGCCGTGCGGCACCAGCGCGGCGACGCCGAGCCCAGTGCCGGGGCCGAGCACGGCGCGCGGTCCCGGGCGCGGCGCCCAGGGCTGCCCGAGCGCGCGCACCTCGTCCGGCCGCAGCATGACCAGCGCATGGGCGAGCGCCTCGAAATCGTTGATCGGATGGACGGCGGAAAAGCCGAATTGCTCGGCGATCTGGTCGCAACTGAAACGCCAGTCGCGGTTGGTGAGCTTGATCTCGCGCCCGGCGACCGGGCCGGCGACCGCCAGCACCGCCGCCTGCGGCGCAAGGCCGGTGTCGTCGAGATAGCGGCGGATCGCCGCCTCGGCGCCGGACACCGACTCGTTGTCGATGATCGCGACGTGCTCCGGCCGGCCGCCCGACGCGCAGACCGCGAAACGGCTGGCACTTCCGCCGATATCGGCGAGCAGAACGCTGGACATCGCTGCACCCCGATTCCCACGCTAGCGATAATGGCGCATCGCGGCGTTTGTTCCGCGTCTCGCGAATAGCGAATGGCGAGTAGCGAATAGTGCAGCCGTGTCGCCCCAATTCGCCATTCGCTACTCGCCATTCGCCTCTACGATTTCCTCGCCCGCACCTCGACTCCCGCCCGCCGCTCCAGCGGCTGCACGATGGTGGTGAGATCCGCATTGGCGCCGATCTCCTCGCAGGCGCGGCGCAGATGGCGCAGCACCAGCTCGGCGATCTCCATCGGCACGCCGAGCGCCTTCGCCTCGGACACCGCGAGGCCGACGTCCTTCGCCATGAGCCCGTTGGTGAAGCCGAGGTCGAAGGTTCCGGGCAGCACGTTCTTGGGGAACTTGGTCTCGGTCGCGGTGTTGCGGCCGGAGCTGGCGTTGATCACGTCGAGCATGACGCGCGGGTCGAGCCCGGCCTTGACGCCGAGCACCATCGACTCGGCAGTCGCCGCCATGCCGACCGCGGAGAGGAAGTTGTTGCACAGCTTCATGGTCTGCCCGGCGCCAGGCTCCTCGCCGATGAAGAAGGACTTGCCGATCACGGAGAGCGCCGGCTTGAGTGTCTCGACGTCGGCGCGCGGGCCCGACGCCATCACGGCGACGGTGCCTTTCTCGGCGCCGGCGACCCCGCCCGAGACCGGCGCGTCGATCTGCACGATGTCGCGCGCCTTGAGCAGCGCGAAGATGCGCTTCGCCATGTCGGCGCCGGTGGTGGAGAGATCGACGAAGCGGCGCACGCGCTGGCCGTCGATCACGCCGCCGGCGCCGGTCGCGACCGCGAGCACGACGTCGGGCGTCGGCAGGCTCGCCATCACGGTCTCGGCGCGATCGGCGACCTCCTTGGGCGTCGCCGCCGGCTTGCCGCCGAGCGCGACGATGCGGTCGAGCGCCTCCTTGCGGGTGTCGAGCGCGATCACGGTGTGGCCGGCCTCGATGAGCCGCCGGGCCATGTGGAAGCCCATGTTGCCAAGGCCGATGAAGCCGATGTCCATGAGGGGGACTCCTGTGGTGCGTTGCTGATTTCTTGTCGGCGAATGGCGAGTAGCGAATGGCGAATTGAAAGACGCCTTCTATTCGCTACTCGCCATTCGCTATTCGCCCCTAAATCTTTTTCCCCTCGATTTCCTTGAAGAACTCGCGGGCGATGCGGAACGAGTCGATGGCGGCGGGCGCCCCGGCGTAGCAGCCGACCTGGAGGAACACTTCGGCGATCTCGGCCTTGCTGACGCCGTTCCTCAGCGCGCCGCGCAGATGCGCGCGCAGCTCGTGCGGCCGGTTGAGGATCGAGATCATCGCGAGGTTGAGCATGCTGCGCGTCTTGCGCGGCAGGCCCTCGCGCCCCCACACGGCGCCCCAGCAATATTCGTTGAGGATGTCCTGCAGCGGCTGGTTGAAGTCGTCGACGTTCTTGAGCGCATTGTCGACGTATTCGTCGCCGAGCACGGCCCGGCGCACGCCGAGCCCCTTGTCGTACATGGCCTTGTCCATGGGGTGTTTCCTCTGATGTGGCTCGCGGGAGCCTTGGGTGGGGGAGAGACTGTGCCCGATTGCCGCCGTTGATGTCTACGCGCGATTCCCGGCCTTCGTCCCTCATGGTGAGGAGCCTCGCGCAGCGACGCATCTCGAACCATGCGCCCGTGGGCGACGCTCAATTGCCGCCGAACTCTTTCCTGATCTTCGCGCTGTGCTCGCCGAGCGCGGGCACCGAGCCGTAGCGGCGCGGCTCGCCGGAGCGCTGCGCGGCGGGGGCCGGGTACGACACCGGGCCGGTCGGCGAGCCGATGGTGATCCGGCGCAGGTGCGGATGATGGCGCAGCGACTCGGGATCGCTGACGCGGCCGAAGGCGATATCGGCCGCGAGGAGCTTCGCGGTGAGCTCGTCGACGGTCATGGTGCCGAAGGATTTCGCCACTTTCCCGTCCGTCTCGGGACGGCGCTCGAGGCGGGCGATGACGGTGGCGAATCCGGGATCGGCGGCGAGCGCGGCGTCGCCCATCACGTCGCGGGCGAGCACCACCCATTCGCGGTCGTTCTGGATCGAGATGAGCACGTCGACGCCGTCGCGCGTCTTGAACACGCCGTAGGGCGAGATCGACGGGTGGGCGAGGCCGAGGCGGGTCGGCGTCTTGCCGCCCTCGTGGTGCAGGAGCGGCACCGTCATCCAGTCCGCCATGGCGTCGAACATGGAGACGGAAATCTCCGTGCCCTCGCCGGTGCGCGCGCGGCCGATCAGCGCCTCGAGGATCGCCTCATAGGCGTTCATCCCGGTCGCGACGTCGACGACCGAGACGCCGACGCGGGCGGGCGCCTCCGGCCCGCCCGTGACCGAGGCGAGGCCGGACTCGGCCTGGATCAGCAGGTCATAGGCCTTGCGCTGCGCATAGGGGCCGCTTTCGCCGAAGCCGGAGATCGAGCAGACGATGAGGCGCGGATAGTCGCGGCGCAGGCGGTCGATGGGAAAGCCGAGCTTGCCGGCCGCGCCGGGCTTGAGGTTCTGCACGAACACGTCGGCCTTCGCGATTATTCGCTCGAGCAGCGCGCGGTCGGCGGCTTGGGTCAGATCGACCACGACCGACTCCTTGCCGCGGTTGAGCCAGACGAAATAGGCGCTCTCGCCGTGCGCCAGCGTGTCGTAGCCGCGGGCGAAATCGCCCTCCGGCCGCTCGATCTTGATGACGCGCGCGCCGGCGTCGGCGAGCCGACACGTGCACATGGGCGCGGCGACTGCCTGCTCGAGGGCGACGACGAGAAGTCCGGAGAGGGGTTGTGACATCTGCGATCGGAGGGAAGGTCAGTAGGAGCGCGGCAGCCCGAGCACGTGCTCGGCGAGATAGGACAGGACGAGGTTGGTCGAGATCGGCGCCACCTGGAAGAGCCGCGTCTCGCGGAACTTGCGCTCGATGTCGAATTCCTCCGCAAAGCCGAAGCCGCCGTGCGTCTGCACGCACATGTCGGCGGCCGCCCACGAGGCATCGGCCGCGAGCATCTTCGCCATGTTGGCCTCCGGGCCGCAGTCCTTGCCGGCGGCGTAGAGGTTCGCGGCCTCGTGCACCATCAGCTCGGCCGCACGCATCTGCGCATAGGCGCGGGAAATCGGGAACTGAACGCCTTGGTTCTGACCGATCGGGCGACCGAACAGCACGCGCTCCTTGGCATAATTCGTCGCCTTCGCGATGAACCACTTGGCGTCGCCGATCGATTCGGCGCCGATGAGAATGCGCTCGGCGTTCATGCCGGACAGGATGTAGCGAAAACCCTGGCCCTCCTCGCCGATCAGGTTCTCGGCCGGCACCGGCATGTTGTCGAAGAACACCTGCGTGGTCGCATGGTTCATCATGGTGCGGATCGGCTGGATGGCGAGGCCCTTGGCGTCGCGCATGTCGACGAGGAAGACCGAGAGGCCCTCGGTACGCTTCTTCACCTGGTCGCGCGGGGTGGTGCGGGCGAGCAAGAGCATCAGGTCGGAGTATTCGGCGCGCGAGGTCCAGATCTTCTGCCCGTTGACCACGTAGGCGTCGTTGCCGGCGCGCGTCGCGGTGGTGCGCAGGCTCAGCGTGTCGGTGCCGGAGGTCGGCTCGGTGACGCCGAAGGCCTGCAGGCGCAGCTCGCCGCGCGCGATCGCCGGCAGGTATTTCTGTTTCTGCGCCTCGCTGCCGTGCCGCAGCACGGTGCCCATCGTGTACATCTGCGCGTGGCAGGCGGCGCCGTTACAGCCGTTCGCGTGGATCTCCTCCAGGATCGCGGCCGCCGCCGGCAGGCTGAGCCCGCTGCCGCCGTACTCCTCGGGGATGAGCGCGGCGAGGAACCCTGCCTTGGTCAGCGCCGCGACGAACTCGGCCGGATAGGCGCGCTCGCGGTCGAGCTTGCGCCAGTACTCGCCGGGAAAATCCGCGCACAGCGCCCGCACCGCCTCGCGGATCGGCGCGGTGTCGTCGGGGGAATTCGCAGCACTCAAACCCGCATCTCCTTCGCCGTCATTGCGAGCCCTCGGGTCTCGCCTTCGGCGAGCCCAAGTATAAACTCCGCGAAGCAATCCCGCTTCGCTTGCTCATGCATGTGTGGATCGAGATTGCTTCGGCCCGCTGCGCGGGCCTCGCAATGACGAGATACTACCCCCAAACTTCCCGGGCGATTTCCACGATCATACGCAGCTTTGCCCATTGCTCCTCTTCGGCGAGGATATTGCCTTCCTCGGTCGAGGCGAAGCCGCATTGCGGCGACAGCGCGAGCTGGTCGAGCGCGACGTATTTCGTCGCCTCGTCGATGCGGCGCTTGATCGCGTCCTTGCCCTCGAGCTTGCCGCTCTTCGAGGTGACGAGGCCGAGGACGACGATCTTCTTGCCCTTGGGCAAGAAGCGCAACGGCTCGAAGCCGCCGGCACGATCGCTGTCGTATTCGAGGAAATAGCCGTCGATGCCGTCGACCTTGCCGAGCAGCTGCTCGGCGACGAACTCGTAGCCGCCAGAGGCGATGAAGGTGGAGCGGAAATTGCCGCGGCAGGAATGCATGGTGATGGCCATGTCGGCGGGCTTTTCGGCGAGCGCCGCGCTGGTGAGCGCCGCGTAGCGGGCGGGCAGCGTATCGGGGTCGTCGCCGCGCCCCTTCGATTGCGCGCGCTCGTTCGTATCGCACACCATGGCCCAGGCGGTGTCGTCGAGCTGCAGGTAGCGGCAGCCGGCGTCGTAGAAGGCGCGGATCGCCTTGCGGTAGGCGGCGGCGAGGTCGGCGAAGAAGACATCGAGGTCGGGATAGACCTCGCGGCTGATCAGTGCGCGGCCCTGGCGGAAGTGGAACGTGCTCGGCGCCGGAATGCACATTTTCGGCGTGACGCGCGCGTGCGCCTTCAAGAAGCGGAAGTGGTCGAGCATCGGATGGCCCGAGAAGCCGACACGGCCGGTGATCTTGATGCCTTCGGCCTTGGTCTCGACGCCTGCAAACTTGATGCCGTGCTCGGTGACGAAGGGGGTGACGCCGTCGAGGCCGCGGAAGAAATCGAAATGCCACCACGAGCGGCGGAACTCGCCGTCGGTCGCGCATTGCAGGCCGATGTCCTGCTGCTTCTTGATGACGGCCTCGATCTCGCGGTCCTCAATTGCCTTGAGGGCATCCGCCGAGATCTCGCCCTTCTGGCGCTTCGCGCGCGCCTCCTTGAGCGCGGCGGGTCGCAGCAGGCTGCCGACGTGGTCGGCGCGGAACGGCGGTGACGTGCGTGGCATGGTGTTTCCCTCTTCTCCCTCTCCCCGCAGGGGAGAGGGTCGGGGTGAGGGGCTCTATGTCTATCGATAGTGCGAGATCCCCTCACCCGGCGCCCCGGCTCAACGCCGGGGTCCCACCCTCTCCCCTTCGGGGAGAGGGTTCAAGAGCCCCAAACCTCCTGCGCCACCTCGACGATCATGCGCAGCTTCGCCCACTGCTCGTCCTCGGCCAGCGTGTTGCCGTCCTCGGTCGAGGCGAAGCCGCATTGCGGGGAGAGCGCGAGCTGGTCGAGCGGCACGAATTTCGCCGCCTCCTCGATGCGGCGCTTGATCTCGTCCTTGCTTTCGAGCGTGCCGCTCTTCGAGGTGACGAGGCCGAGCACCACGGTCTTGCCCTTCGGCACGAAGCGCAGCGGCTCGAAGCCGCCGGCGCGCTCGCTGTCGTATTCCATGAAGTAGCCGTGCACCTGAATGGTGTTGAACAGGATCTCGGCGACCGGCTCGTAACCGCCGCTGGCGACGAAGGTCGAGCGGAAATTGCCGCGACAGAGATGCATGGTGATGGTCATGTCGGGCGGAATGTCCGACATCGCCGCGTTGATCATGCCGGCATAGATCATCGGCAGCGCCGCCGGATCGTCGCCGCGCGCCGCAACCTGCTCGCGCAGCGCCGGGTCGCACAGGTAGGCGAGGTTGACCTCGTCGAGCTGAAGATAACGACAGCCGGCGTCCGCGAAGGCGCGCACCACCTTGGCATAGGTCTTGCCGAGGTCCGCATAGAACTCGTCCATGGTGGGATAGATCGCCTCCGGCACCGCCTCGCGGCCGTAGCGGAAATGCAGGGTCGACGGCGACGGAATGGTCATCTTCGGCGTCGCCTTCGTATTCTTGGCGACGAAGCGGAAGTGCTCGATCATCGGATGGCCGTCGACGCGGCCGAGCTTTCCCTTGAGCCGCAGCAGGATCGGTCGCGGCTGCGCGCCCTTGAACTTGAACTTGCGCTCGCCGCGATAGGCCTCGACGCCGTCGAGCGCGGTCAAGAAATCGGTCTGCCACGAGGCGCGGCGATATTCGCCGTCGGTGATCGATTTCAGCCCTACCGCCTCCTGCTTGCGGATGAGCGCGACGATCTCGCGGTCCTCGACCTGCTTCAATGCCGCGGCATCGATCTCGCCGCGCTCGCGCTGGGCGCGCGCCGCATGCAGCGCCGGCGAGCGCAGCAGGCTGCCGACGTGATCGGCGCGGAAGGGGGGAGTGGTGCGTTGCATGGGTGTTCTTGCCGTCATTGCGAGCCCTCGGGTCTCGCCTTCGGCGAGCCCAAGGATAAACTCCGCGAAGCAATCCCGCTTCGCTTGCTCATGCGTTTGCGGATCGGGATTGCTTCGTCGACCTTCGGCCTCCTCGCAATGACACTTACCCCCACACCTCGTTCGCCAATTCGACGATCATCTTGAGCTTCGCCCACTGCTCGTCGTCGGCGAGCACGTTGCCCTCCTCGGTCGAGGCGAAGCCGCATTGCGGGGAGAGCGCGAGCTGATCGAGCGCGACGTGCTTCGTCGCCTCGTCGATGCGGCGCTTGATGTCGTCCTTCTTCTCCAGCGTGCCGAACTTGGAGGTGACGAGGCCGAGCACGACGACCTTGTTGCCCTTGGGCAGGTAGCGCAACGGCTCGAAGCCGCCGGCGCGGTCGCTGTCGTATTCGAGGAAGTAGCCGTCGTAATTGCATTTTCCCAGCAGGTTCGCGCCGACCGGCTCGTAGCCGCCGGAGGAGATGAAGGTCGAGCGGAAATTGCCGCGGCACACGTGGGTGGTGATCACCATGTCGGCCGGCTTCGCCTCCAGCGCCTTGTTGATGCAGCGCGTATAGGTCTCCTGCAGGTGATCGACGTCGAGGCCGCGCTCCCTCGCCTTCTTCAATTCCTCCTGCGAGCACAGATAGGCCCAGGCGGTGTCGTCGAACTGCAGGTAGCGGCAGCCGGCGTCGTAGAAGGCGCGCACCGCATCCTGGTAGGCCTTGGCGAGATCGTCGAAGATGGCGTCGCGGCTCGCATAGGCGCCCTTGGCGACCGCGTTCGGCTCCAGGCGGAAATGCATCACGGTCGGGCTCGGGATGCACATCTTCGGCACCACCCGGGTATGCGCCTTGAGATACTTGAAATGGTCGAGCATCGGGTGATGGCCGAAGCCGATCCTGCCCTCGACGCGGATGCTGCGCGGCTTGGTCTGCACGCCCTGGAACTGGATGCCGTGGTCGAGCTCGTAGATCTCGACCCCCTCGAGCATGCCGAAGAAATCGAAGTGCCACCACGAGCGGCGATATTCGCCATCGGTCGCGAGCTTCAGCCCGATCTCCTCCTGCTTCTTGATGATCTTGTCGATCTCGCGGTCTTCCACCTCCTTGAGCTGCGCGTCCGTGATGGCGCGCTTCTCGTGCTTGGCGCGCGCGTCCTTGATGGCGGCGGAGCGCAGGATGCTGCCGACATGGTCGGCGCGGAACGGCGGTTTGGTGCGGGCGGTCATCGGGCGTCTCCTCGTGAGCGCAGGGGGCTTTGCGGCCTTCGTCGTTACCGCTTTCCTTGCGGGATGCGGGGGCCGCGTCAAGGGCCTGTGGGGTGGGCAACCGCGTGTGGGCACGGCGACAACCGCGTGGGCAAAAATCGCGTAGGCGCGGTTGCCCACGCGGTGGCGCCGGCGATACGCGATTTTTGCCCACCCTACCGCTTGCGCCTTGGCCCGGCGTCGGTGACGCCGAGGAAGGTTTCCAGCACGGCGCGGTCGGCGCGCAGGCTCGCGCTGTCGCTCTGGTGCACGATGCTGCCGCGCTCGATGATGACGGCGCGGTCGGTGACGGCGAGGATCTTCTGCGCGTTCTGCTCGACCAGGATGGCGGCGAGGCCCTCCTGGCGCACGATCCGGTTGAGCGCCGCGATCAGCTCCTCGACGATGATGGGCGCGAGGCCCTCGAGCGGCTCGTCGAGCAGCATGACCCGCGGATTGAGCACGAGCGCACGGCCGACCGCGAGCATCTGCTGCTCGCCGCCGGAGAGCTGGTTGCCGAGGTTGTTGCGGCGCTCGGCGAGGCGGGGAAACAGCTCGTAGACCCGCGCCGGCGTCCAGGCGCCCGGCCGCGCCACGGCCGTCAAATTCTCCTCGACGGTCAGCGACTTGAAGATGTTGCGCTCCTGCGGCACCCAGCCGATGCCGGCATGCGCGCGCTGGTCGGGGCGCAGCCGGGTGATGTCGCGCCCGTCGAGCCGGATGGCGCCGCCGCGATAGCGGGTGACGCCGACGATCGAGTTGACCAGCGTCGTCTTGCCCATGCCGTTGCGGCCGAGCAGGGCGAGCGACTCGCCTTCCTTCAGCGTGAGCGAAATCTCCGAGAGCACCACGGCCTCGCCGTAGCCGGCGCTCAGGCGCTCCAGGCCGAGCAGCTCAGGCATCGAAGGCCTCGCCGAGATAGACCGCTCGCACGCGGGGATCCCGTGCGACTTCGTCGGGGTCGCCCTCGACGAACAGCGAACCGTTCACCAGCACCGAGATGCGGTCGGCGAACGAGAAGATGATGTCCATGTCGTGCTCGATCAGCAGCACGGTCACGTCCTTGGGCAGCGCCTCGACCGAGCTCAGGATCTCGTGGCGCTCGTCCTCCGGCACGCCGGCGGCGGGCTCGTCGAGCAGGAGGACGCGCGGCTTGCAGGCGATGGCGAGCGCGATCTCGAGCAGGCGCTGCTTGCCGTAGGGCAGGATCGCGGTGCGCTCACACATCACGTCCCCCAGGCGAAATCGCTCGATCAGCTCGGCGATCTCGTCGGTCACGCTCGACCTGCTGCCGACGATGCGCCACCAGTCGGAGCCAAGGCCGAGGCGCTCCGAGATGGCGAGGCCGAGGGTCTCGATCGGGGTCAGATCGGCAAACAGCTGGTTGATCTGGAACGTGCGGGCAATGCCGAGGCGCACGCGCTCGTGCGGCGCAAGCCCGGTGATGTCGCGGCCGTCGAGCAGGATCTGCCCGGCGGTCGGCCGCAGCACGCCGGTGAGCAGGTTGACGACCGTGGTCTTGCCGGCGCCGTTCGGCCCGATCAGCGCATGGCGCGCGCCCTTCGCGATCGACAGCGACACCTCGTCGGCCGCGACGATGCCGCCGAAATGCTTGTCGAGGCCGCGGGTTTCCAGCACCGGCGCCATGGTCAGCGCCCCTCGCCGGCCGAGGCGGCGCGCCCGGGGCGCCAGCGCGCGATCTCGTCGGCGAAGCGCACGACGGGCGCGAGCCAGCGTCCGATCCGGTCGCGCCCGGTGAGCACGATCGCGACCAGGATGAGACCGATCCAGAACTGCCAGTAGCGCGCCGTGAGCTCGGACAGCTCGTCCTGCAGGAAGCGGTAGATCAGCGCGCCGACCAGTCCGCCGTAGAGATAGCCGGTGCCGCCGATGATGAGAATCAACAGCACGTCGGCGGAGCGCTCGATCGAGAACATCTCGAGCGACGCGAAGGACTGGGTCTGCGCCAGCACCGCGCCGGCGACGCCCGCATAGCCGGCGGACAGCGTGTAGATCGCGACGAGCCGCCAGTTGACCGCGATGCCGACCGCCGCAGAGCGCAGCGCATTGCCGCGGATCGCCTGCAGCGAGAGCCCGAACGGCGAGCGCACGACGCGGCGCGCGATGACGAACATGACGAACAGCACGACGAGGGCGTAGACGTAGCCGGTGTGGCCGTAGAGGTCGAACTCGAAGCGGCCGAGCAGCGGCTTGATCTCGACCCCCTGCAGCCCGTCGGCGCCGCCCGTGATGCCGGCGAACTTGTTGGCGATCTCGCCCAGCATCAGCGCCACGCCGAAGGTCACCATCAGGCGGGTGAGGTCGGAGCCGCGCAGCACCAGGAAGCTGGTGATGAACCCGAGCGCCGCCGCGATCAAGGCCGCGGCGACGAGCGCGAGCGCGGGCTCGGAAATCCAGCCGTACTTCGCGAGCAGTCCGGCCGAGTAGGCGCCGAGGCCGAAGAAAGCCGCATGGCCGAGCGAGATGACGCCGGCATAGCCGAGGATGAGGTCGAGCGAGAGCGCGAACAGGCCCCAGATGCAGATCTCGGTGAGGATCAGGTGCTTTTGCGGAAACAGCCAGATGCTCGCCAATGCGACCAGCCAGAAGACGACCTCGAGCGGCGACCAGCGCGCGCGGCGGGTCAGGAACGCGGCGACCTCGGCGGCGAGCGGGCGGGCGTTCTCGGGAGGCACTGCGCTCACCGCGACGCCGCGCGCGCGAACAGGCCCTGCGGCCGCCACAGCAGCATGATGATCATGATCGTGTAGATGACGAACGAGCTGAGCGACGGCAGATAATACTTGCCGGCGACGTCGCCGATGCCGAGCAGGATCGAGGCGACGAACGGGCCGGTGATGCTCGACGTGCCGCCGACGGTGACGACGATCAAGAAGTAGATCAGGTATTTGAGCGGGAAGATCGGGTCGAGGCCGAGGATCTCGGCGCCGAGCGCGCCGCCGAGCGCCGCGAGCCCCGAGCCGAACGCAAAGGTCAAGCCGAACACGGCGCCGACATTGATGCCGAGGCCGCGCGCGACGCGCTGGTCGTCGACTGCGGCGCGCAGCCGGCTGCCGAAGCGGGTCTTTGCCAGGATGAGCTGCAGCGCGATGGTGAGCAGTCCGCACAACCCGATGATCATCAGCCGGTAGCGGCCGACGCCGACGCCGAACAGATTGAACTGGCCCTGCAGCACGTCCGGAATGTTCACGAACTGCTGCGAGGAGCCCATCACGTAGTCGACCGCCGCGACCGACATGAAGACGAGGCCGATGGTGAACAGCACCTGGTCGAGGTGGCTCTTGGCGTAGACGTGGACGTAGAGCGTGCGCTCGAACAGCGCGCCGAGCGCGGCGCCGGCGAGGAAGGCGAGCGGCAGGCCGAGCAGGAACGGCACGCCCCAGCGATTGACCAGCACCACCGTGACGTAGCCGCCCGCCATCGCGAAGGAGCCGTGCGCGAGGTTGACGAAGTTCATCAGGCCGAGCGTGACCGAGAGGCCGCAGGCCAGCACGAACAGCAGCATGCCGTAAGCGACGCCGTCGAACAGGATGGTCAGCATGGGCCCGTCAACAGGTCCTGACTCTTGACCGTCATCCTGAGGCGGCCGCGCGAAAGCGCGGCCCTCGAAGGATGATCGGCCGGGGCGCTGCCGCGAGCGCACAAGCGGCACCGCAGGGGCCGTCGCCCTTCGAGGCTCGCACGCTGTCGGCGTGCGAGCGCCTCAGGGTGACGGAGCTACTCACTACTTCTTCGCCGCCTTGATCGGATCCTTGACCGCGTCGAACTTCGCGAACTCGACGTTGAACAGCTGGCCGTTCTTCTTCTCGACCTTGCGGATGTAGACGTTCTGGATGATGTCGCGCGTATCCGGATCGATCGAGATCGGACCGCGGGGGCTTTCCCATTTCAGGCCCTTCATGGCGGCGACGAGCTTGTCGCCCGTGGTGTCGCCGTTCGTCTTCTGCAGCGCCGCGTAGATCAGGTGCATCCCGTCATAGCCGCCGATCGCCATGAAGTTCGGCCGCATGCCGTTGTTCGCCTTCTCGAAGGACGCGACGTAGGCCTTGTTCACCGCCGAGTCGTGGTCGGCCGAGTAGAAATGCGCCGTCACGGTGCCGATCACCTGGTCGCCCATGCCGTTGAGCACGTCGTCGTCGGTCACGTCGCCCGGGCCGATGATCTTGATGCCGGCCTTGTCGAGGCCACGCTCGAGGAACTGCTTGACGAACGGCGCGCCCTGGCCGGCCGGGACGAACACGAAGATCGCGTCGGGCTTGGCGTCCTTGGCGCGCTGCAGGAACGGCGCGAAGTCCGGATTTGCGAGCGGGAAGCGGATGCTTTCGAGGATCTGGCCGCCCTTGGCGATGTACTCGCTCTTGAACGAGCCCTCGGCGTCGACGCCCGGCGCATAGTCGGACACCATGCTAACCACCTTCTTGATGCCGTTCTGCGCCGCCCAGTCGGCCATTGGCACGGTCGACTGCGCGAGCGTGAAGCTGGTGCGCACGATGTAGGGCGAGCGCTCGGTGATGATCGAGGTGCCGGCCGCGGTGACGATCTCGGGGATCTTCGCCTGGGTGGCGAGCGGCGCGACCGCAAGCGCGCAGGGCGTGATGCCGAAACCGGCGAGCATGTTGACCTTGTCGTTGACGATCAGCTCCTGGGCGATCCGCTTGGTGGTGTCGGGCACCGCGCCGTCATCCTTGATGATGAGCTCGATTTTCCTGCCCGCGACCGTGTCGCCGTTCTGCGCCATGTAGAGCTTGACCGCCGCCACCGTCTCGCGCCCGGTCGACTGCTGCGGCCCGGTCATCGGCAGGATGAAGCCGATCTTGACGCTGTCGGCCGCAAAGGCGCGCGGGCCGGCGAGCCCGCCCGCCGCGAGGGTCGCGGCCGTGGTTGCGAGAAACTTTCTGCGATGCATGGGATCTTCCTCCGAGGTGATCTGTTTGCTGCTTGCGAGGTGCCTGCGCTCCCTCTCGCCGTTTACGGGAAGAGAGAGAAATTATGCGTGCGCCTTGCGCTGCGGATCGATGATCTGCTCCAGCTTGCCCAGCACATGCATGCAGGGCAGGAGCTGCGCCAGGCTCGCGTTCGGCTCGCGCTTCTCCCGGATGGCGGCGACGAACTCGCGGTCTTCCAGCTCGATGCCGTCCATCGAGACGTCGACCCTGGACACGTCGATCTTGTTGTCCTTGCCGTCGGAGAGGTCGTCGTAGAACGCCTTGTAGGTGCCGTTGTCGCAGATGTAGCGGAAGAACGAGCCGAGCGGCCCGTCATTGTTGAACGACAGCGACAGGGTGAGGATCGCGCCGGACGGCACCCGGGCGACGATGCCCATGTCCATGGCGATGTTGAGCTGCGGATGGATCGGCCCTTGCACGGCGTAGCAGTCCGAGATCGTCTCGCCGCACTGGTACTGGAAGAGATCGATCGTGTGGGCGGCATGGTGCCAGAGCAGGTGGTCGGTCCAGCTCCGCGGATTGCCGGCCGCGTTGATGTTGCGGCGGCGGAAGAAATAGGTCTGCACATCCATCTGCTGGACCTTCAGCTCGCCCTTGACGATCTTCTTGTGGACGTACTGGTGGCTCGGGTTGAAGCGCCGCACGTGGCCGCCCATGGCGGTGACGCCGGTCTCCCTGGCGATCCTCGCCAGGTTCTCGGCGTCCGCGACGCTGTCGGTGACGGGAATCTCCACCAGCACGTGCTTGCCGGCGCGCATCACCTGCTCGCCCTGGCGGAAATGCATTTTTGTCGGCGTGGTGAGGATCACGGCGTCGGCGCGCTTGATGCCTTCCGACAGCTCGCCGGTGTAGTGCGGGATGCCGTATTTCTTCGCCACCTGCGCGGTCGCGTCCTGATTGCCGCCGACCAAGGAGGTGACTTCGACGCCCGGAATGCGCTTCAAGGCGTCGAGATGCTTCTGGCCGAAGGCGCCCTGCCCGGCGACGCAAATCTTCATCACTTGCTCCTGACGACGGCTGTCTTCGCGTGCGCAGCGGCGCGCTTGACCTTGGATTTCGCTGCCGCCTTCTTGCGGTTTTCCAGAATGATGTGGCCGACCGCGGTGTTCGACGCCGGCACCGTGTAGAAGCGGTAGACCTCGTCGACCTGATCGTCGAGCGCGCCGCGCATGATCAGCCACATCACCATCTCGATGCCCTCGGCGCCGGCCTCGCGCATGTATTCGAGATGCGGGATGCGGGTGAGCTTCTTCGGGTCCTTGGTGAGGTTGTCGAGGAAGGCCTTGTCGAATTTCGAATTGATCAGGCCGGCGCGCGGGCCGGAGATCTGATGCGACATGCCGCCGGTGCCGAACACGACGACCTTCAGATCCTCAGGATAGGATTCGACCGCCTTGCGGATGGCGCGGCCGAGCATGAAGCAGCGGTGCCCGGTCGGCGGCGGATAGAGCACGACGTTGACGGCGAGCGGGATCACCGGGCAAGGCCACGCTTTGGGCGAGCCGAACAAGAGGTTCATCGGCACGGTCAGCCCGTGGTCGACCTCCATCTTGTTGACGATGGTGAGGTCGAACTCGTCGAGGATCACGGATTGCGCGATATGCGAGGCGAGCTCGGGATGGCCCTTCACCACCGGCACCGGCCGCGGGCCCCAGCCCTCATCGGCGGGCGGGAATTCGGCGGCGCAGCCGAGCGCGAAGGTCGGCACCATCTCGACCGAAAAGGCCGAGGCGTGATCGTTGTAGACGACGATCGCCACGTCGGGCTTGGTCTTCGCCATCCACTCCTTCGATTTCTCGAAGCCGGAGAAGACCCGCTTCCAGTACGGCTCCTCGGTCTGCTTGTTGTCGATCGCGGCGCCGATCGCCGGCACGTGCGACGAAGCCACTCCTGCGATGATCCTGGCCACGGTTGAGACCTCTATTTGCTATTTGCGCTTCGCTTTGGACTTCGACCTTGCCGACTTCGGCTTCACCGACTTGGCCTTGCCGGCCTTCGCCTTGGCTTTGGCCTTGACGGCTTTCGGCTTGCCCTGCTCGCCGAGCACGCTGCCGACACCGCTCTTTCCCGACTTGCTGCGATTGCCTTCGACCGAGCGGCCGCCCTCGAGCATCATCTTGGCGTAGTCGTCCTGGGTCGAGCCCGTCATGGTGGCGGCGAGATGGCGGAACGAGTGGCCGTCCGTGGCGCCGAGCTTGGCCGTGAAATAGATGTTGCCGCCGAGCTCGAGCATGCGGTTGTAGTCGCGCCGGAGCACCGCTTCGGTCTGCGCCGGCGTGAGGTTGAACTTCTTCAAGTACTCCGCCTCGTTCGCCTTGAAGGCCTTGCGGTTCTCCTCCTTCATCAGCGACATGCAGAACATGTTGATGCCGTAGCCCTGGCGCGAGCGCTCGGCGTCGAACACGAAGGTGCCGGGAATGTCGTCGTAGTCGTGCTGCGCGCGTGCCATCGGCGTCTCCGCTTATTTTGCTTGCTGGCGCAGGACTATAGCGAAGCGCCGTAGGGTGGGCAAAGGCGCGTCCCTTTGACCGTTCGCGTGGGCAAGATCGCAAGCGCGCCTTTGCCCACGCGGTGGTGTCAGTGCATGCGATCTTGCCCACCCTACCGCAGCCGTCATCGTCCTAGCTCCAATAAAGCCGCATCGGATTGTCGACCAGGAGCTTCTGCTGCAGCGCCGCGGTCGGCGCGATCTTCGGGATCATGTCGACCAGGATGCCGTCGTCGGGCGCCTCCTTCGGCATGTTGGGATGCGGCCAGTCGGTGCCCCACAGCACGCGGTCGGGGAAGCGTTCGACGATCGCGCGCCCGAATGGCACCACGTCGTCGTAGGGAGGCCCCGCGAGCGTGAAGCGCTCCGGGCAGGTGACCTTGTTGATCCAGCGCTTGTTGGCGTCGATCGCCTTGAGCCAGTTCTGGAAGTGCTTGCCGTCGAGGCCTTCGTGCACATTCGGGCAGGCCATATGATCGAACACCAGTGTGGTCGGCAGCGATTTGAGGAACGCCCCCATCTCGTCGAGATCGGCGTGCTCGAAATAGATCACGATGTGCCAGCCGAGATCGGCGATGCGCCGGGCGATGCGCTGCATGACGTCCCGCGGGGTCGAGTCGACCAGGCGCTTGATGAAGTTGAAGCGCACGCCGCGCACGCCGGCGCGGTCGAGCTCCTTGAGCCCGGCGTCGGTGATCTCCTCGCCCACGAAGGCGACGCCCTTCGCCTTGCCGTTCGAATGGACCAGCGCATCGACCAGGGCGCGGTTGTCGGTGTCGTGGCAGGTCGCCTGCACGATCACGTTCTTGTCGAGGCCGAGGAAGTCGCGCAGCGCAAACAGCTTCTCCTTCGGCGCGTCGCACGGCGTGTATTTGCGCTTCGGCGCGAAGGGAAAGACCGCCTCCGGCCCGAACACGTGGCAATGCGCGCAGACGGCGCCGGGCGGCGCCTTGTATGTCGGCTTCGACGGGTTGGGATGGAACGGAATGTAGCCTGGGCTCATCGGCACGGGGGGTCTCCGAGAACGTCGCGGCCGACTTCTAATCCCGCTCGAACGCAAGCGAAACCCTCTCCCGCCCGCGGTCTGGCGCGAGGTGCATACCCCTCAATCGCCGTTGCGCTCCTTGGAGGCAAATGAAACTTTCGCCTATATTCATGAATTCATTGCACGAATGGAGCCGACCATGCGCATCGACTTCCTCGGCCTGCAGGCCTTTCTCAGCATCGCGCAGCGCGGCAGCTTCCGCCGCGCGGCGGCGCACCTCAACCTGTCGCAGACCGCCATCAGCCACCGCATGCGCAAGCTCGAGGAGGAACTCGGCATCAAGCTGTTGGCGCGCACCACCCGCGAGGTGACGCTGACGCGCGCTGGCATCGAGTTCCTGCCGAAGGCGCAGAAGGCGATCGCCGAGCTGGAGCAATCGTTCGACGAGCTGCAGCAGCAGGGCGCCAAGCGGCGCGAGCGCCTCGACATCGCCTGCCTGCCGGCCTTCGCGGTGCATTACCTGCCGCCGATCCTGCGCAAGTTCGACCGGACGCATCCCGGCGTCGAGGTGCGCATCTTCGAGACGCCCTCCGCCGCGATCGCGCAGCTCGTGGAGTCGGGCGAGGTCGAATTCGGGCTGAGCATGATTTCGACGAACCGGTGGGACCTCGACGTCGAGACGATCGGCGAGGCGCCGCTCGCGCTCGCCTGCCCGGCCGGCCACCCGCTCGCCCGCAAGCATTCGGTGACCTGGAAGGAACTGCGCGACACGCCGCTGATCCGCGTCGGCACCAAGACCGCCATCCGCTCGATCATCGACGATACGATGAGCGCGGCGCGCCTCGCCCCGAACTGGCAGTACGAGGTCCAGCACGTCGAGACCGCCGTGCACCTCGTCGAGGCCGGGCTTGGCCTGGCCGTCGCGCTCAACTTCGATGTCGCCCTGCATCGCGGGCGCGGCCTGGTCGCCGTGCCGCTGCGCTCGCCCAAGGTCGTGTGCAGCTATGGCCTGGTGACGCGCCGCGGCATGCCGCTCTCGTCATCCGCCGCCGCGGTGCGCGACCTCTTGGTGCAGGAGCTGGGCGCACGAGCCGCGTGAGAGGCGTAGCCCGGATGGAGCGAAAGCGTAATCCGGGAATTCCCTATCCGCGGAGAAGCCGTCCCCGCATTCCGCGGAGTTCACCCTTGGGCTTGCCGAAGGCAAGACCCGAGGGCTCCATGCGGGCTACATCCGCTCGATCGCCAGCGACACCCCCTGCCCGACGCCTACGCACATCGTCGCTAGCGCCTTCTTCCCGCCGCGCTTCTCCAGCGCGTGCAGCGCCGTGAGCGCGAGCCGCGCGCCCGACATGCCGAGCGGATGGCCGAGCGCGATCGCGCCGCCGTGCGGGTTGACGTGTTCGGCGTCGTCGGCGACGCCGAGCTGGCGCAGGCAGGCAAGCGCCTGCGACGCGAACGCCTCGTTGAGCTCGATCACGTCGAAATCGCCGATCTTCAACCCGAGCCGCGCCATCAGCTTGCGGGTCGACGGCACCGGGCCGATGCCCATGATGCGCGGCGGCACCGCGGCCGACGCCATGCCGAGGACGCGCGCGCGCGGCGTGAGGCCATGGCGCTTGACCGCGTCCTCGCTGGCGACGATCAGCGCGGCGGCGCCGTCGTTGACGCCGGAGGCGTTGCCGGCCGTGAGCGTGCCGGGCGACCGCACGAAGGTCTTGAGCTTGGCGAGCTGCTCGGCCGTCGTCTCCGGGCGCGGGTGCTCGTCCTTGTCGACCACGATCGGCCCGGCCTTGCCGCCCGGCACCTCGACCGGGACGATCTCCTCGGCAAAATAGCCCGCCACGATCGCCTTGCCGGCGCGCTGCTGCGAGCGCAGCGCGAAGGCATCTTGATCTTTGCGCGTCACCTGGAAGTCCTCGGCGACGTTCTCGCCGGTCTCCGGCATCGAATCGACGCCGTATTGCGCCTTCATCAGCGGATTGACGAAGCGCCAGCCGATGGTCGTGTCGTATACCTCGGTGCTGCGCTGAAAGGCTTCCGCCGCCTTGCCCATCACGAAGGGCGCGCGCGTCATCGATTCCACCCCGCCCGCAATGGCGAAGTCCATTTCGCCGGCGCGGATCGCGCGCGCCGCATCGCCGACCGCGTTGAGGCCGGAGGCGCAAAGACGATTGACGGTCAGGCCCGGAATCGACTCCGGCAGCCCGGCGAGCAGCAGCCCCATGCGCGCAACGTTGCGGTTGTCCTCGCCGGCCTGGTTCGCGCAGCCGAGCACCACCTCGTCGAGCGCCGCCCAGTCGACCTTCGCGTTGCGCTTGGTGAGCGCGCGGATCGGCACCGCGGCAAGATCGTCGGTGCGCACCTTCGCCAGCGCGCCGCCGTAGCGGCCGATCGCGGTGCGGGCGGTGTCGCAGATGAAGGCCTCGCGCATGGTCGTTCTCCTTACACTTGGCGCATGTCCTTGTCGGCGAACCGGTGCTCACCCTCGGATCAAGTCCGAGGGCAGGCTTCGCCGGGACATGCGCTACGCCTGGTCGCCGTGCGCGATCCTGGTGCGCTCGTGGATCGCGCGCAACGCTTCCAGTTCGGCGGCGGTTGGCGCCGGCGTCTCGGTGACCTTGTTGGCGTAGCGCACCTTCCAGCCCGTGTTGCCGTCGATCTGCTCGCGGGTGACGCCCGGATGGATCGACACCACGGTCATCTCCTTGGTCGCCGCGTCGGGCTCGAAGACGCAGAAGTCGGTGATGAGCTTCGTCGGCCCCTTGGTCGTGACGCCAAGGCGCGCGCGGTGGTCGCCGCCCTCGCCGTGGCCGAGCGAGGTGAAGAAGTCGATCTTCTCGACGAAGCCGCGCTTCGACTGCTTCATGATAATGAAGATCTCGCCGCTCGAGGTGGCGATCTCGGGCGCGCCGCCGCCGCCCGGCAGGCGGGTCTTCGGCTTGTGATAGTCGCCGACCACCGTGGTGTTGAGATTGGCGAACTTGTCGATCTGCGCGCCGCCGAGGAACCCCACCGTGACGCGGCCGCCCTGCAGCCAGTAGCGGAACATCTCCGGCACCGAGACGGTGGTGAGCGCGGTGTCGCACAGTTCGCCGTCGCCGATCGACAGCGGCAGGATCGTGGGCTTGGTGGCGAGCGTGCCGGACTCGTAGATCAAGGTGATGTCCGGCGCGTGGGTGAGGCGCGCGAGGTTGCAGGCGGCGGATGGCGCGCCGATGCCGACGAAGCACACGTCGGTGTTCTTCAGCGCGCGCGAGGCCGCGATGGTCATCATCTCGGCGGAGGTGTAGGCTGCGGTCATTGTCGCCCTCTCAATGGCCCGAGAGCCGCGCCCGCTCGGCCGCAAAGACCTCGGGGCCTTTCCCCAGCACGTTGGTCTTCATCCAGGCCAGGAATCCGTCGCGGTCGCGCGAGATCGCGTCCCATTTCTTGTAATAGGCGTTGTCGCGCTTGTAGTAGCCCTGCGCATAGGAGGGGTGCGCGCCGCCCGGCACGCAGACGATGGCGTTCACGGTCCATGACGGCAGGATCACGGCGTTGAGGTTGCGCGGGCCGAAGTCGTCGACGATCTCCTCGACGGTCACGATCGAGCGCTTCGCCGCCAGCACCGCCTGCTTCTGCACCCCGACGATGCCTTCGAGCAAAATATTGCCGGCGCGGTCGGCGCGCAGCGCGTGGATCACGGCGACGTCCGGGCGGATCGCCGGCACCGTCGCGAGCGTCTCCCCCGTATAGGGGCAAGTGACGCTCTTGATGGTCGGATTCACCTTGGGGAGATCGGCGCCGATATAGCCGCGAAAGGCCGCGAACGGCAGCCCGGCGGCGCCCGCCTCATAGGCGTTGGCCATGGCCGAATGCGAATGCTCCTCGTAGGCGAGCGGGTTCGGCCAGCCGTTCTCGATCGCATCGCGCATGCGATGCAGCGAGCCGACGCCCGGATTGCCGCACCAGGAGAAGACCGCCTTCTCGGCGCAGCCCATGCCGATGAGCTGGTCGTAGATCAGGTCCGGCGTCATGCGGATCAGGGTCAACCGCTTGCGGCGCTGGCGGATCACCTCGTGGCCGGCTGCGTGCGGGATGAGGTGCGTGAACCCTTCCATCGCGATCGCGTCGCCGTCACGGATGTTGGCCTCGACGGCGGCGGCAAGCGACATGAACTGCGACATGGAAGGCGTCTCGGCTGGTTGCGCCAGCGGTTTTACGGGGACGGCCCGGGACGGTCAATTCGTGCGGCAAGCGGCTACATCAGCGCTGCGCAATTTGCCAGGCGCGAGACTTGCTCTAAGGTGCCGGTTTGTGCTCCAGGAATTCGCCGATGCCGGAAAGAGCCTCACATTCGCTTCCCGAGCTGCCGTCCTCGCTGCGCGCCGAGCGGCAGGGCGCGCTCGCGCTGTTGCGCCTCGCGCGGCCGGAGAAGCGCAACGCACTCGACGACGCCATGGTGCTCGGCATCGAGGCGTTCTTCAGCGGGCTGCCGGACGACGTGAAGGCCGTCGTGCTCGCGGGCGACGGCGAGCATTTCTCCGCAGGCCTCGACCTCGGCGAGCTGACGCGGCGCGACATCGCGGCGAGCATCGCCCATTCGCAGATGTGGCATCGCGCCTTCGATGCGATCGAGTTCGGCCGCGTGCCGGTCGTCTGCGTGCTGCACGGCGCCGTGGTCGGCGGCGGCCTCGAGCTGGCGGCGGCGACGCACATCCGCGTCGCCGAGCGCAGCGCCTATTACGCGCTGCCGGAAGGCAGCCGCGGCATCTATGTCGGCGGCGGCGCCTCGGTGCGGTTGCCGCGCCTGATCGGCACCTCGCGCGTGATGGAGATGATGCTGACCGGGCGCACCTACGACGCCGAGGACGGCCGCGCGCTCGGCCTGTCGCACTACGTGGTCGAGGCCGGCGCCGGGCTCGGAAAAGCGATCGAGCTTGCAACACGCATCGCCGACAACGAGGCGATGACCAATTTCGCCGTCATGCACGTGCTGCCGCGCGTCGCCGAGCAGGACCCGGCGAGCGGCTACCTGATGGAATCGCTGATGGCGGCGATCGCGGCCGGCGATCCGCAGGCGCAGAAGCGCCTGCGGGACTTTTTGCAGAAGCGCGCGCCGAAGACGCTGCACGCCAGACGGAGAGACTCATGAACCCGCAAGGGCAGTCCGCGCTCGTCACCGGCGGCGGTTCCGGCCTCGGCGCCGCGACGGCGGCAAAGCTCGCGGCACGCGGCGCCAAGGTCGCGCTGCTCGACGTCAACCTCGATGCCGCCAGGGCGGTGGCGGCGAAAATCGGCGGCCTCGCCATCACGTGCGACGTGACGGACGACAAGGCGACGGCAGCCGCGATCGGCGAGGCGCGCGCCGCGCATGGGGCGGCCCGCATCCTGGTCAATTGCGCCGGCGTCGGGCCGGCCAAGCGCATCGTCGGCCGCGACGGCCCGATGCCGCTCGCCGATTTCGAGCGCGTGATCAGGATCAACCTGATCGGCACCTTCAACGCCATGCGGCTCGCCGCCGCCGACATGCAGGGGCTCGAGCCGATGGAAGACGGCGAGCGCGGCGTCATCATCTCGACCGCCTCGGTCGCGGCCTATGAGGGGCAGATCGGCCAGGCCGCCTACGCGGCCTCGAAGGGCGGCGTCGTCGCGCTCACGCTGCCGGCGGCGCGCGAGCTTTCCCAGTTCGGCATCCGCGTCAACGCGATCGCGCCCGGCATCTTCTCGACGCCGATGCTCGCCGCCCTGCCCGAGGACACGCAGAAGAGCCTCGCGGTGTCGGTGCCGTTTCCCAAGCTGCTGGGGCGGCCGGAGCAATACGCCGACCTCGCGCTGCACATCATCGAGAACCGCTATCTCAACGGCGAAACCATCCGCCTCGACGGCGCGCTGCGCATGGCGCCGCGGTAGCAACACAACAAATCGTCATGGCCGGGCTTGTCCCGGCCTTCCACGTCTTGGTTCAAAGCAAGACGTGGATGCGCGGGCCAAGCCCGCGCATGACGGGGGAGAGACACGAGATGCTCACCAACCGCCGCGAGGTGCGGATCGTCTGGGGCGACTGCGATCCGGCCGGCATCGTCTATTACCCGCGCTATTTCGAGATGTTCGACGCCGCGACGACCGCGCTGTTCGAGCGCGCGCTCAACATGACCAAGTTCCAGTTCCTCAAGGCCTACGACTCGCTCGGCTATCCGATGGTGGACACCCGCGCGCGTTTCCTCGTGCCGACCCGCTACGGCGACGACGTCACGATCGAGACGACGATCACCGAGGTCAGGCGGTCGAGCTTTTCGGTGACGCACCGGCTCATGAAGGACGGCCACCTCGCGGTCGAGGGCTTCGAGACGCGCGTGTGGGTCGCGCGCGATCCGGTCGACCCCGACAAGATCAAGGCGAAGGAGCTGCCGGAGGAGGTCGTCGCGAAGCTGCAGGGGGCGTGAGCTCCCCCATCTCGGTGACGCACCACATCCTCAAGGACGGCGAGCTCGCGGTCGAAGGCCTCGAGACGCGCGTCTGGGTCGGCCGCGATCCGGGCGATCCCGACAAGATCAAGGCCAAGGCGCTGCCGGAGGAGATCGGCTGCAGGGATCCCCGGCGTAGCGAACGAAGCCCGGATCGATAGGCGGGGCCCCGCAGTCTGCGGTTCGACGGCTTTCGCGCGGTTGGCATTCATCATGAATGAAGATCGCGCGGAGCCGTGGCTCGGTCCACGCCATGGGCGATTCCCCGGTTGGCACAGGCTCCGACACCATTTGCTCCCCGTCTTTGTACATCCGTCTCCGATCGACGCGGCGGCGACCGCTGATCGCAACGCCGCTGTCCCGAATTGGAGCGATCGAGCTGGCACCGCCATTGCTTGAGCCCGGTGAGCAGGGCTCAACCACCACAACGGGACCGAGGCGGCCCCGGCCCGACGCGAAGAAACGGGTGCGCAAACATGTCTCGCTATCGTTTCCGCTACGCGACGCGGTGCCCCGCGGCGTGCATTGCGAGTCTCACGGCGACCCTCCTGATGCATGCGCCGCCGGCGCAGGCGGGTGAAGTCGTGACGACGGATTGCCTGCACGGAGCCGGCGACAGCTACAGCTCCAGCTATACCAAGTCGCATGCCGACCGTTACGGCAGCGATTACGGCGACACCTACGGCAACGGATACAGCTACAGCAGGACCGGAAGCGCCCATTTCCGCGGCGGATTCGTCGGCCGGCATCGCCGACAGCTCGTGACCGGCACCGACAACGAGAACGGCGGCGGTACCCTCAACGGATCCGACGCCGGCTCGAACAGCGGACACCGCGAAGGCAATACCAACGGATCCACGACGGGCGCGAGGACCAGCTACGGCTCCGACTCATGCGTCGAGATCCGCCACGAGCTCACCAACCCCTACGTGATCCATGTCCCGCCACGCACGCAAGCAGAGGAGCGGGAAACCGCGGAGCACGAACGTCTGTGGCGCGCCCGCTGCCATCCGGTGGTCAAGCAGGACAGGTACGGCGTGGATCGATACGTCTACGCGGCTCCGGGATGCGGATACGGCAGATACGAGTAGGCGCGCAGGGGCGCCTCATCCCATCGCGACGATGATCCGCTTCAACACCCGCACGAAGCTCTTCTGCTCGCGAATGCCGATGACGCGGTCGAGCGTGCGTTCGTGCGCACGGGCGCATTGGGTGAGCTCGGCGAGCAGGCGGCGGCCCGCGGGGGTGAGCGAGAGCCGATAGGCGCGCTGGTCGGCGCGGGTGCGGCGGCGGACGACGAGGCCGCGCCGGGCGAGATCGTTGAGCACCGGCGTGAGGCTCGACTTGTCGCGGCCATTGGCGCGGCTCAGCGCCGTCTGGCTGATGCCGGGGTTGCGGCCGATCAGCATCAGCGTCGCGAAACGGCCCGGCCGGGTGCCGATCTCCTGCGCGAGCCGCGCGAAGGCCTGGAACGCTGCGGCCTGCGCCATGCGCAGGTTGAAGCCGACCCAGTCGGCGAGCGGACCGTAGTCGATATCCTCGCCCCTCCCGTTCGGCTTGCGGTCATTCCCGGGATTGTTCTTGCGCCGCACCATCTCGCCGTTGATCCGCCGCCCCGTATCCGTCACATGATCGTCGCGGGTTAGTTTTATATCCAACTAATTTCTTTACATCGGCCGCGAGTTGAGTCTGAATCGCAAAAAAATCCCCGTCAACCAGGCAATGCGCCGACATCGAGGGAGGACTGAGATGCAATCGCCAGGACTGCGCGGCACGCTGATCGTCGCCGCAATCGGGCTCGCGCTCGCGGCAGCGCCCGCATCCGCCCAGGATAAGACCTTCGTGCTCAAGCTCTCGCACTGGGTGCCGCCGTCGCATCCGCTGCAGAAGGCGCTGGAGGACTGGGGCGCCTCGGTCGAGAAGGATTCGCACGGCACCATCAAGTACCAGGTGTTTCCGGCGCAGCAGCTCGGCAAGGCGTTCGACCACTACAACATGGCGCGCGACGGCATCGCTGATCTCACCTACGTGAACCCGGGCTACGAGCCCGGCCGTTTCCCGATCATCGGCGCCGGCGAATTGCCGTTCCTGTTCGGCGACGCCAAGGGCGGCTCGCGGGCGATCGATGCCTGGTACCGCAAATACGCCGCTCAGGAGATGAAGGACGTCAAGTTCTGCCTCGCCTTCGTGCACGACCCCGGCTCGTTCCACTCGCGCACCAAGAAGATCGTGGTGCCCGGCGACATCAAGGGCATGAAGATCCGCCCGGCGCACGCGACCATGGCGACCTTCGTGACCATGCTGGGCGGCACCAACGTCAACGCCGCGGCGCCGGAAGTGCGCGACGTGATCGAGCGCGGCGTCGCCGACGCAGTGACCTTCCCGTGGGGCTCGATCCCGCTGTTCGGCATCGACAAGGTCACCAAGTACCACATGGAGTATCCGCTCTACACGACGACCTTCGCGTTCGTGTTCAACAAGTCGACCTACAACGCGATGTCGGCGGCGCAGAAGAAGGTGATCGACGACCACTGCACCAACGAATGGGCGGCGCGTGTCGCGAACCCGTGGGCGGACTTCGAGCACGCCGGCATCGCCAAGATCAAGGCGGAGCCCGGGCACGAGGTCTACAAGCTCACCCCCGACCAGATCGCGGCGTGGAAGAAGGCGGCGGCGCCGCTGCAGGGCGCCTGGGCGGACAACGTGCGCAAGGCGGGCGGCAATCCGGACCAGATCATGGCCGAGCTGCGTGCCCAGCTCGACAAGTACCACGCGGCGGCGAAGTGACGCGAAGGCGCCCGAGGCGCCTTCGCGTCATTGCGAGGAGCCGAAGGCGACGAAGCAAGCTCGATCCGCAGGCTCGGAGCGAGCGGAGCGAGATTGCTTCGTCGCGCTGCGCGCTCCTCGCAATGACGGAAACAATGACGGGATGATGCGAGCCACCCATGCGCCGCTTCATGGACCGCTTCATCGACACGATCGAATGGATCGCGGCGCTGTTCGTCGGCCTCGTCGCGGCCGACATCTTCATCTCGGTGCTGCTGCGCAACCTGTTCTCCACCGCGATCCCCGACTCATTCAATTTCGGCCAGTTCCTGCTCGGCATTCTCATCTTCTGGGGGATCGCGGCGACGAGCTACCGCGGCACCCACATCACGGTCGACCTCGTGTGGTCGAACGTCGGCCCGCGGATGCAGCGCATCATCGACGTGTTCGCGACGCTGGTGCTGCTGTTCGTCGTCACCGTGCAGACCTACACGCTGTTCGACAAGGTCGCGACCACGCGGGCCGATCACGTGCTCACCTTCGAGCTGCACTGGCCGGTATGGCCATTCTTCGCGGTCGCCTGGGCGGGCGACGTCTCCGCCGTGCTGCTGATCGCGATCCGCACCTATCGACTCATCTTCCATCCCGAGGACATGAGCCGCGGCTACCAGATCAAGCCGGTGGAGTGAGGGGTGGCCGAGCGGCGAAAAGTAGGGTGGGCAAAATCGCCGGCACGGTCGTGGCGGCGTGGGCAAGGCGCGTCGGCGATTTTGCCCACGCGGCACGTCATTCGGCGCGCCTTGCCCACCCTACGCGCTGCTTGCTCTTGGCGAGATAAGCCATGAGCACCGACGCCATCGCGGTCATCGGCTTCGTCGTGCTGTTCGCGCTGATGCTGCTGCGCGTGCCGGTCGGCATGGCGATGGGGCTCGTCGGCGTCACCGGCTTCGGCTTCATCATCGGCGGCGCGCCGGCGCTGAAGATGATCGGCCAGACCTCGATGCGCACGGTGACCGACTACAATTTCGGCGTCATCCCGATGTTCCTGTTGATGGGCGCCTTCGTGTCGAACTCGGGCATGAGCCGCGAGCTGTTTCGCGCCGCCAACGGCTTCGTCGGCCACCGCCGCGGCGGGCTCGGCATCGCCACCATCGCGGCATGCGGCGGGTTCGCGGCGATCTCCGGCTCATCGGTCGCGACCGCCGCGACCTTCTCGGCGGTCGCCTATCCGGAGATGCGGCGCTTCGGCTATCCGCAGTCCTTCGCGACCGGCGTGATCGCGGCGGGCGGCACGCTCGGCGCCATGCTGCCGCCCTCGACCGTGCTCGCGGTCTACGGCATCATCACCGAGCAGGACATCGGCAAGCTGTTCTTCGCCGGCATCGTGCCCGGCATCCTCGCGATCGTGATGTACATGGGCACGATCGCGCTGCTCAGCGTGCTGCGGCCCAAGTACCTGCCGGCGGGCCCGCGCACGCCGTGGAAGGAACGCCTCGCCGGCCTCGCCGACGTGTGGGCGACGCTCGTCCTCTTCATCTTCGTCATCGGCGGGCTCTACGGCCTGCCCTATCTGCCGCGCTTCACGCCGACCGAAGCGGGCGGCGTCGGCGCCGCCGGCGCCTTCCTGATCGGCATCCTGCGCGGGCGGCTGTCGCGCGCCGACATCAGGAAGTCGCTGCTGCAGGCGACACGCACGGCGGCCGCCGTGTTCACGGTGCTGATCGGCGCGCTCCTGTTCGGCTATTTCCTCACCATCACCCAGACGCCGCAGAAGGTGACCGAGTTCCTGACCGGCCTCGGCGTCGGCCGCTACGGCGTGCTCGCGCTGATCATGCTGATGTATCTCGTGCTCGGCTGCCTGATGGACGCCATGGCGATGATCATCCTCACGGTGCCGATCATATTTCCGGTCGTAACCTCGCTCGGCTTCGACCCGATCTGGTTCGGCGTCATCATCGTGATGACGGTCGAGCTCGGGCTGATCCACCCGCCGGTCGGCATGAACGTGTTCGTGATCAAGAGCGTGATACCGGATGTGACCTTCTCGACCATCTTTCTCGGCGTGCTGCCCTTCATCCTCACCGACCTCATCCGGCTGGTGATCTTGATCAGCTTCCCGATCCTGGCGCTCTGGCTGCCATCGCATATGTGACGGCGGCCTGCTAATACGGACGTCACCATGGAACGATCGTTCAAGAAGGAAGTCGAAGCACTCCGGCTCGGCGACGGCGAGACCTTCCGCGGCGAAGGCATCCTCGCGGTCACCAAGGCGCTGCTGCAGGCCGGCGTGAGCTACGTCGGCGGCTACCAGGGCGCGCCGGTCTCGCACCTGCTCGACGTGATGGTCGACGCCGAGGACCTGCTCGCCGACCTCGGCGTGCATGTCGAGACCTGCACCAACGAGGCGTCCGCCGCCGCCATGCTCGGCGCCTCGATCAACTATCCGCTGCGCGGCGCCGTCACCTGGAAATCCATCGTCGGCACCAATGTGGCGGCCGACGCGCTATCGAATCTTGCCTCGCCCGGCGTCATCGGCGGCGCCATGATCATCCTCGGCGAGGACTACGGCGAAGGCGCGAGCGTCATCCAGGAACGCTCGTATGCCTATGCGTTGAAAAGCTCGATGTGGCTGCTCGATCCGCGGCCGGAGCTGCCGACCATCGTGCGCATGGTCGAGAAGGGTTTCGAGCTCTCGGAGGCGAGCCACGCGCCCGTGATGATGGAGCTGCGCATCCGCGCCTGCCACGTCACCGGCGAGTTCGCCGCCAAGGACAACCGGCGGCCGCAGTTCTCCGGCGTCAACCGGCTGTCGGGCCCGGCCAAGTTCAACTATGCGCGGCTGTCGCACCCGCCGGTGACCTTCATTCACGAGAAGCTGAAGGTCGAGGAGCGCGAGCCGGCGGCGCAGAAGTTCATCCAGGCGGAGAGGCTCAACGAGCTCTTCCCCGGCGATCTATCCGAGGTCGGCATCATCACGCTCGGCGGGCTCTACAACGGCGTGCTGCGCGCGCTCGAGCGGCTCGACCTCGCCGATCTGTTCGGCAACGCGCGCATCCCGATCTACTGCCTCAACGTGGCGTATCCGCTGGTGCCCGCGGAAGTGCGCGACTTCTGCGCGGGAAAACGCGCGGTGCTGATCGTCGAGGAAGGCCATCCCGACTACGTCGAGCAGGCGATCAACACCGAGCTGCGCCGCGCCGACATCCAGACCCGCATCTACGGCAAGGGCCCGCTGCCGAAGGCGGGCGAGTACACGACTGACGTGCTGCTCGCCGGGCTCGCGAAATTCATCGCCGAGACGAAGCCCGCCGGCGTCGACGCCGACGCGATCGCGGCGCGCGCGAAAGCGATCACGGCGCACAAGCCGGCGGCCTTCGCGGCGGTCGGCGAGCTGCCGGTGCGCCCGCCCGCGTTCTGCACCGGCTGCCCGGAGCGCCCGGTGTTCACGGCGCTCAAGCTCGCCCAGCGCGAGATCGGCGCAACCCACATCAGCTCGGACATCGGCTGCCACAGTTTTGGCACCCTGCCGCCGTTCAGCATGGGCAACTCGATCCTCGGCTACGGCATGTCGCTCGCGAGCGCGGCCGGCGTCGGGCCGAACATGGAGCGGCGCACCATCGCGGTGATGGGCGACGGCGGCTTCTGGCACAACGGCCTGATCACCGGCGTCGCCTCGAACCTGTTCAACCGCGGCGACGGCGTGCTCGTCGTCATGCAGAACGGCTACACGTCGGCGACCGGGCAGCAATACATGCCGTCGAGCACGGCGAGCCGGCAAGGCGGCGCGCCCGGCATGGACGTCGAGGAGACGCTGCGCTCGTTCGGCGTCAAATGGCTGCGCAAGGTGCGCACCTACGGCGTCGCCAGGATGGCGGAGACGCTGAAGGAGGCGCTGCGTACGGCCGAGCGCGGCCTGAAGGTGATCATCGCCGACGGCGAATGCCAGCTCGCGCGGCAGCGGCGCGTGCGCGCCGAGGACGCCGAGAAGCTCAAGCGCGGCGAGCGCGTGGTGCGGACGCGCTTCGGCGTCGACGACGAGATCTGCACCGGCGATCATTCCTGCATCCGCCTCTCGGGGTGCCCGTCGCTCACCGTCAAGCCGAGCCCCGATCCGCTGCGCTCGGATCCGGTAGCGAGCGTGATCGAATCCTGCGTCGGCTGCGGCCTGTGCGGCGAGGTCGCGCATGCGGCGGTGCTGTGCCCGTCGTTCTACCGCGCCGAGGTGGTGAAGAACCCGACCTGGTTCGAGCGCGCCCGCCACGCGCTGCGCCGACGGTTCTTGCCGATCGCGCGCACGTCCGAAAAGGCCGCCGCATGAGTGCGCCGCGCCCGATCGCGATCCTGATCGCCGCGCTCGGCGGCGAAGGCGGCGGCGTGCTCACCGACTGGATCGTCGCGGCCGCGGACGCACAGGGCTTTCCGGTGCAGAGCACCTCGATCCCGGGCGTCGCGCAGCGCACCGGCGCGACCACCTACTACATCGAGATCATGCCGACGACACTCGCGGCGCTCGGCGGCAAGCGGCCGATCCTCGCGTTGACGCCGGGCAGCGGCGACGTCGACGTGGTGCTCGCGAGCGAGCTGATGGAAGGCGCCCGCGCGATCGGCAATGGCTTCGTCACGCCCGACCGCACCGCCCTCATCGCCTCGACCCACCGCTCCTATGCGATTGCCGAGCGCATGGCGATGGGCGACGGCCGCTACGACGCCGGCCGCCTGACCAAGGCGATCGAGACGCATGCGCAGCGGCATCTGCTGTTCGACATGGCGGCGGTCGCGGAGGACGCCGGCGCGATGATCAACGCCGTGATGCTGGGCGCGGTCGCCGCCGCGGGCGTGCTGCCGATCCCGGCGCAGGCCTTCGAGGACGCGATCCGCGCCGACGGCAAGGCGGTCGACGCCAACCTGCGCGGCTTCCGCGCCGGCCTTGCGGCGGCGACGCGAGCCGCGGCGAAGCCGAGCCCCGACGGCAAGCGCCGGCGCGGCGCCGTGCCGTCGGTCGCGGCGCTCGAAGCCGAGGCGAACGCGATCATGCCGGCCTCGGCGCGCGAGATCGTCATCGAGGGCCTGCGCCGCACCGCGGCGTATCAGGATGCGGCCTATGCGGGTCTCTACCTCGACCGGCTCAAGCGCATCCTCGCGGCCGACGCGCGCGCCAATGCGGGCGGCCGGCTGATCCGCGAGACCGCGCGCCAGCTTGCGGTGCGCATGACCTTCGAGGACGTGATCCGGGTCGCCGAGGTAAAGATCGCCCCCGAGCGCTTCGCCCGCATCCGGGCGGATCTCGGCCTCAAGGACGACGAGCCGTTCCGCATTGTCGAGTTCCTCAAACCTGGCCTCGACGAGATGTGCCAGGTGCTGCCGCCGCGTCTGGCGCAGCGCATCCTGGCGTGGGCCGAGCGGCGCCAGTGGCGCCCCTACTTCGGCATGGAGATCGAGACCACGTCGTTGTTCGGTTACATGCGCTTCCGGATGGTGGCCAAGCTCAAGCGCTTCCGCCCGGGCGGCCACCGCTATGCGCTCGAGCAGGACGCGATCGAAGCGTGGCTCGCGCTGATCGTCGACGCCGCGCAGGTCTCCGCTGACGTCGCGGTCGAGATCGCCGAATGCGCCCGCCTGATCAAGGGCTACGGCGACACTTGGCAGCGCGGCAGCGCCAACTACGCGACGATTGAGACGCAGGTGATCCGTCCGCTGCTCGCCGGCACAATTCCGCTCGCGCAGGGCGCCGACGCGATCGCGAGCGCGCGCACGGCGGCGCTGGTCGATCCGGAGGGCGAAGGGCTCACAAAATGCCTCGCCGAGATCGCGAGCCGCACGGCGGCGCCGCGCATGGCGGCGGAGTAGGAACCCCGGTCATTGCGAGGAGCCCGTCGGGCGACGAAGCAATCCCGCTCCGCAAGCTCATGCGTATGCGGGACGAGATTGCTCTTCGGCGCGCTACGCGCGCCTCGCAATGACGCTGTGCCTCACTTCGCCGGCATCTGCGACCGCATCACCGCGGCGACCTGCGCGTCCTCGCCCTGTCCGCGCTGCTCCAGCCCCGCGGCGGTGCCGGCACGGTCGCGCAGCTCGCGGTTCTGGTTCATCTTCCACTTGCCCTCGAGGCGGGCGATGTCGAAGCGGAAGCCGACGATGCCGCGCAGCATCACGTCGATGTAGCTCTCGGGCGCGTCGGCGACCTGCCACGGGTGCGGCTCGTGCGCCTCCTGCTGCGTGGTCAATTCGCCGACGTGGCGGCGCAGCCAGTCCTTGTCCTGCATCACCTGCGGCCGGCCGTAGGCGTGCACGACCGCGTAGTTCCAGGTCGGCACCGCCTTGCCGGTCTCGGCCTTGGTTGCATACCAGTTCGGCGAGATGTAGGCCTCCGGCCCCTGGAAGATCATCAGCGCCTCGCCGCTTTCGGCGAGGTCCTTCCAGTGCGGGTTGGGGCGCGCGAGGTGGCATTCGATGGCGCCGAACGCGCCCTCGTTCTTGAGCACGGTCGGCAGGTGGGTCGCGCAGAGGCCGGAGGCGCCGGACGAGACGAGGGTCGCGAACGGGCGCGCCCGCATCAGCGCATGCATCTCGGCGAGGTCGTCGACGCGGAAGTGGTCGGGGCGGTACATGGGGCCCAGGGAAAGCAGAACGGCGCGCCGGGGGCAAGAGACCCAGGACGCGCAGAATGCTGAAACTTTGGCGTTCCGGCGATGAATTCCCGTGATGCGAGGGCCGCGTGCTTGCCACATCTGATCCAAAGTTGATTTGGATCAACCATCGGTCTTTTTAGCGGGCCGAGAATGTTTGAGTGCTTGGCGACGACGAAACTTGGCGGCCTGGGTCCAGGCGCTCAAGAGACCATGAGGACGACCGCGCCGGCGGAGACGATCGCTTGCATTACGACCCGACGGCGCGGCTCGATAGGACGGAGACGGCGATGCAGGCGAATCGGCGGCTGATGGCCGTTGCGTTCCGGGCGATCCTGCTCGCGGCGATCCTCGTGTGCGCGCGAACCGCGGGAGCCCAGGATGCGGCGTCTGTGGCGAACGGCGCCTGTCTCGGCTGCCACGGGGCGGAGGGCTTCGCCGCGCCGGGCGCCGACGGTCAAATGCGCTCGCTGTTCGTGTCGGCAGACGAGTTTGCCAAGAGCGTGCACGGCGACGCCGGGCTGCGCTGCGTCGATTGCCATGCGTCGATCACCGAGACGCCGCACAAGAACCTGCCGGCGACGCCCGCGGCGCGCGCGCAGCAGCGTCTCGACATGAACCGCAGCTGTGCCAACTGCCACGCGCAGGCGATGCGCAGCTATACGGAGACCTATCACGGCCAGGTCGCCGCCATGGGCTTTGCCAGCACCGCGACCTGCGCCGATTGCCACGGAACGCACGACATCCTGCCCGCCCGCAATCCGTCCTCACTCGCGGCTCCGGCCAATGTGCTGACGACCTGCCGGAAATGCCACGAGGGTGCGACGCCGGGCTTCGCGTCGTTCCAGGCGCATGCGACCACCGACGACTTCGCCCATTACCCGCTCATCTGGATCACCGCGAAATTCGTGCTTATGGCGGTGGGCGGAGTGCTCGTGATCTTCTGGATCCACTCGGCCCTCTGGTTCTATCGCGAGCTGCGCGACCGCCAGCAAGGGCGGCTGCGGCCGCACGTACAGGCCGGCGCGCTCCCGCAAGGGGCGGCCCAGCAGGTCGAGCGCTGGACGCCGCTGTGGCGCTGGGCCCACCTCTTGTTCGCCGTGAGCATCATCCTGCTGGTCGCGACCGGCATCACCCTGCACTATCCGACCACCGGATGGGCGCCGGTCCTGGAACGGGCGCTGGGCGGGCCATACATCGCCGGAATCATTCACCGGATTTCCGCCGCCGTCATGGTCGCGATCTTCGCCGGGCACATCCTCTACGCTGCCATTCACATCGCGCGGAACTGGTCGAGCTTCAAGGTTTTCGGTCCCTATTCGCTGATGCCGAACTGGCAGGATGCCGCCGACATTGCGGCGATGATGAAATGGTTCTTCGGCCGCGGGCCGCGCCCCTCCTTCGATCACTGGAACTATCAGCAGAAGGTCGACTACTGGGCGCCGTTCTGGGGCATCACGATACTGGTCGCGACCGGCGCCATGCTGTGGTTCAAGACCCTCACGGCGGCCTTCCTGCCGGGCTGGGTCTTCAACATCGCGAGCGTGGCGCACGGCGACGAAGCGGTGCTGGCCGCGGCCTATTTGTTCTCGGTGCACTACTTCGTGAACCACTGGCGTCCCGACAAATTCCCGCTCGACATCGTCATCTTCACCGGCTCGATGCCGCTCGAGGAGTTCAAGCGCGAATACGCCGTCGAATACGACCGCCTGGCGAAGACCGGGGAGCTGAAGCGATATCTGGTCGACGCGCCGGCGCGACCGCTGACCTTGGGTTCCCAGTTGCTCGGTTTCGCGCTGGTGCTGATCGGCCTTGCCCTGCTGGTGATGATGGGGATCGGCGCCTTTTCGTAAGCGCTTCTCAAGCATTCCCGTGATGCAGCAAGGGCCGCGTGGTTGCCCGCGCGGCCCCAGCAATGGCGAAATGAACGCTGCCGGCTCAGTCGAGCGGCTCGACCTTCACCAGCGCGTGGTCGTGATTGCTGCCCGTCCAGAAGGTCGGCCGCGGCGTCGCGTTGTCGATGTAGAGCGAGCGCATATTTGTGTCGCTCGGCATCAGGTACTCGACCGTCTTGCCGGTCTTCGGATCGAGCCGGATCGCGCGGTCGGTCTGCATGCCGGCGACCCAGATGTCGCCGTTCTTGTCGGTTTGCGCCCGGTAGGGGCCGCTGTAGGGCGTCGGCAGCTTGTACTCGGCGACGAACTTCTCCGCCCGCGTGTCGAACAGCGCGACTGCGTTGCCGCGATATTCGGTGAGCAGGATGCGGTCCTGGTCGTCGATCTCCATGCGGCGCGCGCGGCCGTGCGCGGTCGGCAGCGGGTACCAGGTGACGGCGCCGGTCTTGGCGTCGATCTTGCCGATATGGCCGTCGACGAACTCCGCCATCCACAGGTTGTTCTTGGAGTCGGAGATCACCTGGTAGATCGAGTAGTGCCCGGCCGGCAGCTGCGAGGTCGGGTGGAACTTGTCCCAGTTGCCGCTCGCGAGATCGAGCCGGAAGATGTCCTGGGTGCCGACGCTCTTGGTCCACACCTTGCCGTCGACGTCATGGCGCAGCCCGACGAAGTTGAGCTGGACGCGGTCGTCGTTCCATTTCGCCGGCAGCGGATAGAGCTTGGCCGCGCCGGTCTTCGGATCGAGCGTGCCGAGCGCGCCCTGGTACATCGTGTCGAACCAGAACTTGCCGTCCTTGTCGAGCGCGAGGCTGAGCTGGCCTTCCGGCGCCTTCGGCTTGAACTTCTTGACCGGATATTCGGTGAGCTTGAGCGTCTTCGGATCGAACTTGGAGATGAACATCTCGCCGAAGTCCGAGTACCAGACGCTGCCGTCCTTCGCGACGACCACGTCATGCGGCTCGATGGTCGGCCGCGGCAAGGTGTATTCGGTGACAATCGCGCGCGTCGCCTCGCCCTTCGGACGCGGCAGCGTCTTGAGCGGATACTGCCACTTGTCGACCTTGCTCAGGTTGATGGTCGCGAGATACTCGGCGAACTTGCGGTACTGCTCGGGCGTGCCGGAGCGCGACTTGTCGAGCATGGGCTGCGGCTTGATCGGCTGGCTCACCGCGCCGTAACCATGCATGCGGGTGATGACCTGCGTCCATTCGTCGGCATCATGGGTCGAACGCACGATGCGCTCGAGCGTATGGCAGCTCGTGCAATTGAGCAGCCCCGCCTTCTGGTCCTCCGGGCCGGGCACGCTCATCATCCACTCGGCATTGGTGAGCTGGCTCGCGAGATTGTGCGTCGGCGCAAGCTTGATGTCGGCAGTGGTGGTCTGCTCGGCAGCGATCTTCGCGGTGGTCGGCGCCGCGATATCGTAGCCGACCGCGCGGATGGTGATCGTGTACTCGCCGGGCTCCAGCCGATTGTCGGGAAACGCGTAGCGGCCCTTGGCGTCGGTGGTGACGCTCACCTTGACGATCGAGCCCGCCTTCTGCGCGCTGACGACGACGCCCTCCATGGCGCCTTCCTGCGCCGAGGTGACGACGCCGGTCAGCGCGGCCGCGCCCTGCGCGACGGCGGAATTCGGAAACGCTTGCAATGCCATGACGGCCGCGCCGGCCATCAGGCGCCATACGAGGCTGCGTCGCATCGGTTTCTCCCTGAGAATCGGTTGTTGTTGTTTTTTGGCATCGTCCGGACGGCATTGCGCCCGATCGCAGGCAAAACGATCAACGCCGCCGACGCAGGCGTCGACGGCGTTGCAGTCTGCCTCGTGCCGGTTTCCCGAACAAGCCATGGCGCTTCGGCGCTTCGAACTCGCGCCCCGGGCCAGCGCATGGAAGGGTTGCGGGTCGCGCGCGGCGGCGCGGCGCTCAGTTCCGCCAGTTGCCGCCGATGATGCGGTCGGTGATCTGCCGCTCGATCTCGTCGGTGAGGCGACCGCCGGCGCGGGCGATATAGCGCGCCACGTCGCGCTCCGCCTGCCTTTCGCGCGACTCGAAAACCGAGTCGAGCAGGCGGCGCAGCAGACCGCGGCGCTTCCCGGGGCGGCGGGCCGTGGCGGGCGGCGACGCGAAGAAGGGGGCGAATTCGTTCGGACGGGGTGCGTAGCTCATGGTCTTGTCTCCACGCCCATTGGGGCGGTGAATGGGCTTCATTCGAAACGTGAATGATTGAGAGTTTCTCATCCTCGTTTGCCGGGCTATATGTATGGAAGCGATTCTGCGGGCTGACAAAGGATCAGTTCTCAGTCGATAATTGAGATTTACTCATGCCAACGCCGATGCCTCCGCTCAATGCGCTGCGCGCCTTCGAAGCGGCGGCGCGCCACCTGAGCCTGACCCGCGCCGCCGAGGAGCTGCACGTGACGGCGGGCGCGCTGAGCCACCAGATCCGCGGCCTCGAGGACTTTCTCGGCGTCAAGCTGTTCGAGCGGCGAGTGCGGGCGATTGCGCTCACGCCCGCCGGCAAGCTGCTCTATCCGGGACTGCAGACCGGCTTTACCCGCATCCAGGAGGCGGTCGCCGGCCTCGGGGGCGCCGGCGATCACCGGGTGCTGGTGCTGAGCACGCCGCCGGGCTTCACGGCGAAATGGCTCGCGCCACGGCTCTACCGCTTCACCAATGCGAACCCGGAAACCGACATCCGCGTCTCCTCCTCGTTCGGCTTCGCCAATTTCACCACCGACGGGGTCGACGTCGCGGTGCGCAACCTGCCGTCCAATGCCGCAAGCGATTCGATGCTGGTGGTCGAGAAGCTTGCCGACGTGTCGCTCGTGCCGGTGTGCAGCCCGCGGCTCATCGCGATGCACGGACCGCTCGACAGCGCCGAGGCGCTGGCGCGCGTACCGCTCATCCACGACGACACCTTCACCAGCCGCCCCGAGGTTCCGACCTGGGCAGACTGGTTTGCGGCGGCCGGCCTCGACGGCGTCCACCTCAACGTCAATGTCGGCCGCGGGCTGAGCTTCAACAGCACCGATCACGCGCTCGACGCGGCCGGCGAAGGCGCCGGCGTGCTGCTCGCGCACGACCTGCCCGCGTATGACGACCTGCGCACCGGACGGCTGCTGATCCCGGTGCGGCTCGCGCTGCGCACCGGCCGCGCCTACTGCTTCGTCTGCCCGAAGAACCGGGCCGAGCGGGCGGATGTGCGGGCGTTTCGCGCCTGGCTCAAGCAGGAGTTGGCCACGGTCGACTGGCGGCCGATGGGCGCCATCCGCATCCATGAAACGAAATCGGCCGGCTGAGAGCCGGCCGATCTCGGGTCGAAACCGCTGACGAGGGGAGATGTCAGTGGCTGCCAACCGACTGGAAGTCCGTCGTCTGGGGCGCCGGCTGCACGAAGCGCTCGCTGCGCGCCGACGCATAGGCGCCGGACGGAACGGTCGCTTGGACCTGCGCGGGGTTGTCGAGCGCGGCCTCGGAGGCCTGCTGGTCAATCGCGAAGGCGGGAGCGGCGACGAGGGTGGTGAGGGCCGCAACGAGGGCGAGCTTGCTCTTGATCGACATGGTCTTTCTCCATTCCCAAAATTCGGCGAGACGAAAGGTCTCGACTCGGGGTTTTCGATCCGGGGACCGGAGGCCGATTGCTTCCGCCTCGATCGATGGCGGGTACATAGACCACAATTTGATTGTTTACAATTGAATTGTGCATGCATGATCGCTTGGGCTGATATGCACAATTGAATTGCGCACTATCTTCTTGTTTCCAAGGCGAATTCCGATATAGTCAGCATCAACATTCCGCCATTTGAAGGTGCGGCCATGGGCAAGAATCAGGACGAGGCGAAGTCGCGGCTGGGCTCGATGCTCTGCTTCACGGTCTATTCGACCGCGCATGCCTTCAACCGCGCCTACAAGCCGCTGCTCGATGCGCTGGGTCTCACCTATCCGCAGTACCTCGCGATGTTCGCGCTGTGGGAGCGCGACAACATGTCGGTCAAGGAGCTGGGCGAGCTGCTGCACCTCGACTCCGGAACCCTGACGCCGCTGCTCAAGCGGCTGGAGGCGGTGGGCCTCGTGCGACGGGCGCGCGACCCGGCTGACGAACGCAGCGTACGCATCAGCCTCACGGCGGCCGGCCTCGCGATGAAGTGCAAGGAGCGGGCAGTGCACGAGGGCCTGATGGGCAGGTGCGGTTACAGCGCCGAGGAACTCAAGGCGCTCACGGCGCAGCTCATCCGCGTGCGGGACAGCCTCGACGCTGCCGTCGCGCGCTCGGCGGCTCCGGCTGACGAGACCGTACCGGCTTGACAAGCGCGGGGCCGCCATGCCCCTTGCGCGCCGACGAGCAAGCGACGCCCCGGCCGCCTCACCCTGCCCGTCTTCCGGCGCGGCTTCAGCAAAAGACGTTGGAGGAAAGCTCCCATGATGCGCATCGACGCATGGACGCACTTCATCCCCAAACCGTTCGCCGACCGGATGGAGCAGATCGCCGGCAATTTCGCCGACATCGGCAAGCGCATGCGCGAGGTGCCGTGCATCCACGATCTCGACGAGCGCCGCCGCATCGTCGACCTGTTTCCCGACTACGCGCAGATCCTCTCGCACGGCATGCCGCCGATCGAGAACGTGGTGCAGGGCGCGCAGACCGAGGAGCTATGCAAGCTGATCAATGACGGCTTCGTCGAGATCTGCGGCAAGCACCGCGACCAGTTCCCCGGCTGGGTCGCGCAGGTGTCGCTCGGCTACCCGGATGGCGCGGTGCGTGAGGCGGAGCGCGCGATCAAGAACGGCGCGCTCGGCGTGCAGATCTACACGAACATCAACGGCAAGGCGCTCGATCGGCCTGAATACGCCGAGTTCTTCGCCACCATGCGGCGGCTCGACAAGCCGATCTGGATCCATCCGACGCGCGGCGCCAATTTTCCCGACTATCTCGACGAGAAGAAGTCGCTCTACGAGATCTGGTGGACGTTCGGCTGGTCCTACGAGACCGCGGCCGCGATGGGGCGCCTCGTGTTCTCCAAGATGCTCGACAACAATCCGGGCATCAAGCTGGTCATGCATCATTTCGGCGGCATCGTGCCGATGCTCGAAGGCCGCATCGGCCCGGGCTGGGACCAGATCGGCGCGCGCACCTCCGACGCCGACTACCAGGCGCTCAAGCGCAGCCTGAAGAAGCGGCCGCTCGACTACTTCAAGTACGACTTCATCGTCGATACCGCGGTCTTCACCTCCGATGCGGCGACCAGGCTCGGGCTCGAGTTCTACCCGAATGAGCACATCGTGTTCGCGTCCGACTGCCCGTTCGATCCCGAAAAGGGCACGATGTACATTCGCGAGACGCTGCGCATTCTCGACGCGGCCGAGATGCCCAAGGACAAGAAAGAAAACATCTACTACAAGAACCTCGAGACGCTGACCGGCACCAAGCTCGTCAAATAGCGAGGCGCCATGGCCGACCTGCCTATCGTGGTCGCAGGGGCCGGCCCGACCGGGCTGATGTGCGCGCTTGCGCTCGCCCGGCAAGGCATCCCGGTCACGGTGATCGAGAGCGAGCCCGCGCTCACCCACGACCTGCGCGCCGGCACGTTCCATCCGCCCACGCTGGAAATGATGGCGCCGTACGGCATCACGGCGCGCATGCACGAGACCGGGCTCAAGGTCCGCCACTGGCAAATTCGCGACCGGCAAGGCGCGTTCGTCGCCGAGTTCGATCTCGACCGCATCGCCGACGTAACGCCGTACCCCTATCGATTGCATCTCGAGCAGCATCGGCTGACGCCGATCCTGCTCGACATCCTGCGCCGCGAGGCCGGCGCTGACGTCCGCTTCGGCTGCCGCCTCGTCGGCTACGCGCAGCAGGGCGATCGCGTGCACATCGACGCGGCGATTGGCGAGACCAGGGTCGCGATCGCCGCGTCATGGCTGGTCGGCGCCGACGGCGGTCGCAGCGCGGTGCGCAAGTGCATGGGCGTGGAGTTCGAGGGCTTCACGTGGCCGGAGCAGTTCCTGGTCGCCAGCACGCCCTTCGACTTTGCGACGCACGGCTACGCGCTCAATTCCTACGTCTCAGATCCGACCGAATGGGCGGCAGTGTTCAAGATGCCCGACACCGGCCCGCCCGGCATCTGGCGCGCCGTCTTTCCCGCCGACGCCGCGCTGCCGGACGACAGGGTGCTCGACGCCGAGGCCGTCGAGGCCACGTTGCAGCGCCTGCTGCCGCGCGGCGAGCGCTATCCGATCCGCTACAAGAGCGTCTATCGCGTGCACCAGCGGGTGGCGAAGACATTCCGCGACGGCCGCGTGCTGCTCGCCGGCGACGCCGCCCATCTCAACAATCCGATGGGCGGCCTGGGCCTGAACAGCGGCATCCACGACGCGATCAACCTCGCCGACAAGCTCGGCCGCGTGTGGCGCCGCGAAGCAGATGAATCCGCGCTCGACCGGTACGTCCGCCAGCGCCGCTTCGCCGCCGTCGAGCAGGTGCAGGCGATGTCGATCCGCAACAAGCGGCTGCTCGAGGAACGCGACCCGACCGTGCAGCGCGAGCAGCTCCTCGGCCTGATCGCGACCGCCAAGGACGCGGAGCGGGCGCGCAAGCATCTGCTCGAATCGTCGATGATCGCCGGTCTGCGGCGGGCGAACGAGGTGGCGTAGCCCGGATGGAGGCGCGAAGCGCCGTAATCCGGGACGAGTTACCCTTCCCCGCATTCCGCGGAGTTCACCCTTGGGCTTGCCGAAGGCAAGACCCGAGGGCTCCATGCGGGCTGCACGCCTGTGGGATTCTCCCGCGGTGCATGAAAAACAGCGCCGCATCTGCTAGCTTTGCGCGATGGTTCTTGCCCGATTCAACGATCGCGACGAATCCGCCCCCGCCGAGGCGGCCAGCGCCGCCGCCGCGCCCGACGCCGGCCGCGTCACCCCGATGATGGAGCAGTACGTCGAGATCAAAGCAGCCAATCCGGACTGCCTGCTGTTCTACCGGATGGGCGATTTCTACGAGATGTTCTTCCAGGACGCCGAGATCGCGAGCCGCGCGCTCGGCATCGTGCTCACCAAGCGCGGCAAGCATCTCGGCCAGGACATCCCGATGTGCGGCGTGCCGGTCGAGCGCGCCGACGAATACCTGCATCGCCTGATCGCGCTCGGCCATCGCGTCGCGGTGTGCGAGCAGACCGAGGATCCGGCCGAGGCGAAGAAGCGCGGCGGAAAGAGCGTGGTCCGGCGCGACGTGGTGCGCCTCGTCACGCCGGGCACGCTCACCGAGGACACCCTGCTCGACGCGCGGCGCAACAACTATCTCGCCGCGATCGTGCGCGCACGCGTCTCCTCGCCCGCCGAGGAGGGGCGGTTCGCGCTCGCCTTCCTCGATATTTCGACGGGCGAGTTTCGCCTCACCGAATGCGACCGGGTCGGCCTCGCGGCGGAGCTGGCGCGGCTCGAGCCGGGCGAGATCATCGTGTCGGACGCGCTCTATGGCGACGCCGACATGGCGCCGATGCTGCGCGCGCTGCCGGCGGTGACGCCGCTCACCCGCGACGTGTTCGACGGCGCGACGGCCGAGCGCCGGCTCGCCTCGTACTTCGCGGTCGCGACCACCGACGCGTTCGGCGCCTTCTCGCGCCTCGAGCTGACCGCGGCCGCCGCCTGCGTGACCTATGTGGAGCGCACGCAGATCGGCAAGCGCCCGCCCTTGTCGCCGCCGCTGCGCGAGGCGCAGGGCGCGACGCTCGCGATCGACGCCGCAACGCGGGCGAACCTCGAGCTGATGCGCACATTGTCCGGCGAGCGGCGCGGCTCGCTCGCCGCCGCGATCGACCGCACCGTCAGCGCCGCCGGCTCGCGCCTGCTGGCGCAGCGGCTGGCGGCGCCGCTCACCGACCCGCCGGCGATCGAGGCGCGGCTCGATGCGGTCGGCGCCTTGGTCGCCGATCCGGCGCTGCGCGGCGACGTGCGCGCGAGCCTTGCGGCCGCGCCCGACCTTGCGCGCGCGCTCGCCCGCCTCGTGGTCGGCCGCGGCGGCCCGCGCGACCTCGCGGCGATCCGCGACGGGCTCGATGCCGCGGCCGCGCTCGCGGCGCGCCTCGCCCAGCTCGCGCCGGCGCCGGCCGAGATCGCGCAGGCCGCGGCGGCGCTGCGCGCGCCCGATCCCGCGCTCACGGCCGAGCTTGCGGCGGCGCTCGCCGACGAATTGCCTGCGTTCAAGCGCGACGGCGGCTTCGTGCGCGCCGGTTATGACGGCGCGCTCGACGAGACGCGGGCGCTGCGCGACGAATCGCGTCGCGTGGTCGCGGCGCTGCAGGCGCGCTATGCCGACGAGACGCAGGTGCGCGCGCTGAAGATCCGGCACAACAACGTGCTGGGCTACTTCGTCGAGGTGACCGCGCAGCACGGCGACAAGCTGCTCCAGGAGCCGCTCAAGCGGACCTTCATCCATCGCCAGACGCTCGCGGGCCAGGTGCGCTTCACCACCACCGAGCTCGCCGATCTCGAGGCGAAGATCGCCAACGCCGCCGATCGCGCGCTCGGCCTCGAGCTGGCGATCTTCGAGCGGCTGGCTGAGCGCGTGATTGCTTTGGCCGAATCCATCAAGGCGGCCGCGCAGGCCCTCGCCGCAATCGACGTCGCGGCCGGCCTCGCGTCGCTCGCCGCCGAGCGCGATTACGTGCGGCCCGAGATCGTCGCCGGCCTCGATTTCACGATCGCGGGCGGGCGACATCCGGTGGTCGAGCAGGCGATCGACGGACCCTTCGTCGCCAATGACTGCGATCTCTCGCCGCCGCAGATCTCGTCGCATGATAGCGCGAGCGCCGGTCGCATCTACGTGGTGACCGGCCCCAACATGGCGGGCAAGTCGACCTACCTGCGGCAGAACGCGCTGATCGCGGTGCTCGCCCAGATGGGCAGCTTCGTGCCGGCAAGACGCGCGCGCATCGGCGTGGTCGACCGGCTCTTTTCGCGCGTCGGCGCCGCCGACGACCTGGCGCGCGGGCGCTCGACCTTCATGGTCGAGATGGTCGAGACCGCCGCGATCCTCAACCAGGCGGGCCCGCGCTCGCTCGTCATCCTCGACGAGATCGGCCGCGGCACCGCGACCTTCGACGGCCTGTCGATCGCCTGGGCCGCGATCGAGCACCTGCACGAGACCAATCGCTGCCGCGCGCTGTTCGCGACCCACTTCCACGAGCTGACCGCGCTCGCCGCGAAGCTCACCCGCCTGCACAACGCCACCGTGCGGGTGCGCGAATGGCATGGCGACGTGATCTTCTTGCACGAGGTGGTGGCGGGCGCGGCGGACCGCTCCTACGGCATCCAGGTCGCCAAGCTCGCCGGCCTGCCGGCGCCGGTGATCGAGCGCGCCAAGCTGGTGCTCGCCGAGCTCGAGGCCGAGGATCGCACCTCGCCGGCGCGCAAGCTCGTCGACGACCTGCCGTTGTTTGCCGCAACCCCGCGCGCCGCGCCCGCGCCGGCCGCGCGCGACGAGGCCGCGGAGGCCGTGATCAAGGCGCTCGCCGCGCTCAATCCGGACGAGCTGTCGCCGCGAGAGGCGCTCGATGCGCTCTACGCGCTCAAGCTCGCGGCGGCGAAGAAGCAATAGGCGCGGCCGCGATCCGCTTGCCGCGGCGCACCCACCAGAACACGAGGTTGCAGCCGATCGAGACCGCGAGCGCGAGTGCGAGGCCCGCGGCCTTGCCCAATGGCACGACCGTAAGCCGCGCCGTGAGGCAGCTCAACGAGAAGCCGACGAGGCCGAGCATGCTGTTGGCGAACACCGCGGCGGTCGCGCGGCCGCCAATGCGCGGATGCAGGATCAGCATCAGGCTGGTCATCACAATCGGAAAGACCGCGAGGATGCCGGTGACGGTCGGGCCCACATGGGCGCTGAGCGTCACCACGGTCGCGACCAGCACCGCAACCATGCCGGCGCGCAACGGAATGTCGTACCAGCGTCGCCCGACGAGCGGCATGCGCACATGCCGCAAGCGGTCGCCGATCGCGAGGCAGCCGCCGAGCACCACGAAATTGAAGACGCAGGCCGACACGGTCGTCCACGCGGCCGAACGGGCGAGGATCGCAAGCCCGATCCAGGTCGCGAGCGCGGCGCCGACGCTCACAAGCATGCCGCGCCGTTGCGCCAGCAGCGCGTAGACCAGCGCGAGGACGCAGGTGATGGCGTTCATCACGAAGCTCGCGAGCGCGCTGTCGGCGATGAACGCCGTGCTGTGATCGAGCGAGAGGAAGATGTAGGTCGGCCCCGCCGAGACCGGCAGCGTCGCCACCATGGCGCCGACCACCGGACCGGCGCGCTCGGCCGAATAGACCGCGACGACGACGAAGAGGGCCGAGACGGCCATCTTGATCGCGAGCGAGAGGAGGAAGAGCAGGTCGGGAGACATTCTCAGCGTCATTGCGAGGCGTGCGAAGCACGCCGAAGCAATCTCGCGCCGAGCATGCATGCTTGGCGGAGATTGCTTCGCTTCGCTCGCAATGACAACGGCTGGAAATATTGATTTATGTGATGTCTCACATGCGATTGAGGCGCACCTCGACGGGCGGGCCGCTCTTGATCGTCTGGTAGACGACGCAATAGCGCTCGGTGAGCTTCAGGAGCTGGTCGAGCTGCTCTTGGCTCGCATCGGTGTCGACCGCGAAGGTGAGGCGGATCTGCGCAAAGCCGACCGGCGCGTCCTTGGCGACGCCGAGGGTGCCGCGGAAATCGAGGTCGCCCTCGGCCGCGACCGTGCCGGACTTGAGCGGGACCGCGAGCGCGGTCGCGACCGCCTTGAGCGTCACGCCCGCGCAGGCGACGAGCGCCTCGAGCAGCATGTCGCCGGAGCACAGTTCGAGCCCGGAGCCGCCGGTCGCGGGATGCAGGCCGGCAACTGCGAGCGCGCGGCCGGTCTCGACCTTGCAGGCGATGTGGGCATCGTCGAGCGTGCCCTTAGCCCTTAGCGTGATGTAGGCGGCCTTGGGATCGGTCTTGTAACGCTCCTTGATCGGCGCCTGCATCGCGCGCAATTCGGCGGCATCCATCGGGGGTCTCCTCGTCAATGCGTCATTGCGAGGCATGCGCAGCATGCCGAAGCAATCTCGTGCCATTACGCCGGGATTGCTTCGCTTCCGCCTACGCGCTCCGCGCTTCGGCGGACTCCTAACCCGCCGGAGCTTGCGCAGCAAGCGAAGGCGGGTCGCTCGCAATGACAGTCAAGGGGTAATCACCACCACAACGCCGCGCCGGCGCTCGCCTTCGTCTCGCTGTCGTCCGTTGCCTTGCGGTCGAGCGAGCGGTCGAGCGCGGCGAGCACGCGGCGCTTGGCGAAGTCGAAGGCGGCGGACTGGCGGTCGCGCGGGCGGGCGAGATCGGTCGCGATCTCCTCGTAGAGCCGGCCGGGGCGCGCGCGCATCACGATGACGCGGTCGGCGAGCGCGAGCGCCTCGTCGACGTCGTGGGTGACGATGACGAGGGTCGGCTTCTGGTCGGCCCACACGTCGAGCAGATGATCCTGGAGGTCGGCGCGCGTGAAGGCATCGAGCGCCGAGAACGGCTCGTCGAGCAGCAGCACCTCGGGCCGCGTGACGAAGGCGCGCGCGATGGCGACGCGCTGCGCCTGCCCGCCGGAGAGCTCGCGCGGCCACACGCCCGCCTTGTCGGTCAAGCCGACGCGGTCGAGCTGCGCCTTGACGCGGGCGTTGCGCTCCGGCTTCGGCCGGTCTTCGAGCCCGAAGCCGACGTTACGGGCGACCGAGAGCCAGGGGAGCAGGCGCGGCTCCTGAAACACGATGCCGATCTTTGCGTGCGGCGCCGTGATCGGCTCGCCGTCGAGCGTGACGGTGCCGGCGCTCGGCCGGTCGAGGCCCGACACGGCGCGCAGCAAGGTGGACTTGCCGCAGCCGGAGCCGCCGACGATCGCGACGATCTCGCCGAGCGCGACCGTGAGCGTCACGCCGTCGAGCGCGCGCACGCCGTTCGGATAGGTCTTGCCGACATTTTGCAGCGCGAGCACTCAGGCGGCTCCGTGGCGCGAGAACGCGTCTTCCCAGCGCAGAAACGGCGCCGCGGCGACGGCGAGCAGCGAGTCAGTGAGCTTGCCGAGCACCGCGAAGGTGAGGATCGCGGCGACGATCTCGGTCGGCTTGCCGAACTGCTGGCCGTCGATCAAGAGGTAGCCGACGCCTGCCGAGGCGCCCATGTACTCGGCGGCGACCACGAACATCCAGCCGAGGCCAAGTCCCGCGCGCAGCGACAGGACGTAGCTCGGCAGCACCGCCGGCAGCAGGATGCGCCGGACCATGGCGAAACCGGAGAGGCGAAAGGCGCGTCCGACCTCGACGATCTTGCGATCGACCGACAGGATCGCGCCCATGACGCCGAGATAGACCGGAAAGAACACGCCGACGGCGATCAGCGCGTATTTCGAGGTCTCGAAGATGCCAAGCCACAGGATGAACAGAGGGATCCAGGCCATGGAAGGAACTGCGCGGAGGCCCTGCAGGGTCGGGTCGATCAAGCGGCGCGCGAGCGCCGAATAGCCCGCGAGCGCGCCGAGCAGCGTGCCCGCCCCGGCGCCGAGCCCGAAGCCGATGGTGACGCGGGCGAGCGTCGCCAGCGAATGGCGGATGAGATCGCCGTTGCGCCAGAGCTCTGCGAATTCCTGCCCGACGCGCGAGGGGGGCGGCACCAGGCGTCCGTCGGAGAGGCCGGCGCGCACCACAATCTCCCAGGCAACCGCGAGGCCGACGGGAATCGCAAGGCCGATGACGAAACGCCGGACTCCGGCGGAAGCATCGGTACTCCGCGGGCTCGCGGCCAGCCCCGGCGCCTCGGCGGGTTTTGCTTCAACCGACATGCCGACAGAAGACATGGGACACAACCGGATTGCAATGCAGCGGGCAGGCACGGCGCTTGCGCTCCCTCTCCCCCTGAAGAGCCCTGAAGGGGGAGAGGGAGAAGAAAGAGCGTCAATTCCCGGCGATCGGCCCCTGATCGGCGATCAGGTCGTCGAGCGCCTTCTTCACGTCGACATTGGGCTCGATCACGCCGGCCTTCTGCAGCGCCAGGCCGGCGGCGAGGATCGAGTCGCGCTGCGGCGCGCCGATGCGGCTCGCGGTGAGATCGGTGCGCTCCTTGAGCTGCTTGTCGACCACCGCGTCCGGCAGATGCGTCACCGCGATGAAGCTCCCCTTGAGCTCGTCGTAATGCGCGAGCGAATATTTGCGCGCCTCGTCGTAGACGGCGAGCACACGGTGCACGAGATCGGGATGATCCTTGAGAAACGCCTCGCGCGTATTGAGGATGCCCCAGGTGTTGGCCGCCTTGTTGCGATAGAACAGCCGCGCGCCGTTCTCGATCTCGGCCTGCGCCATCATCGGGTCGAGGCCGGCCCAGGCGTCGACGTCGCCGCGGATCAACGCGGTCTTGCCGTCCGGATGCTGCAGCAGCACCGGCACGATGTCGCGCTCGGTCATCCCGACGCTGAGCAGCGCGCGCACCAGGAAGATGTGCGGATCGGTGCCGCGGGTCACCGCGACGCGCTTGCCCTTGAGATCGGCGATCTTGGCGATGGCTGAGTCCTTGCGGACGACGAGCGCGGTCCACTCGGGCTGCGAATAGACGTAGATCGACTTGATCGGGTTGCCGTTGATCTTGGCCAGCAGGGCGGCCGAGCCCGCGGTCGAGCCGAAATCGATCGAGCCGGCGTTGAGGAACTCGAGCGCCTTGTTCGAGCCGAGCGTCTGCACCCAGCGGATCGAGATGCCGTCCTTGGCGAATTCCTTCTCGAGCCAGCCCTTGTCCTTGAGCAGCATCGAGACCGGATTGTAGGTCGCCCAGTCGATGCGGATTTCGCTCGGCTTGTCGGCCGCGCGGGCGATCGGCGCCGCGAGCGCGGCGGCGGAAAGTGCAAGAACGCTACGTCGGGAAAGCAGGGTCATGACGACCTCCAGCGCAAGGCCGCACCCGCGCCCTTCAAGCACGCGCACGACCGGTTGATGGAGACGGGATTTTTCGGCCCGCCGTCAGCTCGGCGAGGGGCGGGCCCCACGCTTTAGCTGCATTTGTTAAGCGCCCGCAAGCTGTTCGCTCAAATCGGCGCTAGTTTTCTTCTACCGCCGGTTCAATCTTCACGTCAATAAGAAAGTCTTAACCGAAAATTGGCATATTGATAGATAAATATTCTGCGGGCCGAATTTCGGCCCTCGCATCACCAAGCCGCGACCTGATCAACAGGCCCCCGTGACAGCGTGGCGGCGCTCGTCTATCCGGGGAGCCGATGACGATCATCGACCATCCGTCCCGCTCGAGCGGCGAGCTGCTCGATACCGAAGCGATGTCGGCGGAGCTCGCGCGGCTGGCGCAGGATTTTTCCGGGCGCGACCGCGAGCTGCGCAGCGCGGTGGCGCTGCGGCTCAAGGCGGCACTCGCCGACGCGCGCATCGTCGCCGAGCAATTGCTGCTCGAAGACCGCCACGGCCGCCGTTGCGCCGAGCGGCTGTGCGCCCTGCAGGACGACATCATCCGCGTGCTCTACGACTTCGCGGTGCGCCGCCTCTACCCGCCGCAGACCGCCTCCGACGCCGAGCACATGGCGATCGTCGCGACCGGCGGCTACGGCCGCGGCCTGATGGCGCCGGGCTCAGACATCGATCTGCTCTTTCTCCTGCCCTACAAGCAGACCGCCTGGGGCGAGTCGGTCGCCGAAGCGATCCTCTATTGCCTGTGGGACATGGGGCTCAAGGTCGGGCACGCGACACGCTCGGTCGACGAGTGCATCCGCCAGGCCAAGGCGGACATGACGGTCCGCACCGCCGTCCTCGAGGCGCGCTACCTGCTCGGCGACCGCAAGCTCTACGACCAGCTGGTGACGCGCTTCGACAAGCAGGTGGCGCAGGGCACGGCGGCCGAGTTCGTCACCGCCAAGCTCGCCGAGCGCGAGGAACGTCTGCGCCGCGCCGGCCAGTCGCGTTATCTGGTCGAGCCCAACGTCAAGGACGGCAAGGGCGGCCTGCGCGACCTGCACACGCTGTTCTGGATGGCGAAGTACGTCTATCGCGTGCGCGAGCCCGAGGAGCTGATCGAGCGCGGCGTGTTCGACCGCCAGGAGTACCAGCTGTTCCGGCGCTGCGAGGATTTCCTCTGGGCGGTGCGCTGCCACATGCACTTCGTCACCGGCCGCGCCGAGGAGCGGCTGTCCTTCGACCTGCAGCGCGATATCGCGATCCGCCTCGGCTACACCTCGCATCCCGGCCTGCGCGACGTCGAGCGCTTCATGAAGCACTACTTTCTCATCGCCAAGGACGTGGGCGACCTCACCGCCATCCTGTGCGCGGAACTCGAAGCGCGCCAGGCCAAGGGCGTGCCCATGCTCAACCGCGTGGTCGCGCGCTTCCGCCGCCGGCCGCGCCGGGTCACGCTCGACACGAAGGGCTTCATCGTCGACCACAACCGCATCAGCGTCGCCGACCAGAAGGTGTTCGAGCGCGATCCCGTCAACCTCATCCGCCTGTTCCACCTCGCCCAGCGCCACTCGCTCGATTTCCATCCCGACGCCATGCGGCTCGCGACCCGCTCGCTGCGGCTGATCGACAAGTCGGTGCGCGAGGACGAGGAGGCGAACCGCCTCTTCCTCGACATCCTCACCGCGAAGAACGACGCCGAGGTGGTGCTGCGCCGCATGAACGAGACCGGCGTGCTCGGCCGCTTCATTCCCGACTTCGGCCGCATCGTGTCGATGATGCAGTTCAACATGTATCACCACTACACGGTCGACGAGCACCTCTTGCGCTGCATCGGCGTGCTCGCCGAGATCGAGGCGGGCAAGAGCGAGGAATACGCCCTCGCCAACGAGCTCATCCGCACCATCCAGCCCGACCATCGCGCAGTGCTCTACGTCGCGCTCTTTCTGCACGACATCGCCAAGGGCCGGGTCGAGGACCACTCGATCGCCGGTGCACGCATCGCGCGCAAGCTCGGGCCGCGCTTCGGGCTTTCGCCCGCCAACACCGAGACGCTGGTGTGGCTCGTCGAGCAGCACCTCACCATGTCGACCATCGCGCAGTCGCGCGATCTGTCCGACCGGCGCACCATCGAGAATTTCAGCACCGTGGTGCAGTCGCTCGAGCGCATGAAGCTGCTCACCATCCTCACCACCGCCGACATCCGCGCGGTCGGCCCCGGCGTGTGGAACGGCTGGAAGGCGCAGCTCCTGCGCGCACTCTATTACGAGACCGAGCCGGCGCTCACCGGCGGCTTCTCCGAGGTCGACCGCGCGCGCCGTGTCGGCATGGCGCACGCCGAGTTCCGCGCCGAGATGAAGGACTGGGAGGCGGCGGAGGTCGACCGCTACGTGGCGCGCCACTATCCGGCCTACTGGCTCAAGGTCGACCTGCCGCGCAAGATCGCGCATGCGCGTTTCCTGCGCTCGGCCGAGGAGGTCGGCAAGACGCTCGCGACGTCGGTGAGCTTCGACGCCGGCGCCGTCACCATCCTCACGGTGCTCGCGCCCGACCATCCCTGGCTGCTCTCGGTGATCGCCGGCGCCTGCGCGGCCGCCGGCGCCAACATCGTCGACGCCCAGATCTTCACCACCACCGACGGGCTCGCGCTCGACACCATCTCGGTGTCGCGCGAGTTCGAGCTCGACAACGACGAGGGACGGCGCGCCGTCCGCATCGCCGATGCGATCGAGCGCGCGCTGCGCGGCGACCTCAAGCTGCCCGAGGTGGTGGCGAAGCGCTCGGCGCCGAAGGGCCGCATCAAGGCTTTCGCGGTCGAGCCCGAGGTCAACGTCAACAATGCCTGGTCGAACCGCTACACCGTGGTCGAGGTGAGCGGCCTCGACCGGCCCGGCCTGCTCTACGAGCTCACCACCGCGCTGTCCAAGCTCAACCTCAACATCGCCTCCGCGCACGTCGCGACCTTCGGCGAGCGCGCGGTCGACGTGTTCTATGTGACGGATCTGCTGGGCGCGAAAATCTTCTCGCCGACCCGGCACGCGGCGATCAAGCGGGCGCTCGTCGCGATGTTCACCGGCGGCGCCGAGGGCGAGGCGGCGCGGGGCGCGGCGGCGGAGTGAGGCGCGCGACTGGTGCTCGCCGTCCAAGGTCCAACTGATCTAGGCCGTCCATGAATCCGGTGCAGCCGCGCGATTTCTCGAATGCCCGCCCTTGCGGCGAACGTTTCGACTTGGGAGATTTCGCTGACAATTTCGAAATGCATTCCCCCCCGGTTCACGAAAATTTGTCGGCAGCGTAGCGAGGCTTGCGCCAGTCCTGAAAGCCGCGCCATGCGGCCACTTCGCACAAGTGATCGAATCGTCGGTGACATGCCAGCCAGATGCTCGTTTTCCGTGCATACGAGACGTTAACTGACCCCTGGTATAGGCGGGCGATTGCAAGGGCGTGGGCATGCATAGCGTTGCCGGTGATCCCCCGAGCGCCGAGCCAACCGGGCGTCCTGCGGCGCAGGGCGAGCGGTCGCTGCTGTGGCGGCTGATCGTGCCGATGTGTTGCGGCGTGCTCGCGCTGGTTTGCGCGATCGCCTTCTATGCGCCGCGCGAGGTGGTCGCGACTGCCGTCAATGAGGCGCTCGCCCGCGGCGTGCAGACGGCGCGCCAGCTGCAGACGCTGCGCAGCTTCTACTCCGAGCACGTGGTCGCGCGCGCGACCAAGTCCGGCACCAGCGCCTCGCCCAACTACAAGACCGACGGCAAGTCGATCCCGGTGCCCACGACCTTCGTCCAGGACGTCGCCGAGGCGTACAAGGAGAACGGCGTCCTCGTCCGGCTGGTCAGCCCTTATCCGTGGCCGACCCGCAAGGGCCGCGTGCTCGATGAATTCCAGAAGCAGGCGTGGGCGCAGCTCAACCACAACCCGGGCGGCGTCTGGTCGCGCCGCGAGCAGCTCGATGGCCGCGAAGTGCTGCGCGTCGCGGTCGCCGATCGCATGCAGCAGAGCTGCGTCGACTGCCACAATTCGAACCCGGCCTCGCCCAAGCGGGACTGGAAGGTCGGCGACGTGCGCGGGCTGATCGAGGTGGTGCAGCCGATCGAGACGATCCTCGCGGGTTCGCGCGCGCTCTCGCGCAATCTCGTCGCCGGCGGAATGATCGCGGCCGTCGTGCTGCTCGGGCTCCTGCTCACCAATGCGCTGCAGCTCATCCGCCCGCTGCGCGATCTCACCCGCTCGATCCACGCCATGGCGCGCGGCGCGCAGGACGAAGCGATTCCGCATACCGGCCGCAGCGACGAGCTCGGCACCGTCGCCCGCGCGCTGGCGCACCTGCAGCAGGAGACCGAGGAACGCGCGCGCGCCGAGGCGCTGGTCACCCACATGGCGCACCACGACGCGCTCACCCGGCTGCCCAACCGCCTCCGCTTTCGCGAGGAGCTGGAGGAAGGCCTGGCGCGCGCCCATCGCGACGACGCGCTCGCCGTGCTCTGCCTCGACCTCGACAACTTCAAGGCCGTCAACGACACGCTCGGCCATCCGGTGGGCGATGCGCTGCTCAAGGTCGTCGCCGAGCGCCTGCTCGAGGGGCTCGGCGAGACCGGCACGGTGGCGCGCCTCGGCGGCGACGAGTTCGCGATCGTGCAGACCGGCGCGGCGCAGCCGGTGGGCGCCACGGTACTCGCCCAGCACCTGATCGAGACGATCGCGGCGCCCTACGAGATCGACGGCCATTCGGTCGTCATCGGCACCAGCATCGGCATTGCGGTCGCGCCCAACGACGGCAACGACCCCGACGCCATCCTCAAGAACGCCGACCTCGCGCTCTACCGCGCCAAGGCGGAGGGGCGCGGCGGCTACCGGTTCTTCGAGGCCGCGATGGACGCGAGCATGCAGGCGCGCCGCCTGCTCGAGCTCGACCTGCGCTCGGCGCTCCCGCTCGACCAGTTCGAGCTGATGTATCAGCCGCTGGTCGACCTCACGACCGCGGAGGTGATGGGTCTCGAGGCGCTGCTGCGCTGGCGGCATCCCGAGCGCGGCCTCGTCTCGCCGGCCGAGTTCATTCCGCTCGCCGAGGAGATCGGCCTGATCAACCAGATCGGCGCCTGGGTGCTGCGCCGCGCCTGCGCCGAGGCGGCGACCTGGCCGAAGCATCTCACCGTCGCGGTGAACCTCTCGCCCGCCCAGTTCACCGGCAGGACGCTGGTGCTCGACGTGGTCACGGCGCTCGGCGCGTCCGGCCTTCCGCCGCAGCGGCTCGAGCTGGAAATCACCGAGGCGGTGCTGCTGCAGGAAACCGATGCGACGCTTGCGACGCTCACCCATCTCAAGGAGCTGGGCGTGCACATCTCGATGGACGATTTCGGCACCGGCTATTCGTCGCTGAGCTATTTGCGCAAGTTTCCGTTCGATAAGATCAAGATCGACCAGTCGTTCATCCGCGATCTCGCCAGCCGTCCCGAATCGATGGCGATCGTGCGCGCGGTCGCCGGGCTCGGCCGCTCGCTCGGCATTTCCACCACCGCCGAGGGGGTCGAGACACTCGACCAGCTCAAGACCGTCAAAGCCGAGGGCTGCACCCAGGTGCAGGGCTATCTGCTGTCCAGGCCGGTCGCCGCGCGCGACATTGCGCACGTGCTCGACGCCTTCGCGGTTGCGAACAGGAGCGCCGCCTAGCCGATTGCGGCTGCGGCCGGCGTGTTGCGCGACGCGCCTCGCTGCTTGATCATCTCCATCGCGTGCCGGAGGCTTTCCCGAAGGCGAACCGGACCACGGAGGCGGCGCGCGCGCGAGCGATGACCCTGACGAATGCTGGCCATTTGTTCATCTGCTCCTCGTCGAAGGACGGCGACGCCGCGCGCGCGGTCGTGGACGCCCTCGAGGCCACGGGGCTCAAATGCTGGATTACGTCGCGTGACGTTCCCCCCGGCCGGAGCTACCAGGAGGCGATCGTCGAGGCGCTCGAAGTGGCGCACGGTCTCGTTTTCCTGCTCTCCGATGCCTCCGCGGGTTCGGGTGAAATCCTCAAGGAGCTGTCGATCGCCGGTAGCATCAACATCCCGGTCTATCCGCTACGCCTCGCTCCCGTCATCCCGGCCGGTGCCTTGCGCTATGAGTTCGCCGCGCGCCGATGGATCGACCTGTTTCCCGATCGGGCGAAGGGGCTGCGCAACCTCGTCGAGACGATCCGCAAGGATGACCGCGCGCAACTTGCCGCGAAAACGTAGTTTGCGCAGCCGCGGTGCGGCTGCGCAAAACCGCATAAGTGCCCTACGCCTGCGGTTGCGGCGGCCGTAGCCTTTTGTAACAATCGCCGCGGCGCAAGGGAGCTGAGAGCACACATGGCCGAGTGGTTCGTCGCCAAGGCATCCGAACTCACCGACGGCGACCGGCGCATCGTCACGGCGGGCCGGAATGAGATCGGCGTGTTCCGCACCGGCGGGACCTACTACGCCTACAGCAACACCTGCCTGCATTCGGGCGGCCCGGCCTGCGAAGGCCTGCTGATCAACCGGGTGGTCGACGTGATCGCGCCCGACCGCACCTACCAGGGGCAGACCTTCGCGGACGACCTGCATTTCGTCTGCCCATGGCACGGCTACGAATACGACATGAAGACCGGCGAATGCGTCGGCGACCGCAAGCTCAAGCTGCGCAAATACGATGTGGTGCAGCGCGGCGACGACATCTACGTCGTCGCCTGACGCGCCGGCGCTGGCGGCGAAATACGAATCTGGGAGAACGGCCATGGACATGCCCCGCTCGGAAATCCGCAAGCTGCGGTTCGACGAGTATTCGGCGACCAAGCACCTGGAGCACGCGACGCGGCAGGCGCACGAGCGCAACTACCAGGATTTCCTGATCGTCGACGTCGACTCGCACCACTACGAGAACGAGTCCTACAAGGAGGTGTTCTCCTACATCGACAATCCGGTGATCCGCCGCGCCGCGATGGAATCGACCAAGCGCGGCGGCCGCTCCTCGATGCTCAACACTCAGGTCGGCTACCAGGATCTCGGCGGCCGCATCACCCGGCACGAGCTGCGCAAGTACGAGAAGGTGCCGAGCGACGTCCACCGCGACATTTCGCAGACCAAGATCTGGATGGACGCCATGGGCGTCGACTACACGTGCCTGTTTCCGACGCCGATGCTGTTTCTCGGCCTGCATCCGCAGACCGAGGTCGAGGTCGCGATGGCGCAGGGCTACAACCGCTGGCTCTGCGAGCGCATTCTTAGTGCCGAGCCGCGGCTGATCTCGATGCTCTATCTGCCGTTCAACGATCCGGAAGCGGCGTACCGGACGGTCAAGGAATTCGGCGATCGGAAAGGCGTGGTCGGATTCATGGTCACGTCGCCGCGCTACAAGCCGGTGCACGACAACGCCTACGTCAAGACCTACGCGCTGCTCGAGGAGATGGGCAAGCCGATCTCGTTCCACGCCGCCTACAACTGGAACGACCAGTCGCTGGCGATGACCAACCGCTTCATCTCGGTGCATGCGCTCGGCTTCATGTGGTTCAACATGGTCCACATGACCAACTGGGTGATCAACGGCCTGCCCGAGCGCTTCCCCAAGCTCAAGGTGATGTGGATCGAGAGCGGGCTGACGTGGGCCTACAGCCTGATGCAGCGGCTCGACCACTCCTACATGATGCGCACCTCCGATTGTCCCTCGCTCAAGCGCAAGCCGTCGGAATACATGCGCGAGATGTACTACTCGACGCAGCCGATGGAGGTGCCGCAGGACCCGTCGATCCTCGAGGCGACCTTCAAGATGATCAATGCGGAGACGCAGCTCTGCTGGTCGTCGGACTACCCGCACTGGGACTTCGACCTGCCGAGCGTGATCTACGACCAGCCGTTCCTGTCGGAAAAGGCCAAGCGCAACATCCTCGGCGGCAACGCGGCGCGGCTGTTGGGCCTCGATCCGACGCCGGTGAAGAAGATTCCGTAGCGCCTCGCCCGCGCGGCAATGCGCGCAAAAAAATCACGCGGCCGCAAGGGCCGCGTGATCTTCATTCCGGGGCCGCACTCACTTGCCCATGAACATGTCGTGCAACAGGTGACCCATGTCGCTGTGGTAGGGGCTCTTCTTTTCCATCTTCGCCATCTTCATGTGATGGTGCATGTGATGGTGATGATGATGCTTCATCTTCACCTTCGCCACGGCGATCGACGGCGCCGCCGCGATCACCGCGACGGCGAGCATTACGGTCAACTTCTTCATGTTGGTTTCCCCAGCTCTTGTGCGTGCCGCACCGGCGGGACCATAGCTCAGGACTCGGCGCACTGGCCAGGGCCTGCGCCAAAATGCCAACCCGTCGCTCCAGCCGTTGACTTTGCCGCGCCGTTCCGTTCGCCGCTCGCCGCGGCGCCACCGGCTTAACCCGCGCCCGGTGCCCGACTATCATCGCGCGATCGAGCCGCAATGACGTCGAAGCGTCCCAATCCGCCCACGAATGCCGGCGCCGACATGTTTGGTGCTGCAGTGCGGAATCATCAATCCGGCCGACTGGCGGAAGCAGAGGCGCTTTATCGCAAAATCCTTGCCCGCGACCCCTCGCACGTCGGCAGCCTCCACCTTCTCGGCCTGCTCGCGCATCAGACCGGCCGCAACGAGGACGCGGCCAAGCTGATCGGCCGCGCGCTCGCGCTCAACGGCGCCATTCCGGATTGCCACTACCACATGGGGCTGGTGCAGAGCGCGCTCGGACGCTTCGACGTCGCGGCCACCCATTTCGCCAAGGCCGTTGAGCTCAAGCCCGATCATGCCGAGGCGCATATGGACCTCGGCACCGCGCTCAAGCGGCTGGGCCGCCCCGACGCGGCACTCGCGAGCTATCGCCGCGCCCTGGCGCTGCGGCCGGACGCGGCGCAGATCCGTTACAACCTCGCCAATCTACTTGCCGAGCAACGACGACTCGACGAGGCGGTCGACGAATATCAGCAGGCGCTGCGCCTCGCGCCGACCGCGGCACCGATCCACCACAATCTCGCCGCGGCGCTGCTCGCGCAGAACAACTTCATCGGAGCAATCGCCGAATATCAGGAGGCGCTGCGCTGCGACCCGAAGCTCGCCGACGCCGGGCGCAATATCGGCCGCGTGGTCGACCGCATCCTCGCCGCGATAAGCGCCGGCGGCGGCATGGCGGCGAAGACGCTGTTCGTCCATGGCGTCGAAAACCTCACCATCATTCCGGACGAGGTCGACCTGCGCGCGCCCTTGATCGAGGCCCTGACCGAGCCGTGGGGCCGGCCGAGCGACCTTCTCGGCGTCGCCAAGGCGGTGCTGCGAAAAAATCCGGCGATCCGCGGCGCGATCGAGCGCGCCCGGCAGAGCTGGCCGGTGCGGCTTGCGGCGACGCAGTTGTTCGCCGATTCCGACCGCGCCATGCTGGCGGACGATGCGCTGCTTGGCTGCCTGCTCGAATCGACCCGCCTGTCCGACATCGGCTTCGAGCGCGTGCTGACCAACGTGCGCGCCATCGTGCTGGACGAGACGGCGAGCGCAACCGCGAACGACGGCGCGGACCTGCTCGCTTTCCATGCCGCGCTGGCGCAGCAGTGCTACCTCAACGACTACGTCTACGACCTCGCCGATGGCGAACTGGCGCGGGCGCAGGAGCTGCGCGACCGGCTTGCCGCCGCACTGCGAACCGGCGACCGCATTCCGCCGACATGGCTCGTCGCCGTCGCAAGCTATTTTCCGCTCGGCAGCCTGCCTGACGGCGAAACGCTGCTCGCGCAATCGTGGCCGCCGCCGGTCGCCGCGCTGCTCGCCCAGCAGATCGCGCAACCGGCCGAGGAGGAGCGCCTGCGCGCGACCATGCCGCAGCTTACGCCGATCGAGGATCGGGTCTCGCTCGACGTGCAGCGCCAATACGCCGAAAGCCCCTATCCGCACTGGGTGCGGCTGCCGCTGATGGATCAGGCGATGACGCTCGACGAGCATCTCGGCGCGCTGTTTCCGCATGGGCAGTTCCGCCGGTGCGGCAAGACTGCGACCGACATCCTCATCGCCGGCTGCGGCACCGGCCAGCAGGCGCTCGATGCCGCCAACCTGTTCGCGGCCTCGCGCCTGCTCGCCATCGATCTCAGCCTGCCGAGCCTCGCCTTTGCCAAGCGCAAGGCGCACGAGCTCGGCATCGCCAATATCGAGTTCGCGCAAGCCGACATTTTGCAGCTCGGCTCGCTCGATCGCACCTTCGACAGCATCGAGGCGATGGGCGTGCTGCATCACCTCGCCGATCCATGGGCGGGTTGGGCGGTGCTGCTCGAGCGGCTCGCGCCGGGCGGCGTGATGCGCATCGGCCTCTACAGCGAGCTCGCGCGTGCCGACGTCGTCAGGGCGCGCAAGCTCGTCGCCGAACACGGCTACCGGGCGACCGCGGACGACATTCGCCGCGCCCGCCAGGAGCTCATCGCGATCGCGGCCGACCAGCAGCTCCTGTTCGTGCGCGACTCGTGGGACTTCTTCAGCATCAGCGAATGCCGCGACCTCCTGTTTCACGTGCAGGAGCACCGGATGACGCTGCCGCAGATCAAGGCGTTCCTCGCGGAGCACCATCTGCAATTCCTCGGCTTCGAGCTGGCCGAGCGGCCCTGGCGCGCCTATGGGGCGCGCTTTCCCGCCGACGCGGCAAGGATCGACCTCGACCATTGGCACCAGTTCGAGACCGAGAATCCGCGCACGTTCCAGGGCATGTATCAGTTCTGGGTGCAGAAGCCGGCCGCCTGAGGCGCCATCCGGCGAGGCCCGATTGCCGCGCCTTTCCATGGCCTTAACCGCCACGATCGCGCCGGTTTACGGCCGGTAACCGCCCCTTAAATCGCCGCCGTTAGCGTGCCGCATCGGGACATCGGGCGGCGCCCGCGGGGCAGGCGAAAATGGCGGCCAGGACCAGACGCACGGCGGAGCGGCGCGAGCCTGTGTTCGACGTCGCGCCGGCGCAGCGCCGGCGCAGCGATCCGCGCACGCCGCGCCGGCATGCCCGCCGGCGGCGCGGCGGCGGCTCCCGTCTCGGCCGCATCGTCTATTGGGGTGCGGTGGCGTCGCTGTGGTGCGTGATCCTCGGCATCGGCGTGCTGTTCTGGATCGCCTATCACCTGCCGCCGATCGAATCGCTCGAGGTGCCGAAGCGGCCGCCCTCGGTGCAGATCTTGGCGCTCGACGGGCGCGTGCTGGCGAACCGCGGCGAGATGGGCGGCGCCGCGATCCCGCTGCGCGAGATGCCGGCCTATCTGCCGAAGGCCTTCATCGCGATCGAGGACCGCCGCTTCTACCATCACTTCGGCGTCGACCCGATCGGCCTCGTGCGCGCCGTGCTGGCGAATGCGCTGCACCGCGGCGTCGCGCAGGGCGGCTCGACCATCACGCAGCAGCTCGCCAAGAACCTGTTTCTCACCCCCGAGCGCACGCTGACGCGCAAGCTGCAGGAGGTCGTGCTCGCGCTCTGGCTCGAGCACAAGTATTCGAAGCAGCAGATCCTCGAGCTTTATCTCAACCGCGTTTATTTCGGCGCCGGCGCCTACGGGGTCGAGGCCGCGGCGCAGCGCTATTTCGGCAAGTCGGCGCGCAACGTGACCCTCGCCGAGGCGGCATTGCTCGCCGGCCTCGTCAAGTCGCCGTCGCGGCTCTCGCCCACCAAGAATTTCGACGGCGCCGAGGAGCGCGCCCAGCTTGTGCTCGCCGCCATGCGCGACGGCGGCTTCATCGACGCCGCGACCGCCAAGGTCGCGATGGCGCATGCGCCGCGCATCGTCCAGCCGAGCGCCGGCGGCTCGGTCAACTACGTCGCCGACTGGGTGATGGACGTGATCAACGACCTGATCGGCCACGTCGACCGCGACGTCGTGGTCGAGACCACGATCGACCCGGGGCTGCAGGCCGCGGCCGAGAAGGCGCTCGACGAGGAGCTGGCGCAGAAGGGCGCGAAATTCTCAGTCACGCAGGGCGCGCTCGTCGCGATGACGCCGGAGGGCGCGGTGCGCGCGCTGGTCGGCGGGCGGAATTATGGCGAGAGCCAGTTCAACCGGGCGATCGCGGCGAAACGCCAGCCCGGCTCGGCGTTCAAGCCGTTCGTCTATCTCACGGCGCTCGAGCGCGGGCTCACGCCCGACACGGTGCGCGAGGACAAGCCGATCGAGCTGAAAGGCTGGCGTCCGGAGAACTACGGGCACGAATACTACGGGCCAGTGACGCTGACCCAGGCGCTCGCCATGTCGCTCAACACGGTGTCGGTGCGGCTCACCCTCGAATGCGGCCCGGCGGCGGTGGCGAAGACCGCCTATCGGCTCGGCATCACGTCGCCGCTCGATGCCAATCCGTCGCTCTCGCTCGGCACCTCGGAGGTCTCGCCGCTCGAGCTTACCGCCGCCTATGCGCCGTTCGCCAACGGCGGCGTCGCGGTGGTGCCGCACGTGGTCGTGCGCGTGCGCTCGGCCGACGGCAAGCAGACGCTCTATGTCAGCGCCGACACCTCGTTCGGTCGCGTGGTCGATCCGCGCTACATCGCGATGATGAATCAGATGATGCGGCAGACGCTCGTCATCGGCACCGCGCGCGGCGCGAGCGTGCCGGGCTGGATCGCGGCCGGCAAGACGGGAACGAGCCAGGATTTCCGCGACGCCTGGTTCATCGGCTACACGGCCCACATGGTCGCCGGCGTGTGGCTCGGCAACGACGATTCCTCGCCGACCCGGCACGCGACCGGCGGCAGCCTGCCGGTCGAGATCTGGAGCCGCTTCATGCGGGTCGCGCACCAGAGCGTGCCGGTCGCCGCGCTGCCCGGCCTCGGCAACGGCGGCTGGTCCGCGGGCGCGCCGGCGGCGTCCGCCTCATCCGATCGGCTGACGCCGGCGGACCGCCAGGTGCCGTCGCCGCTCGCCGCCAATGGCGCCAACGGCAACGTGCGGCCTGCGGCCGATCACGGTCTCGACGGGTGGTTCTTGGATCGGCTGTTCGGGCGGCGCTAACGGCGCCCGCGATGATCTCGTGCTGAATTAAACTCGTCTTGTGCCGCTCGGTCGCTCTCAGCGCGCCAACGGCCCGACCGAGACATGGCCGCCGACACGCGCCGCGCCGCGCGCAAGCGACCGCGCCGTCACATAGGCTGCCTTCGCGATGCCGACCGAATTGATCAGCAGCAACGGGCCAACGATGGTCGCGAGAAGAGTGATCATCTGATCGTGCAGCATCGGGGATCTCCATCGCCGGAGCCTTCTTGGGATTGTGCATAACAGCCTCTCGCGACAAGGGAAATTCCGCTTGACCACTTAAGGGATTTACCGGACGCCCTTGTTTAGAGACGATTCAGCACATCGCCCGTGGAACAATCGCGCGCGGTCCGTCGACGCGAAGATGCGAGGTTCGCGCCGACGTCCCGGCTGGTGAACGGCCGCGATATCCGGGCTACGCTCCCTCCACTCGGCCAATCAGCGGGAGGCGCACAAATGGCTGGACTCTTGATGAATCACATCGCGGCAATCACCGGGGCGGGCTCGGGAATTGGCCGCGCCATCGCGCTCGGCTTCGGCCGCGAGGGGGCGCAGGTTGTCGCGCTCGACATCAACGGCGAGGCGGCGGCGAAAACGGCAACCGAGATCCGCGATGCCGGCGGCAAGGCCCAGAGTCTCACGCTCGACGTCACCGATCGCGCCGCCTGCCGCACGGTCGCGGGCGAGGTCGGCGAGAAAATCGGTGCGATCTCGATCCTCGTCAACGACGCCGGCATCAACCGGCGCAACGCCTTCGCGGGCGATGCGGATGCGATCGTGAAGGACTGGCAGGACATCATGGCGGTGAACCTCAACGGCGTGTTCAACGTGACGCACGCCTTTCTCGGACCGCTGCGGGCGAACAAGGGGCGCATCATCAACATCGCCTCGATCCAGTCCTTCGTGCATGTGCGCACGCCGAACTCGGTCGCCTACACGTCGTCGAAGCACGGCGTGCTCGGCTTCACCCGCGCGCTCGCGGCCGAGCTCGGCAAGGATGGCGTGCGCGTCAACGCCATCGGCCCGGGCTTCATCGAGACGCCGCTCAACGAGCGCGTGCGCGCGACCAATCCGGAGCTGGTGAAGATCTTCCTCGACCACACGCCGCTCGGCCGCGCCGGCAAGGCGGAGGACATCGTCGGGCCGGCCCTCTTTCTCGCCTCGGATCTATCGGCCTACGTGACCGGCACGATTGTCATGGCCGACGGCGGCTACCGGGCGATCTGAGCTTGCGCCGCGCGAACCTCTACGGCCTGGCCCGACCCGATCCGTGCTTCGCCCGCACCTCTCGCGTCGCGGCCCAGATCGCAAACGTGGCGAGGCCGGGCAGCGCGATCCCGATCACCAGCGGCCATGCGGTCGCACCGATCGCATGCGCCACCAGCGCACCGGTCGAGGCGGCGACCGTCTGCTGCACGCAACCGATGAACGAGGACGCGGCGCCGGCGCGCTCGGGGAACGGGTGCAGCGCGCCGGCAAATGCCTGCGGCATCGCGAGGCCGAGCCCGAACATGAAGAGCGTCATCGGCGCGACGATGCCGACGACCGCGCGCGGCGCGAGCGCGGTCGCGAGCATCATCGCGACGCCGCCGGCCGCGAGCGCAAACGTGCCGCGGCCGACGGTGCGGTTGAGACCCCACTGGGAAACGAGATTGGCGGCAATCGAGCTGCCGCCGATATAGCCGGCGCTGGCGATCGCGAAGGCGAGGCCGAAGCCGAACGGCGAGAGGCCGAACACGTCCTGCAGCACGAAGGGCGAGCCGGAGATGAAGGCGAACAGGCCGCCATAGCCGGCCGCGATGATACCGACATAGGCGAGCGCGGCGCGATGGCGAGCGACGACGAGGAGACTCGTGAGCAGGCCGTCGGCGTGCGCGTGCACGTGCGGGCGGCGCGTCTCGGGCAAGAGCCAGCGCGTCGCGGCCGCCGCGAGGACGCCGACCGCGAAGATGAAGATGAAGCAGGCGCGCCAGCCGAACGTCGCCTGCAGCAGGCTGCCGATCAGCGGCGCGACGATCGGCGCGAGCCCCATGATCATCGCCATCAGCGACAATTCGCGGCCGGCGCGCGGACCCTCGTAGAGGTCGCGCACGACCGCGCGGGCAAGCACGATCGCGCCGGAGGAGCCCAGCGCCTGCAGCGCGCGGGCGGCGATCAGGGCCGCAATCGAAGGCGCGGCGGCGCAGACGAGGCTCGCGAGGCAGAAGATCGCGAGGGCCGCCAGCAGCACGGGCTTGCGGCCCCAGCGGTCGGACAGCGGGCCATAGACGATCTGGCCGACCGCAAAGCCGATCAGGTAGGACGAGATGGTGAGCCCGACCGAGGTGGGCGACGCGGCAAGCGCCGTGCCGATCGACGGCAGCGAGGGCAGATAGAGGTCGACCGAGAGCGGGCCGACCGCGGTGAGCAGCGCGAGCAGCATGGTGAGCGCAAGGGTATCGGGGCGGAGCATGCGAACGCGCGGTCGTGCCGGGGGAGTGCCGCCACTCCTGTCATTTGCGAGCCGGTAAAGCAATCGCGGAGACCCTTATTCGACACGTTGATGAAGCTTCGGCCTGCGGCACGGCGTTCGCCATGATTTTAGTCAAGCGGACGCAGGTCAGCGTCCGCCATACCGATGCAGCTCGGCGCCATGCGCATCGAGCCAGGCCTTGGCGCGGTGCGTGTCCGGGCACACCCCCATGACGGCGCGCCAGAAGCGCGGCGAATGGTTCATCTCGACGAGATGGGCGACCTCGTGCGCCGCGAGGTAGTCGAGCACGTAGGGCGGAGCGAGAACGAGCCGCCACGAGAACGACAGCACGCCGGTGGTCGAGCACGAGCCCCAGCGGCTCGACGGGTCGCGGATCGCGACGCGGCGCACCGTGACGTCGAGCTGCGCGGCGTAGCGGCGGCTCGCGGCGTCGAGATCGCGCTTTGCCTCGCGCTTGAGGTGATCGGTGACGCGGCGGCCGACATGCGGCGCCTCGCCGGCGACGCAGAGGAGCGGCGCGCCGTCGGCGGCGGCCTCGCGCCAAACGGTGCCGCGCGCATTGCTGCGATGCTCGATGCGGTGATCGAGGCCGCGCACCGGCACGATGGTGCCATGCGCGAACGGCAGCGCGGCGGGCAGCCGGCCGAGCCGCGCCGCGATCCAGCCGCCGTGCTTCTGCGCGAAGGCGCGCGCCTCCTTCACGCTGCCGCGCGGCGGCATGGTGAGCACGGCCTCGCGCGTCGCCGCCTGGATGCGCAGCGTGTAGCGGCGCGCCTGCGGATGGCGGCGCAGGCGCACGGAAAACACCATCCGATCGAAGGCGATCTCGATCGCCTGCGGCTCGGGCTGACGACGAAAGAGCAGCGCACGCAGCGGCATGAGAAACGATCCACGGATGGTCAGCGGATCGAGAGTCTATGCTGATTCGGGAAAATGTAGGGTGGCACGGCGCGGCACCCTTCAACCGCGTGGGCAAGATCGCAGAAGCGCCGTGCCCCACGCGGTTAGACCGCGCAGGCGATCTTGCCCACCCTACGGCACAGATTCGGGAACTTGTGGGGTGATCAGGCTTCCGTCGGCGACGGACCGCGCATGACGGCGGGCGCCGCCGGCGCATCCTCGGTGGCGACGTGAGCGCCGTTGCCGCCGCTCGCGCCATTGCCCTTGTGCGCGGCGCCGTTGCCGGCGCGGGCGCGCGCGCCGCGCGGCGCCCCGTTGTGCGAGAGCACGAAGTCGGCGATGCGCGGCGCGATCTCGGCGCGGAAGCGCGAGCCGTTGAACACGCCGTAGTGGCCGACGTCGGGCTGCAGCCAATGCGCCTTGCGGCTGTCGGGGATGTTGGCACAGAGGCGATGGGCGGCCTCGGTCTGGCCGACGCCGGAAATGTCGTCGTGCTCGCCCTCGATGGTCATCAGCGCGACGCGCTTGATCCTGGCCGGGTCGACCAGCGTGCCGCGGTGGGTCATCTCGCCCTTGGGCAGCGCATGGCGCACGAACACGGTCTCGACCGTCTGCAGATAGAACTCGGCGGCGAGATCCATGACGGCGAGATACTCGTCGTAGAACTCGCGGTGCTTCTGCGCCGAATCGCCGTCGCGCTGCACTAGGTGATAGAACAGCCGGCGATGCGCCTCGATGTGGCGCTCGAGGTTCATGCTGACGAAGCCGTGCAGCTGCAGGAAGCCCGGATAGACGTCGCGCATCACGCCGGGATGCGGGAACGGCACCTTGGTGATGACGTTGCGGCGGAACCAGTCGGTGCCGCGCGTCTCGGCCAGCCGGTTGACCCCGGTCGGATTGACGCGCGTGTCGATCGGCCCGCCCATCAGCACCATCGAGTGCGGCACGTTCGGATCGCCGTTGGCTTCCATGGCGGCGACCGCGGCGAGCACCGGCACCGAGGGCTGGCACACCGCGACCACGTGCGTGTCGCCGCCGAGGAAGTGCAGGATCGAGATGACGTAGTCGATGTAGTCGTCGAGATCGAAGCCGCCGGCGGCGAGCGGCACCATGCGGGCGTCGACCCAGTCGGTGACGTAGACGTCGTGGTTGGGCAGGAAAGCCTCGACGGTGCCCCGCAGCAGCGTTGCGTAGTGGCCCGACATGGGCGCGACGATGAGAAGCCGCGGCTGCGGCCGGTGCGGCATGTGGCCGATCGAGCGCTCGAAGCGCAGCAGCCGGCAGAAGGCGCGCTCCCACACGGCGGTGATGTGCACCGGCACGCGCTCGCCGCCGACGGTCGTCGATCTGATCTCCCATTCGGGCCGGCCGTAGCGGCGGGTCGAGCGTTCGAACAGCTCGGCGGCGGCCGCCATCGACTTGCCGAAGGTGGTGCTGGACAGCGGATTGATCGGGTTCTTGTAGTAGAGCCGCGTCGCATCGGCGATCGCGCGCGCCGGATTGAGCGCGGCGTGGCTCATTTCCCAGAACCAGTACATCGGCGCCGACAGGGCAAGCCCGCCGTCGCCTGGAAGCGCAGGCGCGCCGCCAAATTCACCAATCGCCATGGGCCCCCCGGCCGTTAGCCCGCCTTTTGCGTTGCAACATAGTGTGTCGCCTATCTGTCATACCGTCAATAGATATAGGAATCGTTCTGACCCTTTGCCGGCCTGGGGAACTTCGCCGGTCGGAGCGAAGAATCACTTGAGAATCAAATACGTAGTGCACCGGACGTCATTCGCCGCCCTGCATCAAAGCGCCGCTGCGGCGGGCGCTTTTCAACAAAGCCATGAACGCCGCCGCACCGCCGACGAAGAACACCGCGTTGAGCGCCAGCGCCTCGAGCATCAGGTCGGCCCGGAAGACGTGGTCGATCACCAGGGCGCGCATGCCCTCGAACACGTAGGTCGGCGGCAGCAGCCAGGCGACGTGCTGCAACCACTGCGGCAGTACGGAGACCGGGTAATAGACGCAGGTGAGCGGCAGGAAGATGAACATGATGGTCCACGCCATGTTCTCGGCGCCGAGCCCGTTGCGCAGCACGAGCCCCGACACGAAGATGCCGACCGCCCAGCTGGTGAGCAGGAGGTTGGCGAAGAACGCCGCGAGCGCGAGGCCGAGGCCCCACAGGTTGAAGCCGAAGAACGCGAAGGCGAGCAGGCTCACCGGGATGACGCCGAGGGCGAGCCGCACCACGCTCATGATCATCAGCGCGAGCACGAACTCGACGGGCCGCAGCGGGCTGATCATCAGGTTGGCGAGGTTGCGCGACCACATCTCCTCGAGGAACGAGACCGAGAAGCCGAGCTGGCCGCGAAACAGGATGTCCCACAGCAGGAGGGCGCCGATGAAGGTGCCGCCGGCACGGGCGAAGAAGCCGGCGTTCTGCGCGAGGTAGAGTTGCAGGAACCCCCACATCAGCATCTGCACGGCCGGCCAGTAGACGAGGTCGAGGAGGCGCGGCCTGGACGAGCGCAGCAGGTACCAATAGCGCAGCACCATGGCGCCGACGCGGGCGTAATTCCGCGGCAGGTCATTGCGTCATCTCACGCGTCTCGGGGTCGCGCGGATCGATGAAGTCGAACCCCGCGGCGGGCGAAGCGGTGTTTTGGCCCCATCTTGCTCGGAGCGACGTAGCTGGGAAGATGTGAGCCCTCCAGCCGGGAAGGGTTCGCATATATGGTCGACCATATCGTTGACGCTTCAGGACTACGAGGCCGTGTCGAGATCCGGAGCGGCGTTGGCCGCCGCCGACGCTGGACCGCGAAGGAGAAGGACCGCATCGTTGCGGAATGATATGCGTGCGACGCGGTGGTGTCGGAGATTGCAAGCCCGAACGAGATCGGCTTTCAGCATCTCTTTGCGTGGCGCAAGGCGGCGCGCGACGCTCGGCTGACGCTCCCCGCGGACGGGGGGCGACGTTCGTACCGGTGATGATGGTGACACCGAAGGCGAGGCGGGCAACGCCGTCGGGGCCGTCGATCACGATCGAGGCGGCCGGTGTTGTGTTGCGGGCTGAATGCGGCATGGATGTCGACTGCCTGGCTGCAGTGCTGGGCGCTGTGAAGGCCCTGTCGCGATCGTCCCGTCGGGCGCGGTGCGCATGCTGGCGAGCGCCGCCAGACGCGCAAGCGGCGCACCAAGCCGCTCGCGACGCCTTGCGTCTACGGCGGGACGCCCGGTTCGCTGCCGTCTCCGGCAAAGCGACCATTGCCGACGCGATCGGCTACGTGCTCTCGCGTTGGGATGGGCTCGCTCGCTTCCTCGAAGATGAAAGATGGCCGCACCGAGATCGACTCAAACGTCGTCGAGCGCGCCATCCGCCCCATCGCGTTCGGCCGCGAGCACCATCTGTTCGCCGGCTCCGACAGCGGTGGTGATCACTGCGCGATCATTGCATCCCTGATCGAAACTGGCAAAATAAATAGCGTCGATCCGCAAGCTATCTGCACGATGTGGTCGCCAAAATCGTCGCACGACACCACCAGCCCGAACGGCTTGTGCATCAACGTGCACTCGGGGACCCACACGCTCGGCGGCGCCTCTGAAGCAGGACCGGCAGCCTTGGCTTGCGCCCGCGCAAGGTCTCGGCGAGGGCGACGCGGCCCATGCTGCCCGGCATCATGATTGTCGCTTACCACGAGGTCGAACTCGCGCTGGGCCACATCGACGTTCGCGATGGCAAGGCCCCAGTGGCCGAGCGGCCTACCACAAAAACTCTAGATAGGGACGTCTTTCCACGCGTCGATATAGGCAGCCGGCGCTTCACCCGCTACAGCTTGAATTCGAGCACGATCCACGAAATACTCGTTGACCTCCCGCACGCGCGTGAATTCAGCGGCGTTGCTCCGCACGAGAATGACCCGGTCGGTATAAAGGGCTCCACGGTACGTAATGTTCGATACATAACCCTGCATGAGTGTTGGACTCCCGGTAGCGTCTACACCTCCAATCCGCAATCCGCACCACCAGACCTCTGGTCGCGCCGAGTAGGCGCCAGCCCGCTGACCGACAACATTGATGATAGTGCCAACGGTAAAGACGTACCCTTCGTATGAAGTGCGATCATCGTTGTTCCCCCAAATATCGCGATATATCGTCCTGTGATCGGCATCGTTTTCAATGGTCACACACGCCTGCAAATACGGCGGCTGGTTGTGTGCCGTTTCTTTATCGTGCCGAAAGAGGAGATATTCTCCCCGGCAGCGACTGGCATTGCTCGTTCCGTCGAACAGTCCGTCAATTAGAATTTCGGGTACCGGTAACGCATAGCCGCTAAAGATGGCCGCCTCGATCTTAGATAGCCCAGCATCCGCGCAAAACTCGACAATGTTCGGATTTCGGAATGACTGAGCGGATAGGGATAGATTCTCTTTTCGCAAGGTCTGATTGATAGCGGCGACAAGTCGGTCTTGTGACGTACCATCAAGATTGTCCGCTCTTTGAAATAGCCAGCGCCAAGCTGTGGTCTTGTCCATTTTAATTTCTATAGCAATTTGCGCGGGATCGAGCCGATATCTCTTATGGAGAATCTCAATCTTCTGGCGCAACAAGGGGTATGCCATATCCCACCCGTCGGTTCTACACATCCGATGCAATGCAGTGCACGACATTGCAGGACGGTGCGGTGCGATGCCACGCACTGCAAGGCAGTGTACAGCCCCAAGTTGCCCCGCGTCAATCGGAACAGCGGACTAGAGGGAGGTGCTGACTACGAAAACGTCGAATTTTCAGCCACTTACCGCATGCAGTCAAAGAACGCATTTGGGAAGCTCCAACAAGGAGGAATTCCCGATGCTGAAAATCATCAAAATCGTTCTGCACATCGTGCTCTTTCTGCTCGAGCTGATAGAGAGCTGAACCCGAAATCGGCCATCTCGGCCGTTACTTCCCGCGAGCCGGGCGCCCCCCGGCTCGCTTCATTTTGCTCAATGGATAAGCCGCGTAACAAGAGCGGGCAGAGAACCACTTGACAGCCCCGCGTCCCTCGCGTGTACACGCCCCATCTGGGAGTTCTAAATGACGAACGAGCGCCGACGTACAGCCGCTCAGATCTGGGAACGTGGCGCCGCTCCGCCCGTCAATCCCACGTCACCAACACTTTTAAAACTGATAGGCAAGGTCTTCTCCTCGCAATTCTCGAACCTCCTCGGGGCACCATACCTACCCAGACAGCGGATCAGAGAGCGACAGCTCGCAAGAGCTTTCGAACTTGTACGGCTCGCCGGCGAAATAATTCTTGTCTATCGCAAAAAATACACAAACGCCGGAGTCGATCTGAACTCCCTTTCGTCCTGGGATGATTTCACAAAACTTCCTTTAATCAGCAAGGAAGAATTAAAGAACGAATTCCTATTCGACCGCATCAATCCGCATCTCGATAGATCTACGCTTCATTCCACCCGCTCTACTGGTCCAGATGAAGGGCTTGGGATCCGCATTGTGATTCTCCAGGTATTCCATGATGGCGACCTTGAGATCGGCGACGCTCTTGAAGGCACCGCGCCGGATGCGGTTTCGGGTGATCTCGGCGAAGAACCGCTCGACCATGTTGAGCCAGGAAGCCGAGGTCGGCGTGAAGTGCAGATGGAAGCGGGGGTGCTTTTGGATCCAACGCTTAGGCGCTTAACCAAACGTCCCTTTTTTGCAACGTTTTACACGGACATGTTCCGTCTTATTGGCCGCATTTTACCGCCGACCTGGAAGGCTTTATCTGATTGCACTACAATTAATTCAATTACCTCGCCCATACTCGATGCGAGAAGGGCCTTCAATCTTTCGGCAATCGACCTAAACGCTGCATTATCTACGTTCTCGTTTTTAGGAACAGTCAAAACTACCTTCTTATAGTCGATCTGAGTTAAGACAAAACGATCTAGACTTACTCCACAGTCATACATCATGCGATAGGTCACGTCCAGAATCTTACCTGAAGGGACAAGTTGTCCATCCAAGGTAATAAAAGCGTCGTTCGCGCGTCCGTCGAGACTCGTTAGTCTCTGCCATTGCACTTTACACCCGCATGCCTCGTCAATAGAACCTAGATCTCCTTGAATATATCGAATAAATGGCATGGCTGCGTTAAGAAGATTTGTGACTGCTACGAGCCCGACTCTGCCCGGCTTCTGAGGCTCGAGAGTCTGCGGGTCCAAGATCTCAAGAATTACCGCATCCTCACATACATGATAATGTCCGCATGGAAGCTCCAGCGCGATTCTCGTCGCCTCTTCCGACGAATACTCATCAAGTACCGGCACGCCGAGAGAGCTTGACCATCTAGCACGGCTAGCACTTGTTGATTGCTCTGAATTTGTGACGACAAGCCTAAGGCTTTCCGGTCGCCACGGCGCAGCTGAAATAAGCAGAGAATTCAAAACACTTGGATAGATGGCAAGAAAGTCCGGATCTAGCCGCGCCAATATAGTCGCGATATGATCGCTCTTTATGAGGCTAGAAATAAAGTGGTTAGCATATCGGCCGCCAATCGACTGCACATACCATGGGACAGTATAGACGCTAGCAAGTATATCGCTGGTATTTACCGGACTACCGGACTGTAAATAAAGCTGCCGAATTCCTTGTACTGTATCGATGGCAACAGCCTCCTCGTCTACTAAAATATCTAAGCTAACGCCCGACGATCCAGTTGAGCGAGTGGCGTACAGCCTTGAAGCGTCCAACGACGGATCAACGCAGCCGTTCGGAAACCAACTCTTAAGTTCTTGTTTGGTAATCGGCGGGAGTTTTTGGAAATCCTCCCATGAAGAAAGATGTTTTAAGTCAATACCGGCCGTCGAATATTTACTTTTATACACTGGCACGAGTTCGCCGGCGACGCGGGCGAGGTCAAGCGCCCTCGCCAGCTGGATTGCTCTCGTCTGCACCTTGGGCGCATAGGGGGCTTCGATCATTTTCGACAGGGTGGACGCAAAAATCTCTTCGATCCGCTTCTCGAGGCCGCGAGATCGGGGCAAAGCAAGACCGGGGCTCCCCGGCTCCCAAAACCGGAGTGGCGATGAAGTGCGCCTCACCTTTGCCCTTGCGGCGCAGGCGTCTAGATCGACCTGGTGCATCGTGCATCCGTTTGTTTGAGTCTGTCGAAGCCGCCCCAACTACCTGCAAACTTCTTGCAGAACTGCAACTTGCAAAAAATCCCAAATGGATGAGCACCTGATCGTCAGGCCCGATCCTGACATCCATAAGAATGGAGTCTTCGATGCTTGGCAACTGGTTCTTCTTGATCATCGGCCTCATCAACATCATCTGGACAGCAGCCACGCCTGTTCGGATGGCGAGAAAACGGTCAGGCCCCCCCTGCCCCCTTAGTTTGTGGGCCTCACCGCGGTTCTCGAAAGTGCCTCGCCGTGATCGAGCGGGCGCGAGTGTGAACGAGATGCCGGCGACCGCGGTCGTCTGCTTGTAGCGCTTGACCAGGCGGTCGACCGCGATGGCGGGTGGGGCGGACATGGCGCGCGGTGTATAACATGCAGCCCACGGCAAAGCGCCTGCGCTCCCTCTCCCGGGGCAAGCACGCTGCACACGCGCAAGTGTTCGCAAATGGGAGAAGGGCGCCAATCGCTGCCGCCGGCGCGGGGCCCGAGAGCCGGGTTAATGCGCTTTTTACCCTAGGGGGTGTATCACAGGCTCACCCCCCGCGGGTGACCGGGTTCGATGGCGGCAGCGGATTCAGCACAGTCGGCGACGGACGGCGATAATGGCCGGCTGACGCGCGTCGTCGCCACCGTCGCGGAACAGGCCGGCCGCCTCAGCATGGAGGTCGGCGACGTCGCCGGCGCGGTCGACGACATCAACGCGCGGATGCGCGAGCAGGCCAAGGCGTTCGCCGCGCTGCACGCGCAGGCCGCCGACCTGTTGCACGCGAACGAGCGGATATCGGCGGCGGCCGCCGCCGCGCAGCGGGCGTGCGCGGCCTCCCACGACAACATGACGGCATCGCGCGACACGCTCGCCGGCGCGCTGGCCGCGATCCAGAGCCTCACCGAGACGGTGTCGAGCATCCAGGCCGACGTGGAGCAGCTCGGGCAGGCGCTCGGCCGCATCAGCGCCGTCGTATCGAGCATCGAGACGATCGCACGGCAGACCAACCTGCTTGCCCTCAATGCGACGATCGAAGCCGCCCGCGCCGGCGAGGCCGGCCGCGGCTTCGCGGTGGTGGCCGGCGAGGTCAAGGCGCTCGCGCGCGACACCGCGGCGGCGACCGCGGAGATCCAGACGACGGTCAAGCAGCTCACCGGGGCAGCCGGGCGCGTCATCACGCGCACCGCCTCGGCAGCAGCGCAGGCGCAGACGGCGCGCGACAGCAACACGACGATCGCCGAGGCGATCGCCGGCGCCGACGGCGCGATGGCAGAGGTCGGTCGCGAGGCGGGAGCGATCAGCTCCGCAGTCGGCGAGATCGCCGGGCATGGCACGGAATTCTCGACCCAGTTCGTCACGCTCAACTCGCTAGTCGACCTGATGACCAACGACCTGCAGCGCACCCGCGACCGGGTGGCGGAGCTCGTCGACGTCGCCGAGCACCTGATCAATGCCACCTGCGAAAGCGAGATCGAGACCGTCGACACGCCGTTCATCCGGCGGGTGCAGGCTGAGGCGGCGCGGATCGCCGAGCTGTTCGAGCGGGCGCTGCAGCGCGGCGACATCGGCGAAGCCGAGCTGTTCGACGAGCAATATGTGCCGATCGCGGGAACCAACCCGCAGCAGATGATGGCCGGGTTCACGATGCTGACCGATCGGCTGCTGCCGGAAATCCAGGAGGCGGCGCTCACGCTCGATCGACGCGTCGTGTTCTGCGTCGCCGTCGACCGAAACGGCTACCTGCCGACGCACAACAGGAAGTTCTCGCAGCCGCAGGGGCCCGACCCGACCTGGAACACGGCGAACTGCCGCAATCGCCGCATCTTCAACGACCGCGTCGGGCTTGCTGCCGGGCGCAACACCAAGCCGTTCCTGCTGCAGAGCTATCGCCGCGATATGGGCGGCAAGAAGTTCGTGCCGATGAAGGACGTGAGCGCTCCGATTCGCGTCCGCGGCCGACACTGGGGTGGGTTGCGGCTCGCCTACCAGGCCTGATCGCGCTATTGGGATGTTCGGGACGCGCCGCCGCCACCGGCCGCCCGGAGACCCCATCCATGCCCGCCATTACGCTCGAGCAAGCCAACACGATCATCGCCGCGATTCTCGCGCGCGGCGCCGAGCTCGACTGCCGGCCGCTGTCGGTGATCGTGGTCGAGCCCGGCTGCAAGCCGAAGGCGTTCCAGAAGGAGGACGGCTCATCGATGATCCGCTTCGAGATGGCGCTGGGCAAAGCCTATGCGGCGCTCGCGCTCGGCCGCTCGTCGAAGCTCGTGCGCGTGCGCGCGCAGGAGAAGCCGATCTTCATGGACTACCTGATCGCGGCGAGCGGCGAGCAGATCTTTCCCGAGGGCGGCGGCTTGCTCATCCGCGACGCCGACGGCGAGGTGATCGGCGCGGTCGGCGTCACCGGCGATACCGAGGACCGCGACGAGGAGCTTGCCGCGCACGGCATCCGCGCCGCCGGGCTCAAGACCGATGACGACTGCGCCGCGATGGGGCGGCGGGTAAACGTGCGGAAAACCGACAGATAGCGCCCCGACCGGAGCTGCATCGGGCGCGCCGGTGACGCTGACCCCTCACCCCGACCCTCTCCCGCACGCGGGGAGAGCGGGCGCAAGCACCGTGCAAGGCGCAACCGCGACGGAACGTCGCCGCACGGCATCGCGTTTTGATTTATGATTGCCTCATGTCGTCCGACGCGCCGAGCTTCACCGACTACCCGCTGCGCAACGTGCGGCTCGATACGCTCATCCGCCTGCGCTGGCTCGCGGTGTTCGGCCAGACCGCGGCGGTGCTGATCGTCAACGACGGCTTCGACTACGTCCTGCCGCTGTGGCCGTGCCTTGCGGTGATCGGCCTCTATGCCTGGCTCAACATCGCGCTGCGCCTGCGCTTTCGCGGCAACGCGCGGCTCGAGCCCGACCGCAGTGCCTGGCTGCTCGCGGTCGACATCGCCGAGCTCGCGGTGCTGCTGTGGCTGACCGGCGGGCTGGAGAACCCGTTCGCGTTCCTGTTTCTCGGTCCGGTGCTGATCTCGGCGACCGCGCTGCCGGCGCGCATGACGCTGATGCTCGCCGGCTTCGCCATCGCGTGCGCGACCCTGCTGATGTTCTGGCACAAGGCGCTGCCGTGGGGCCCGAGCGATGAAGCGCAGGAGCTGCCGCAGCACTACATGGTCGGCGTCTGGGTCGCGCTGCTCATGTGCATCGGCTACATCAGCGTCTATGCGTGGCAGATCCTCGGGGAGTCGCGCCGGCTCGCCGAGGCGCTGGCGGCGACCGAGATCGTGCTGTCGCGCGAGCAGCACCTGATCCAGCTCGACGGGCTCGCGGCGGCGGCGGCGCATGAGCTCGGCACGCCGCTCTCGACCATTGCGCTGGTCTCGCGCGAGCTGCAGAAGGCGCTCGGCCCCAACTCGCCGCACGCCGAGGACGTCAAGCTCCTGCGCGAGCAGGTGCAGCGCTGCGGCGACATTCTCGGCAAGCTCAGCCAGCTGCCCGGCGCGGGCGAGCCGTTCGAGCGCATGAAACTGTCCTCCCTGCTCGAGGAGGTGGTGGCGCCGCATCGCAATTTCGGCGTCGCGATCGCGGTGGCGATGCCGACGGACGGCGGCGACGAGCCGGAGGTGGCGCGCAATCCGGCGATCATGTACGGGCTCGGCAACCTGGTGGAAAACGCGATCGATTTTGCGCGCGAGCGGGTCGAGGTCGTGGCCGACTGGAGCGGCGACGAGGTCAGGGTCACGATCAACGACGACGGCCCGGGCTTTCCGCCGGAAATCATGGACCGCATGGGCGAGCCCTTCGTCACCGGCGGCCGCCGGCGCCAGCGCGCCGCCAACGAGAACCCCGGGCTCGGGCTCGGCTTTTTCATCGCCAAGACGCTGCTGGAACGCTCGGGCGCGCGGCTCGCGCTGGAAAACCGCCAGTTTCCCCAGCGCGGCGCGATCGTAAAGGTGCGCTGGGGCCGCGCCGATTTCGAGCGGCCGCTGGTGGGCGCTGCAGCATAAGTCGGCGGAAGTCGCCCCTGAATCCCCGCCCCCACTGGCGTTCACCATGCTTTCGGTCCATATCCAGGGCGGGCGGCGATGCAATTGGCGGGAGCATCCCGGATGGCTATCATTGACTATGGCATGCCCACGAAGGCCCCCCCGATGACGGAAGTCGCCGCACTTGCGCCCCAGGGCGACCGCTCGCTCCTGATCGTCGAAGACGACAAGTCGTTCTTGCTGCGGCTCGCCCGCGCGATGGAGGGCCGCGGCTTCGCGGTGACCACCGCCGAGACCGTGGCGGAAGGCCTCACCCAGGTCGACCGGGTCTCGCCGGCGTTCGCCGTGGTCGACATGCGGCTCGGCGACGGCAACGGCCTCGACGTGATCTCGGCGCTGAAGAAGCGCCGGCCCGACGCGCGCGGCATCGTGCTCACCGGCTACGGCAATATCGCGACCGCGGTGACGGCGGTGAAAATGGGCGCCTTCGACTATCTCTCCAAGCCCGCCGATGCCGACGAGGTCGCCGCCGCCTTGCTCGCGCTCGAAGGCCGCAAGCCCGATCCGCCGGAAAACCCGATGTCGGCCGACCGCGTGCGCTGGGAGCATATCCAGCGCATCTACGAGCTGTGCGGCCGCAACGTGTCGGAAACGGCGCGCCGCCTCAACATGCACCGCCGCACGCTGCAGCGGATCCTGGCGAAGCGCGCGCCGAAGTGACGCGAAGCGTCATTGCGAGGCGTGCGTAGCACGCCGAAGCAATCTCGATCCGCAGACGCATGAGTCCGCGGATCGAGATTGCTTCGTCGGCCTGCGGCCTCCTCGCAATGACGGTCTAACTCCCCTCCCCGTACGGCCCCTGCGGGTCGGCCAGCGCCTGCAATCGCCGCGCGGCGGCGTGCGCGAAGGCGAGCATCATGCTGCGGCGCGTCGCCGCATGCAGGCGGTGCTCCGGCGCCTCGCGCACGAGCTCGGCGCCATAGGCGTCGGCGACGATCAGGCCGGCGTCCGGCGGGAAGATATCGGGCGGCACATGCGCGGCGGTCGCAAAGAAGAGGCGGTCGCAGTGCAGCCGGTAATCCGGCCATTTCTGGTCGGCGTGGAAATCCTCGATCGAGGACTTGATCTCGACGATCCAGAATTCGCTGTCGTGGCGCAGCGCGACGAGATCGGCCCGCCGGCCGGAGGCGAGCGGCAGCTCGGCGACGCAGGCCATTCCGTGCGCGACGAGCAGCCGCTGCGTGCCGCGCGCGACCGCGAGCGCGGTCGGCGACTGGCGCCCGTCGGCTGAGGCGATCGGCGGATCGGCAACGAGGCTCATTCGGCCGCCCTCCGCGCCGCGGGCGCGGCGCGTTCGGGAAACGCCTGCGCCAGTGCTTCGCGCGACGGCGCAATCACGCCGCGCTCGGTGATCAGGCCGGTGACGAGCCGCGCCGGCGTCACGTCGAACGCATAGTTGGCGACGGGCGAGCCTTTCGGGATCACCCGCACGGTCTCGATGCGGCCGTCGGCGGTCTCGCCCGCGATCGTCGCGACCTCGTCGGGCGAGCGTTCCTCGATCGGAATGTCGCGCCCGTCAGCGATCGTGAAGTCGATCGTCGGCGACGGCAGGCCGATATAGAACGGCACGCCGTTGTCGTGCGCGGCGAGCGCCTTGAGATAAGTGCCGATCTTGTTGCAGACGTCGCCGTTTGCGCTGACGCGGTCGGCGCCGACGATCGCGATGTCGACGCGGCCGTGCTGCATGAGATGGCCGCCGGTGTTGTCGGCGATGACGTGATGCGGCACGCCGTGGTGGTTGAGCTCCCAGGCGGTGAGCGAGGCGCCCTGGTTGCGCGGCCGCGTCTCGTCGACCCAGACATGGACGGGAATGCCCGCGTCATGCACCGTGTAGACCGGCGCGAGCGCGGTGCCGACGTCGACGGCGGCGAGCCAGCCGGCATTGCAATGGGTCAGGACGTTGACGGGCTCGCCCGGCTTCTTCTTCGCTGCGATTGCCGCGATCAGCTCGGCGCCGTGGCGGCCGAGCGCGCGGTTGATGGCGACGTCCTCCTCCGCGATCGCGGCCGCGCGCGCGTAGGCCGCGGCGACGCGCTCCTCGCGCGGGCGGTTGCGCACCGCCGCCATGATCTCGTCCAGCGCCCAGCGCAGGTTGACCGCGGTCGGCCGCGTCGCGAGCAGCATCGCGTAGGCGCGCTCGAGCCCTTCGTCCGACGCATCCGCGCGCAGCGCGAGGCCCATGCCGTAAGCCGCAGTCGCCCCGATCAGCGGGGCGCCGCGGATCACCATGGCCGAGATCGCAGCCGCCGCATCGGCAAGCGAGGCGAGACGTTTCGTCGCGAAGCGATGCGGCAGCTTGGTCTGGTCGATCACGCCGACCGACCAGCCGTCCGCCTCGAGCCAGATGGTGCGCCAGGACTTGCCGTCGATTTTCATGCCATCGCCATACGCGCCGCCGCGCGTTGGCACAACACCTGCCGCTTGCTCGGTCAGTCCCCTCCCCCGCTTGCAGGGGAGGGTCAGGGAGGGGGTAAGTCAACGAACGCCTTCGCAAGCGGCCTTCCCCCTCCCCGCCCTCCCCCGCAAGCGGGGGGAGGGGGCGAGAGGCCGCGTCGCGTGGCTCAAAAGCATCTCGTATGGCTCAAAAGAATGCCTGGATCCCCGTCTGCGCCCGTCCGAGGATCAGCGCGTGGATGTCGTGCGTGCCCTCGTAGGTGTTGACGGTCTCGAGGTTGGACAGCACCCGCATCACGTGGAACTCGTCGGCGATGCCGTTGCCGCCGT